>JADMIO010634630.1_pt1 | contig 15818 bp, 13 predicted proteins | sample 8958161 | NCBI WGS metagenome assembly JADMIO01 (sample SAMN16585339, study PRJNA669376) | soil metagenome | isolation source: Crop rotation soil | place: USA: Cullars Rotation, Alabama | collected 2011
CGCATCGAACCGTATTTGCGTGATCGTAACTCCGTGGGCGATGCGTCGCAGCCGCGCAAGCCACTCCGGCAAGGCCAGAACGGGGTTCTCGTTGTCCGAACTTGCTCGGGAAACAACGAGGAGCGCTGCGAACGCCGCAGCGAGGACGAGGCTGAGGATCGCCAGGCGATCAGCCTCCGAGGTCGTCACCGAAAGGGCCGCCAACGAACCGAGGCTGGCCAAGCATCCGACCGCAGCCAGGCGGAGATAGGCGCCGTCGGTGAAGGCCCGGATCTGTGTTGCCGCAAGGAGCGAGCGCGACGAAAAGAGTGGCAGCAGTACCAGGAGGAGCACCGGATCCCCAATTCCGAACAGCCCCGCGCCGAGGCCCATCGCGGCAAGCGCGGTCGCTGCGCCCACGACTAGCGCGAGGATGAGAACCGACATGTCGAACCGCCGTCGCAGACCGCGAAGCAGCGGCACCCCGAGGCGGACGAGATCGAAATACAAAAGCTGCGCCCAGTCGAAGCCACCTCGCACCAGCGGACCCAATGCAGCCAGCAGCACCAGCAACGATGATTTTCCAGTCGCGTCCGGGCCTGCCAGCGCGGCCAGCACGATAAGTGACTCAGCTCCAACCAGCGCGTAGGCGAGGCCGGGCGACAGCGCGGAGCGCAGCGTCGCAAGGGACGGTATCCCGCCGACCGCCCTCAGCAGCGGCGGCAATCGCGGCAGGCCCAGGACCCGGTAGCTGCGACCGGTGTAGTGGATTGTGATCGTCAACGCGCTGGCGAGCCCCGCGGCTTCGGCGATCGGGAAGGCCCAGAGACCGCAGAGGGGCAGCAGCCCGAGGAGTGTGATGACGCCCACCGCATCGGCGACCAGGAGCGAACCGATCGGCCGGTAGACTCGCCGCAGCGCGTAGGCCCCCGAGTGATAGGTCTTTGCCGCCAGCCGCAGCGCGGCCCCCGTCAGCAGGATTGCCGCGTAGACCTCCATCGGCTGCAGCGTCCGGCCCGATGCCAGTAGAACGGCGACCCAGACGATCGCCGCGGCCACGCCCACGCCCGCGAGGACCGCGGCCAGTCGCAGCCAGCGCCCGATTTCGGCCGGCACGCGATGGATGGCCGCGTTTCTCCGCAATGCGCGGATCGCCTGCCGCATCCGCTCCAGAGCTCCCCACCAGAAGTCGTTCGCGATCGCCGCCGCCGCGCCCACGGCGAGGATGACGAACAGGTCGTGTTGGCTGAAGGCCTGGGCGACGAGCAGGATTTTGAGCGCATGGAGGATCGCCACGAAGACGGTGCGCAGGCCGAAGAAGCGCAGGCGGAAGGCAAAATAGGTCGCATACCGATCGGCGAGCAGCGCGTCCTCGAGACGCACCGCCTGGCGCTCGCGGCGGCTCTGGCCCCGAAGCCACGCGCCGAGGTCGAGTTGAAAGGGCAGCGGCTGGCGGGTCACGGCCGCCGGTCCCGTTGCCGGCGGAGCGATATCAGGCCCCAGTCATTGCGGATCCGCCGGTAGGGGACCTGCCGGAACGCGGCCGCGCGCTGGTCGCCGCTCACGGCGCCGGCAACGATGCGAGCCAGCTGGTGATCGAGCCAGTCGAGCTGCCGGCGGTCCGTCACCATGCCGGCGAGCAGCGGCGCCGCCGCTCCGCGCAAATGGGGGCCACCTGCATCGAGGAGCGAATTGACTACGGCAACCGTGGCTCGGCCGCGCTCATCCTCGCTTCGGCCGCGCATGGCGCGCGCGGTGTTGCGGACGCGACGCCGGGCATCGGCAAGAAGCTCTCTGACCTTGCTGTCCCCGAGCGCCACCGTGCCGTCCATCGCGATCCGCATTCCGAGGAATTCCACTTTTGTCGTGCCTCGGCTCTCCGGCCACTCCGCAGACGAGCGACCGGCGCCGGTCAAATAGAGGTCGCGCGACTTGGCCGGGTTGAACCTGAGGCCGAGCTCGGCGAGGCGTTGGTCGAGCAGCCGGCTCAACCCGCGAGCGGTCTCCGCATCGGGGTGCGCGACAACCAGATCGTCGGAGTACCGGGCGACGAACGCTTCGGGGATGCTTGCCAGCTCGTGGTCGAGATCGCGCAGATAGAGGTTGAAGGCGACGCACGAGATCGGCTGGCCGGTCGCGACGCCCCGATCCCGGGTCCCCACCCGACCGCCGTCCCGGATCGCCGGCCGCACAACCTCCTGCAGCAACCTCCAGGACCTATGGGCGTCCGAGGCGGGATCAAAGCGGCCGTCGGCGCTTTGTGGTTCGCCGACGAGCCCGGCAAGCTGGCTCCAGAGCCGCGAGGTTTCGCCGACGGGGATCGAGTCTGTGTAGGACGCAATGTCGCGCCGCAACACGTAAAGGCCACGCGTCCGGGGGTCTGGGTGGGTACGCCGATGGCCCCGCAGGTAGCGCGCGAAAGCGGCGACGCCGTGCGCCCACGAAACCCCGGCCCGATAGGAGTATAGGTTTGCGGACAGCGTGGGCGCCATCGCTTGCGTCAACACGTCCGCCACGACACCGTGCACGACCAGATCGAGCAGCGGATAGGAGAACACCGTTCTCATCTTGCCCTCGACACGGAGGATGCGCGGGGTGGCGGGCTGCAGACGATAGGCCCCTGATGCCACTGCCCGGGCCAGCTTCTTCGCTGCCGCGTTCCGGTGCATGACCAGCGAGGCCAGGGTGACGCCGTCCTGGGTGACACGGTTCATGCCGCCATCGAATTGATGACGCCGCTGCAGACGATCGATCTGGGCTTGGTAACGGCGGGGGTCTGCGAGAGCCTCAGCCAGAGAGTACACCGAGAGAGCCTTGCTCCCTCGTTTGATCCCTGCCAGGCGAACAAGCTCGTCCCAGAACGCCACGATCATCGCTTTCGGCTGCCGATCGATCGCTGATCCTATCCCGCAACATGGGACGGTGGCGAGCCTAAACTCGAGCGCCTTTGGGTCGCCTGAGCTGCAGGATCGTGGCGACGATCACGCCCAGCGCCACGATGCCGATGATGACGCTGGCGAGCGCATTGACGTCCGGCGAGACGCCGAGCTTGATCTTGGAAAAGATCACCATCGGCAGGGTGTTGGAACCGGGCCCCGACACGAAGCTGGCAATGACGAGGTCGTCGAGCGACAGGGTGAAGCTGAGCAGCCAGCCCGACACGAGCGCGGGGGCGATGATCGGCAGCGTGATGTCGAAGAACACTCGTGCGGGCGTGGCGCCCAGATCCTGCGCCGCCTCCTCGAGGCTCAGATCGAGGTCGGCAAGGCGCGAGCGCACCACCACGGTCACGTAGGACATGCAGAAGGTGGAGTGCGCGAGGATGATCGTGAGCTCGCTGCGGCCGGCGGGCCAGCCGATGATCGACTCCATCGCGACGAAGAGCAGCAGCAGGCTCAACCCGGTGATGACGTCGGGCATCACCAGCGGAGCGGAGACGAGCCCGGCCAGCAGCGTCTTGCCGCGGAAGCGGCGAAAGCGCGTCAGCGCCACGCCGCACAGGGTGCCCAGGATCAGCGCGATGGTGGCGCTGGTCGCCGCGACGCGCAGCGACAGCAGGCCGGCGTTCAACACCTGTGGATCGGCGAAGAGCTGGCCGTACCATTTGGTGGAGAAGCCGCCCCATACCGTCACGAGCTTGCTCTCATTGAACGAGAACACGATCAGCGAAATGATCGGTGCATAGAGGAAGAGGAAGCCGAGCGTCGCGATGATCGGGATGAGGGGGCCGCGCTTCATCTATCGGCGCTCCACCACGGCGTTCTGCGCGTTCTGCAGCAGCATCAGCGGCACGACGACCACCACAAGCATGGCGATCGCCACCGAGGCGGCGAGCGGCCAGTCGCGGTTGGCGAAGAACTCGTCCCAGAGCACGCGGCCGATCATCAGCGTGCTCGGGCTGCCCAGCAGGGTCGGGATCACGTACTCACCGATCGCCGGGATGAACACCAGCATCGAGCCAGCGATGATGCCGGGCATCGACAGCGGCAGCGTCACCGAGAGGAACGTACGGAATGGCCGCGCCCCGAGGTCCGCCGAGGCCTCGAGCAGCGCGTCGTCGAGCTTCACCAGGTTGGTGTAGAGCGGCAGGATCATGAACGGCAGATAGGTGTAGACGATGCCCACATAGACGCCGAAATCGGTGTAGAGCATGGTGATCTGCGGCAGGCCGACGGCCTGCAGCGCGTTGTTGATGACGCCATTGTTCTTGAGGAAGCCGATCCAGGCGTAAACGCGCAAGAGGAACGAGCTCCAGAACGGCAGGATGATCAGCATCAAGAGGATGTTGCGCCAGCGGTCGGGCGAGCGCGCAATGAAATAGGCGATCGGGTAGCCGACCAACAGCGCCAGAACGGTCGAGATGAAGGCGATCTTGATCGAGTTGAGGTAGGCCGCGATGTAAAGCGTGTCCTGCCCGAGGAAGAGGTAGTTCGAAAGGTGGAGGGTCAGCTGCACCGAGCCGTCGTCCCCGAAGGTGAGGAGCGGCAGGTAGGGCGGCCGCGCTACGACCGCCTCGCTGAACGAGATCTTGAACACCACCGCCAGCGGGATCAGCAGGAAGATTGTCATCCACAGGGCCGGCGGCAGGATCACCGCCCAGCGTCCGGTGATCCCCATCCGGATCAGCCAGCCCTTGATGAGGGGCCAAAGGCCGGTGGGCGGCTTGTGCGGGGCGGCGGAGACCTCGGTTGTCGTCATGAGGTCAGTACCGAGCCTGATGAGCCGGACCAGCTTGCCCACACCGTCTCGTCCCAGCTGATCGCATCGGGATCGCCGCGCAGCGCATTGGCCTTGGTGACGCGCATGTAGCGACCGTTGTCGAGCCGCACCTGGTAGACGGTCATATCGCCCAGATAGGCGATGTCTTCGACAAAGCCGTGGATGATATTGGTGTCGACCGGAATACCGGCCTCGGGCGCCGGCTTTTCGCGCGTCAGCCGGATCTTCTCGGGCCGGATCGCCCACCACAGGATCTGCTCCGGCGAACAATCGACGCCATGGTCGACATAGATGTCGGTGCCCAGCTCAGCCGAGCGGATACGCACATGATCGGGCTCGTCCTCGGTGACGACGCCTTCGACCATGTTGGCCGAGCCGATGAAATTGGCGACAAAGCGGGAATTGGGGAACTCGTAGATTTCGGTGGGTTCGCCCACCATGGCGATCTCGCCCTGGTTCATGACCCCTATGCGGGTCGCAAGGCTCATCGCCTCTTCCTGGTCGTGCGTGACCACGATGAAGGTGACGCCCAGCGTCTCCTGAATCTTGACCAGCTCGAACTGCGTCTCTTCGCGCAGCTTCTTGTCGAGCGCGCCCAGCGGCTCGTCGAGCAGCAGCAGCTTCGGCCGTTTGGCGAGCGAGCGGGCCAGCGCCACCCGCTGCCGCTGGCCGCCGGACAGCTGGTTCGGCCGGCGGCGCTCATAGCCCTCGAGCTTGACGAGCTTCAGGAGCTCGGCGACGCGCGCCTCGATCTCGTCCTTTGGGAGATGGTCGCGCTTCAACCCGTAGGCGATATTGTTCCACACGCTCATATGCGGGAACAGCGCGTAGGACTGGAACATCATGTTGACCGGACGGCGGTATGGCGGCACGCCGGCCATGTCCTGCCCGTCGATTTCGATCGAGCCCGCGGTGAGCTCCTCGAACCCCGCCAGCATGCGCAAGAGTGTCGACTTGCCCGAGCCAGAGCCGCCAAGCAGGCAGAACAGCTCGCCCTTGAAGATATCGAGCGACACGTCCGACACGGCGACGACGTCGCCGAACTTCTTGGTCACGTCGCGGATGCGCACGAACGGCTTGGCGTTCGGGTCGCGCCACGGCCTGGTATCGGCGGCGATCTGCGGTTTCTTGGCCATAACGGTGAGGCGCCCCCGTAAAATGCGGGCGGGGCCGAAGCCCCGCCCAACTCGTCTCTACTGGCCCGTCTTGATGCGGGTCCAGGTTCGCGTCAAGTCGCGTGTGAAGGCATCCGAGTGCGCCTTGAGCGGTGTCAGCTTGGCGGCGACGTCGGCCGGCGGGTAGATGTTGGGATCGCCGGTAATGTCCTTGCTGGTCAGGTCGAACGCCGCCTTGTTGCCGTTGGCGTAGAACACGGTGTTCGAGATGTCGGCGGTGACCTTGGGATCCATGATGTAGTTGATGAAGGCCAGCGCATTCTCCGGGTGCGGGGCGTCAGCCGGGATCGCCAGCATGTCGAACCACTGGATCGTGCCCTCCTTGGGGATCACGTAGGAGACCTTGACGCCCTTGCCGGCTTTGTCGGCGCGGTCCTTGGCAATGTAGACGTCGCCCGAATAGCCAATCGACAGGCAGGCATCGCCATTGGCGAGGTCGTCGATATAGCCCGAGGAATCGAACTTGCGGATGTAGGGCTTGATCGAGGTCAGGAGGTCCTCGGCCTTCTTGAGGTCGTCCGCCTTCTCGCTGTTGGGATCAAGGCCGAGGTAGTTGAGCGCGATGGCGACGACTTCCGCCGGCGCGTCCAGCACGGTGATGCCGCAACCGGCAAGCGCCTTGGCGTTCTCGGGCTTGAACAACAGGTCCCAGCTGTTGAGGGGCGCGTTGGGCAGTGCCTTCTTGACCAAATCCTCGTTGTAGCCGAGCGCCGTCGTGCCCCACATGTAGTCGACGGCGTATTCGTTGCCCGGATCGAAAGCTTCAGTCGCCTTCATGATGGCCGGGTCCATGTTCTTGAGGTTGGGCAGCTTGGATTTGTCGAGCTTCTTGTAGAGCCCGATCGGGATCTGGTGCTGCAAAAAGAAGCCCGACGGCACCACGACGTCGAAGCCGGAGCTGCCGGCCACAAGCTTGCCTTCCAGCATCTCGTTGCTGTCGTAGTTGGACTCGACAACCTTGATGCCGGTGGCTTTCGTGAAGTTGTCGAGCGTGTCCTCGGCGCGGTAGTCGGACCAGTTGTAAAGGTTCAGCACCTTTTCTTCCTGCGCGAACGCGCCGGCCGCAGGGGCAAGCAGCAGTGCGCCGAGCGCGACGGCGAACGGTGTCTTGAGCATGGTGGAGGTCTCCTTCTTACGAACCCGCTTGTGGGCGGGATTGGACGAAAAGCTGAACCGCCGCAGGGGTCATTTTGCGGCGGCTGGGAAAAATGTCGGAAAGTCGGCTTTTTGGGCCGGTCGGCTGAGCAGTTCGCCGGAGCTGATCTGGACGGCGCGGCAGCGTCGGCGAGGCGCACAAAGGTCGGGAGGCCGATCGGGACCAGGGACCATGGTGTTCAGCGAAATGCCCCGGAAAGCAGGGTTTGAGGTGAGCCGGACCGTAGTGCCAAAACCCCTGCCGGACAAGACTTTGGAGGCAACGAATTTCCGTGACCCTTGACGGCGTTAACGCCGCACCCTCTATAGGGCCGAAACGGCCAAGGACCATGGTTGCGGTGCCCCTTTCCTCCTTCGTGTCGGTTAGCTCCGATGTCGCCGAAGCCCTCGCGGCTGGACGGCCCGTGGTGGCGCTCGAATCGACGATCATCACCCATGGGATGCCCTACCCGCAGAACCTCGAAATGGCCGGCAAGGTCGAGGCCGTCGTGCGTGCCGGTGGGGCGACGCCGGCGACCGTCGCCATCATGGACGGCCGCTTCCGCGTCGGCCTGACCGAGGCCGACTTGGGCCAGCTGGCCGAGACTGGCGCCAACGCCGCCAAGGCCTCACGCCGCGACGTGGCGGCCATCCTCAACTCCAGGACGACCGCCGGGACGACCGTGGCAACCACCATGCAAGCCGCCGAGCTCGCCGGCATCCAGATCTTTGCGACCGGCGGCATCGGCGGCGTGCACCGTGGCGCAGAATCGACCTTCGACATTTCGGCCGACCTCGAGGAGCTGAGCCGCACCCCCGTGGCGGTGGTCTGCGCCGGCGCCAAGGCGATCCTCGACATCCCCAAGACGCTCGAAGTGCTGGAAACCAACGGCGTACCGGTGATCGGCTACGGCACCGACGAGTTCCCGGCCTTCTGGACCCGCTCGAGCGGCTACCCGGTGGACCATCGCTGCGACACGCCGCAAGAGGTCGCCGAGCTGCTCAACACGCAGTTCCATCTTGGCATGGGCGGCGTGCTGATCGGCAATCCGATCCCCGAAAAAGACGCGCTCGATCCGGACTTCATTGCCGAGAACATCGACAGGGCGATCACCGACGCCGACCGGCAGAGCGTGTCGCGCAAGGCGCTCACGCCGTTTCTGCTCAAACGCATCTTCGAGCTCACGGGCGGCAAGAGCCTCGTCTCCAACATCGCGCTGGTCGAGAACAATGCCCGCATCGCGGCCGCGATCGCCGTGGCACTGAGCGAGCGAGCCAAAGCATGAGCGGAGTCCTCGTCGTCGGCGACGTGATCACCGACATTATCGTCATGCCCGACGGCCCAATGGTACGCGGCTCCGACCGCCGCGCGACGATCCGCCAAAGCCCCGGCGGCTCGGGCGCCAATCAGGCAGTGTGGCTGGGTTCGCTGGGCGTGCCGGTGCGCTTCGTGGCGCGCGTCGCAGCCGATGACCTCGAGGCCAACGTCACCTATTTCCGCTCGCGCGGTGTCGAGCCGCTGCTGATCGGCGATGCCGACGCTCCCTCGGGCGTACTGATCTCGATCGTCGACTCCGACGGCGAGCGGAGCTTTTTCACCGATCGCGGCTGCAACCTAAACTTGAGCGCCCACGATCTGCCGCCGAGCCTGCTGGACACCGCCGACTTCCTGCTCGCCTCGGGCTATTCGTTCTTCACCGCCGGCCCACGCGCTGCTGTGACGGCTCTCCTCAAGGAGGCGCGCGAGCGGAAGATTCCGACGGCCGTCGATCCGGCCTCGGTGGGCTTCCTGCGCGAGGTGGGCGCCGAGGCCTTCCTCAAATGGACGCAGGGCACCGGCACTATTTTCGCCAATCTCGACGAGGCACTGGAGCTCACCGGCTCGGTCGACCTCAATCTGCAGATGCAGACACTGGGACGCTTCTATCCGCGCGTGGTGATCAAGCGCGGCGTCGCCGGCGCGGCCGTCGGCGGCCGCTCAGGGGTGCAGCTCTCGATGCCGGCGCCGCCCAGCGACGTAATCGATACGACCGGAGCCGGCGACGCGTTCGCCGCCGCCTTCATCGCCTGCGAGCTCAAGGGCGGAAAGGTGGAGGATTGCCTCAAAGCGGGGATTGCCGCCGGCGCGGAAGCGGTCACCCGGGTCGGCGCCCAGCCGCTGCCGTTCTAGGGGCTCGAGCGCTTACTTCTCCACCCCCGGAGTCATTCCCGCGCAGGCGGGAACATCGTTTGCCTGGCCTGACGGGCGATCCCCGCCTGCGCGGGGATGACTTGGTGGCGGAGGCGTGCTCGCGGGTCCCCGCCGCCCTCAGTCGAAGAACCCCATATCCTCTTCCTTGAGATACGGCTTGGCGGCCCTGGCATCGATGTCCAACCCGAGCCCTGGCCCGGGCAACAGGTCGATCATCGAGTCGTTGACGATGCGGCCCGAGGGCAGGCCGGTGACGATGTCGGGCCACCAGGGGTCCGACGCGCTCGGATACTCGAAGGCGATGTAGTTGGCCGGCAGCGTGGCGCACACATTGATCAGCGCGCCGAGGCCGAGCAGGCCATTGGCGGTGCCGTGCGGCGCCATCAGGATCGAATGCATATAGGCGTGCTCGGCCACCCACTTGAGCTCGGCGATGCCGCCGATATCGGCCGGATCGGGGCCGATGACACGCACCGCCTGCGTCTCGATCAGCTCCTTGAAGTTATGGCGGCTGTAGATCTGCTCGCCAGTGTGGATCGGTGTCGAGGTCGAAACGGTGAGCTCGCGGTACGCCTGCGGATTGACCCACGGCACATAGTCGCCGGTGAGCATGTCCTCGAGCCACATGATGTTGTACTTCTCGACGGCGCGCGCGAACTTGATCGCGTCGGGCAGCATCCAGCCAGGTCCGCAATCGAGCGCCAGCGAGACCTCGTCACCCAGCACCTCCTTCATGGCGATGACGCAGTCGAGCATATGGTTGAAGCCGCGCTCGCTGATCACGCCCTGGTCCATGGCGCCGTGATAGCCGGACTTGGTCTGCGTCACGCCGTAGTGGAAACCCTCGATGGTGTCCTTCATATTCGAGTGGAACGAGATTCCCTGCTTCACCATGAAGAACTTTTCGGGCAGTTCCTTCATCCACCTGACATCGGCGGCGTAGTCCTCGGGCCGGTCGCCGCTGCGTTTCTTGCGGAGATTGCCGTTATAGGTGCGGACCTTGTCGCGCACCTTGCCGCCAAGCAGCTTGTAAGCGGGGACGTTCGCCGCCTTGCCGGCGATGTCCCAGAGCGCGTGCTCGATGGCGCTGACCGCAGCGCCATAGGGCTTGAAGGAACCGCGCTGGCGGATCTTCAGCATCACCCGCTCGACGTCGGTCGGATCTTCCCCGACCAGCGCGTCCTTGAAATGCAGCACCCAGGGCTTGAGGTAGCTTTTCGTGTATTCCGCCTCCCCCAGACCGTAGAGGCCCTCGTCGGTCACGACGCGGACGATGGGGTGCCGGCCGATGACGGCGCAGCGCAGATCAATGATCTTCATGACGCCATCCTATTTCACAGACGAGAAGACAGTCGGCGAGAGCAGCTGGCTGCTGATATTGGCGACGATCTGTCCGTCGCGTTCAGATTCGTCCCGCGCCCGGTGCCACGCCGGATCGGCGACGAATGCCGCCCATTTCGCCTCGCGCTCCGCCAGCGATTCCCAGGCGAGGAAATAGGTGAGGCGATTGCTGTTTTCGCCGATCGCCGTGGTAAAGAATCCCGCCTGGCGAATGCCGAGCCTCTCCCAGATGGCAAGCGTGTTCTCGGAAAAGCGCTTGATCAAAGCCGGCAGCCTGCCCGGCAGACAGTCATAGATTCGCAGTTCGTAGATCATAGTTCCGTCCGTTACCTTCTTCGCCTCGCGCCTGGAAGACACACCAATGGTCGCTGGCACCGCTGCTGAGCCGAGTGGTGCCAGGAGTATGGACTAGCTCCAGGTGCGGTCCCACGAGTATTCGTCGTCCCAGCGGTCAGTTGGCTGCCAGATGCCGGCGACGCCCGGCTGCAGGTGCTGGCTGATCACCTCGTCGACCACGTCGTCGATGCCGAGGCCCGGCTTGTCCGGAACTTCGATGAAGCCGTTCTTGACCAGCGGCTTGGGCAGGCCCGTGACGATATCGTCCCACCACGGCACGTCGACCGAGTGGTATTCGAGCGCCATGAAGTTCTCGGTGGCGGTCGCGACATGCGCTGCTGCCATCGCAGCGATCGGACTCTCGGCCATGTGGATCGCCATCGCGACGCCGTTGTCCTGCGCCATGTCGCCGATCTTCTTTGTCTCGAGGATGCCGCCGGTGGTGAGCAGATCCGGATGGATCACCGACAGGCCGCCGCTTTCCAGCAACGGCTGAAAACCCTCCTTGAGGTAGATGTCCTCGCCGGTACAGATCGGCACTGTGGTCGACTGCTGCAGCTGCTTGTACTGGTCGGTGTACTGCCAGGGGATCACGTCCTCGAGCCAGGCCGGGACGTATTTCTCGATCCGCCTGGCGAGGCGAATTCCGTTCTGCAGCGAGATGTGGCCGACATGGTCGATGGCGAGCGGGATCTCGTAACCGATGACCTCACGGACCTCGGCGATGTATTGTTCGAGCAGGTCGATCCCTTTGTCGGTGAAATGCAGGCCGCTGAAGGGATGCGCGACGTTGTGGATGTCGTACACCGCGTTGCGCGCGCGGCGATCCTCGAGCGTTCTGACCTGACCGCGATTGGGGTGAATGCGATAGCCTTCGAGCGATCCTGCCGGCGCGACGACCGCGCCGGAGATATCGGCGATCTGCATGAGCCCCAGGTCCATCTTGAGGAAGGTGAAGCCGCGGTCCATGCGCTCCTTGAGGCGCTTGCCGGTCTCGGTGCCGCTCGGCTTTTCGGCATCGGTATCGCAGTAGATGCGCACCTTCGCGCGGAAGCGGCCGCCCAGCATCTGGTAGATCGGCACTCCATAGGCCTTGCCGGCGAGGTCCCATAGCGCGATCTCGACCGCCGAGACACCGCCCCCTTGCCGGCCATGGCCGCCGAACTGCTTGATGCGGCGAAACAGCCGGTCGATGTCGCACGGGTTTTCGCCCAGCAACCGGCTCTTCAGCATCAACGCATAGGTGGCGCTGGCGCCGTCGCGCACTTCGCCCAGGCCGACGATCCCCTGGTTGGTGTAGATCTTGACGAGTGCCGAGGTGAATGGGGCACCGACGATTTCGGCGACCCGCATATCGGTGATCCGAAGCTCGGACGGCTTCGAACTGGTGTTGACCCGGTTGAGGGCCTCCTCGGCATCGGCCATCTTCGGCATTGCGGTCTCCCTTGACCTACTTATGTCCTGTCGACGAGCCCAGCCTGCGCCGCGCGCCAAGCTGGTCACACCTCGACAACGTTCGCCTCGAGGTAATCGCGATTCATCTCATAGCCGAGTCCCGGCTTGTTCGGCAGTTTCAGGGCGCCGCCGGAATTGTCGAGCGGAACGTCGATCAGCGGATCATATTTGTGAAGGTTCCATTCGGACGTTTCGAGTTTGTAGAAGTTCGGCACCGTCATCATCACGTGAGCGCCGGCGACCACGTTGATCGGCCCGGCGGCATCATGCGGCGACACCGGGATGTAGTAGGCCTCGCACAGGGCTGAGATCTTCTTGAGCTCGGTGATGCCCCCGGTCCAGGTGACGTCGGGCATGATGTAGTCGGCGAGCTTGTTCTCGAGGATCGGCACGAAGTCCCATTTGGTGTGACCGCGTTCGCCCCATGAGATCGGCGCACTCACCTTCTCTCGAACCTGCTTCAGAGCGTTGAGACTCTCGGGCGGCACCGGCTCCTCGAACCAGTCGATGTCGCCCGCCTCCTCGAGACTGCGGCAGAGCCGGATCGCCGTGGGCACATCGAAGCGGCCATGCGCATCGATGAGGATCTCGATGTCCGGGCCGGCGGTCTCGCGGATCAGCGCCGTCAGTTCGGCAGCCGCGCGCTCGTCTTTGCGGGTCATGCCACCATCGAGATAGCCGTCGCGCTGCTCGCGCGCCCGTCCGTCGACGACCGGCCCCTGGTACTCGTAAGGGTCGAACTTGAGCGCGAGGTGGCCCGATTTGACGATATCGCGGATCTCGTTGACCACGCCGTCCCTGCTGGTGAATTTGCGCTGGTCGGGGTGGGTATAGAGCGCGATCTCGTCGCGCACCGGACCGCCCAGCAGCTCGTAGATCGGCTTGCCCAGAACCTTGCCGCGGATGTCCCAGAGCGCGATGTCGATGGCGCTGACGCACTCCACTGCCGCGCCGCGGCTGCCCATATAGGTGTAGCTGCGGAAGGTCTTGTGCCAGAGCTGCTCGATATGCGCCGGGTCTTCGCCCTCGAGCGCGCTGCCGATCTGGCGCAGCATCGAGGACAGCGCGCGATTGGCGAGCTTGGTGGTGGTGGTGATCTCCCCCCACCCGCTCACGCCCTCGTCGGTGGTGACCTCGATGAACAGGAACTCGCCCCAATATGATGCTGACGATTTGATCAGCCACGGTTTCACACCGGTGATCTTCATTTCTCTTGCCTTTCCATGAAATCTCTGGCGTCGGTCAGAACAGTACTCTAACCGGCCTTGGCCGCGTCATACGCCCGCATCTGCTCGAGGATGTGACGGCCCGAGCCCTCGACATGGCGTGCGATGCACTCGGCCGCTTTGTCGGCGTCACCGGCCTTGATCAGGCTGATCAACTCGCGATGCTCGCGGATGACCTGGCTGCGGCGCGCCAGGGTGTAATGAAAGCGCTGGCTGACCGAGCGCAGGACTTCGCGGTGCTTCCACCAGATCTCGGCGGCATGCCGGTTGTAGTGGCGCTGGTACATCACCGTATGGAACTGCACGTCGAGGCCGCTGTGGAGGACCCCGTCGACAAAATTGTTGTCTTCGATGAGGCGTTGGATGCGCTCGAGTTCGGCAATGTCGGCGTCGGTCGCCATGCCGACGAACCAGCGCGTCAGCATCGGCTCGATGAGCGCGCTGATCTCGTAGATGTTGCGGACGAAGTCGTGGTCGATGGGCCGGACGCGGGCCCCGCGATTGGGCGAAAACACCACATACCCCTCGCCACGCAGCATCTGCAGGGCTTCGCGCACCGGGTTGGTGGAGGTGCCCAGTCGCTCCGCGAGATCGGCGACCACGAGACGCTCATTGGGTTTCAGTCGGCCCGAGAGGATATCCTCGCGGATGGCCTCGTAGAGCGACACCGCGCGCTGGCTCGAGACGTCGATCTCCTCGAGGCCGGCCGGGGGCAACACCTTGAACTCACTTGTCCTCGTCAAACGTTCCCCCGGGGGCGCCAGTCGCCGTGCACACAGCTTCGTGCAAATAATGTACGATCCTTCTGCGTTGACACGCAATCCGTGATCTGAAAACGTACAAAACAATCGAGGGGATACATAAGAGCGAAGAGCCGGTCCCCCGCTCGAGGCGAAGACCCGCGCCGGTTTGCGTGGGTGGACATGCGAGAATCTGGAGGATTCAATGACGAGCCTGAAACTGGGCGCCGCGGTTCTGCGCGGCGCGGTCGTCTCTGCATTCATGGCGTCGGCGATGTCGACGTCGGTGCTGGCGGCACCGCCGGTCGACCTCAGCAAATGGTCGCCCGACTATGTGAAGTCGGTCGCCGGCACCAAGGACTTCGACACCGCCGCCGATTGCAGCAAGGTCACCCCGCTCGACTACAAGGGCCGGGTGACGCTGTGGTACCAGGGTGTGTTCGAGGGTGACCCCGACATCCTGCGGCAGAACTACAAGGACTTCTTCGCCGCCTTCCGGGCAACCTATCCCAACATCACGCTCGAAGATCAGGGCCTGACCTACAACGACCTGCTCGACAAGTTCCGGACGGCACTGCTCGGCAACGCTGCGCCGATGGTGGCCCGCCTGCAGATCCTGGGCGGCACCGAGTTCGCCGCCAAGGGCTACCTGCAGCCGCTGAAGCCGGAAGATGTCGGCTACTCGACCGATGATTTCTGGCCCGGGGCGATGAAGGCCGTCACCTGGCAGGGCACGACCTACGGCATTCCCACCAACAACGAGACGATGGCTTTCATCTGGAATGCCGACGTCTTCAAGCGCGCGGGCCTCGATCCGGACAAGCCACCGGCCACCTGGGACGATGTCGTCAAATACTCCAAGCAGATCCACGACAAGCTCGGCATTGCCGGCTACGGCCTGGTGGCGCGCAAGAACGCCGGCAACACGCCCTACCGCTTCATGCCGCAACTGTGGGCTTATGGCGGCGGCGTCTTCGATGAGGCGACCGCCAATCCGACCTACAGCGAAGTGGAGCTCAATAGCGACAAGAGCAAGCAGGCCCTGCAGGCCTCTTACGACATGTACGTCCGCGACAAGTCGGTGCCGGTTTCGGCGTTGACCAACCAGCAGGCCGACAATCAGCCGCTGTTCCTCGCCGGCCAGCTCGGCATGATGATCTCGCATCCCTCCGATTACCTGGTGATGCAGGATCTGCTGAAGAAGACCACGGGCACCGACACCCAGAAGGCCCAGACCGTCATCGACAACATGCGCTACGGCCTGATCCCGACCGGTCCGGACGGCAAGCGAGCCGTAGTCTTCGGCGGCTCCAACATCCACATCCTCAAGCCGGAATATGTCGAGGGCGGCAAGGTCGACATGCCGGCCGCCAAAGCGCTGATCTGCTTCTGGACCAGCCCGGAATGGTCGCTGAAGCTCGCCTGGGTCGGCTCCAATCCCGGCAACCTCAACGGCTTCCTGACCAAGTGGATGAAGACGCGCCTCGAGACCACCAAGTACCTCGACGTCACCACCTCGATG
>JADMIO010866724.1_pt1 | contig 15818 bp, 10 predicted proteins | sample 8958161 | NCBI WGS metagenome assembly JADMIO01 (sample SAMN16585339, study PRJNA669376) | soil metagenome | isolation source: Crop rotation soil | place: USA: Cullars Rotation, Alabama | collected 2011
GCGACTTCAAGTCACGTGAATTCCAAGCTTCGGATCCCACTGTGCTGGAAAGCCGATGAAGCCCGTGATGAAGAGCGCATTCGTGGTCGGACTGTTCGTCGTTGGCGCAGAGACCGCGAGCGCACAGTGGAACGTGGCACGTTTCGATTCGACAAAAACGTGGACCTACACCACCTTCGGCCTCGATCCCGCGTTCGTGGCCTCGGCCGGCGTCGCCCGCGTAATCTCGGGCGGATCCGGGGTGCAGATCGGCGCCGAAGCCGGATCCGTAGTTGCCAGGCTCGATCTGCGTGATTGGCGAGCGCGCGTGACCGCGCGCATGACCGCCGCGCGCTGGGGCTCGTTCCGTATCACGGCCGAGGAAGCCGTGATCGCCCGCGGCACGAGCAACTCGATCTACAATGCGCTCAACCTTGGCGCATCGGCGACGCTCACCGCGGGCGTGTATCGGCGCGGCTGGTTCGCTGCGACGGAAGCCGGCTTCGACAAGGCGGTGCTGACGCGGATCACGAACTCCGATTGGTATCGTTCGTACTACTACTCGAATGCAAAGGACGGCTGGTATCGGTCGCCCGGCGGGACGTTCCACGCCGGTCTCGCCAGCGGAGTGTCGCTCGGCATCGTCGAGCTGACGGCACGCGCGGGCACCTTGCGCACGGAGCGGCTGAACGCGATGACGCCGCCGCTGTATCTCAGCGTCGGAGCGGGAATCGGATGGTAGGTGCGGGATGACCTACCTGGCTCGGCCGCCTGACCGCGTACTTTCGACTGGTAGCAGGATGTCGGTCAGCAATTGCTCGGGAGATGTCGTCTCCGGATTGTTGAGATAAATCTCAATTGCCGGCGCCCGGCGCAGAATCAAGCCGGCCGCCGGCATGAAGCGGCCGCCGAGCCATCCGTAGGTCTCCGCAAGACCGTCGAACGCGCCGTAGTGCGTGGTCGTTGCGTAGAGGTCGCCGCCGATGTCGCGAATTCCGATCTCGCCCGCGGGCGAGACGTCGCGTCCTACCATGACGCAGCAATCGAAGCGTAGCTTGTCCGGCGGCGTGAGATGAGGATTGTCGTGCGGCATTCCGATCCACATCACATCGGCGCGGTCGCGTTGGCGCGCGGCGACCCAATCCGCCAAGCGGTTGAATACCGGTGTCACGGCCTCGTACGGACCCACGTGTCGAATGAAAGCGACGCGCATCGGGCGCAATCGCTCGACGAGCGCGTGCCGAGTTTCGGTCGGAGCGGGTCGCAGACATCGCGCGCGTGGCCGGTATTCGGGCGCGGACGCGGTCTTCGTGCGCGTCGCCGTTGCCGTCTGCCGCGCGTGGGTTTCGCGATACTCGGATGGGGGGCTGCCGAATGTCGCGCGAAACGCGCGCGTGAACGACTCGTGAGTTTCATACCCGGCATCGAGGGCGATTCGAATGACCGGCCGCACGCTGAATGCGAGCTCGTGCGCGGCGCGCTCGAGTCGCAGCCTGCGCACGAATTCTTTGACGGGTTCGCCGACGAGCGCGCGGAAAATCCGATGCAAATGATACGGCGAGAGCTCTGCCTGGCGCGCCAGAGACTCCAGCGACAGGTCGGCGCTCAAATCCGATTCGATCGTCACCAGGAGACGGAGCACGCGCTCTTGATGACTCATCATCGTGGCGGGTTTCATCGGCTCAACGCTCACAGTATTCGCAAGAACCGTCAAGCGCGGACCTGATGATCGCGATAGGCTGTCATCGTGAAAATCATCATCGTGATCGCCGCCGTGATCGCTCTCGTGTGGCTGTGGGGAGGGCGGACGATGCACTATCGAGCGGAGGCAGTCATCGCGGCGCCGCCCGAATGGGTCTTTCGTCATCTGACGGAGCCGGCGTTACTCCGGAAGTGGATCGGCGGATTCGTCGAATCCAAGCCGCTTGGCGACGGAGTGCTGCGCGTTGGCGCACGATCGGTCGAGGTGGTCGAGGAGAACGGGCGGCGGCTGGAGATGCAGAGCGAGGTGCTTCGGCTGGAAGCACCCCGCGTCCTCGAGGTGGGCATGCAGGGCGGGTTCGCCGCCATGGTCAACGCGTACCGTCTCGAACCCGTGGACTCGCGAACCCGACTGACCATGACGATGCAGGCGAGCTACACGGGGGCCATGCGCCTCCTGGCGCCGTTTATCGGGCGGTCCGTGCAACGCAAGCTGGAAGGTGACTTTGCGCAGCTCGCCAAGCTCGCGGACGGCCCGCCGTAGAACGGCTACGGGAGGACGATGATCTTTTGCTGCGGATGAAGCGCCGTCACCGGCGTGCTGCTATTTGCGGTGAGAGTATTCCCCAGCTGGCCACGGTTGTTCGCTCCCCAACACTGGATCACTGCGCTTCCCGGCGTCGCGCCGGCGACGTTGTCGACGCGCTTGTACTGGCTGAGCGCGCACGTGTGGTCTCCCCCCGCGCTGATCTGCTTGTACACGCGCGTTCCGGCGACTCGCGTTGGTACGGACACCGACCCTGGCGCCATCGGATCCCCGAGCTGGAGGTAGGTGTTGTCGCCCCAGCACCACGCGTCGCCGTGGTTGTTGTTCGTCATCTCGATGCCGCAAGCGTGCTCCGCTCCCGCGCTGACCACGTCGAGCGCTGCGCCCGGCGGGTCCCACACCGCCTCCGGGTGCGCCGACCCAATCGTCAGCGCGTTGCCGACCTGTCCACGATTTCCTTTTCCCCAGCAATTCGCGCCGGCGAGCGCGGGCGGCCCGAACGGGTTCGGAATCCCCTGTTGAACGCCGCAGCTGAATCGATTGCCGGCGTCCACGTTGTACCACGCGAGCGCCTGGTACGCTCCACCTCCAATCGGCGACAACACCTCGGTCGGCTGCGATTTGGAACGGAAGGAATTCACGCCGAGCTGCCCGTAGTAGTTGTCGCCCCAGCAATACGCCTTCGCGGTGTACGTCGCGAGGGCGCACTTGTGGTCGTAGCCGACGCTGATTGACGAAAAGGTCAGTGACAGCGGAGCCGTGGACACCGCGGCCGGCGAGCCGCCAAGGTACCAGCAATAGGCGTAGCCCAGCGGAGTGATCGCGCACGCGTCGGAGGTGCCGACGCTGACCTGCGAGAACGTCAATCCCAGGGGCAGCGCCGTGGGTGTCATGCCGATGTTGCTCCCCCAACAGTAGATCGGGCCTGCGCTCCAACCGGTCACGCCACAGGTATGGCTGTCGCCGGCGCTCACCGAGATGAAGCTGGGCGGAGTGCCCGGTATGCTCGAGAGATCGATGGCTCGCGGGCGCAACGCGTCACCACCAGGACTGCCGAGCTCACCGGCGGTGTTGGTTCCCCAACAGTACACCTTGCCGCCGACCGTCACGGCGCAACTGTGGTGCGCGCCGGCCGAGACACTCTTCCAATCATCCCACACGATCTTGACTGGCTCGGTGGGATCGGGCCACGGCCACGTCAGCTCCTTTTGCGCCGACGTGGGTTCACGGCCGGGTCCCGCCGGAGGATCGGCGCAGCCGGCGAGAACAGGAACGATGAGACAGGTGATCGAGAGCAGAATTCTGTTACGACTCCAATAAGCGCGCAGCATGTTGTCCTCCAACAATCGTCTGAGGTGTAGAGCGAGTGGCGGTAATGGAAGTGGCGACGTGGGAGCGCATTTCGGCTCATGGGCATTTGACAGGTCGCCGACGGGCGCGCTATTATAGGCATAAGTAAACTATGCCTAGGGAAACTGGCCTTCCGCCGGGAACACTCATGATGCTCGTGTTGCGCGTGCTGGCGACACAGCCACTGCATGGCTACGCGATCGCCCAGCGCATCCATCAGCTGACGGCCGACGAGCTTCGCGTCGAAGAGGGATCGCTCTACCCCGCGCTTCAGAAATTGCTCATCAAAGGTTGGGTGAAAGCCGCGTGGCGCGAATCGGAGTCCGGTCGGCAAGTGCGGGAGTATCGGATCACGGCCGCCGGACGTCGGCAGCTCGAGACGGAGATGGCGGAGTACCGGCGCACGTCGAGCGCCATCACCCTGTTGCTGGATCAGGCCTGAGATTCCACGTGACGATCATCGGTGAGTGGATCCGGCGTCTCGTCTACCTCGTTCGACGAGGTCGGATGGAGGACGAATTGCGGCGGGAGATGGAGTCTCACCGCGCCCTGATGGACGAGCCCCGGGCGTTTGGCAATACCTTGCGTCTTCGCGAGGAGTCGCGAGATGCCTGGGGGTGGACCTGGCTCGACGACTTCGTCCAGGATACCCGCTTTGCGCTGCGGACACTCCGTCGCGCTCCGGGCTTCACGCTCACCGCCGTCGTCACGCTCGCGCTGGGCATCGGCGTCAACATCGGCATGTTCAGCTTCGTCAACGGCCTGCTGCTGCGGCCGCTGTACGAGCGACCGGACCAAGTGGTGACGGTGCACCGTCGGAGCGCGGGTCCTGTCCGCGGGGAACGAGGAATCTCCTATCTGAATTTTCTCGATCTTCGGGCAGGAACCGCCGACGTCTTTGCCGAGCTCGCGGCGTTTTCGACGGTGTTCGTCGGGATGGATGTCGGCGACGGAGCGCGGCGCACACTCGCGTCCGCGGTGACGGCCAACTACTTCGACATCTTCGGTGCGCCGCTGGCGTTCGGACGAGCATTCACCGCCGGCGAAGCGCGGCCGAACGCCGGTATCCGCGTCGCGATCATCAGTCATTCACTGTGGCAGCAACGTCGTGCCGACCCGGGCATCCTCGGCCGCCAAGTGCAGATCAACGGTGAGACGTTCACGGTCATCGGCGTCGCTTCGCCCGGATTCACCGGGGCAGGCATTCCCGGACCAGACCTGTGGCTTCCTCTTGGCGCGCAGGCGCGAAACTCGGGTGCGCGCGACGCACACGAGCTGGCCGTAATCGGGCGGCTGCGATCCGGCGTGTCGATCGCGAGCGCTGGACCGGCACTCGCGACCGTGGCTCGTCGACTCGAGCGCGAGTTTCCGGCAGTCAACGCCGGCTACACGCTCGAGATGTCGGTACCCTCCAGACTCGCGTTCATGCCGGGTGCCGGAGGCGGCGCGCTCACGGCGACGTTGGCCTCGCTGTTGATGCTCATGCCGGCCATCGTCTTGCTCGTCGCCTCTCTGAACCTCGTCGATCTGCTACTCGCACGCGGACACAGTCGACGTCAGGAGATGGCGATCAGATCGTCACTCGGCGGCAGCAGGCGGCGCCTCGCTCGCCAACTGGTAACCGAGGGACTGCTCCTCGCGTCGGCCGGAGCCGCGGTCGGACTGCTGTTGTCGAAGTGGGCGACCGGCGCGTTGCTGACTTCCCTGCGCCCCGTGCTGCCAGTTGCGTTGAGTCTCCCCGCGCTCGGTCTCGACTGGCGAGTGCTCATCGGCACCGTGGCGTTCAGTCTGGTCGCCACGCTGATCTTCGCTGCATGGCCGGCCTGGCGGTTGACGGGTGGTGCGGGCACGTCGGACCTCATAGGCGGCGTTCGCGACGAGGGAAGCCGGCGGTCAGGAGGCGGCAAGATCGCGAACGCTCTTGTGACGGGGCAGGTCGCGCTCTCGGTTCTCCTTCTCGCCTGCGGTGGACTCTTTCTGGTGAGCGCTCTCTCGGCGGCAACGGCCGATCCCGGGTTTCGTCTCGACGGCGGATTGCTCGCGGAGGTCGATCCCGGTCTCGCCGGATACGACGAAGCTCGAGGGAGACGAGCGCATCTCGCGCTGGTGGATCGGCTGCGAACGGTCCCCGGCGTGGAAGCCGTGACGATCGCATCGAGTTTTCCTTTTTCAGGAATGAATGACAGTCGCGACGTAGCGCCGGCCGGCGTCGCCGATACCCGGCCGTACTCGGATGGCGCGGTGTTCATTGCGGTCGGCCGCCACTACGCTCGAGTTCTCGGACTGCCCATGCTTCGCGGGCGCGACTTCACCGACGCCGAGCTCGCACCCGGCTCGTCGGAGCGAGTCGCGATCATCGATGACGCGCTCGCGCAGCGTCTGTGGCCGGGTGAGGACGCCCTCGGACGGCTGATTCAATTCCTGGACGAAAAGGGGCCAAAGGCCAAGGAGCCTCTTCGAGTGGTCGGCATCGTTCCGGCCGTGAATCACTCGCTCGGCAATCCGCGGCCATCAAAGCATGTGTACGTGCCAGTTGGACAGCACTACGAGAGCGCGATGACACTGCAACTGCGGATCGCCGACAAGAGCGCCGAACGCACTATGCTGGCGACCGTCGCTCGCACCATTCGAGAGGTCGACCCACGGCTCCCGGTGTTGCGTGTCGAAACGTGGCGCGAGCATCTCGACGGCGGCCTCGACGTGTGGCTCTATCGCGCCGGTGCCAGAGTGTTCTCTGCATTCGGAGGAATCGCGCTGCTGCTGGCCGTCATCGGCATCTACGGCGTCAAATCGTATCTCGTGTCGCGCCGAACCCGCGAGTTCGGTATCAGGATCGCGATTGGCGCGCACCCGCGCGTCGTGCTGTTGCAAGTGCTGCGAGAGGGCGGCCGCATCACGCTCGTTGGCATCGCGCTCGGCGTGCTGTTGGCGCTCGGCGCCGGTCAGGTGCTCCAAGGCTTCCTGTACGGAGTGAAGGCCGTTGAACCGGCCGTGCTGGTCGCTGCTCCTCTCGTGCTACTTGCCTCGTCGCTCCTGGCCTCGTACATCCCGGCACTTCGCGCAACGAAAGTCGATCCCACGGTGGCGCTCCGCTCCGAGTGAGCAGCGATTGACTCGACACGCATTGCCGCCCGGCCCGGTCACCCGGTTTCCGGTAAAACACATCATCGCGATCAGCCGCGACATGCTCGCGTTCACGCGCGGCATGGCGCGCGAGTATGGCGACGTCGTGCACGTCGACATCAGTCGCAAGCAACCGGCATACATCATCAGTCATCCGGATCACGTTCGCGAAGTGCTCGTGACGCAGCAGAAGAGTTTCATGAAAGGCCGGTCGTTCGAGCGCATCAAGCGGTTGCTCGGGAATGGGCTGTTGACGAGTGAGGGAGACTTTCATTTACGGCAGCGACGGCTCGCGCAGCCCGCGTTCCATCGACAGCGAATCGCCGCGTATGCCGCGACGATGAGCGAGCACGCGGCGCGAATGCGCGACCGGTGGCGCGAGGGCGAGACGCTCGACGTCTCGCAGGAGATGATGCGGCTGACCCTCGGCGTGGCGGCCAAAACGCTGTTCGACGCCGACGTCGAATCGGAAGCCGGCGAGATCGGTGCCGCGCTGACCGAGGCGATCAATGCGCTCAACATCGCGATCATCCCGTACTCCGAGCTGCTCGACAAGCTGCCGCTGCCGATCTTTCATCGCTTTCGCCGGGCGCGAGCGCGTCTGGACGCGACGATTTATCGAATCATCGAAGAGCGGCGCCGCAGCGGCGTGGATCGCGGCGACCTTCTTTCAATGTTGCTCATGGCTCGTGACACCGACGGCGATGGCGGCCGCATGACCGACGACCAGCTGCGCGATGAGATCGTCACGATCTTCATCGCCGGTCACGAGACCAGCGCGCTCACGCTCACCTGGACGTGGTACCTGCTCGCGCAGCATCCGGAGATCGAAGCGCGGCTTCACGCCGAGGTCGACTCCGTGTTGCGCGAGACGAATGGCGACGTTCGGGTCCCGACTCCAGACGATCTGCCGCGGCTCGAGTACGCGCGTCGGATCATCGCCGAGGCGATGCGGTTGTATCCGCCGATCTGGGCGGTGGGTCGTCGCGCGCTGACCGACGTGCAGATCGGCGGCTATCCGCTTCCCGCAGGCGCACTCGTGCTGATCTCACAGTACGTCGTGCATCACGACGCGCGGTGGTGGCCCGATCCAGAGCGGTTCGATCCCGACCGCTGGCTGCCCGAGGTCGCCGACAGCCGGCCGAAGTTTTCCTTCTTTCCTTTCGGCGGCGGGACGCGCATTTGCCTCGGCGAGCAGTTCGCGTGGATGGAGACGACGCTCGTCCTTGCGGTGCTCGCATCGCGCTGGCGTCTACGACGCGCGAGCAATCACCCGGTGGGGATCCGTCCAGCCGTCACGCTGCGGCCGGACGGGCCCGTCAGAATGAGGGTCGAGGGGCGAGGAAAGCTCTGAAACGGCGAGTGGAAACGGCGAGTGGAAACGGCGAGTGGAAACGGCGAATGACCCTCGACCCTCGACCCTCAACCCTCGTCCGACAGTGCGACGAGTTGCTCGGCGATCGAGATTCGGCGCCCGGGTGGACGCGGGATCGGCATCTCGACCGTTCCCACCGGCATCGTGCCAAGCGTGCCGAACGCGTCGTGAACAAAGATCGCGCGCGCACCGCGTTCGTCCGGCAGCATGACCGCGTCGGCGCATGCGCCGATCGACGGGATCGACACGTTGACCAAGTCGTCCTCACTCGACGGGGACGCGCCGCGCAGCAACTGCAGCAAACATCCATGCGCGTTATAGTCGAGTAACAGCGCGCGCGACTCGGCGCCACTCGGCGTGCGAAGCAACACGTCGCGACACCGGCCCGGGCGTCGCTCGAGCATGCGTCGCTCACGGGTCATTTCGGCGGCGGCGCTTCCGGTGGCGACACCCGCGACACTCGAGCAAGGTCGGTCGTTGATGAAGGCGTCGTAGAGGGCGATGTGCGTGCGCGGATTCTCGATCGATGACAGATGGTCGCCTTGCTCGACGATCACGAACTCGGATGCCTCGCCCTGCGCTGCCAAAGCCAGTCCCTCGAACGGCGGCGTGAAATGGTCGTGCCTGGCCGTAAAAACCAGCGTGCGCGGTGAGATGCGCGCGTCGAATCGCTCGCGGAACAGCCGGCTCGAATTGTCGCGGTAGCGAATCCGCTCGTTGTCCGTGAGTGCCAGCATGCCGAGCCGGATCGCCTCGACGAGACGATCGGTGACGTTGGTTGCGTCGCGATGCGGAAGATTGAGCAAATGATGAACGACGCCGCCGGCAAAGGCGTCGTCTTGCCCCTGATCCAGGCGCGAGAAGCTCAGCCGAAGCGTCGTCTCGACGCGTGGCCGAATCTGCTGCGCGGTTCCTCCAAGAATGAGCCGTTCCACCCGTTCGGGATGTCGTCTCGCGAACGCGCAGGCGATGCCGCTGCCGTAGGAAAGACCGATCGGGATCACCGTGCTGATTTCATGACAGTCGAGGAACCGGGCGATCAGATCGGCGAAGTCAGCGAAGCTCAGACTCTCCGACAGCTGGGCGTTCTGTCCCTGCCCGGGCAGCTCGAGCAAAATGACCGGCCGTTGCGGCAGGAAGTGCTTGACCTCCTTCACGAAGGACCACGCGTTCTGGAAAGCGCCGCCGATGAACATGAGCGGCGTTCGGTCCCTCGTCGCCGGGCTGGCGAAGCTGTGGTGCTCGATCACCCACGGTCCGAGCTCCGTGCGAACCGGGTCGGCGCGGAAGAACGAGGTGTCGAAGTCGTTGAACTGGAAGTTCATGGTGACGTTGGGAAGAAGAACGAGGGCAGATCATCCTCTCCCGCGCTACCGAAATCGCGACGGAGCGCACGGGCCAATAGAAGAACGCCGCTGGCGCGCTCGTTTTCTCACTCCCGCTCAGAGTCGTGTCGGGGGCCAGTCCAAAGAGCACGACAAGGACGGACAATGGTCGCTGCCTCAAAGGCTTCGCGCAGCCATTGGCGCGCCGAGGCCTGTTCGCCGCGCGCGGCGCGGTATGGGCCGGACTCGAGCGTGACGCACTCGTCGAGCGCGGCGCCGCCCAACTGCACACGACCCCGGAGCTCGAGGCCGGCGAAAAGCAGATCCCTCGCTTCGCTCGGGATGACAGATCTTTGTCATTTCGACAGGAGCGTAGCGACCGAGGGATCTGCTTTACGACCGGCGAAAAGCAGATCCTCCGTTCGCTTCGCTCGCATCAGGATGACATTAGGCCTTCATATCCGAGCACACGGCTTTGGGGTCCGTCGATCCCGGCCCGCCCCACGACGGATTGTTGAGCTCCGTCTGAGCCGGCACCAACACCACCTCCGTGCCGTAGCGTCCACCGTGCAAGTACGGACCCGTGGGGAACACCGTCTCGGCGTCGCGGCCGTACTGCCGCACCAAGCGCCGCATGTCGCCGAGCCGGTGCGAGGTGAAGTACATCCAGAATGCGCGTTCTCTAAATAGCATGTCGATGCGTGTGCTGGCGCTTCCCGGATCGGTGAAAGGGGCAAGGCCGGTCTTGGTCGCGCGCGCGCCGTTGATCGCCGACATGAACGACGCGACGTCGCCGGCCTTTAGAGAATTCTCAGCCTCGATCAGGCGAGCCTCGATGCCCGATGCGAGGGTGACGGGCGAGTTCGTGTTCGGAAACTGGTTCATGAGCGGCGTCGGCGTGCCGTCCTGTCCTGGGCCGACGCGCGTGCCGTCGACGAGAATCCGTGGATCCTTCGCGCTCACGTAGTCGAGCCCCGTGCCGCCCTCCTTGTCCGACGCGCCGAAGTTCTTCGTCGCCAGCATCCAGTCGTACACCGAGTTGACGCTCAGCGCCGTGCTGTTCGAGAACTCGACGTTGTAGACGAACGACGTCGGCACGGCGCCCGACGAACCGTCGCCGGCGGCCCCGACCAACGCGGCCGCCTTGTCATACTGATTCAGATCGATGTACGTACGCGCCTTGCCGATGCGCGTCGCATAGCGGAATTGCTGATCGGCCGCCGACGTCGAGAGCGTCGCCAGCGCCGAGTCGTACATGACGATCGCGCGGTTGTAGAGCTCTGTCGTGCTCATCATCGTCGTCGAGGGAGCGTCGTCGGTCACGTTCGACACCGGCACGCCGTTGCAATACGCTTCGGCGAGCGTCGTCAGCGTGAAGCCCTCGAGCATGTACAACTGCCCGATCTGCGTCCCCTTCGCGGCACCGGCGGGAGGATACGTGTTGAGCGCGCGAATGGCTCTGACGATCCCGTTGTACGCGTTGCCGTACGGCGACCACGGCGCGTTCGCCGGGAAGGTGTTCGGGTTTTGCGTGCGGCTGTCGAGATGCTCCGTGCCGCTCCGCGCGGTGTACGCTTCGTCGGCGAGAATCGCCGTCGTGAGGTTGAGCGAGATGCCGCCGCCGCCGATGTCGCCGCCGAAGTAGCGCGCGAACAGTCCGATCGCCGCGACGCGCTGTGCCTGCGCGCCCGTGGGCGATGCGGTGCTCGTGGTCGTGATCTGATCCGGGGTCTGCACTTCCAACAGCTGCTCGCGGCTGCACGCCGCGGTGATTGCCGCGCCGGCGGCGAGTAGACCAAGAACGGTCCATCGCGACGCGCGCGCGACATCGATTCGTGTGCTCATGGATTCGCCTCGTCGTGTGAGTCGGTGTGCACGCATGATCAGAAGGCCACGTTGATCCGGCCGATCCAGTAGCGAAGCGGCGGCTCGGCGTAGAAGTCGTTGCTCGAGTTGCCGGCCGAGACGTTTGCCTCGGGGTCGAGGCCCGGATACTTCGTCCAGATCATGCCCATGTTTCGTCCGCTCAATACGATCGAGGTCGGATGGGCGCGCCCAAACAGCGTCGACAGGCGATTAGGAATCTGATAAGTGAGCGACAGCTCGCGGAACCGAAGGAAATCATTCTGGACGAAGAAGCCCCAGAGCGTTCGATTCGCCGAGCTGGCGCCCATCACCGAGCCCGCCTGGTCGGCGAGCGGCGCCGTCGGGTCGTTCACCGCGCGGCAGTTCCCCGTCGACACACAGCGCTGATTCGCGTAGCCCCACTGATTCCAGTACTGGCCGCGATAGTCGAGCGTCGCGATGACGTGCACTCTGCTCTTGAAGAGACCGATGTCGTTGAGAATCCCCGCCTCGTACTGCGGCAGTGACGAGCCGCGGAATATCTGGTCCGGACCGACCGTGATCTCCGCCTCGCTCAAGACGCCGTTGTTGTCGCCGTCCTTGAAGGTCAGGATCGGGCGATCCCAGAGTCCGTTGAGCGGATAGCCGACGACGTTGCGCGCCCCTGGCGCGGTGCTCAGCGTCGCGTCGCCGACGGTGACGAGCTTGTTCTTCAGGTGCGATCCGGAAAGACGCGTATCCCACGTGATCAGCGAGTTGCGCAGGATGCCCGCGTCGAACGTGAGCTCGTAGCCGCGGTTCTCTACCCGCGCGAGATTCTGGAACTGTGAGCCGCCGGCGCCGAACGACGGCGGCAGCGGCCGCGAGAACAGCGCGTTGCGGCTGATCTTGCGGAACAACGTGGCCTCGAGCGTGAAACGATCGTTCAGGAATCCGAAATCGGCGCCGGTCTCGACTTCGGTCGTCACTTCCGGCTTGAGCTCGGGGTTTCCGATCGCGCTCACCTGGAGCGCCGGCACTTCGACGCCGGCCACCGGATATGTCGTGGCGGCGAGGAATTGCAGCGCCGCCGTGGTGCCCGGTTGCACACCCGCGCGGCCGACCGCGGTCCGGAGCCGCAGCTTGGTGAGCAGGGACGTGTGCGGGAACCACGACTCATCAGAGATTACATATGACAGCGAGCCGCGCGGATACGCCGTGTTGCCGACCTTGCGGCCGAACGCGCTGTTCTGATCCGTGCGCACCGCCGCCGACGCGTACAGCACGTCGCGCCAGCCGAAGTCCTGCTGGATGAACGCGCCGTACGTCGCGTTCTCGACGGTGAACTCGCTCGCTTGCCGCTGCGATGCGGAGTTCGGCGTCGAGACGCCCGGAGCGAAACCATAGCCCTGGCCTTGACCTCGATACGTCTCGTCCTTGAACCACTGCGCGCCGACCGTCGTCTTCGACTGAACGCGGCTGGTCACCTGTTTCGTCGCGGTGGCGCCGAGGTCGATCGAGTAGCGGTTGACGTTGTTCCGCTCGAAATCCTTGCCTGAGAAATTCTGCGACGCACCCGGGCCCCAGGCCAACGCCTGATTCGGACCTTCGCCGAGGAGCTGCTGGCGGAACGCGTAGGTGTTCGATTGGTCCATGCCCACCGTCGACCGAACCTGCAGCCAATCGCGCGCGGCCCAGTTGAGCGCACCGCTGCCGGTGAACCGCTGCTCGTTCGTTTTCTGCTCGACGGAGAAAACGTCGCCGACGAATTCGCGCTGCGTTCCGTTGGTCCATGTTCCATCCGACCGCAGCGTCGCGTTGCAGCGAATGGCGCAACCCGGCGCCGTCATCAATTGGAAGGTGAGGCCGGCGAAGAAGCCCGCGTCGAACGGCTGCCAGAACGTCCGATCGCTGTACCCGGCGGCGACGTCGATCGTCGCGTTGCGGGCGAGCGCGATCTGGAAATTCCCGCGATAGCTGTCCTGCCGAAGCTGATTCGGCTTGATCTGGCGTCCACTCGGCGGCGATCCGCGCGCCGCGGTGATGCGTTTGATCTCGGAGTCGGGCATCACGAACGGACCGGTCTCGCCCTGGTGGGTTCCCGAGATGAAGAATCTCAGAAGATCCGTGCCGCCCGAGGCTTGCAGTCCGTACGAGCTCCGCGGCGTGCGATGCATGTTCCCGCTCGCGTCGCGGAATGGGCTCGTCAGAGGATTCATATACGGATTGTTCTTCGTCAGGCTGTCGACCTGGCACTGCTTGATGGCCGCCTTGCTGATCAAGCATTGAATCGCGTTGCCCGTGGGAACGCCGGCGGCGTTGAGGTTGTGGCCCCAGCTGCGCCAGTTGTCCTCGAACTCGTTCGGCTGCATGACCATGCCCTGCTCGCCGAAGAGCGTCCATCGCGTCGACTGGCTGGCCGTTCCGCGCTTCGTCTTGACGATGATCACGCCGTTCGCGGCCGCGGTGCCATACAGCGCCGCCGCGGATGGGCCCTTGATCACGTCGATCGTCTCGATCTCTTCGGGGTTGAGATCGCCCACCCGGCTCGTGCTCGTGGCGAAGCTGCCCGTGACGGAGCCGTTGTCGTAGCGCACCCCGTCGACGATCATCAGCGGGTCGTTGCCCAGCGACAGGGAGCTGAGTCCGCGGATTCGTATCGGCTCGTTGGCGCCGGTCACTCCAACGCCCTGGAATACCTGAAGCCCCGCAACGCGGGCCTGGAGCATCTGCTGCACCGTCGTCACGGGCGCAATCTTCGCGAGCGAGTCGATTTTGACGGTCGCCACGGCGTTGCCGAATTCACGCCGCGATTGTTCGCCGGTTGCGGTCGTGATGACTTCCTCGAGGTGTGCAACGGCACGCTCGAGCGTGAAGTTGGCGGTGACCGAGCCACTTGCGGCGACGCTGACCGTCTGTGTCATCGGCTGATAGCCGATTCGCGCCGCTCGCAGCTGCACCGTCCCGGCGGCGACGCCGGTGATCGTGAACTCCCCACTGTTGTTCGTCGTCCCGCCTTGTCGCGTGCCGACGATCGTGACCTGCGCGCTGGGCACGGGCTGGCCGCCGTCTTTCTCGGTGATGCGACCCTGGATCGTGGCGGCAGCCATGTGAGCGGGGCTGGTGCCGACGGGCGAAGCGGGAGTGCCGGTCGCCAGGCGTCCGGCGACGAGCAGGAGCGGGATTGCCCGCTGTGCGATGTAAAACATGTATCCTCCGAACGCGGGACCTTGGCGCGGGGAGCGCCACACGTCGACGTCGCCGTCTCGAGCGGCGTCGCCAGGGTTCAGCGACGGCGTCGACGATCGCCAGCCCGCGCTCATGCCTGCGGGCAGGCCAGCTGCTCAGAGCTACAGATCGACATCCACCGAGTCGGTGGAGGCGGGGATAGGAGGCCCTAACATAGCTGCGGCCGGGCTCGCCGCCAGGTCGAACGGGCCAGTTAGGGTCAGAGCCCGGGCTCTGACCCCAACGCCGGCAAGGCCGTTGGTGGGTCAGCGCTTACCCCTTCTGGAGCGTATGGTCAGTGGCTAACCTATCCCAGGCTCCAGCCGTCTTATCGCGTCCTCGATGACTCCAGATGGGAGAATCGCACGGACGCTGCTGGTTTTTCCCACCCCCCACCCTGATCGGGAGGTTCTGGATGTCGATGCGGGGACTCCGCTCCTGGCGCGTCGCGGTCGCTGCGACGCTGCCACTCATGTTCGTTGCGGCGGCAGCAAGCGCCCAGGGCAAGGTCACGTCGCCGAAGGAATTCTTCGGCCACAACATCGGAGACGACTACTTCCTTCCCAACTACGACCAGTTCCTGGCGTACTGGAAGAAGATCGACGGCGAGTCGAATCGCATGCAGGCCGTCGAGATCGGAAAGTCGTCGGAAGGCCGGCCGCAAATGGCCGCCATCATCACGGCGCCGGAGAATTTCTCCAAGCTCGCGCGCTACAAAGAGATCTCGATGCGGTTGGCGAAGGGCGAGGGCCTCACGGACGAGCAGGCCCACGCGCTCGCGAAGGAAGGCAAGACGGTTCTCTGGTTCGACGGCGGTCTGCACGCCACCGAAGTGCTGGGCGCAAACCAGTTGATCGAGACCACGTACCAGCTGATCACGCGCACCGATGACGAGACGATGCGCATCCTGCGCGATTGCATCATCCTCGCCGTGCACGTGAATCCCGACGGCATGCAGCTCGTGGCCAACTGGTACATGAAGGACAAGGACACGCTGCAGCGGTCGATGAACATTCCGCTGCTGTACAACAAATACGCGGGCCACGACGACAACCGCGACTCGTTCATGTCGAACCTCGCGGAGACGAAGAACATCAACCACTTCATGTTCTGGGAGTGGCATCCGCAGATCATGTACAACCATCACCAGACCGGGCCTGCCGGCACGGTGATCTTCTCGCCGCCGTTCCGCGATCCGTTCAACTACAACTTCGATCCGCTCATCGTCACGGGCCTCGAGATGGTCGGCGCCGCGATGCACAACCGGTTCCTCGAGGAAGGCAAGCCGGGCTTCACCAGCCGCTCCGGATCGAACTACTCGACCTGGTGGAACGGCGGCCTGCGCACGATCGGCTACTTCCAGGGG
>JADMIO011430610.1_pt1 | contig 15816 bp, 28 predicted proteins | sample 8958161 | NCBI WGS metagenome assembly JADMIO01 (sample SAMN16585339, study PRJNA669376) | soil metagenome | isolation source: Crop rotation soil | place: USA: Cullars Rotation, Alabama | collected 2011
GACAGGTTTCGTCGCGTATGAATTCATCTAAAGGAAACGGGACTCAAAGCCGCCGGTAGAGGTGCCATACCCGCTCAGTCAACCCGCCAGCGTCCGATGGATTGTCCCAATCCCCACTCCGAACTTCCTCGCCAGTTCTCGAATCGACATGCCGTTCGCGTGTTCGCAGCGGACCTTCTCACGATCGAAGATCGCCTTCGGGCGTCCGAGGGGGAGGCCCTTCTCCCGGCGGCGCCGGATCGATGCCTGAGTCCTGGCGATGATTCGCTGGCGTTCCATCTTGGCGATCGTCGCAATGAAACCGACTACGGCGTCCTTGAGCGGGCCAGTCGAGTCAAGAAACGCCTCTTGATGGCTGCGCCATTGAACGCCGTACGAGTCGAGCACGCGCAGGTGTTGCAGCGTTTCCAATGCGCCCTCGCGGGTGAATCGATCGAGAGACCAGAACAGCAGCAGGTCGAACTTCCGAAGGCGCGCGTCGTTCATCATGCGAAGGAAATCCTTCCGGTCCGACTTACTACCGCTGATCGTGTCGCTGTAAACGGTCACCTCGGTGTACTTCATCCGATAGCAGTAGGTTTTTAAATCGTGTAATTGATTCTCCGCATCTTGCTTATCGGTTGAGATTCGAACGTAAATTGCGACTTTCATAGATCCTCACTGTGAGCGTTCCGGAAGTGTTCGCTTTGGAACGCGTAAATGGATTTCCGCAAGTGTCATCCTTTGGCCGGGCGACGAGGCCCATCGGCCGGGGACTTTTGGAACACCGGTGTCTGCGTCACTTCCACTCCGTATGCGTCGCGATCAGCAGCAGCACGAACGCGACAATGATTAACCAATCAATGACTCGAGCAGTGCGTTTCGACATCGTGCTCACCTCTCACCGATCGTGAAGCCCGCGCGTTGCGCCGCGGATGCGACATTTCCGACGTATCTCGGCTCGATCGCTAAGGCGCCGCACCAGAACTGCGCGTCATCCGGCGCCGTGTCGCGTAACCATTGCTCGGCGTCGAGAGTGTTCGGGCGGATCAAAACAATGCTGAGATGATTCTCGAGAGTGAAATCAGGAAGGTTTTGAGTAGCCATTTACGTTCTCCTGAGAGGAGTTGTAACTGGGCTACCCGTCTCGCGCCCGCTGCGCCGTGGTTGCCGTTTCGAATTTGCGAGCGATGTGTCGAGATCAGAATAGCAGACGCGTCAACCGCGAGCATTGGTCCGAGTGAAGCTCGAGTCCCTGACTTTGCGATCCACCCCGAGATCAACTACGCTTTGTGAATGCCGCGTCGCTTTACACCCGTAGTAGCACTCGTCACCCTTCTAGTGACGAATGCATCTGGCGTCTCGGGTTATCAGAATCTCCGAACTTCGTCGCTGATTAGAGAGGAGCAGCGCGTCACGATTAACGGGCAAGCTGAAGCGTGGCGCTTGGAGTGGAAGGCCCCGCCAGAACCATACGGTCCGCCCCTCGATGACGTTTCGTTTACCTGTCCGTACATGGGATTTGCTTACGGCGAATCCGGAGAGGCAGATCTCGTTCGCATCCAGAATGGCCGAGAGTTGGAGCGTCTCGCATTGCAGCCGTTCTTCGACATGTTCGGAGGGTCTCAGGACAAAGTTGCGATTCAACGATACCCGGTCGAAAGCACAGACTTTGACCGACTTCTTAGTGGCGCCGATCACTCTTCGGAACTGGACCGCATTCAGAGGCGTGGGGTTGTACGAATCATGAAATTCTTTGACTACGATCACGACGGTCGTGCAACGGAATTCTTCCTACAAACCGATTCACTTCCGTGCGGAAAAATTGCCGGGATAGTTCTCGGCATCTCCCGAACAAACAATCGTCTCCACGCGTTCGCATCAGTAAATCGGCCGAGTCAGGCGCTCGTTCTCCAATTTTGGGAATGGCAGGAGCTTGGCAAGTCATCCGGCGCAGTTCGAGTTGTTGATTGGCGCTGCGGCGATCATGGTAGCGAAGAGGAGTCGGATCTGGAGATGGAAGCAGTCAACGGGGACATCCGTGTTCGACAGGAGCGATTTGAATGCCTTGAGAATGGGAAGCTCGGACCTCGAGTCAGTTCCGAGGAACGTTAAGGTACCGGCGCTACCGAGATGACACAGTCAGCGCACGCGCCATTCGACGCTCAATACGTTTACCTCACAACGACAGGCCGGAAGACCGGCTTGTCCCGTGAGATTGAGATATGGTTCGTCGAGCGCGACGGGCGGATCTACATCCTCGCCGAGCACGGCTACAAAGCCCATTGGGTTCAGAACGTGATAGCGAATCCGCGCGTTCGATTGCGGATCAACGATCAGGAGTGGGAGGCCGCTGGCAGGGTTCTCGATCCTGTTGCCGATGCGGATTTGTACACCGCCGTTCGGGAACTCGAGCGCGAGAAGTACGGTTGGGGAGACGGGTTGCCGGTAGAGTTTCGATTGGATCGCGGGATCGTCGGATAGTCGGGCGGAAAGAAGGCAGGCGATGAGCGCAAAGATAATGCTTATGTGCCGGAGAAAAGGACCGGACTGTATCGAAACGCAGTATACCCTCGCTCAATTACAGAACCGAAAATTCCGCATCTGCGGGCACCGAATAGCGGACGGCGTTTATGAGAAAGCGATCGCGGAGATCAATTCAAACCGTGTGGCTCGTTCCTTCGGTACGACGAACCAGAAGCGGATTTCGAAGTGAATGTGGTCCGGCAAGGACCATGCCGAGCGATTACGCGAACGAGTGATCTGGCCCAGCGTCCCGGATGTCCTAACTTCCTACTCTGTTCGATATTCGCCTTCGATATCGGATCTATGGGCAGCCTCTGCAAACTGAACAGTTAGGGCGCACCAATCGTTCTGGACTCCTCGCTATGGTCCGCACAAAATACTCAGTCATATCAATGTCATTCCTTAAAGACGCCAAGCAGCACAAGCTTCTCATCATTAGTGCAGTTCTGACAGGATGGGCTTTCCAGTACATCCTGAACGCAGTTCACGATGATGTTCCGGTGTTGTCGTTTTTTGCTCTTGTCGGCAGAGCTCTGTCCGTCGTCTGGCACGACTGGTCCTCTCACCGGTGGGTCTATCATGTTGTGCTGGTAATTATTTTTTGGATATACGGCGTCGTCACCGGATGGCTGATCGCTGAATTTCACCCGCCCGTACCACGAGCGGCAATTACAGCTGTTGTGATCTCGCTGGCCGCATATAACGGATTCTTTCTCCTTCAGCTTGCCATCGACCCAAACGCTTTCTCCCGAGTTCTTATCCTATGGGCAGCAGTACGGTCTGCCGCAAACATAACGGGCATTTTCCTTGGAGGACGACTGGTTACGCGGAGGTTGTTAGTAAAGATGACTCCGACAACCGTTGCGTAAAATCCATACGTGCGTGCGACATCGAAGTATCGCGAGAACGACGCGACGATGTTTGAGTTTCTTTCGAGGACGATTCACGGCATCAATTCGAGCAGCTCTACGAGTACCCAGTCTGAAGTGTCCTACGTGTCCCGGATGTCCTAGCATTTTCTACTCTGTTCTAATTTTCGATTCGATCATTGAAATCGAGAACGGATAGAAAACCCTGTGCCTGCTGGGACAACTGGGACACCGGTCCCTAACTATCGACGTCTACGTCGCCGAGGAAACAAACGAAAACTCACGTCCCCTTCTCAGAACCAAACGACTTGAAATTGTTTGTCCGAGCGTGTCCGGTTACGCGCCCGGGGCCGCGAGCGATTCGATTAGTCTCGCCAGCGCGCGCTCCACGCGCCGGTTCGAGATCGGGGCGTTAATCGCGGCAAACATCTCGCGCTGGCGTGGGCTCATCGATCGAAGGAATTGCAGGCGGAGGCGCCGCCGGTAGATGTTGCGAACGTTGGCGACAGTCGGGGAGGTTGATCGTTTCTCCATAGTTTTAGTTTAAATCGATCAGCGAGCCGCGTACGCTAGTCCTACATCCGAACGTCATGCCCATCAGAGCCGTATTCTTCGATCTGGACGGAACCCTGTACGCTCGCGACGCGCTCGTAGGTCGAGTCGCGGCGGCGCAATTTGAAAGCTTCCGGGCGCAGCTACCTCAGATCGATCGGGCTGAATACGTCCGTCGTGTTAGCGAGCTCGACGACCACGGTCACCCCAACAAAGCGTCGATCTATCTCTCGCTCGGCGCAGAATTGCATCTAGACACCAATCTCATCGAAGAACTGACGGCGGACTTCTGGCGACGATATGACGAGGACGGACTCATCGCCACTGACACAGTCGAAACCTTACGGACTCTACGAGCCATCGATCTCAAACTCGGGGTGATCACGAACGGAACAACGAACCGACAGTCTCGAAAGCTTCAGGCGCTCGGCATCGATTCGCTGTTCGACGTCGTCCTCATCTCCGAAGCGGAAGGTATTCGAAAGCCCGATCCGGAGATTTTCAGGCGGGCAATGGATCTCGTCGGCGTCGAGCCCTCAGAGAGTGTATATATCGGTGATAACCCTGAAGCCGATATTGTTGGCGCGTTGTCGGCCGGGATGAAGGCGATATGGAAGAGGGTTCCGTATTGGACAATGACCTCGGGTGGGGTGTCGGTGATCAACGAGCTTCACGAGATCCTTCCAATTTGTCTCGGCCAGAGCGATATGGCGACAGGCTTGGGTTAAGTCCGCTGGCGCAGCTGACGATGGCTGACGGTGAATTTCACTCTTCCTCTGTTCAGAAATAAAAGGAGAGAGGAAGAGCGTGGAATATAGCGTGGAATATAGCGTGGAATAGAGGTCGAATATAGGAGGAGAGCTGAACCGGCTGAATTTGCGTCAGCTTCGTCAGCCAGCGTAATTGGGGCGGAGCCCCTACCATGAAATCTTCGTTACGCGAGAGTCTCTGATATCAATTTCTAGATTTCTCAGGCCGATCGCATACCGAGCCGTCCAATTTCCAGTGGCATGGTGAAAAGGCGGCGGTCCGAAGGCCTTCAATACTTGTAGCTCAGTATCCCCGACCGCTACGCCCAAAGGAAACTGATGGTCCTCGCGTAATATCTCGAGACCCGAGAAAAGTTTGTTCGTGAAGAAAATCTGGAACGTTGGGTACACATACGTGCAGCCTTCGACAGTCCCGCCAAAGTCCGAGCGCTCCGGGCCTGCGTATATTGCCTTAATCGGTCGCCCGAATTGACGGAGTACACCAGAGCGACCAAGAGCTGTATCAATGCCGAACAATTTCAACGTTGCTCGCTTTTCGAACTGGCCCCATTTCGTATGGTTCCACTCCAGATCGGGTTCCTGTTTTGGAAACACTTCCTCGAGGAGCCGCTGCTGCACCGACGCTAATCCGACCGTCGCCGACAGGCAGGATACGGCGAGGACAATAAGTAACAGGTATGAACCGGTATGACGCACTTGTTAATTAGACACCGGTCCGGAGGGATAGGTTCCCAAGGCACAGGGAACGTGTGCATTTGATTCTGTGTCGTTCTTGACAAAACCGGTCCCAATCCAGCCTGATAGTTTCCGACAAACCTCGATGATCAAAAGGGAATCGAAGCAGCTCTGTCGGAGGTGTTCGGTAAGCATAAGCTTCATCGGGTTGAGGCGAACATCCAACCTGATAACGCCCGGTCTCGGAGTGTCGTTCAGAAACTGGGCTTCAAGTTGGAAGGATTTTCGCCCCGATACTTGAAGATTGCGGCGCGCTGGCGCGATCACGAAAGATGGCAATCACTGCCGAAGAGTGGACGCATTCCGCCCCTTCACGCCAGCAAAGGAAGTAAGGCGGGAGCAAATCCTTGTCGATTAGCGGTAAGCATGGATGGGTTCTTCAAATGAAAACGTCGATACTAACTGTTAGGATGGTCATCACTATGGGGTAAGTGCGGCGGCACTAGCGCTGAAATCCCGGTCGACCCTTCACGCTCATTGGCGGCGCGAACGGCTGTTCTTTACCAGCATGGCCGTTGTGGCGTTGATTAGCGTTTTTATTGGTTTCTATCCCACCTACTATTTAAAGACGTTCTATCCCGTGCCGGGCCTTCCACTTTTGGTTCATCTGCACGGACTTTTGTTTACTGCCTGGATTGTTCTGCTCGTAGTACAGACATCATTCGTGGCGGTCAAGCGAACCGATCTACATCGGCGTTTCGGTGTCGCTGGGACTGTTCTGGCCGCACTAATGACCGTGGTAGGCGCAGCGACGGCCGTCACCGCGCTCAAAAGCGGTAGAGTCAGTCCGACATTTTTCGTTGTTCCCGCGGCAAGCCTTGTCGTGTTTCCGGTTTTGGTAGCGGCAGCACTCTTAATGCGACGACGCACTGACACTCATAAGCGCCTTATGTTGATCGCAACCGGAGAACTGCTAAATGCACCAATTGGCCGATGGCCCGTCATTTGGAGGTCAACCGCATTTGTAGCGTACGGCGTCAATGATATCGTTGCTGTTTTACCGCTGGTTGTTTATGACTTAGCCACACGGCGTCGTCTGCATCCGGCAACGCTCTGGGGGGCGATGTTTTTGATCGTGTCTCAGATCCTACGAACAGTGGTCGGCAACACGAATCTTTGGCTAGTATTTGCGAATTGGATCAAAACTGTGAATTATTGATCGTCATCTGGCTACCATCTTCTCCGGCACTTTACTCCCGCACCACGTATATTCCCGGCACTCGGCACAGAAGTATTCCCAACGATACGTCCACAGTTTCGTAATCGGTGAGCGAGAGCACTCTCTCGGCGCATGATGCTCCATCTCACAACACCGCGCGTTGCGACAACCGCATCGATTCGGATCAACGGGTTCGTTGACCCATGAAAGCTCCGCGCGGATCTTGTCGATTGAGGAATAGCTGCGAGGCATGAAATAGGTTTGCACGAGAGACAGATCGTCTCAAGTCTTAGAAATGGACGCGACTCCATCCGACTTTGTGATCGCGAAAATTCTTGGCATCCCTTGGAGGGTGGGCTATTACTGTCGAAAGATAATTCCCAATGAGCACTAGCATCGCAGAACCTCGCATTGAGGCGACAACTCGAACGCGTACGGCGCTGCTCGCTATCTTTTTCTTTACCGTGGCAAGTAACCTCCGGCTGGCCCTGTTCAAATTCCCGTTCTTTGCAGAGTTTTACCGGAGTCATCCTTGGCAGCTTGGAGAATCCGTCTGGAAGACACTTTGGATTGTGTTAGCGATCATCGGTGTGATGGCCGCTCACCGCGTCCGGCTACGCGAGTCGCTGCGTCAATTAGGCGTAGCCCGACCATTCGGATTTCCATTTGTAGCGGCATTTTTCGCCACGCTACCGGCGCTCGTCATCTTTGCTGCACTGTCGCCGGTGAATCGAAACATGAGTGGATGGTGGCTCTGGATGACCGGCGTGATGTCGCCTCTCTCTGAAGAAATTCTCTTTCGAGCTTACTTGTTCCAGCAGCTCTATCGCTACGCCGGATGGCCGTTTTGGGCTGCGGCCCTGATGAACGCGTTACCCTTCGCGTGGGGACATATCAATCAAGCTGACGCGACCGTATCGAGTTTCGTCCTCGTCATTGGAATCGCTGCGGTCGTCGCCGCGCTCGCGGCTTGGTTGTTAGCACGGTGGGACTACAACGTATGGTTTGTCGTCGGACTTCACTCCTTGATGAACTTCTACTGGTACGTGTTTGCGCCGGAAGACACCATAGTCGGTGGCGTAGTCAGCAATGTGGCCCGGATCGTCGCGATCGGACTGGCCGTGATCATTACGCTCCGCCGAGATCAATTCGCAAAATGGCTCCGTGTGAGTAGGAGATCGTTGTCCATCGACAATCAGTGACTTGTTGCAGCCCGCGCAAAGCGCATGTTCCCTTGCGTAGACTCCGACGTCTCTCGACCGACGGTACTCGTCGAGGATATTGACTGAGATCCTTCCCGTTAAGGATTAACAAATCGAATGCGACGAACACGGACTCGGACTGGCGGAAGCGCAGGTCTCGGAAGACAGGTCGACCCTGGCTGTCGATGCATGCAATCTCGCCGTCGAGCACGGAGTCCTCGACGCTCAGGTGTCGCAGCCAAGGTCCAAGATCAGCGAATCCTCGGAATACGTTTCCGTTACGAGAGTGAGCTCACCATGGCCACCGGCAATGTGTGCCAGCGCGCGGAACCCGTCGATCTTGAGTTCGTATACATAGTCGTCTGAATCGAACGGCTCGGGGCGGCGTACAAACCGCATGGGGCGAAGGTTGCGGGGCAGGGACATGCGCCGAGTATAACAAGCAGTGGCGTTGCTTGTCTGACTGTCACTGGCAACCCAGGAGGCGAGTCTCGGGATCAGCCAGCGGTAGCGCCGTCTGCTGAGGAAGTCATTATTCGCACACCCTCCGCTTGTTCTTTCTTCTGCTCTTCGGTCCGATTGTCTTTTAGACCAATTGGCGACAGGTCGTATCCTGCGGCCGTCTGTAACTCCGCGATGCAGTTATGGGATGGCAGTTCCAGTTCGTCTCGTAACAAATCCACAAACATCAACTGCAGATAGCGTTCGACGTCTTGAGTGAGTGGCGGCGCAATCCCTTTGTGGACATACTGCTGACGCCATTTCACGAGCGCATCAAACCGGGTGGACTCTCCGGCTTCCCGGTGACTCCGAAGATGATAGATTCGACGGAGTCTTTCTCTGATCTGATTGGCTTTTCCGCAAAGAACCTCCAAGGCCGTCCAGTACTGAAGGAATCCATTCTCTTGCCTCATTGCCTGATCCATGAGTTCTAGTGCCAAATGGATTCGATCCTGTCTAACTGCAGGCAGCTTACTAATTGCTTCCTTAGTCTCACGCCTGGCCAGCCCTAGCGTGGGCGCTAAGAACGGTCCTTGGGATACTGCGGGCGTGACATAGCCTTGCCAGCACCTTCCAGAGGCCTACGCCGACCTGGCTTTGTTCGCATACATCACCGGTTGGCGAAGTGCAGAAATCAAGGGATTAAGGTGGAACAATTTGTACTTCGGCGGCAACGGAGAGGTTCGACTGGAGCCTGGCACAACGAAAAACGGCGAAGGTCGTGCGTTTCCAATGACATCGGAATTGCGGGTACTCCTGGAGAAGCGCGTTAGGCTCACTGATGCTCTTCGCCAGCGCGGCCGCGATTCTGCTTACGTGTTTTGGTATGAACAGGACGGCGAAGTCCGACCTGTTGGGACCTTCTATAAGGCATGGACGACGGCATGCAGCAAAGCGGGACTAGAAATGATGCAACGGCCACTTCGCAAGAATGGCGAAGTGGTGCGATACAAGCGCGGTCCGAAGAAGGGCCTGCCAATAATGGTCTCCAGAACCAACGCCTGGTTCCATGATTTCCGTAGGACAGCTGTCCGTAACCTTGAGAGGGACGGAGTGCCGCGTTCCGTTGCGAAGCTTATGGTTGGACACAAAACTGACAGCGTTTATGAACGTTACAACGTTGCCAGTAAGAGGGACCTTGACGTCGCCAGAGAAAAGATGGAGCAATCTGCGATGAATCGGCTTTACGCCGTCGGCAGCCGCGCTCCGATTGGCGACGGGCAAAGTTTGGGCAAAGTTGGTGCCGATTCCACGCCCTCTAATGTTCAAACCGACTCTAACTTGTTAGAATCACAAAACGGCCCCGTAGCTCAGATGGATAGAGCAGCGGTTTCCTAAACCGGAGGTCGGCAGTTCGACTCTGCCCGGGGCTATTGGGTTTCAGCTAGTTAGTTGCACTATTTCCGGTGCGATTGGCACCAAAATTGGCACCGTACCGCTCGCGGATAATATCCAGATCGGCCCTGGCGGTGATGTTGTAGCGTTCCGCCGTTTTCGCGTCCTTCCATCCCACGGCTTCCCTGGCAACTTTCTCCGGAACTCCCGATCGCACAAGGTTTCTATAGGCCGTTCTTCGGAAGTCGTGAAAGTAGACAGCGGCCCGGGCTACCAAAATCGGCTGTCCTTTTTTCTTTCCCCGTCGATACCTGGCAATCTCTTTCCCTTTCGACGGATCCTCCCTATCAATCAACACCCGCTTCTCTTTGTACTTCAGGGGAAGTCCTGCTTTTTTACAGGCGGTTCTCCACGCCTTGTCAAAGCGTCCGATCGGCTCCCCGTTGTTGGTGAACACCCGTTCGCCGGGAAACAGGGAGCCTTTCGGTCGAACGCTCTCCAGTACCGCTCGAAGCTCCGGGACCATGGGAAACGTCCGGGCTTCTTCGTTCTTGGAACTATCCAGCCGAACCTCTCCCGCATCGAAGTGGATATGCCGCCAACACCGGGAAATGACTTCGCTATGTCTCCAGCCGGTGATGTAGCCGAATTTAGCAACAGGAACCAGATGTTTCGGAAGGTGTCGGCAGATCGCGTCAAGCTGGTCGCGCTCAAAGAAACCCCGACGGATGAATTTCTTTTCGCTGGTGATGGGGAACTTCGGAACAATCAGGATCTTTTGCGGCGTGGCGTTCTTTCCGAGATTGTATGCCGCCCGAGCCGCCTCCAATTCCCGGTTCACCGTCGCGACGGCCGCGCCTTCGTCTCTCCGATTCAGGACGTACCACTTCCATTGAGACGTGCTGATCTGCGCGGCTTTTTTCTTTCCAAAGATCGGCAGCAAGTGAAGGCGGAATCGAGCTTCAAGGTCCTTCCATGCCGCGTAATGGTTCAGCCGGTGATGGTTGACCAGATCGGCGGCGATTTCTTCAAAGAGGACGGTATTCGGCTTGGAACTCGCGGGCAAGCCTTCCGCAATCTTGCCGAGACGTTGTTGTCGAACGTCCGCCGCTTCTTCGGCTGTTTCGCATTGAATCGTTTCGTAGAAGCGTTCGCCGTCTTTATCCCGGTAGTTGATGCGGAAGGAGTCCTTACCTCGCGGTTGAACGCCAGGGAACTTACGTTTCGCCATGTGTCCTCTCCAGAAGTGTCCGAGATTCTAAAGGTGAAGGGATGGAGAAAGCAATTTCTGGTTTCCCATCCTTCTCCAGATAGAGAGATACCCTAAATGAAATTCTTCTATCGCTGCCTTATTTTGCTTGCTGTCTGGATTTTGCTCGAAATATTGCGTCACACGGCGGGAATGAGCGATTCGTCTGTCAACTTCGCGGCAGGTTACGCCGCCGCAGCAATTTTACTGAAATGAAGGGAGTCTGAGATGTCCAAGGACAGCAAGCCAGGATTTACGCACACACCGGGGCCGTGGATTGCGCGAAGTGTTGACTTCGCAGCCATTGTACTCGCTGGCGACTATACCGATGAAGGCGAGCCAGACTTAATAGCGGATATTTCAAGTGAGTACGCACTGTCCGACGCTCGTCTTATGGCCGCCGCTCCAGACCTATACGAAGCGTGCAAGGCAGCACTTGAAGCGATGGCATGGGACGGCGCGGGGTTAGTTGTACCGCTTTCCCGTGTTGCGCAGTTGGTTCGTGCAGCCCTTTTGAAGGTCGAAGGAAAGCCCCATGGTGGGGAATAAACAAACACAAGGAGAAACATGTTTCACGCGCAAGATGGCTGGTTTTTTGAGCGCCTTGAAGATGGCTCTGTCGCAATTCATCACAATCCCGACAATGTTCCAAATCAATCGAAGTCGCCAGTGGTAACCGTATCGCCGAACGTCTGGGCTTCGATAGTTGCATCAGTGTCGGCGCGGGGCGAAGAAGGCGGGCGATATTACGACGCCCTGAAATTCCACAGCGATACCGAGTAACGACAGAATTCGCAAAACGATCCTTCTCCAAAGTAGAGAAGGACTCATACCGGATGTTCTAAGGAAGGACATCCGGAACCCTTTTTAACCGAATTCAGTGTAGGACGCACGGAACATGCCGAACCGGATTCTGAAAGAGTCAATTCTGGATTCGCCAACGCTCGCACGATTGGACGACTTCATCCAGGATCAGTTCCCCCGATTACTCCTCCTCGTAGACGACTGGGGATGCTTCAACGCGGATCCAGAAGCCGTCAAAGGGCGCGCTTACCCCAAGCGAAAGAAAGTCACCGTGAAAACCGTGGAGACCATCCTGGAGGCGTTCTGGAACGAAGGGATGCTGTTTCGGTGGATGGAGGGTGACAGGATCTACGGATATTGGGTCGCTTGGGACGAACACAACTACTGCAACGGCTCTCAGGTCGATGAAGACGGAAAACAGGTCAAACATCGGCGAAAAACACCCGCTCCGCCGTCAGATCAACTGGCTCAATACGTTAAAGCACATCAGGACAGGTTAGGACAAGTTAGGACGAAATGCTCCATTCCTATCCCTATTCCTATCCCTATTCCTAATTCTTTGGAGGAGGAGGAAGCGGTGACCCCGGAAACGGTGATGGAGGCTTACAACCGGGAACGGGGGAAGATGCACGAATGTCGGCGTCTCACCGATGACCGTATCCGGAAATGCAATCTCCGGATTTCGGAACATCAAGGCGGCCCCCAGGCTTTTCTCTGGGACTTCACCACAGCCATCGTCAAGGCCCGAGATACCCCTTTCATGATCGGCAAAGGCGTCCGGGGATGGATTGCCGATTTCGATTTTTTCATCAAAAACAGCACGAACTACATCCGAGTGGTTGAGGGGAAATATGACCGAATCCAACAATCCGAAGCCCAACGAAAACAACAAAGCAGCCAGGATAACGCGAGCGAACTTCTTCGCCTCGTGGATGACGAAAATCGCGGCGGCATACCGTCAGGAGATCACCTTGGAAACGCAGGCGATGTACCTCCAGGCCCTCGCCGACTTACCGTTGGACAGGCTTGAATTGGCATTTCAACGCGCTGTTCAGGAGTGCCGGTTCGTGCCGTCGATCGCAGAACTCCGGCAGTTCGAATACGAAGCGGAAGTGCCGAAGGCGTTGATCGACGCAGCCTACGAACGCCGCAAGCAGCAAATCCTCTCTGCCCCTGAGGTCAAAGCATTACCAAGCGTGTTGGATGAAAAAATCGTGAAGCCCTTGCGCGAGGTCCGTTCTCTCACGGAAGCTGAGGTCCAGTCGCGACTGGAGGAACTGAGATTCCAGGCGGCTAATGGGAGGCGCAGATGAGTTACGACAAGAACAAACGACGCGAAGAGTATGCAGCGAAACTCAAAGACCCGCGATGGCAAAGGATTCGCCTTCAGGTTTTTGACCGCGATCAGTGGGCGTGTATTCGCTGTTCAGACAAGAAAAACACGCTCCATGTTCATCACCGTTATTACACGAAAGGCTTAGAGCCATGGGAATACCCGCTCGATTCACTGGAAACGCTTTGCGAGATTTGCCATGAGGACGAATCGGAGAACAGGTGGGAAGAAGAGCAGTCGCTTTTACGCGCCCTGAAGCTCAAGGGAGTCACCTACTCCGGGGTTAATGAGTTGGCCTGCGACATCGCCGCCGCCGAGTGTCTATTCACCAAATTTGACGATCTGCTCGGACTTCTGTGCTGGATGATCTCCAGCCCGCAAAATCAGGTCGAACTTATCAAGTTATACGAATCCCTACGAAAAGAGCGCGGACGGATTGCCCCATTTGAACTCAATGCGGCCGGGCGTGAACTCCTCGGCGAGGATTACGGCAAATGAAAGGGAATTATATACATGAGTCCCTTTCACTTTAATTTCCGTGCTTTGCGGACGCGCTTTTTCGCGGCCTTACTCTTCGGTTTTGGGTGATATGACAAGACCTTATCCACAACCTTTTCCACAGGCTTCGGCAGGTCTGGAATCAAGCGGTGACGCAATCGGAAATCGTCGAGCCAGCCGGTCATTTCGTCACCAGCCGTTTATAAGTCAGCCGCCGATCCGCAACGCGGTCAATCAGACTTTCAAGGCGTTTGGTTGTGTGCCTGCGAACATTGCCGTCATTCAGCCGCCACGCAAACTCGTTGACATATCGCCCGACATGACCAGCGCTGATGTGATGAAAGGTCCCGTGAATACCGCGCTTCAGGACCGCCCAAACGGACTCCATCGAATTGACGTGAACGTCCCCGTCGATGTCCAGCTTGACGTACTCGCCAGCAGAGTGATTGACCGTCTTGTGCCGAAAGAACAGGCCATCCATCCCGGCGTAGGATTTCGTTTCGTCGGTATGCAGCGTCGAACCTGCCTCGACTCTCGCGTGAATAACGCTTTGCAGTGTGCCCGCTTCCGTGTCGCAGACAGGCAAGAGAATCGTTTTGCCGTGCCGCTGGCGCAATCCCATAACCGGCACTTTGCCGACCGCACCACGGCCAAGGTGCAGCTTTTTACGCTCGTGCTTATTCGCTTCCTTGCCGCCGATGTAGGCTTCGTCGATTTCGACATCACCGGAAAGGATCGTCTCGTCATCTCCGCAGGCTTCACGGATGCGGTGCATCATGAACCACGCGCTTTTCTGCGTAATGCCGATTTCCTTTGCCATCTGAAGCGAGCTAACCGACTTGCGAGCCGTGACCATCAAATACATGGCATAGACCCACTTATGCAGCGGGATATGAGACCGCTCAAAGATTGTGTTGGTTCGAACCGTGAAGTCTTCGTTGCAGGCATAGCATCGGTAGAAACCGGCCTTACGTGTGCCGATCCGTTCGCCAGAATTGCAGACCGGACAGATAGGACCATTCGGCCACAAGCGCGACTCCAGGTAGACGCGGGCCGATTCCGCATCGGGGAACATCTCGAAGATTTTGAAAGTGCTTACCGTGCTTCGGCTCATAAACTCATCCCGCAATGTTTAGCCAAGACGAATCCCATAGGCCAGTCCCCACGCCGAACCATAAGCCATGCTTCGCTTGTTGGACTCTCGTCTCGTAATAGGTTATTCATGTGTGAATTGTCGGCTTCGATGTTTCCCTGTCCCCGTGGAACGGTACGCCTCCACCATTCCATTTCTATCCCATGCATACGCAAAGACATCACCAATGCGTGCGGATCGCCGTTCGCACCATCGGAACAAATCACCAGCCGCTTCCATTTAGAACCACGAGGCATCCCCATGTTAAATCTCGTTTCCGATGGAAACGCCCTCCGAAGGACCGTTCATTTCGTCACAGATGCAGTCGAGTTCCGTTTCTGCCCCACACTCGACGCAATAGACTCCGCCACGCGGTCCAAGTTGCTGAAGGGCGTGCAACGCTTGGGCGGATTGATCTCGCAACCAGTCCGACTGACGTTCAATCTCCGCTTTGCGTGCGCTCATTTCCTCAAGTTCGCGCTCGAAGGCTTCAAGGTGCTTTGCATTCTGAAGTCTCACGTTCTCGTAATACTCTCTCGATTCCGTCATGGTCTTGTCTCCTGTGCTGAACATGAGACCATTGTAGATCACTCCCTTGCTCATGTCAAGGGAATAAAATATATAATTCCCAAATGAAAGCCCGATTCTGTCAAGTCTGCGGCTCCAAGCTCTTTCGTCCTAAGAAGTTCAAGCGGTGCAAACGATGCGAAATATAAATAAATTCCGCGCCATCCCTTCCGAATGTGATGGGTTTCGCTTTGCGTCGAAGAAGGAAATGAAACGTTATCAGGACCTGCGCCTACTCGAACGCGGAAAGGCCATCCGGAATCTCCGATTACAGCCGCGCTTCGATCTCTCGTTCGGCAATGTGCATGTGTGTGACTACGTGGCCGACTTTGAATATTTCGACAATGAGAGGGGCGTTGTCGTGGAGGACGTCAAGGGCTGTAAAACCGGAGCAGCGTATCAGTTGTTCAAGTTGAAAAAGAAACTCATGAAAGCGATTTACCAGATTGAGGTCGAAGAGATTTAGGGGGAATGATGAGCGAGAAACCGGACATCCTCGAACGGATTAGAAAAGCAAGAAATTTAGGCTCCACAGCACCTATAACATGGAATGCCTTAACTGATGCTGAAACGGAGATCCAGCGACTCCGAACCGCACTAAGCGA
>JADMIO010909343.1_pt1 | contig 15815 bp, 5 predicted proteins | sample 8958161 | NCBI WGS metagenome assembly JADMIO01 (sample SAMN16585339, study PRJNA669376) | soil metagenome | isolation source: Crop rotation soil | place: USA: Cullars Rotation, Alabama | collected 2011
GGCGGGGTGGTGGCGGTGATGTCGTGGTAGTCGGAGACCACGACGTTCGTCGCCGCGGCCGGCCCCACCGTCACGCTCGCCCCCGCCAGGAAGTGGAATCCCGTGAGGAAGATCGAAGTGCCGCCGGCGGCGCTGCCGCCTCCGGGCGCCGAGGAGAGCACGATCCGCTGAGAGAACTCGGAGGTGTCGCCGTCGGGCGAGGTGGCGGTTGCGGTCACGGGGGCACCCGGATCGATCTCCACCGGGAGCACGACGTCGATCGTCGCGTTGCCGCTTCCGTCGGTCGTGACGTCCGCCGCGCCGAGGTACGTCTGCCCCTCGCGAAAATCCTGCGGACGTCCGACGCACGCGACGTTGGAATAGAAGTCGATCGTGAACGTGGTGTCGGCCAGGCTGTTGAGCTTGCCGACGACGTGGGTGGATCCGCTCGACGGGCTCGCCGAAGTGATGATCGGAAAATTCTGGAGGTCGTTCGCGCCGGGCGCGCCGTCGGCATCGCCGAGATCGTTGGGCGTGACGCCGTCGGTGTTGAGGTCGATTCCGATGAGGGCCACGTTGGCGAAGAACGCGGCGTTCGAGTAGATCGAGTTGCCGCGGATCGGGGAGTGGCCATCGGGTCCGGGCGCGTACACCACGCCGCCGCGGTTGTGGGCGATGACGTTTCCCTGGCCCGCGAGGGGTCCGCCGACCATGACGTTCTTGTCGTTGAGGGCGATTCCGTACCCCTGGTTGCCGAGGGCGAGCGTCCCGGTCGCGTCGGTGCCGATCCAGTTGCCCTGGATCACGTAGCTGCGGTCCGCCGCGCTGCCGGTGTTGTTGATCGAGATGGCATGACCGCCGATCGCGGAGCCGTTGCCCGAGACGACGTTGCCGGAGATGGTGACCACGCCGCCGTCGAGAGACACGGAGATCCCGGCGACGTTGCCGAGCACGGCATCGCCGGACGCCGTGGTTCCGACGAGATTGCCCTGGATGAGGGTGCCGGGAAAACGGATGAGCTCGATCCCGGTGCTGTTGCCGGAGATCAGGTTCCGGTCGGCGGGCAGCGGACCGCCGATCGTCAGGTTCGTGCCGAACTGGCCGTTGACTCCCCACGAGTTCAGAACGGCCGTCTGACCGGCGGCGTCCGTGCCGAGAAAGCATCCCTGGATCTTGCCGTCGTTCGAGCCGGAGGCTCCGACTCCGGCACCGAAGCCGTTGATGACGAGGCCGCGGATCGTCGAGCCGTTCGAGTTGAAGGCCAGACCCTCCGTCTGAGCTCCCCCTCCCGAGAGGACGATCTTCAGGACCGCGTCGGTGCCTCCGAGCGCATTGGTGTTCGGGGTCGCGCCGGCCTGGGTGTACCCGTCGACGAGGACGGTGTCGCTCAGGCCCGGCAGGCCGGTCGCGGGCACGATCGTGCAGACGCCCGTGCCGCCGCATCCCGCCCCGGAGACGTCGAAGGCGATCACGTCCGCGCCCGCGTTCACGTTGGCGTCGAGGATCGCCTGCCGGAGGGACCCGGCGCCGCTGTCGCCGGTGTTCGTCACCGTGAAGGTCGCTGCAGGAATGAAGGACGCCCAGGCCGTCAGCAACAGGAAAAACGCCGAACAGGACGCGCGACCCGTGCGTGCGATGCGCATGGTCCGACCTTTCCGGACGGCTGGCAATTCAGGATGCGATAGGGACTCTATCCCGAAGGCCGCGCGTCCGGTCGGCGGTCAGGCCGACGGGGCCGGGTCGAACGGCCGCGGGCCTTTCGCCGAGCTGAGCTCACTGGAGCGAGAACGTCTTCACGAGGAAGGTCGCCATCTGGCCCCGGTTCGCGTTCGTCAGGGGGCAGTAGTTGCCCCCGCCGCAGCCGGCGGTGATGTTTCGGGCGACGAGCTCGTAGATCCACGGCGCGAACGGCGAGGAGCATGGCACGTCCGCGAACGTCGCGGTCGTGCAGTCGGGCGGCGTGTAGCCGCTGCCCTCGAAGGTCTTCAGCAGGAAGACGGCCATCTGCTGGCGGTTGACGGGGCTCGTCGGGCAGTAGTTGCCGGCTCCGCATCCGCTCGTGATGCCCTGAGCCACGAGCTCATTGATCCATGGGGCGAAGTTCGACGAGCACGGGACGTCCGGGAAAACCTGCGTCGTGCACGCCGGCGGCGCGTAGCAGATGCCGGACTTCGACTTCAGGAGGAAGACCGCCATCTGCTGCCGCAGCGTGTTCTGCCCGACGCCGAAGTTGCCGCCGCCGACTCCCACGGTGATCTCGTTGCGGACGAGCGTCGTCACGAACGCGTAGAACTGCTGCGCCTGCGGCACGTCGAGGAAGTCCGCGATCCAGCCGTTCGGCAGCGTGCCTCCGCTGCCGTCCGTGTTCACGAGCGTGATGTCGTTGAGGCTTCCCGGCGGCAGGCTCGGGGTCGTGATCGTCGCGAGGTTGTAGTTGTCGACGCTCGTGGCGGTCGCCGCAACGCCGCCGACGGTGACGGACGCGCCCGGAAGGAAGTGAAACCCCGTGAGCGCGACACCTGCGACGCCCGCGGCGCCGCCCGAGGCGGGATTCGACGAGACGACGATGCGCTGCGAGAACTCGGACGTGTTGCCGCTCGGATCCGTCGCGGTCGCCGTCACCTTCTCGCCCGCCTCGATCGCGACGGGCACCGTGGCGTCGATGTCCGCGTCGCCGCCTGCGTCCGTCGTGACCTGCGCCGCGCCGAGATACGTCCTGCCCTCGAGAAAGTCCTGCGGCCGGCCCACGCACGCGGGGTTCGAATAGAAGTCGATCGTGTACGTCGTGTTCGCGGCGCTGTTCAAGCGTCCGGTGATGTGCGTCGAGCCTCCGGACGGCACGGCCGTGGCGATGATGGGAAAGTTCTGGAGGCCGTTGGGCCCGGTGTCGCCGTCGTCGAGATCGTTCTCCGTCAAGCCGCCCAGCGGGACCTGGTTCTCGCCGAGGTCGATGCCGAGGCTCTCGCCGAAGTCGGGATTCTGATGGTTGGAATGAATCGAGTTGCCGCGGATCGTGATGCGCTGCGGCCCGCTCGCTCCCGACGGGTAGAGGAAGACGCCGGCTCCCGCGTTGAACGCGATGACGTTGCCCTCGCCCGCGCCGGTCCCGCCGATCGTCACGTCGTTCGCGCCGATCTGGAGCCGGATCCCGGACGCCGGGTTGCCGAAGTTCACGGTACCCGTCGGGTCCGTGCCGATCGAGTTGCCGTGGACGATGACCGGATTCCCCGAGCCATTCGTCACGCTGACCGCCTCGATCGTTCCGCCCGCCACGACGTTGCCCCGGATGGCGCTCGCGCCGGTGTCGGCGGCGTGAAAGACGATGGCGTCGTTCGGCAGCGCACCGAGCGAGGCCGTCGCCGTCGCATTCGTTCCGAAGAGGTTGCCTTCGATCGTCGCGTTCGGGACGTGGTCGAACCAGACCCTGCCGGCGATCAGGTTGCGATCGGCGGGGGAGGGGCCGCCCAGCGTCGTGGCCGAGGCGCCGTCGAAACCCTGCGCCAGGACGTCGCCGATGTTGACGAGGGGCGTCATTCCGGAGGCGTCCGTGCCGAAGAAGCACCCGCGGATCGCCACGTTCGCGGCCCCGACCCGGACGGTGTTCTGGAAGCCGCCGCTCATCACGACGCCTCGAATGACCGATCCCCCCGTCCCCGTTCCGAGGTCGATCCCTTCCGCGCCGACGATGTCCTGGGCCGACAGGACGATCTTCAGCACCGCGTTGATCGGACCGGTCAGGATGGTGTTGACCGCGGAGCCCGGCTGCGTGTAGCCGTCGATCGTCACCGGACCGGTCACGAGCAGGGTCCCGCCCAGCGCGATCGTGCACACTCCGAGGCCGTCGCAGCCCGTACCCGTCACGTTGAACGCGATCGTATCGGCGCCGGCCGCCGCGTTTGCGTCGGCAACGGCCTGGGCGAGCGAGCCCGCGCCCGACGCGTTGGTGTTGGTGACGGTGAACGTGGCAGCCTCGGCCGCTCCCGCGGCACCCGATAGGGATAGACCCAGGAGAAGGCGGGCGGTGTTCTTCATGGTCTCCTCGCGGTCAGACCGTCATCACGGCAATCCGAACGTCTTGACCAGGAATGTGGCCATCTGGCCGCGGTTCGCGTTCGTGAGCGGACAGTAGTTGCCGCCGCCGCAGCCCGCGGTGATGCTGCGATTCACGAGCTCGTAGATCCACTTCGCGAACGGCGAGGAGCACGGCACGTCCGCAAACGTCGCGTTCGTGCACGCGGGCGGGTCGTACGCGCTGCCCTCCAGAGTCTTGAGCAGGAAGACCGCCATCTGCTGCCGGTTGACCGGGTTGGTCGGGCAGTAGTTGCCGCCGCCGCAGCCGCCCGTGATTCCCTGCGCGACGAGCTCGTTGATCCACGGCGCGAAGTTCAACGAGCACGGGACGTCGGGGAACACCTGCGTCGTGCACGGCGGAGGCGAGTAGCAGATGCCGAACTTCGACTTCAGCAGGAAGACCGCCATCTGCTGACGCAGCGTGTCCTGCGCGACGCCGTAGTTGCCGCCGCCGACGCCGACCGTGATCTCGTTGCGCACGAGCTTGTTCACGTAGAAGTTGAACTGCTGGCTCTCCGGCACGTCCAGGAAATTGACGATCCAGGCATTTTGGAGCGTTCCGTTGGTCCCGTCCGTGTTCGTCACCGTGATGTCGTTGATGCTCCCCGCGGGAAGGGCCGGGGTCGTGAGCGTGATCGTGTTGTAGTTGGTCACGCCCACGTTGGTTGCCGGCACACCTCCCACGGTCGCCGTCGCTCCCGAAAGGAAGTGAAATCCGGACAGCGTGACGACGGCCCCGTCTCCAGGGGGGTTACCCGATGTCGGGGTCGCCGACACGACGATGCGTTGAGAGAACTCCGAGGTGTTTCCGTTCGCGTCCGTCGCGGTGGCCGTCACCACCTGGTTGGACGCGACCGTCACGCCGGAGAGCACGGCGTCGATCGCCGCGTCGCCGTTGCCGTCGGTCGAAACGGGCGCGCTTCCGATGTACTGCTTTCCCTCGTAGTAGTCCTGGGGCCGCCCGAGACAGGCGTCGTTGGCGTAGAAGTCGATCGTGAAGGAGGAGCTCGGAGTGCTGTTGAGGCGGCCGTGGACCGTCGTGTTGCCGCCCGCCGAGACGACCGAGCTGATGAGCGGAAAGTTCTGGCTGAGATTCGGCCCCATGTCCGCGTCGTCCAGGTCGTTCAGCGTCAGCCCTCCGGCTCCGAGGCCTCCCCCGGGATTTCCCAGGTCGAGCCCCAGAGGCGAGTTGCCCTGCGGAATCGTGCCCTCGGCGTTCGAGTAGATGGAGTTGCCGCGAATCGTGTTGCCGGTGACGTTGGAGAAGTCGTAATTGACGAGCACGCCGGCGCCGTCGTTGAAGGCGATCACATTGCCTTCGCCCGGCCCGACGCCGCCGATCGTGATGTCGCGGCCGTCGACCAGAATCCCGATGTAGAGATTGCCGAGGTCCACGGTCCCGGTGACGTCGGTCCCCACCCAGTTGCCCTGGATCGTCATCCCGGTGATCGCATCGGAGATGCTGCCGACCCTCATGCCGATCGTGGCCCCGCCGACGACGTTGCCGCGGACGACCGCTCCCCCGGTATTGCCGCCGACCTGGAGGCCGGTCTCCGTCGCGCCGAGGGCGACCACGCCCGACTTGTCGGGGCCGATGAGATTGCCTTCGACCGTGGGGGAGGCGCCGCTGATGCCGATGTTGGAGAACGTCTGACCCGAGACCAGATTGCGGTCCGCGGGAGACGGGCCGCCGGCCGTGAAATCGGCGCTGTTCTGCGCATCGAGACCCGAATGATTCGGGGACACCGCCAGGCCCGGCGCGTCGACGCCGACGAAGCAGCCGCGCACGGTGTTGCCGTCCGAAAAGAACGACTGGATGCCGTATTGGAATCCGCCGTTGACGACGAGGCCGCGGATCGTGGAACCGGCGCCAGCGCCCACGATGGAGAGCCCGGTCTGGTTGGGAATGTTGGCGCCGGAGAGCACGATCGTGAGCACCGTGTTCAGGGCTCCCTGCGCGATGGTGTTCGGGGCCGAGCCCGGCTGCGTATAGCCGTCGATGAGCACGGGACTCTGGATCAGAGGCAGGCTCGTGGCCGGCGCGATCGTACAGACGCCGCCGGCGTCGCAGCCGGAGCCGGACACGTTGAACGCGATCGTGTCGAGCCCCGCGGCGGCGTTCGCGTCGGTGATCGCCTGGCGGAGGGACCCGGCGCCGGAGTCGGCCGTCGTCGTCACCGTGAAAGTGGCCGCGGACGCGGTCGTCGCGGCCGCGAGCGCGACACCGGCGAGAGCGGCCCGGCGAGCCCGCCTCGAACGGCCGGCGCGCTGGAAAGCTTTGATCATCTTCGCATCCCTTTCTGAATCGAATCGAGAAATTGGAAGCTCGAACGCAAAGCTGGAATCGAGACCCTCATCTCCAGCGGTTCCCTCGACGGGCCGTTGGAAGGAGAGGGGAAGTCGATTCCTTCCCCCCCCCCGAAAACTTATACCGAGGCGGTCATTGGAGGTGGAAGGTCTTGGTCATGAAGACGGCCATCTGGCCACGCGTGTTGTTGGACAGGGGACAGTAGTTGGTGCCGCCGCAGCCGCCGGTGATCTGCTCGGCGGCGAGCTGTTCGATCCAGTTGGCGAAGGTGGAGGGGCAGACGACGTCGGTGAAGACGCCGGCGCAGGTCGGGGGCGCGTAGCTCGAGCCGTGCTCGGCCTTGAGCAGGAAGACGGCCATCTGGTCGCGCCGCACGGGCGCGGTCGGGCAGAAGTTGGTCCCGCCGCAGCCTCCGGTAATGCCTTCGGCGGCCATCTGCTCGATCCAGGGCGCGAAGTTGGACGAGCAGGGCACGTCGGTGAAGACGCCCGAGCAGGCCGGCGGGGTGTAGCAGAGCCCGTGCTCGGCCTTGAGAATGAAGACGGCCATCTGCTGCCGAAGGGTTGGCGCGGCGACGCCGTAGTTGCCGCCGCCGACGCCCACGGTGATCTTGTTGCGCACCAGCGTCGTCACGAACGAGTAGAACTGCTGTCCGCCGGGCACGTCCAGGAAGTCGGCGATCCACCCGTTGGGGAGTGTGCCGGCGCTTCCGTCCGTGTTGGTCACCGTGACGTCATTGAGGCTGCCGGGCGGCAGGCTCGGAGTCGTCATCGTCAGGTTGCCGTAGTCGGAGACGCTCACGTTCGTCGCGGCCAGGCCGCCGACCGTGACCGTCGCGCCCGGAAGGAAATTGAAGCCCGTGAGCGCCACGCTCGCGACGCCGGCGGGGTTGCCCGAGCTCGGCGTCGACGTGAGGACGAAGCGCTGCGAGAACTCGGACGTGTTGCCGTCGGGGTCGGTGGCCGTCGCGGTCACCTTTTCGCCAGCCGCGATCGCGACCGGCAGCACGCTGTCGAAGTTGACGTTGCCGCTGCCGTCCGTCGTGACCGTGTCCGAGCCGAGATAGGTCCGGCCCTGAAGGAAGTCCTGCGGGTGCCCCACGCAGCCGTCGTTCGAGTAGAAGTCGATCTTGAACTGGGTGCTCGCCGTGCTGTTCAGGAAGCCGTGCACGGTCGTCGTGCTCGCGCCGACGTCCACGGACTTGATCAGGGGAAAGTTCTGGTTGTTGTTCGGCCCGACGTCGGCGTCGCCGAGGTCGTTCGGCGTGAAGCCGCCCTGCCCGACGCCGCCGTTGTTGCCGAGGTCGAGGCCGAGCGGCGAGTGGAAGTTCGCCCCGTTCGCCGTCGCGTTGCCGTAGATCGAGTTGCCGCGGATGGGTACGCGCAGGGAGAAGATGCTGTAGTCGACGAGCACCCCGGCGCCGCCGTTGAAGGCGCACACGTTGCCTTCGCCGGCGCCGACACCGCCGACCTGGATCTGCTTGCCGCCGATGAAGATTCCGTTGTAGTCGTTCCCGAGGTGGACGGTTCCGGTGACGTCGGTGCCCACCCAGTTGTGCAGGATCGACATCTGGAAATTCGTGTCGTTCGTGTTCTGCAGGTAGATGCCCTCGCTGTACCCCCCCACGACGTTGTCACGGAACATCGCATCGGCCGTCGTGCCTCCGGATCCGATGCCGACGCCGACGCCCGTTTGGAGGAGAGCGGCGCCGGTGATGTCGGTCCCGACCAGGTTGCCCTGGACGAGGGCGTTCGACGACAGATCGTGGATGAAGATGCCCGTCTGCAGGTTGCCCGAGACGAGGTTGCGGTCGGCGGGATTCGGGCCGCCCACCTTGAAGTCGTTCGCGAAGTCCGCGTCGATGCCGCGGATGTTCGCCGATCCCAGGATCGCCGTTCCCGCCGCGTTCGTGCCGATGAAGCAGCCGGCCACCGTGCCTCCGTCGGCGAAGAACCACGAGACGGCGTAGTTCCAGTGTCCGCTGATGGCCAAACCCCGGAGCGTCGAGCCGTTCACGCTCGTGAACTGAAACCCGGTGCCCTGCACCGTGGATCCGTCGATCACGATCTTGATGACCGTGTTGAGAGCGCCCTGCGCGTTGGTGTTCGGAGACGATCCCGGCTGCGTGTACCCGTCGATCAGCACCGGGCTCGAAACGGTGGGGAGCCCGCTCGCCGGGGTGATGGTGCAGACTCCCGAGCCGTCGCAGCCCGCGCCCGTCACGTTGAACGCGATCGTGTCGAGGCCCGCGTTGGCGTTCGCGTCCAACATCGCCTGCCGCAGCGATCCGGCGCCCGTGTCAGCCGTGTTCGTGACCGTATAGGTGTTCGCGAACGCCGCCGCCGCCGCGAAGAACAGCACGACGGCGAATCGCATGGGCCCAGGGATCGAGGCATGCCGGTGGCGCCGGAAATCCATCGGTGTCTCCTTTCGCTCGTTGAGGACGCGAAGCTCGGGACCGAAACTCGAAATCCCGGACTCGGGATTCTGCTCGCCGATCGTCTATTGCAGGTAGAACGTCTTCGCCAGGAAGACGGCCATCTGCCCGCGCGTGTTGTTCGCGAGCGGGCAGTAGTTTCCGCCGCCGCAGCCGCCCGTGATCCCCTCGGCCGCGAGCTGCTCGATCCACTTCGCGAAGAGGGAGGGGCAGCCGACGTCGGCGAACGCGCCCGTGCAGTCGGGAGGCGCGTAGTCCGGCCCGTGCTCGGCCTTGAGCAGGAAGACGGCCATCTGGTCGCGGCGCACCGGATTCTGCGGGCAGTAGTCTCCGCCGCCGCAGCCGCCGGTGATCCCCTCGGCCGCGAGGGCCTCGATCCAGTCCGCGAAGGGAGACGGGCAGGGAACGTCTTCGAAGAGGCCGGTGCATGGCGGCGGGACGTAGCAGGAGCCGTGCTTCGCCTTCAGGAGGAAGACGGCCATCTGCTGCCGGAGCGTCGGCGCGTCCACTCCGAAGAGACCGGAACCGATGCCGGCGGTCACCGAGCTCGTCACGAGACGCGTCACGGACATGTAGAACTGGTGCTCCGGGGGCACGTCGAGGAAGTCCGCCACGTAGGCGTGCTCGAGCGTCCCCGAGGAGCCGTCGTCGTTGACGACCGTGATGTCGTTGAGCGAGCCGGGAGCGAGCGCCGGTACCGTCGCGGTGATGATGTTGAAATCCGCCACCTCCACGGCTTCCGCGGGAAGCCCGCCAATCGTCACCTCGGCGCCGTCCTGGAAGTCCGTGCCCGCGATGACGATGGGCTGGCCGCCGTCCGCCGGTCCCGAGTCCGGCGTCACGGAGAAGGGGAGCCTCTGCGAGAACTCCGACGTGTCCCCATCGCCGTCGGTCGCGGTCATGGTGACGCGCGCTCCGGGTTCGGTCGGCGCCGGGAGCGTCACGTCGAAGACCGCCAGCCCGGATCCGTCCGTCACGACGAGCGTCGCTCCGAGGTACGCCTGACCCTCGAGGAAGTCGGCCGGGAAACGCGTGCACGCGGGGTTCGCGTAGAAGTCGATGTCGAAGCGCTTGAAGGGCTCCGCGTGCATCACACCCTGTATCCGCGTGGCGGCGCCCGTGGTCACCGAGGAGAGGACCGGATAATTCTGTCCGCCGTTCGGTCCGCCGTCCTCGTCGAGCTCGTCGTTGAAGTTGGCCCCGTCGTTGCCGAGATCGATTCCCAGGTCGGCGTTCGAGAAGATGGAGTTGCCCCGGATCGTCACCCCGGAGCCGCCGAACACGATCACGCCGGCCGCGCCGCTGTAGGCGATCGTGTTGGCGGCCTCGGCGTCCACGCCGCCGATCACCGTTCCGTGCGCGCGGACCGACACGCCGGCGAGCGCGTTGCCGAGAGGCGAGACGCCCTGTGCGTCGGTGCCGATGCGGTTACCCTGAACGACGGCGCCGTCTCCCGCCACGATCTCGACTCCGCTGCCCGCGTTCGCGGAGATCACGTTGCCGACTCCGGGCCCGGTGCCGCCGATCACGGTGCCGGGCCCGTAGATGCCGATTCCCGTGCCGCCGTTCCCGAGAGCCGTCGCTCCGGCCGCGTCGATCCCGACGTAGTTGCCCTGCACGACGTTGTCCGACGCGCCGAGATCCCCGAGCACGTCGCCGATCGCGATGCCCCGGCTGTCGTTTCCGGAGACGACGTTGCGCGCGGACGGCGTGAGACCCCCGATCAGATTCTCCGGGCCGCTGACGAAGATGCCGTTTCCGTTGGGCAGCGGAGCGGACCCCGCCGCGTCGGTCCCGATGAAGTTCCCCAGCACGGAGTTCGCGGGCGTCTCGATGCTGATCCCGCTCTGCCCGGCGCCGGAGATGACGTTCCGGTCTGCGGGGGCGTCGCCGCCGACGAAATTCCCGGTCTCCGCCGAGGGGTTCTCGCTCGCGCTGACTCGAATTCCCGCTCCGCCGACTCCGAGCGCGAAGAAGCCCGAGGGATCGGTTCCGATGAAGTTCCCGGCGACCGTGTTCGAGCCGCCCGAGTCGAGCAGGAGGATGCCGTCGCCCGGGCAGCGGTTGATGACGAAGCCGCGGATCACCGAGCCGGCCGCGCCGGGACCCAACGTGAGGCACGCGCGTTGCTCCGTCGAGTTCGTGCCGTCGATCTCGATCAGGTGCACCGAGTCGTCGGCCTCACCCGGTCCGGCGGAGTTCGGAGTCGAGCCCGGCTGGGTCCAGCCGTCGAGCGTGATCGGGTCGGTCACGACCGGCAGCGAAGCGGCGGGCACGAGGGTGTGGACCCCCGAGCCTCCGAGATCGAAGGAGATGGTGTCCGCGCCGGGCGTCGCGTTCGCGTCGAGGATCGCCTGGCGCAGCGTGCCCGGGCCGGAGTCGGCAGAGCTCGTCACTGTGAACGTCGCCGCGCGCGCCGTGGTCCCGGCGGCGAGAGCCGCCGCCAGGATGGTCGAGCGGCGGCGTGTCCTCCGTCGAGCCCCGCGGCCTTCGACTCTGCGTCTTCTTGAAATGGGTGATCTCCGGGTCATGGTCTGCGGGGCTCCGGGGAATGAGGTTACGGGTGACGGGTGAGTCGGGCTTTTCGCTTACTGCTCACTGCAACTTGAACGTCTTGGTGATGAAGACCGCCATCTGACCTCTCGTGTTGTTGTCGAGCGGACAGTAGTTGCCGTTGCCGCAGCCTCCGGTGATGTTCTCGGCGGCGAGCTGCTCGATCCAGTTCGCGAAGGTCGACGGGCAGGCCACGTCGTTGAAGGTCCCACTGCAGTCGGGCGGCGCGTACGAGGAGCCGTGCTCGGCCTTCAACAGGAACACCGCCATCTGGTCGCGTCGCACGGGATTCTGCGGGCAGTAGTTACCGCCGCCGCAGCCTCCGGTGATGCCTTCCGCGGCGAGCGCCTCGATCCAGTTGGCGAACGTCGACGGGCACGGTACGTCCGGGAAGACGCCCGTGCACGCCGGCGGCGCGTAGCAGATCCCGTGTTTTCCCTTCAGGAGGAAAACCGCCATCTGCTGGCGAAGCGTCGGCTGATCCACGCCGTAGAGCCCGCCTCCGATGCCGGCGGTGATCGCGTTCGAGACGAGCGTCGTGACGTAGAAGTAGAACTGGTTCGAGCTCGGGACGTCGAGGAAGTCGGAGACGAATCCCTTCTCGAGCGTGCCGGTGATGCCCTCCGGCATCGTGACGACGACGTCGTTCAGCGAGCCCGCCGGCAGCGGCGGCGCGGCCGCGCTGATGTGGTTGAAGTCGAGAACGTCGATGGTCGTCGCGGGCACGCCGCCGATCGTCACGGTCGCGCCGTCCTCGAAGTCGGTGCCGGCGATCGTGACGCCCGTCCCGCCGGCGGAGGGACCGGAGGCCGGGTTGATCGAGAACGGCAGCCGCTGCGAGAACTCGGAGGTGTTGCCGACGGGGTCCGTCGCCGTCATGGTGACGCGCTCGCCGGCCGCGATCGCTCCGGGCAGCGTCACGTCGTACGGTCCCTCGCCGAAGGCGTCCGTCGTCACCTGCGCGGAACCGAGGTACGTGCGCCCCTCCAGGAAGTCCTTCGGGAAGCGCACGCAGGCGTCGTTCGCGAAGAAATCGACGTCGAAGGTCGTCGACGGGGTGGAGTGCAGGAAGCCCTGGACGCGCGTCCCTCCCGACGGCGCGTCGCCGAGGGGTTGAGCGAGGGTCACGGCGGAGAGGACCGGAAAGTTCTGGAGCATGTTGTTGCCGGTGTCGGGATCGAGCTCGTCGTTGCCGTTGACCCCGATCGGGGAGAGGTCGATGCCGAGGCCGACGTTGTCGTGGATCGAGTTCGCCCGGATCGCGTCCCTGGCGCCGTTCTCGACGAAGATCCCGCCCTGGCTCTGGCCCGGCGTCCCGTTGTACGCGACGATGTTGGCCTCGCCGGCGCCAGTCCCGCCGATGAGCAGCTCGCTCGCCTGGGTCCGGAAGCCCCAGCCCGAGTTGGGCAGCGGCTGGGTGCCGGACACGTCGGTGCCGATGCGGTTGCCGCGGACGATCCCGCCGTCGTTTGCGAGGCCCGAGTTGTAGGCGATCCCATCGCCCAGGTTCCCGGAGACGACGTTGTCGATGACGTCGTTGCCCCCCGTGTTGATGCGGACCCCGACCGATCCGCCCGCGGAGCCGTTCGGCACCGGCAGCGTGCCGGTCAGGTCGGTGCCGATGTAGTTGTTGCGGATGACGACGTCGGTGACGAGGAAGCCCGAGAACGAGTTCGAGACGTTGATCCCGATGAAGGAGTTGCCCGAGATCACGTTGCGAGCGGCGTCCGTGGGGCCGCCGATCGCGACGTTCGTCACGAACGAGCAGAGCCCGATTCCCGTCTGATTGCCCGGCGACGAGCCCGGAGGCGCGGCCGTGCCCGTGGCGTCCGGTCCGATGAAGTTACCGACGATCGAGTGCCCCGAGCCGCCTCCGAAATAGCAGCCGACGCCGATCTGAGCGGAGGAGTTCCCCGAAATGACGTTGCGCTCGGCCGGAAGGAGCCCGCCGATCTGGACCCCCGTCGACCCCTCGATCTCGATCCCGTAGAAGTTCGAGTGAGCGGTCATGCCGGTCGGGTCCGTTCCCAGGAAGGAGCCGGTGACGCTGCCGACCGCGCTGTTGACCTGGACGGCCGCGCCCAGCGCCCGGTTGATGACGAGGCCGTCCACGACGAAGTCGACGCCGTTGGCGAAGCGGAGCACTCCCGCCGCCGTGCCGCCTCCGCTGTTCGTCCCGTCGATCTCGATGAGGTGGACGGAGTTGTCCGCCGCCCCGGGGCCGTTCGTGTTGGCGCTCGAGCCCGGCTGCGTGAAGCCCCTGACCTCGAGGTCTTCGGTGACGTCGGGCAGGGGCGTTGCGACCGCGATGGTGTGGACGCCGCCGCCGGCGATGTTGAACGCGATCGTGTCGGCCCCGGCCGCCCCGTTCGCGTCCAGGATCGCCTGGCGGAGTGACCCGGCCCCCGAGTCGTTCGTGTTCGTGACCGTGAAGGTGGCTGCCGTGAGGCAGACCGCGAAAGCGGCGGCTGCCGCGGCGAGCACGGTGACTCGGACGAAGACACCCCGCATATGAACCCCCCTGACCGGCCGGCTGAGGCGGGTGAGTCTACACGGAAGAAGACCTCCGGTCAGGAGGATTTTCGACGCGGTTTCGAACGAAACATTAGCCCGGGCTAATGTATTTATGGCCGGGCGAGCTCCCCTTCACTGCAGCTGAAACGTCTTCGTGATGAAGACGGCCATCTGTCCCCGAGTGTTGTTCGAAAGCGGGCAGTAGTTGCCCCCGCCGCACCCTCCGGTGATCTGCTCGGCGGCGAGCCGCTCGATCCAGTTGGCGAAGGTGGAGGGGCAGGGAACGTCGCCGAAGACTCCCGTGCAGTCCGGCGGGACGTAGGTCGAGCCGTGCTCGCCCTTGAGGAGGAAGACGGCCATCTGGTCGCGCCGGACGGGCGAGGTCGGGCAGAAGTTGCCTCCGCCGCAGCCTCCGGTGATCCCCTCGGCCGCCATCTGCTCGATCCACGGTGCGAAGTTCGAGGAGCAGGGCACGTCGGGGAAGACCCCCGAGCAGGCCGGCGGCGCGTAGCAGAGCCCGTGCTCCGCCTTGAGGATGAAGACCGCCATCTGCTGCCGCAGGGTCGGCTGATCCACGCCGTAGTTGCCGCCTCCGACGCCGACGGTGATCTTGCTCGTGACCAGCGTCGTCACGTAGCTGTAGAACTGGTGCGACGGTGGCACGTCGAGGAAGTCCGCGACCCAGCCGGCCGCGAGGGTGCCGGACGCGCCGTCCGGATCCGTGACGACGACGTCGTTGAGGGAGCCCGCCGGGAGCGCGGGAGCGTTCGCGGAAAGCTGCGTGTAGCCGCCGACGTTGACGTTGGTCGCCGGCTGGCCGCCGATCATCACGGACGCGCCCGCCAGGAAATCCGTGCCGAAGATCGTGAAGGGAGTGCCTCCCGCGGGGGCGCCGGAAGCCGGCGAGATCGAGAAGGGCGGCCGCTGCGAGAACTCGGAGGAGTTGCCCGCCGGGTCGAGCGCGATCGCACTGACCCGCTCGCCCGGCTGGATCGTGCCGGGCACGTCGATCGAAAAGCTCCCCGTCCCCGAGCCGTCCGTCGTGACCTGTCCCGAGCCGAGGTAGCTGCGACCCTGAAGGAAGTCGTGCGGATGCGGCGTGCACGCGTCGTTGGAGTAGAAGTCGAGGTCGAAGGTCGTCGACGGCGTCGAGTGGAGGACGCCCTGCACTCGGGTGCCGCTCGAGGGAGCGAGCGCCGCCGCCAAGGCGACGATCGGGAAGTTCTGCTCGTCGTTCGGTCCCGTGTCGCCGTCTCCCGGGTCGTTGGCGGTGACCCCGTCCCCGCCGATGACGACGCTCAGGTCGAGGCCGACGCCGTGCCCGAGCGGACCGAACCCGTTGTCGTGAATCGAATTTCCGCGAATGGAGACACCCGTCGCCCCGGCGTCGTCGACGATGCCGCCGCCGTCGTTGTACGCGATGACGTTGCCTTCGCCCGGCGCAATCCCTCCGATCGACGCGTCGTTGGCGGTGGCGCGGACGCCGTACCCCGAGTTGGGCAGCGGCAGCGTCCCGGTCGCGTCGGTTCCGATGTAGTTGCCCTGCACCGTGTAGGCGGTTCCGGCCCCGAAGGCGCCGAGATTGAGACCTCGCGCGCCGTTCCCGGAGATGACGTTTCCCGCGTGCGCCGCGGAGCCCCCGATCGTGAACGAGCCTCCGATTCCGTTGCTGCTCGCGATCAGACCGTCGGCCCCGTTCGGGATCGCGGCCGTGCCCGCGGCGTTGGTCCCGATCAGGTTGCCCTGAACGACGATCGACCCCGTGCGGCTCCCCAGGTCCGCACCGACGCCGACGTTCCCGTTTCCGGAGACGAGATTGCGGTCGGCCAGAGCGACGCCGCCGATCGTGACCCCGTCGGCCGACGAGAGGAAGATCCCGTTGCGACTGTTCGAGAATGCCGCGTTGCCTGCCGCGTCGACGCCGATGAAGCAGCCGAGGATGTGGATGTCATC
>JADMIO011057182.1_pt1 | contig 15814 bp, 18 predicted proteins | sample 8958161 | NCBI WGS metagenome assembly JADMIO01 (sample SAMN16585339, study PRJNA669376) | soil metagenome | isolation source: Crop rotation soil | place: USA: Cullars Rotation, Alabama | collected 2011
AGGTGAGCCAGTGTGATTACATTTGCGGCCTAACTGTGGCCAGTCCAGTTACGCTGGAGTCACTAGTATTTAGGTGACACTATAGAAGCGGCCGCGACAACTTGTCCACGTGGAATTCTAAGCTTAGGATCCCAATGTGCTGGAAAGGGCTCGTGCTCGAGTGCGTCGCCAACGATCAACTCGACGAACACTCGCGCGCGCTCGCGCACCGGATCGCGCTGCTGCCCTTGGAGCAGCTCCAGATGATCAAGTGGTCGCTCAACGACACGGCTCGACAGATGTACGCGCCCGACACCTCCCGGATGCTCGGCTGCCTGTTCGACGGCGTCGCCCGCCACACGCAGGAGGGTCTCGACTTCGTGGCGCGGTCGGTGGATGTGGGGTTTCGCCAGGCCGTGCGCGAGCGCGACGACCCCTTCGGCGACTACGGCAGCCGCCCCCGCACCTGAGCCAACACGAGCCGCTTTGGTCACGTGAGTGCAGATCGGTACACTGCCTCCCCTCGCCGCGGGGTGGAGCAGTCTGGTAGCTCGTCGGGCTCATAACCCGAAGGTCGGAGGTTCAAATCCTCCCCCCGCCACCATCGCAGATGCAGGGGAAGGGCCGGTGCACTCGCACTGGCTCTTTCTGCATTTCGGGGGTCGCTACATTCGCAGTCGTGAAGCCGCCGCAGATCTCCGGTGGCATCCTCGCGGGCCCGGTTGGCCCTCGCGAGCGGCTGGCGATCAGTTACCCAGTCGTCGATGCCCGCGTCGGGATGCGCGTGGCGCATCGTGGCAGTCGATTCGCCGGCACGGTGGAGTCGGTTCGGGCCAACGAGGTGTCGATCGCCGGAAACACTGGGCTCGTCCGGCAGTTCCCCCTCGAGCCCGGCGCGTTCGTCGTGGACGGCGCCCCTGTCACCCTGCGGCGCGCGCCATCGAAGACGAAGGCGGCGCCCCGAACCGCGTCGGGTTCGGTGGCCGTTCCCGGTGCCCGAGCCCGAACCGCTCGCGCGTCCCGGATCGTCGTGGAAGGCATCCATGATGCCGAGCTCCTTGAACGGGTGTGGGGCGACGATCTTCGCATCGTTGGAGTCGTCGTCGAACGACTCGACGGCCTTGATCACATCGAGGCGTTCCTCACCGATTTCCAACCCGGACCGTCGCGTCGACTCGGCGTGCTGGTTGACCATCTCGTCTCCGGCAGTAAAGAGGAGCGGGTTGCCCGGCGCTGGTCGAGCCCCTACGTGTTGTTCACCGGCACCCCGTATGTCGACGTGTGGACGGCAGTTCGGCCGCGGGTGCTGGGGCTCGAACGCTGGCCCGAGATCCCGAAGGGTCAGCCGTTCAAGGAAGGCTTCTGCGCCGCACTCGGCTACGACGAACCGCGCGACCTCTGGAACCATCTTCTGGCGAGCGTCAAGAGTTACAAGGATCTCGAGGGCAGCGTCGTCGGTGCGGTCGAGCGACTGATCGACTTCGTCACCACCGACTAGGGCCTGCCGGGTTGGCTCAGACGAGCTCGAAGATCTCGTGCGCCACATTGCCGTCATCGCCAACCGCGCCCTTCGACACGAGGCGCAGCCCGTTGACGAACGCATAGGGGGCATCACCCGACTCGAGTCGGACCGTCGAGAAGATGGGGCCCTGGCCGAGCTGTTCGGCCCAGTTCGCCCGACCGTCCAGGTGCACGAAGACGCGAGCACCATCGTCGGTTTCGATCAACAGACGAATATCGAGCGTGACCTCTCCGTCATCGGCAACTGCGAGCCAATCGGCTCCGCTGTTGCCGATCATGTGTCCACGCACACGTGGACCGATGAGCTCGGCCTCGAGGAGCTCTTGAATGATCCGCTTGCCCGCCGACGTCGGTCCGAGAAGGTAGAGCCCCATCGGATCGGTTCGGATCGTCAGCGTGGCGAAGTGACGGATCTCCAGCGTCGGCACGGCCCAATTCTTCCACGAACGCGGTGCGTGGCGCGACCCACCGCGAGCGATGGCTGGTCGCGCTCGAAACCGCCGCCATGAGCGGAACCACGCGATCGCGGGAAGCAAAGCATCCGCGGCGGCGCGACGGTGAACGGAACATCTGAGAACGGAGCGATCATGGAGCTTTCTACGCACGCCGCCAACCTCCGAGTGGTCAACGGACGCGAGATTCCGCGCCCCGGGCAATGGGCACTCGACCCGGTGCACTCGCAGATCCAGTTCGTCGCGCGTCACATGATGGTGTCGAAGGTACGCGGCTTCTTCCGCGAGTTCTCCGGGACCGTCCTGATTGCCGAGGTGCCCGAAGAATCGAGTGTCACCGTCACGATCAACGCCGCGAGCATCGACACCCGCGACGCGACGCGCGACGAGCATCTCCGTTCGGCCGACTTTCTCGACGTCGCAGGGCATCCGCAGATCGAGTACCGGAGCACGAAGGTACGCGAAGGGAAGGGTGACAAATGGGACGTCGACGGTCTGCTGACCGTACGCGGCGTCACGCGCGACGTATCCCTCTCCGTGGAGTTCTGCGGCGTAAATCCGGACCCATGGGGAAAGGTTCGCGCCGGCTTCCTCGCGACGACCGAGATCAACCGCGAGGAATTCGACCTCACGTGGAACCAGGCGCTCGAGACGGGCGGCTTCGTCGTCGGCAAGGGCGTGAAAATCGAAATCGATGCCGAAGTCGTCCTCGGAGAGGACGACGACGGCTGACGGCTTGCCGCACAGAGGAGCTCGACTGGACAAGCGACAGCGAGAACGAGCGGTCGTAATGCCCGCGTGTGGTGTAACCGACGTGTGGTGAACCCCAGTCGTTTCCGTCGGCTGGTACGATCACGGTGACGAATACTTGTCACTGGCGTGTGGACGGAGACCTAGTCCCCGTTTACGCCTGCACCGTCTGAGTGACGCAGTTCACGAGATCAGGTGCCGCAGTGCCACACGATGGTGTCGAGGCCGCGCGCGTCGAGCGCGCGACGATCGCGCTTGCAGGAGCCGAACGCGACCCTCACAGCGGTCTGTGTGTCGCGGCCGCCAGGATGGTCGGGGTGACCGGCGCGGGCGTCGTTCTGATTTCTCACGGCAGCATCATCGGAAGCGTGTGTTGTTCCGACGAGTGCATCGCAGAAATCGAAGAGATGCAGTACACCCTCGGGGAAGGGCCGTGTATCGACGCCTGTCATACGGGCGTGCCGATACTCGTCGAGGATCTGTCTCAACCAGATTTGGTGCGGTGGGTTGCATTTCGCGGCCCGGCGATGTCGCGCGGGATCTTCGCGGTGTTCGGGTTCCCGCTGCTCATCGGCGGAATTTGCATCGGCGCACTCAACCTTTTCCACGCGGCCGCCGGTGCGTTGACCGATGATCAGTACCGCGATGCGCTCGCTCTCGCGCGGGTAACGGGCAGGATCGTCATGAACTGGCAGACCGAAGCCGGTGGCCAGGCACTGCCGTGGCAGTTGGAACAGGTGCCGGCGCACCGCGCGGTGGTCCACCAGGCCGCGGGCATGGTCTCACGGCAGGCAGCGGTGACAATCGATGACGCCATGGTGCTCCTGCGAGCGTACGCGTTCGCTGAAGACGAAACGATCGGTGCAGTGTCGCACGCGGTTGTTGATCGCGAGTTGCGGTTCGACGGCGATGCCAGCGCACACGTTCAGGGCCCGTAGACAATCAGGCCACTTGAAAGGGAGCCAATGCCACGCGAGCAACACTTGGTCGAGACCTTCGTAACGTTGGCGGACACAATGGTCGCTGAGTACGACGTGATCGACTTCTTGCAGATACTTGCCGAACAGTGCGTCGAACTGCTCGACGTGACCGCGGCCGGCATCATGCTCGCGGAACCAGGTGGGCAGCTGCGTCACGCGGCATGCTCGAGCGAGGAGATGCGCCTCGTCGAGCTCCTCGAGATTCAGATCGCCCAAGGACCATGCTTCGATGCATATAGGGACCAGGTAAGTGTGTCGAGTGAATCGCCGAGCGATGCTGCGCGCCGATGGCCGATGTTCGCCGAAATCGCCACCGAACACGGGTTCAAGACGATGTCTGCAGTCCCGATGCGACTACGCGGGGAAGCGCTCGGCGCGCTGAACCTCTTTTCAACCGAGTCCCGCGGTCTGACTGACGCAGACATGAGGGTCGCTCAGGGTATGGCAGACATCGCGACGATCGGTGTCTTGCAGGAACGAGCGATTTCCAGTGCCAATGCGATATCGAGTCAACTCGTAAAGGCGCTCGAATCGAGGATTGTGATAGAGCAAGCCAAAGGCATCGTCGCCGAGCACGATCACCTCACGGTGGACGAGGCTTTTGAGATCATTCGATCGTACGCAAGATCCCGCAATCGCCTTCTCAGCGAAGTCGCACGGGAGATCCGAGATGCTGTGCATCCTTCCGGATGCGCTCGTGACTGCTCCGGGGCCGATGGCGACGTAGAGCACACGGGGCGACCGCGGTTGCCGCCCGCGGAGGCTCAGCGTTCGCGAACGAGCACGTCGAGGATCAAACGGCGGCGACCATTGACCTTCTTGATCGCGACGCGCAACGCACGTGACTGGGCCGGCAACTCGACGCGCGCGTCCACGCCCGGTGTCGACGGCCCGACAACTTCGACGTCAGGTCTCGACTCGTCCGCGTCTGCGGCATGGGGCTCGGGCATCCGGGTCGTCGCCACGGCACGTTCGATGATCTTCCGCGTCGGATAGCGACGCGGTTGGACTTCGCACCAACGCTGGTAGACGCGGCTGGCGTCGCGCGCGACGTTGGTGTGATTCGTTGCGATCGATCGCACTTCGACGCCCACGAGTCTGAGCCTGCCACGGTGAAATGCCGCGCGCTCGGTGGCTTCACATGGCACGGGCTTCGCAAACCGTCAGACGTATCTCGGTCCGGGTATCCACCGCTGATTCAGTCGACCACGAAGCGAGTTGCGGCGTTGAACCTCTTCAACGCTGAACTCCTGAAGGGGTTGCGGGGCAGTCTCGTGCACGTCGACGGCCGGCCCGGATCGGCCCATGCTCGATCAATGGACGAACAACCGCCCCACGGCGGTTTCCGTGCCCGACTGCATCAGGCGCAAGGCATGGTCTCCGCCCAGGCCCAATGTTCCGTGGACGAAGCGATGATCATGATCAGCGACCGCGCCACCGTAACGGGCCTGACGTTGGACGAGATCGCGGACGCCGTCATCGACCGAACGATCCGTTTCGGCGAGTAGCGGAAACGGGGTGCCGCGCTTTCTCTCATCACGGCGATCAGTATTCGTTCTTGATGACGAAGTAAGAACCGCGAATGGTTCCGGCGAGCTTTGATTTCTGCCTCGCGAACTTGAACCGCGACGCGAGCTCTTCCGGAACGTCCATGCCTTCCGAAAGCTTGAACCCGACGGCGCGCTTCCCGGCGTCGGTGACGGTGTACATCACGTTGATCGACAGGCCGCTCTCGTAGAAGACGTAAGCCATCTTGATGTCCTCGACCTGAAACTGCGTCGCCTCGAGCGGACGAGACGAAATCACGATGTCGCGCTCTTCCTTCAGGATCCGGTGCACCCAGTCCACGGTGGCCTTCGCTTTTTTCGCCGGTTCCACCGTGAACACATGGTCGTACTTGTTCTTGAAGTAGCGCGCCTCGTTCGCGCGCAGGCCGGCGAGCGCGGGCGCGACCGGTGACGATTCCAGTCCGACGGTCGACACGTCTTTGAAGTCCACGGTGTAGGTCATGTCAGCTTCGTACCTGTTCGAGTAGTCCCATGTCGTCGCGGCACGCCCAGTGTTCCACGATCTTGCCGTCGGCGACCCGCCAGATGTGGATGAACGTCCACTCGGCCGGGCGCCCCGAGGCCGGCGTGCCCGCGAGCAGCGGCATCGTCGACGCGCGATGGGTCCCGTGCAGCGTGAGGTGTTGCGCGACGAGATCGCCGTCGCCGATGAGATGGTGCTGCTCGGCGGTGACCGGTCCGAGATCCTGCTCGATGATGCCGAGGATGAGCCGCAGCCCGTCGCGGCCCTGAGGACCGGCGGCGTGGTTGATCATGTCCTCGGCGACGAGATCGTCGAGCACGGTCTCGTCCCCGGCCACCTGCCTCCGGAACAGCTCCTCGATGACATCCTTCGCGCGGCGTTCGCTCATCTCTGCAGCATCGCGCACAGATCTAACATTCGACGGCTCGCACGTCAGGGAGAAGCAATGAGGACGCTGCACTTCGGCTTGCGGGTGAGCGATCTCGACCGCTCGCTCGCGTTCTACACCGCGGTCGGGTACGAGGTGGTCGGCCGCGTTCCCGAGACGCCCATCGGCGAGCTGACCATGCTCAAGCTCCCGGACGACGAGTTCGTCACGATCGAGCTCGTGCACGATCCGACGCACGAGGACGGTGACGGTGGCTCGGCCCTCAGCCACTTTGTCGTCATGGTCGAGTCGATGGACGCTGCCATCGCCGCGCTTTCCGCTCGCGGCATCGACGCCGACACGCCGACGTCTCCTGACGGCTCTGAAGACTTCCTCACCACGACGATCGCGGACCCCGATGGCAACCGGATCGAGCTGGTCCAATGGCCGGCCGGTCACCCCGACGGAATGACCGCGGCGGACTGGGCCGATTGACGGGAGTTCTGTACGGTTGCGCCATGTTGCAAACTGGTGACCTCGCGCCGGAGTTCGAGCTTGCGGACGAGACGGGCGCCCAACGCCGCCTCGTCGATCTGCTCGCCGACGGGCCGGTCGTGTTGTTCTTCTATCCGGCCGCGATGACCGCGGGATGCACGCGAGAGAGTTGTCACTTCCGAGACTTGGCGCACGAGTTCTCCGAGGTCGGCGCGCACCGGGTCGGGATCAGCGCCGACGGCGTCGACAAGCAGAAGGCGTTCTCCGACAAGCACAGCTTCGACTACCCGCTGCTGTCGGATCCCGACCGCCGCGTCGCCGACGCGTTCGGCGTGAAACGCAAGCTCGGGTTCCTGCCGAACCGGCGTGCGACGTTCGTGATCGATAAGGACCGCCGGATCCTCGCCGCCATCTCCAGCGAGGTCAACATGAACACCCACGCCGATCAGGCGCTCGAAGTTCTCCGCGCCGCGCGCTAGTTCCGGTTCAACCCGCTTCGCTGTGGGTCACCGGGGCTTCGCCCATCCACACCCGCAAGGTGTTCTTCAGCTTGGTCTGTTGGATGAAGATGTCGTGCTCGGGCGGGAGCGCGGGATCCACGGTTTGGGGTGACTTGAAGTAGAAGCTGAGCCACTCCTGCACGCCCTTCTCACCGGCGCGGGCCGCGAGGTCGAAGAACAGCGCGAGGTCGAGCACGAGTGGCGCGGCGAGTATCGAGTCGCGGCAGAGGAAGTCGACCTTGATCTGCATCGGGTAACCCATCCACCCGAAGATGTCGATGTTGTCCCAGCCCTCTTTGTTGTCGCCGCGAGGCGGGTAGTAGTTGATGCGCACGACGTGGGAGATGTCGCCGTAGAGCCGCGGGTACTCCTCGGGCTGGAAGATGTCGTGCAGCACCCCGAGCTTGGAGACTTCCTTCGACTTGAAGTTCTCGGGATCGTCGAGCACCTCGCCGTCGCGGTTGCCCAGGATGTTGGTCGAGTACCAGCCCTTCAAACCGAGCATGCGGCTCTTGAAACCGGGCGCCAGGATCGTCTTCATCAAGGTCTGACCGGTCTTGAAATCCTTGCCGCCGATCGGCACACCGTTGCGCTCGGCCAACTCGATCATGCACGGCGGATCGCAGCTCATGTTCGGTGCACCATTTGCGTACGGCACCCGGCTCTGGAGCGCGGCGTACGCGTAGATCTGGCTCGGGCTGATCTCGATGTGGCTGTCTTTGAGGCCCTGCTCGAACGTCTCGATGCTCTCGTGCACGGCGCCGGGCTCGTGGTACGCCTCGGTCGATCCGCACCACACCATCACGAGCCGGTCGCAGCCGTTCTCGGATCGGAAGCGCTCGATGTCGGCCATCAGCGCTTCGGCCAGCTCCATCTTGTTGGCGCCCGTCTTGACCCGGAACCCGTCGAGGCGCGAGACCCACGCCCGGTCGAAGACCGCGTCCATCGCGACGATGCCTTCCAACTCGGCGCTGATCGGCGCGAGGTCGCGTTCCTCGAGGACGCCCGAGGTGCGCGCCGCTTCGAGCGCATTGGCGGAAAGGGGATCCCAGCCGCCGAACACCAGGTCATCGAGTGACGCGAGGGGAACGAAGTCGCGGATGAGTGGATTGCGTCCCTCGCCGCGGCTGCCGAGACGGATCTTGCCCATCTGCGACACCGACCCGATCGGCGCTTCGCCCGATCGCCGCGCGGTCATCACCCCGGCGATGACGGTCGACGCGACGGCGCCGAGTCCGGGCAGCAACACACCGAGTTTTCCGGTGGCGGGAGCGATCACGCGGGGTTCAGGCATCCGCCCATCATGTCGCTTGGCGCGGCGCCTGACAGGATTACCCCGATGATGACCTACGGAATCCACCTGCCCCAGTACGGACGGGTCGCAAGTGGCGACGCGGTGTCTCGCGCCGCCCGCCATGCGGAGGACCTCGGTTTCCGCGACGTGTGGGTAAGCGACCACATCGTGCATCCGGCCGAGCAGACGTACCCGTCGCCGTTCCTGCTCGACCCCTTCGCCACGCTGAGCTGGGCGGCGGCCGTCACCACGAGCGTCCGGCTCGGCACCAGCGTGCTGGTCGTCCCGCAACACAACCCCGTATGGCTGGCCAATCACCTCGCGACCGTTGACGCGATGAGTGGCGGGCGCCTGATCGTCGGCGCCGGGATCGGGTGGAGCAAGCGCGAGTACGACGCCCTCGGCCAGTCGTTCGAGACCAGGGGCCGGCGCATGGACGAGATCCTCGACCTGCTGCGCACCGCGTGGACGGACGATCCCGTGACGTTCGACGGCGCCGGGCATCACCTCGATGCGATCCGCTTCCTCCCCAAGCCCGCCGGCGCGATCCCGATCTGGATCGGCGGAGGCGTTGAAGCCTCGTTCCGGCGCGCGGTCGCCAAGGGAGACGGCTTCCACGTCGTGGGGCTGAAGCCTCCGGAGGTCGTCCCGATCGTGAAGCGTTTGCGGCGTGACCGGCCGGAAGGCTCGTTCACCATCTCGGCGCGGACGGGCTGGGATCCGCAGGGGATGGATCCCGGTCTCATTCGCGAGGAGAACGCGGCATTCGAGGACGCGGGCGTGCAGCACATGGTGGCGGCGCCCTGGCAGAAGGACCTCGACGCCTGGCTGCGTTCCATGGATCTCCTGGCCGAGATCGTCCGGCCGGGCGGCGTCAGCTGATTACGCGACGACTCCCGCGCCCCGGAGCTCCGCGATCTGTGCGGCGAGACCAAGCTCGGTGAGGATCGCGTCAGTGTGCTCACCGAGCGCAGGGGAGTTGCCGGTCAACGACGCCGGAGTCACGCCGAACTGCGCGGGATGACGGGGCAGGCGCGTCCTTCCGACGATGTGATGGTCGTGGAGCTCGAACAATCCGGCCGCAACCGCATGCGCGTCATGGGGGAGCTCGGCGGGGGAGACGATCATCGCGAAGGGAACGCGCTCGGCGTCGAAGCGTGCGGTGGCGTCCGCCATGCTGCGCGTCGCGGCGTTCGCGTAGCAGCGCGCAATGATCTCCGCGGTCAGGTCGCGGTGCTGCATGCGTTCGCCGATCGTCGCGACGCGCGGATCGTCGTAGCCGCTCACATCGAGCGCTCGGCACATGCCGGCGAAGTCGTGATCGGAGGTCGGGGTGACGATGCCCCAACCGTCGGTGAAGCGCAGCGGCCGGAAGCCGGCGACGAAGCTCGACGGTTGCGATCCGTCGGCGTCGAGCAGCACCTCGTTCGCAGCCGAGTCCGCCCAGAGGAACGAGACAACTGCATCCATCATCGAGAGCTCGATGTGCTGGCCGCCCCGGCCGCGCTCGCGTGCGTACAGCGCGGCGCCGATCGCCTGCGCCGCGTACAAGGCGGTCACCTTGTCGGCGGCGGTCTGGCGCAGGAACACCGGGATGCCGTTGTCGGGATCGGCTTGGTTCGACGCGAGTCCGCCGTACGCCTGGATCACCGTGTCGTAGGCGCTGCGATCGCGGTAGGGGCCGGTCGCGCCGAACCCGGAGAGCGACACGTACACGACGTCGGGATTGAAGGCGCGTAGGTCTCCGTACCCGAGACCGAGCTTGTCCATCACGCCCGGTCGGAAGTTCTGGATGAACACGTCGGTATCGGCTGCGAGCCGGCGCACGATGTCGAGTCCCGCCGGCGTCTGCAGATCGACCGCGATCGAGCGCTTCCCGCGGTTGCACACGAGAAATAGGGAGCTCATGCCCTTGACGCTGACACCGACCCACCGCGCGATGTCACCGATACCCGGCCGTTCGACCTTGATCACCGACGCGCCCTGGTCGGCCATCAGTGCAGCTGCGTACGGACCGGTGAGCGCGATCGAGAGGTCGAGGACGCGTACGCCTTCGAGCGGCCCGCTCACTCCGCGAACTCCGCGTGCAGGCGCGGCCGCCCGTCGGGTCCGCTGTACGCGAGACCGAAGCGCGGCGGGTTCGCGAACTTGGGAGCCGTGACCGACGCGCGGGCGAGGGTCCATGCATCCATGAGTGCGTCCTCGGCCGCGTAGTCGAACGGATCCGTCAGGACCATCTCCTCGAGCCCGCCGCGTTCCGGTGGGTGCTCGGCGAGCCAACGCGCGGTACGCCCGACTGCATCTCGTGCGGGTACGACGTCGCGATGCCCGAGCTGATGATGCACGCGCGTCAGGTCGAGGACGCGGTGCGTCGTCGACGGCTGCGCGAGCAACGGCCACGACGGCACCGCGAGCTCGTACGGCATCGACACGATGTCGAGCTCCGCGCCGAGCTCGCGCGCGCACAGCCCGATGACTTGGCGCACGGTGAGCACTTCGGCGTCGCCGATGTTGAAGATCGTGCCCGCGCTGCGTTCGCGATGCTCGACCGCCGCTACGACCGCGGCCGCGCAGTTGACCGTGTAGCAGTGATGGTGCAGGGTCAAGCCGTCGTCGGCGACGACGATGCGTTTCCGGCCGTCGAGGATGCGCCGGACGATCGTCCACTCGCGCGGCGCCGGTTGGTACGGACCGTAGAGATACGGATAGCGAAAGTGCGCGGCGTCGGGATGCGAGGCGAACACGGCCTGTTCCGTGCGGACGATGCGGTAGCCCTTCTCGTCGAGCGTGGGATCATCCACGAGCGCACTGTCCTCGGCGAGCGGGACCGGTAGCCCGGCGGGCTCGAACAGGTGGGCGTTCGTCCACCCGCGGTACGCGGGCACGCCGCCCACGGACACGAAGTGATCGCATTGCCCCACCGTTGCCGCCGCGATCATGCGGAGGCGTCCGTACATCGCGACGATCGCATCCCACGTGGTGCCGGCGTGCCTCGTTGCTCCGGTCAGTGCCGTTCGGAACGACTCCTCGTCGTAGGGGTCGGCATGGATGTGCACGAGATCGGCCGGTGTCTCCGGTCGCTCGTGCGCGCCCCGGTGCAGGATCGTGAGGTCGTGTCCGTGCTCCACGAGCCGTTCCACGATCGGAATGCCGCTCGGGCCGGTACCGCCGATCATCAGGATGCGCATGACACGCTCAGCCCATCACGCGCGCGTGCGTTCGTGCCAGACGACTAGGGGTTGTTGACGGGTGCGATGATCTCGTCGTAGTAGCGGGCCAAGCCGGCGATCTTCTGGTCGACGGGCGCGTCGCGGTCGCCGTAGAAGGCCCACGGCATGGTGAGGATGTCCGTGACGCCCGCGGCTTCGGCGCGACGGAAATCGTCGGGGGTCGACGCGTCGACGAGCGGCGCAATGAGGGAGAACGGCTCCTCGGCGCGGCCGTAGTCGGCCCGCCAGCGGTCGAGCTTGGCGCGGGCCTCGATCGCACCGTCGATCGTGAGGTAGTCGGCCAGCCAGCCGTCGTGGCGCGCGGCTCGCTTCATCGCCGCGTCGGAGATCCCGCCGACGAAGATCGGCACCCGCGCCGTCGGCACGGGAGTCATCTCGAGGCGGGGGATGTCGTAGAACTCGCCGTGGTGCTCGACCCAGCCCGGCTGCCACATCGCGCGGAGCAGTTCGATCATCTCGTCCGTGCGCTTGCCCCGCCGGACGAACGGCTGGTCGAGGAGGTCGAACTCCTCCTCGCACCACCCGGTGCCGATGCCGAGCTGTACCCGGTTGTTCGAGATGACGGCCGCGGTGCCGACGGCCTTCGCGACCACGAGCGGGTTGCGCATCGGGAGCACGTAGACGCTGGTGAAGAACTGCAGTCTTTCGGTGACGGTCGCGAGCGCGCCGACGGTGACCCACGGGTCGAGCCAGGGCGTGAACGGCTCCCACCGCCGTGCGCCGTCGGCGGTGTACGGATACGCGGTCTCGAGAACCTCGAGGTTGATCACATGATCGGACAGCCCGAGGCCGTGGTATCCGATCTCGTCGGCCGCGCGGGCCAGGGCCAGGACTTCCGGGAAATCCATGAAGGCAGAGCTGATGGAGAATCGCACGTGCTCTCTTACGTCTAATTGACAGGGTCGGCAGGTGCGCCGACACTATTGCCGGGCAACAAGGGGGCCACACTGTCATTTCGTAGCCGGGCATGGATGCTTTTGGTCGCGGTTGCGATCGTCGCCCCACTGGGCGGCATCGGAGCCACGCCGATGGCGAACGCCGCGGGCGCACCGGTCCCTCTCTACACGGATTCCGGGCTCTCGGTCCCCGGGAGCATCGCCGCGGGCCCTGACGGCGCGCTGTGGTTCCTCAACTCGAACGCCAATGCCATCGGCCGGATCACCACGACCGGAACATTCAGCTACTTCATGGATCCGGGTCACACGCTCGGCGCCGGTGCTATCACGGCCGGGCCCGATGGCGCGCTGTGGTTCACGAACCTCGACGCTTCGATCGGCCGCGTTGATGCAACCACGCACGCTGTGACGAACTACACCGACGCGGCCGTCAAGCAGGCGAAGGGGATCACGGCCGGCCCGGACGGCGCGCTGTGGTTCACCGACACCGGCAGCAACTCGATCGGGCGGATCGATCCCACCAGCCACGCGATCACCGAGTACGCCGATGCGAGCGTGGCCGACCCGACCAGTATCGCGACGGGTCCCGACGGTGCGTTGTGGTTCACCAACCACGCCACTGCCACGATCGGACGCATCGACGCCACGACGCACGCGATCACCAAGTTCAACGCCTCAATCTCCGGTCCGTCGAGCATCACCGCGGGCCCCGACGGCGCGTTGTGGTTCACGAGCGACAACGCGCGCAATCCGATCGGTCGGATGACCACGAACGGATCCGTGCGGAACTACGTGGAGCCCGGCAGCCACGTGCTCGGCGCCGACGCGATCACCCGCGGTGCGGATGGCGCCCTGTGGTTCGTGGATCGCGCGGTGTTCGCGATCGGACGGGTCACCACGAGCGGGACGATCACCAGGCTTCGCGATGTCAGCCCCAGCGGCGTGAACGCGGTCGGCATCACCGCCGGCCCCGACGGGGGGATGTGGTTCACCCAAGCCGTCCGTTTCGGCAGTTTCACCGATGCGATCGGACGGACGACCGGGACCGTTCCGAGCCCGGCGCGCAACCCGGGCGCGGCGCCGTCGGGAAGCCAGGGCGCGCTGGTGACGTGGCGCGCGCCGGCGAGCGACGGCGGCTCGCCGATCACCGGATACACGATCACGCCGTACAACCGCACCGTCCAGGAAGCTCCGATCACCTTCAGCTCGCCCGCGACCTCGCACACCCTCACCGGCCTGAGCAAGGGCGGCGTGTACCACTTCAAGATCACGGCGTTGAACGCGTTCGGCTCGAGCTCGTTGTCGCAGAACACCGTTGGGGTCGGCGTCGGTACGCCGCGAGCGCCGGCCAAACCGTCGGCGACGAAGATCGCTCCGGGGTCGGTGCAGGTCGCCTTTCACGCGCCGAACAACAACGGCGCGCCGATCACGAAGTACACCGCCACGTGCACACTCTCGAACCACAGGGGTGGGCACGCCGCCAGCCGCGCCGCGGGTCCGATCACGGTCTCCGGTCTGCTGCACGGCAAGGCCTACACGTGCAACGTGCGAGCGACGAACAGTCGCGGCACCGGGCTGGCGTCGCCGCAGTCGAACGCGGTCAACGCCTAAGGGTCGTCGCGCCCGCCTGCACGTGCTCGCTCATCGCAGGACGTAGTCGTCCGGGGCGGGTTCGCGGGTCTGACGCCAGTAACGCACGAGGTCGAACGGCCAGTTCTGCGCGATGCGACCCTTCGCGTTTCGGTACCAGGTGTTCACATCGCTGACGCCCCACGCCATCTGCCGGTTGCCTTCGTCGATGAGGACGTTGTAGGCGTCGTGCACCTCGACCTTCGGCTCCATCGCCCGCAGGCCCTTGCGGAGCAGCATGCCGATGCTCTCGACGATGAACTGCGCTTCGCACTCGGAGAAGTATGTGATGCTGCCGTTGATCACGATGTTGGTGTTCGGGCCGTACATGAGAAAGAGATTCGGGAAGTGCGGCACGGTGATACCGAGGTACGCGCGCGCGTCGCCGTCCCACTGCTCGCGCAGATCGCGACCGCCGGTGCCCTCGATCCGCATGGGCGTCAGGAAATCTGACGCTTGGAAGCCGGTGCCGTAGATGATGACGTCGACGTCGTGCTGCGCGCCGTCGGCGGTCGCGATCCCGCCGGCGTTGACCGCCTCGATCGGGGTGGTCTCCACGGTGACGTTCGGCTGCTGGAGCGCGGTCGGGTAGCGGCCGCCGTCGAGCACGACGCGCTTCGCGATCGGGGGGTAGCTCGGCAACATCTTGGCCCGCAGCTCGGGGTCGGGGAACGCGACCTCGTAGTACATGCCGAGCATTGTCTTCAGCATCTCGTTCGACGCGCTCACCGACGTGCCGTCGCCGTTCCAGTTGGGGTCTACGGTCGCGAGCGGCAACAGACCTTCCTGCGTGCGTGCGAAAATCCAGAGGCGATCCCAGTTCGCGAACTGCGGCACGTGGCGCAGCAGCGCCCGCTGCGAAACGGATACGTCGTCTTCGTAGCCGGGCACCGGGAGGAGCCAAGGTGGCGTGCGTTGGAACACCACGAGATCGGCCGCGACGTCGGCGACGCGCGGAATGAACTGCGCGGCGCTGGCCCCGGTGCCGATCACCGCCACCCGCTTGCCCTGTAAGTCGATGTTCCAGTCCCAGCGCGCCGAGTGAAACCACGGTCCCGCGAAGTCGTCGATGCCCTTGATGTCGGGCATCAACGGCCGGTTGAGCTGGCCGGTCGCGCACACGAGCGCATCGAGCCGGTGCGTCTCCGGCTCACCGCCCGCCGACGACGTGTCGACGAACCACGCGCACTCGCTCTCGTCCCAACGCGCGCCAAGCACTTCGGTCGAGTAGCGAATGCAGTCGGCGATGCCGAAACGCTCGATGCACGTACGGAAGTAGTCGAGCAGGACGGGCTGGGGCGAGTGGTACTGCGGCCAGTCGGGGGTCTGCGCAGTCGCGTAGCTGTAGAAGTGGTTCTGGATGTCGACGCGGCAACCCGGGTAGTCGTTCTCGAGCCACGTGCCGCCGACGTCGTCGTTTTTCTCGAAGATGACGACCTCGACACCGGCCTGGCGCAGCCGGTGCGCGGCGATGATGCCCGACATGCCCGCGCCGACGATGCCGACGGAGACGCGCGTACCCGGGCTGACCTCGCCGACCGTCCATGCCGGCTTCCGCAGGTCGGCGCCGTCGAGCGCGAGCTCCGCCTCGTAGAGCGTCTCGGCGTCGTCGTCGATGGCCGAGCCACTCACGAACTCGACGAGCCGCCGCCGATCCGCGGCGGTGAGCGGCGGCTGTTTCGGGCAGCCC
>JADMIO011606069.1_pt1 | contig 15814 bp, 12 predicted proteins | sample 8958161 | NCBI WGS metagenome assembly JADMIO01 (sample SAMN16585339, study PRJNA669376) | soil metagenome | isolation source: Crop rotation soil | place: USA: Cullars Rotation, Alabama | collected 2011
GCCGCGACTTCAAGTCACGTGAATTCCAAGCTTCGGATCCCACTGTGCTGGAAAGCATCACCTGACGAGGTCTCGATCCACAGCCGACCGGGGAAGGGACTTTCCACGTTTTTGTTGCTACTCGCGACAGCAATTCTGCTGCCGCTGATCTTTCCACCCTTTTACTGCTTTTTCCTGGCGCCAGTGGCTCTGGTGCCTTTCTGTGTATGTGTGCTGCGACGACCGCTGAAAAAATCCTATGTGCTTTTTTACTACCTGCTGGGCGTGGCCTTCTTCCTTCTGAATCTCTTTTGGATTGCGCCGGTGACAATCCTTGGGTTAATTGCATTGGCGTTGTTTGTGGGGCTTTATTTCCCGCTCTTTGCAGTGGTCTTACACCGACTGGTCATCCAACTGCGGATGCCGGCAACGATTGCCGTGCCTTTGGCGTGGACGGCAATTGAGTACATCCGGGCGACCTGCGTGGAGGGTGGGTTTCCGTGGTTCATGTTGGGAAATTGCCTGACTCCCCTGCCGGTGCTGATCCAGGCGGCGGATCTCTTTGGCGTGTGGGGGTTGACGTTTGTGATCGCGCTGTTGAACGGGTTTGTCGTGGATGTGCTGCGACTACCCCTGTGGCAGGTGTCGGGCGGACAGTCGCGCTTTTCGCCGACGCTTACCGGATTGTCGACATTGACGCTTGGTGTCGTTGCGTTTCAATGCGGATATGGAATTTTTCGCCTGCGGCAGGAAACAACGCGGCCCGGGCCGCGGATTGCCGTGATCCAGGAGAATATTCCGCAGAGCATCAAGGAATCCGGCGAGGCGGACAATGACATTTTTGAACGGCATCTGCTGCTGACTCAACAGGCAGCGGCGGCGACGCCTGTGCCGGACCTGATTGCCTGGCCGGAGACGATGCTGCCCGGGTTCGGCAACGTAGAATTCCTGAACGCCTCGAACAGTAAATTCTCCCAATGGGAGAGCGCGGACTACTGGCCTTATCTGCGAGACCGGACACTCATTTACCTGAAGCGCCTGGAGCTGATGACAGATGGTTCAAGCATTCCGTTGCTGATCGGCGCAGGATCGCTTGAGCCTGGCTCCAGTTTCAGTGACTCCATTAAACAAAATCGCACCATTCTGATGGCTCCGCACCTGGGGCCGGTGGATTTTTATGCCAAACGCCATCTGGTGCCGTTTGGGGAATACCTCCCTTTCCGCGGACTCCCGCTGCTGGGAAAGTACATGGTTTATCTGTCGCCTTATCCCGGTGTTGATTTTTCGAACACCCCCGGAGATCGGTGGACGCGTTTTGGGCTGCCCGTGTCATCGTATGGAAGTGCGCCTCAGTTGATGACCGGCAAAGCACGTCCGGAGCCGGCGAATCCGGCATACACGTTCGCCACGCCAATCTGTTTTGAAGATGCGATGCCTGAGCCGTGCCGGGAGATGTCGGCACCGCAATATGATCCCTCCGGCCGGCAACGGAAAACGGATTTTTTGATCAACGTGTCGAATGACGGGTGGTTCCATTGGGTCGAGCTGGATCAGCACTTGCAGGCATGCCAGATGCGCGCCGTGGAGAACCGGATCACCATTGCCCGGGCGGTAAATACCGGGAATTCCGGGTTCATTGATTCCAACGGCCGGGTCATGGGGCTGGTGACAGGAGAGCATGGCTCCGTCGGTGCGGTGGGCACAGCGGCGACCACATTGCCGATCGACTCGCGCGTGACGTTGTTTTCCAAGGTGGGCGACCTGTTTCCCATCATGTGCGGCATTGTGACCACGGTGCTGGTGGGGTGGACCTTTGTGCGGCCGAGGCGGCGGAACTGAGAAATTTGCGGGGATACGCCTCCATCCAAAGAATAAGTGAGTGCGTATTGACGAGGGACAATCTTCCATGGGCGCGGGCTTGCCGAAATTGCCGTGATGCTGCAGAGTTCCCTTCCGATAATGGTTTGCGCCACGTGATTTCTGTTCTAACCGTCGTTGAGAGGAACCTGGTGATGAAGCGACCTATGCCGCTGTTAATGATGTCTGTTCTGCCAATGGTCTTAGGAGCCTGCGGCAATCTGAATGAGGCGCCCCTGCCGCTCTCCTCGCCGACGTACGACCGGGCGCTGGTTTATCTGCAGACGCAATCTCATTCGCCGGATGCGGCGGTGCGGGCAAATTGCATTGAGGCATTGCAGCCGTCACGCGATCCACGAGCGGTAGAGATGGTGGAGCAGGGATTGCATGACAACGAATGGGTGGTCCGCTTTGCTGCCGTGATGGCTTCAGCAGAACTGAAAGGCGTACAGGCTGCAAACGTACGACCGACGATAAATACCATGGTGACGCAGGATCCCTCTGGTTCCGTGCGAGCGGGGTGCGTGTATGCCTTGCGGCAATTGGGTGATACGACGCACATGAATGACCTGCCACGGTTGCTGGATTCGACGGATCCGGCGACACGCGCCAACACGGCATTTGTGCTGGGGCTCATGGGAGACAGGACGGCCATTACGCTCCTGGAGCACTACCGCGACGTACCGGACATTCGCGTACGGTTTGAGGTAACCAGTGCCATGGCGAGGTTGGGGGATGAGCTATCGCAGCAGGTGATTGCAGGGTGGGCGGTAAATAAATTCGCCGAAGATCAATGGACAGCCATGTCGGTATGCGGGGATCTGCCGCCAGCGGTAGGACGGAGCCCCTTGCTGCTGGGTTTGGAAAATGCGCCGGTAAAACTGCCGCCGGACATGTCAGACACGGACAAGGCCGTAGTAAAGAGACTCACGGCACGGCGGCAACTCGTGGCCGCACGATCACTTGCCAAAATGCATGATTATTCAGGCAGCAAAATCGCGATTGCCTATGCCGCCGATGAAGATCCCGCTTTACGGGCACTGGCGGCCCTGGCCCTGGGGGATATGCTCGACTCGCGGCAGGCTCCGGCGCTGGATCGCATGCTTTCTGATCCCGACGATGGGGTGAAACGGGCGGCTGCGGCGGCAGTCATTGCCATTTATGCACGGGCCCAGGCGGGGAAGAGCTGATCGACGCGGGCAGGTTTAACCGTGACCGGATTTGCAAGGCCTTAGGCTGAGCAGGGTGGACATAGCGCGGCCCTGAAGCGGTCGTCCGACAATCAAGCTGCTACAATCTCTGTATGTCACTGACACTCACACGTGAATTACGATTTGGATTGCACGAGGCGGAGCCTGGCGCGAAACTGGTGGGAGCCGCCAACGGCTTTGCCGGCAATCCGGCGCTTATGGGCTTGGCTCCTTTCCTGACACTTGCCGTGACCATTGCGGGGGAAGTGGACCGGGACACGGGAATGCTGGTGAACATTAAGACGCTCGACCGCGTCATGCGGCAGCAGGCGGTGCCGTTTCTGCGGGAAGCACATTTTCGACAGGCGCGGCCCGTGCCGGCTATTCTGCCGGCGTTGTTCGCGCTGCTTCAATCGCCCTTTTCGCCACACCATCTGCGGGCGTTGCGCTTGGGACTGAGTCCTTATCTTTCCTACGCTGTTTTGGATCGGGAGCCGACCATGGTTCAACTATCGTTGCGATTTGAGTTTTCTGCCGCCCATCGGCTGCATGCCGAGGTGTTGTCGGAGGCCGAGAATTGGGAGGTCTTCGGGCGGTGCAACAACGCGAATGGACATGGGCACAATTATGAACTGGAGGTAACGGTGGCCGGGCCAGCGGATACGCGCACCGGGCAGATGGTATCGATTGCGGAGCTACAGCGGGTAGTCAACGAGCGGATCGTCGATGTCTTCGACCACAAGCATCTGAACATGGATTGTGCGGATTTTCAGAAACTCAATCCGACGGTGGAGAATATCGTGCAGGTGCTTTATCGTCGGTTGAAGTCTCATGTGCCCACTCCGACTCGGCTGGTATCGCTGCGTTTATGGGAAACGCCTAAAACGATGGCGGAGTATGGCGAGTAACGCGTTTAAGAACGCGTGGAGACCGGCTCGGTTGCTTTGCCCGATTCCGCAGAAACGCCTTTGCGCATGGCATCGCCAGCAGGACGGGTTATTCCTTCAACCCGGCCAAAAATCATTTTACCGGCGGCATTTTGGATCATGTTGGTGACGACAACGTCGACCTCGTTTCCGACCTTATCGCGTCCGCCTTCCACGACGACCATGGTCCCATCTTCCAGGTATCCCACGCCTTGACCCGCATTTTCGCCAGGCTTGATGATGCGGACTTTCATGGCTTCGCCCGGCAGGATTACTGGTTTAAGGGCGTCCGCAATGGAATTGATGTTGATAACATTTACGCCGCGGAGGGTGGCAACTTTGTTGAGATTGTAGTCGTTGGTCATGATGCGGCCGCCCTCTTGAAGGGCCAGCAGCACAAGTTTCTGATCGACGCCACCGCCGGAAGGGGAATCGTCCGCTGAGGGTGTCTGGGCCAAGGTGCCGTCCCAGAAGCGCAGTTCCAGCCGCGGTATGCCTTTCAATTTCTCAAGAATATCCAATCCACGGCGACCGCGCGAACGCTTCAGCCGGTCGCCGGAGTCGGCGATGGTCTGGAGCTCGTTAAGCACAAACCGTGGCACGATGAGCGTGCTTTCAAACATGCCGGTGGAGGCCATGTCGGCAATGCGGCCGTCAATGATGACGCTGGTATCCAGAATGATCGGACGCGGTCCTTTGGTCGCCCGTTGAAATTCGACATACGGAATGATGAAGCGGAAATCGTCCTTGGTCTGCAGGATAAATGAGACAGAGATGTAACAGATCATCAGGGCGATCAGCAGTTTGCACCCTTCGATCAGCGTTTTGGTCTGCTCATCCAGGTGTGGCCCAGCGGCAACAGGCGCGGGTTGGCTCGCCGGCATCTGGGTGAAGAAGCGTTGCTCATCAAGCTGGGCGCCGCTCAGGATACGTACACCTTGGTCAATCAGATATCCGACGGCGAGCGAGACACAAATGCCGACGACCAGGCCGAACATGACGCCGGAGAGCACGCCCAGATTTTTACGTTTCAGCAGGATGTCGAGCGTGATGGCGAAGAAAGCGAGAATCACGCCGCCGACCATGATGAACCAGGAGGTGCGGTCGCGGTCGAGAACGGCATAGAGATAGGCGGAGGCGACAGCGGAAACCAGAAGCAGAAAGACAATGCGAACGAATTTAATCATGCCAAACCCCGCATGGAGAGTTGAAGGAAGTATAATGCAATTCTTTGCCGGGATGTGGAAAAATGCCGGGCAGGATATATGAGGCGGCAGCTGAGCGCATGAAGACTCCCCAAAAACCATCGGGTCCGAAATTTCCCGTACCTTCCGAGCCGCGCGGCGAGGAGGCCGGCGAAACCCAGGGGCGGATGAAGCCAATCTCGCATGCCGGAAAGCTGCCTTGGGTGCAGTTGCGGAATGCGATGTTCCATCCGTCGATTTATCGGAAGATGGTCGGGCGGATGGATCAGCGGGTGCAAAATGGCGACCTCGTTACTGTGTACGACCGGGATGGAGTCGTGTTCGGATCGGGGCTGCTCTCGCTGAATGCTCCGATCGGGCTGCACATGCTGACCTTTGACGCTTCTCCCGCCGAGGAGTCGCTGATCATGGAGCGGATCGCGACTGCGGCGAAGCTGCGCCGCGAAATTCTCCAACTCGACAAATCCGGCAATGCGTATCGCGTGGTGCATGCGGAGGGAGATGGGTTGCCGGGGCTGATGGTGGATCGTTTCGACGATTATGCCGTGGTGGAACTGTTCAACTATCCGATGTTCCGCCGGCGCGAGGCGATCCGGGAAGCGCTGAAGACGCATCTGGGGGTGCGCGAGGTGCTCTTCCGGGCGGATGCGCGGGTGCAGGAGACGGAGGGGTTCGGGCTGCTGGATGATGCGCCGACCGGCGCTCAGAAACAGCGCGGGGCGGATCGCAAGTCGACGGTCATCACCGAGAACGGGTTGCGGTTCCAGATTGACCTGACGCATGGGCACAAGACGGGATTCTTTTGCGACCAGCGGGAAAATCGGCTGGGCGTGGCGCAGTTTACAACCGGGAGGGAAGTGCTGGACCTGTGTGCGTACAGCGGGGGATTCGGGGTATATGCGGCGGCACTGGGGAAGGCCAAGCATGTCATCTGTGTAGACCTGGACGAGGACGCGATTGCGCTGGCGCAGCGGAACGCGAACCTGAACAAAGTGCCGCGGGGAAACCTGCAGACAGTGCACTCAGACGCGTTCCCATACCTGAGGCAGGCGCAGCAGAACGGCAAAACGTTCGACGTGGTGGTGCTGGATCCGCCGAAGCTGATCGCGTCGCGAGAGGGATTCGAGGAAGGGCGCATGAAATATTTCGACCTGAACCGGCTGGCGATGGTGGCAGTACGGCCGGGAGGCATGCTGGTCACGTGTTCCTGCTCCGGCATGTTCACGCCGGAGGATTTTTTCGCGGTGCTCAAGGGGGCGGCGCGGGGGGCGCGGCGGCGGGTACAGGTGCTGCGGATGACCGGGCCGGGACCGGATCATCCGGTCATGACGGATCACCCGGAGAGCGCTTACCTTAAGTGCATGTGGTGCCGGGTATGGTAGTCACCTGAGGTGACGACTTACCTGGAAAGCGTTGCCTTCAGTTCGATGGGGGTCGCGGCGAGTGCCTGCGAGATCGGGCAGCCGGCCTTGGCCTTGGCGGCGGTTTCCTGGAAGGCTTTGTCATCCAGACCTGGCACGACGGCATCGCAGGTCAGGAGGATTTTGACGATTTTGAAGCCTTCACCGACTTTGTCGAGCGAGACATCGGCGACGGTGTGGACGCGCGTGGGTTTGTGGCCGCCGGAGGCGAGCATGTGGGAAAGTGCCATCGAGAAACAGGCGGCATGGGCCGCGCCGATGAGCTCTTCGGGGTTGGTGCCGGGACCGTTTTCGAAGCGGGTGTTGAAGGAATACGGGTGGTTGACCACGCCGCTGTTGGATTTGACGTGCCCTTTGCCTTTGGCGAGGTCGCCTTCCCAGGTGGCTTCTGCGTGACGGGTGATCATGGGGTGCTCCTTTCGTAGAACGGGAGCATCTCACCCGAAGATGTTTGAATATGCAATCGGGGAGAGAAACCGGAAATGGGGTTCCGGTGCGGGAGAAGTGATGAGTAATGAGTGATGAGGGGTAGGCAGGGCAAGGGTAAGAGTGGTGTTTTTGCGGGGTTGTGCGCACGGGAGTATGGGATGGAAGGGTTAAGCCGCGGCAAGTGAAGACGTTGCGGAGGATGTATTTTATTTGAATGCTCCAGCCGCGGATCGTTTGCATAGCAAGTGATATGCGTTCAACCCACCGCGACATGTGTGGCTGAGGAGGGCGAGAAGGGCTCCGGCTGCTGCGACGCTGTGGGAGAAGGGCCAGTCCATCCTGGTTGATAATTCGAAGCCAAGGGCCAGTGATGTCATTCCCGCTGTGGTGGACAGGAGCATCAGGGAGGGGAGTCGTCGGGACCAAGGGAGGGCGGCCAGGGGCGGGAGGAAGAGGGCTGCGATGATCAGGACGGTGCCAAGCATGCCAGTGGCGAGAAGCACGATAGCGCTGAGGATGGCGAGGAAGAGAAGGTGCCATCGTGCGGGCCGCAATCCGGCGATCTGCGCGGTGGAAGGCGCCTGAGCGAGGAGCAGCCAGCGCCGCCAGAACAGAACCACCGGGAGGGTAAGCGCCAGCAGAATGGGCACGGCGACCGCTGCCTCGGAAGGTGTTGCGGTTACATCGAGGCCTATGAACAAATTTTGAAGAGTCGCCAAATGCTCGCCGCTGTGCGCGATGAGCAGAATGGACCCTGCTACGCCGACGATATAGAGGGCAGGCAGGAGGGCGTCGGCACGGTGACGCTGGCGTGCCCATGAGACGACCGACAGCGTGAGGGCCACTACGCCAATCGCAGGAAGCCAAGGCGTCCATTGGAAGTGGAGGCCGAATGCCAAGCCCAAGGCGACCACCTGCGGGAGGGCCAATGCCAAGAGTGAATCCCTTCGCAGGATGACGACCGCGCCGGTGGGCGCGGCGGCAACGGTGACGGCTACGGCCGTGGCCAGAGAGGGCCAGAGAAACCTCGCCAGCTCCAGGTCATCGTGGAAACTCATGAACTGGCTCCGACGAGAGGCCGCGGTGCATTGCCCACAGCGCGGAGAAGAAACTCTTCGCGGGACAGGTTTGTGAGTTCATTTGGCTTCTGCGTCGTGCCCGCGACTTCCACCCAGGCAAAGGTATCGGCGACATGGGCCAATTCGCCTGCCTCGTGACTGATCATGACGAGTGCCGTGCCGGCGGTGACAAGATTTTTTAGCGTGGTTATCAATTCGGTGGTTGATTGGGCGTCGAGGCCTTCGGCGGGTTCATCCAAGAGAAGGAGGGCGGGTTTGCAGGCGAGAGCTCCTGCGAGAAGGATGCGCTGCTGCTGGCCGCCCGAGAGTTCCGCGAAAGGACGATTCGCGAGATTGCCCACGCGGAGGCGATCCATTGATTCACGCACGGCTTTGATTTGTCCATGCAGCCAGCCGAAGCGAGTTTTGGTGCTGAGGGCCAACGCCGCGGCATCGAGGGCGGTCATGGGCCACATGGGGTCGATTGCCTGGCGCTGGGGGACCAGGGATATCGTGACGGGCTGATGTCGCTCGATCGTTCCGGACATGGGTCGCAGGATGCCTGCGATGCCGCGAAGGAGCGTCGATTTGCCTGAGCCGTTGGCTCCATAGATGCCTACGCATTTGCCCGTGAGAATACTCAGTTGAGGGCAGTGGATGACGGCGTGCCCACGATAGCCGAAGGTCGCATTTTGCAGTTGAATCACGAGAACCTCACTGGAACATTAGGGCTTGGAGGGCGCAGGTTGCGATGCCACGGGTTTGAATCCGGCCTGCCTGGCGGCTTCGATGATTTTGGTGACGTCATAGGTCATCAGTTTTTGAAATGAATCGATGCCTTCGATGCCGTTGACCTCGTCAGGAAGTACGACGGCGACCGCGCCGACGGCAGCAGCGACAGATTTGGCTTCACTCAAGCTGTCATAGGTTTCGACAATGACCACTTTGACGTCGGCGGCTTTGGCTTTTTCAATCGCGGCTTTGATCTCGGCCCCCGAAGGGGTTATGCCAACCTTGGCTTCGATGTTGCCGACTTCCTCGATGCCGAAATCTTCTTCAAAATAGATCCAGGCTTTGTGGTAGGTGATGACTTTGAGCCCCTTGTAGGGTTCCATGTCTTTCTGGAGTTTTGCGTAGGTGGCGGCAATGTCTTTGACCAGCGCAACGGCATTGGCCTTGTAGGTGTCGACATTGGGGGGATCATTGTCCATCATGGCCTTGGCAAGGGTGGCGACCATGCGCTGCGCGGCGACGGGGGAGACGCCAAAATGGGGATTGCCGTAGGCGTGGATATCCCCCTGGGCACGATCCACCTTGACTGGGACTTCCTTGAGAGAGAGGCCGGTGGACATATCCACGTTACCAGGTTTGCCGGCGATGACTTTGGGGTTGCGCGCCCCTTTCAGAAGGTTGTCACGCCATGGCTCGGTATCGAGGCCGGAGTGGACAAAGAGGTCGGCCTTATTGAGCTTAAGCATTTCCGCGGGGGTGGGCAGAACATTGTGGATGTTCTCAGGGCCCTTCATGACCGAATAGACGGTGACGTGTTGTTTGCCGATTTGCCGGGCAAAATCGGCAAAGGTGGGCGTGGTGGTGACGATGCTCAAGTCAGCACGTGCCGTGGCGGTGAACGCACCGAGAAGGAGAAGGGAAAGTGAGACGAATCGTTTCATGGGAACCTCCGAATGGTTAGCACAATGAGATGGTGTCGCTGTTGACTGCATGGTTTATTTCATGGCCCAATAGGGATGCGGAGGATGGGTGCCGAAGATCCAGGTCAACTGGAACAGAAAGAGATTTTCGTTATCGACTGCGCCGCCGAAGCCGCCGCGATGTTCAAAGGAAACGCGGAAGCGCAGGAACTCTGACCAATACCAAGTGAGGTAGGGAGAGACGCCCCAGATTTTCTTTTCATTGTCGTTGGCGTCTTCGGTGTAATCGAGGCGCACGCCGGTGTACCAGTCCTTGGCCAATTGCTGCTGTCCCAGAAAGTAGGCGCCCCAGGAACTGGCCATTGAGCCATCAGGCTGGCGGGTGTGGCCGTAAATGGCTTCGGTTTGAAAGAGCTGGTTGTTAAAGCCGCCGCTGGGATCACGGAGGACCAGGGTGGCATCCGCGCCGTACAGCCAGACATCTCGTCGGCCTCCGACGCGGTCGGACTCATCGTTTTCCGACGGGCCCCAGAGGGAACTGACTCCCAGTTCCAGATTTGCGGTGGGAGTGATGTTTTTGTTCCAGAGGAAGTGGGAGACGACGCTGGGGGATTGAGCGCGGTCATCGCCGCGCAACGTGGGGCTCTCGGAGCCAGCCCCTTCGCCGCTGTTGAGTTCCGTGATGATCTCGAGGTATTCATTCCAAGGGTTAGGGATGAGGTAGGAGAGTTCGAGGCCGGAATCGACGAGGGCTTCGGGCGCGAGGAAGCTCTGGAGGACGAAGGGCGTATCGGTGGTGGGAAGATCGTGAGAGTGGAGAATGTTCTGTCTGCCGAAGCGCACATGGTAGCGGCCGATGCGTGCGGTGAGGTTCGGGATGCCGAAATCATGGAGGAAGAGATAGCCTTCTTCGACTTCCGCGGATGAATCGGGGCCGCCTTCATCGGACGTTTCGAAGAGGGCTGGGAACGCATCCCGGGCGAATGAGAGCACCAACACGGCATCGGCACGGGGGTCGACGCTGGCGCGGAGGTCGAGCTCGGCCTCACGGATATCGAGCCGATTTCGGGTGGCGTCGCGGTTTTTGGTGGAAGCGAGGCCGACGAAATCAACAACGACGGCAATATCCGGATTGACGCTGGCGGCGATCCGCGCAAGAGGTTCGTCTTTCTTGCGGGTTTCGATGTCGTTGAGAATGTCCTGTGTTATCTGTTTGGTGGCTTTGGCGCGACTGATATCCAGTTCACTGGGGCCTTCGCGGGCTTGCCTGAGTTCCTGACGCAGAGTTTCAATCTGGTCGTCGCGTTTCTTGAGCTCCTGCTGGTAGTGCTCATCGAGGCGGTTCATTCTGTCTTCGAGCTGCTGGATGCGGTCTACGGGCGTCGTTTCCTGAGCCATCGCCGAGAAGGGCATGGCCACGCCCAGCGCTGCCACGGCAGCGCATAGGGTTAAGCGGTTCATGGTATGTCTCCTGCATGAATGGAAGGATTCGCGGCCGCGGATGGCGCGCGTGCAACATGAGATGAAGGTTGATGATTAGCAGGAAACTGCCGGTGGGCCGCGGCATGAGAGCCGGGAAGGGAAGGTCTGGGAGCGCTGGCTGACGGCGAGCATGGAGACGAAGCGGACCCATGTGCCGGTATCAATGAGCCAGGCGGTGAAGGACTGAGAGATCAGAGGCGCATGGAATTGCGCGCAGATGATGCAATGGTCCTCGGAATGTGCAGGCACGAAGGGGGAACGATTGGGGGATTGCGGCGAAGGAGCGGTGGCCCGAGGCGCAGCCGTAATTTGGTCCTCGTGTTCATGTTGAAGGAGATGCAACCTCTGGGCCAGACCGGTAGCGAAGGCGGCCATGACCATCAACAAGAAAATGGAAATGAGATTGCGCACTAAGGAAAATTATGCACTGCCGATCCACTACATGCAAGTGTGTTGCAAAATGGGGATGGCTTCGTGGTGCAAAGGGCGGGGATGTCGCGATTTGGGGCGTGGGGCAATTGTTTTGCGGGGCTGGGCGGCAGTTTGTAACACTGACAGTCTGAAGCCTGTACTCCATGCGCGGCTGTGCCGCAGGGAGCCTTGCGTTGCCATGCAAGGCTGGTCGGGGTGCCGTTTTTACTCTGGAAGAGGTGTTTGGGGGGCTATCGGGAGGTGGTATGATTTTTCCGGCGTTGTTTAAGGAGTAAGGAATGCGATCTCCCATGCGATTTTTTTTCGTGGCCGCGCTTGTGGCGTATTTTTCGGCTGACGAGGGTTGGGCGCAAACCTCACCGGGTGGAAACGGTGGCGTTGCTCAGAGGGTGATTGAGATTCGTCAACGGGACTCGGCGGAGCGGCGTGCCAAGACGGTCGAGGAGGTGCGGCGAATGCTGAAAGAGGATGCAACAGCACAGGGCATGGCGCTGGCGACGCTTCAGCAGGTGGCGGACATCAAGTTCGATCGCAGCGGGCTGGATGCATCCGTGGCGAGCCTGCTGACATCCCCTTCCGCGGACGTGCGACGCGCGGCATTGCTGGCGCTTCCGACGCTGAATCCGGACGGGTCGCGCATTGATGCCGTCGCCAAACTGGCGGACGATCCGAATGCTGTTGTGCGTGCCGCGGTCGTGCCCGCGATTGTCGCGATTCGAAATGCCGCGAAGATTGATACGCCACTTGGCGAACCGGCGATCAAGCTGCTGGGCGATGCGGAGGCAAAGGTTGTCACGGCGACGGCTCAAAGCTTCTGGGGTGTGCCGCTGACGCGCGAGCTGGAAGCGAAGGTGATTGAACTCTCGCAATTCCCGAAAGAAAGAATTCCCGACAGCGGCTCGATCCAGTACACGCTGAGCTATTATGTGCTTTCCACGCGCCCGGTGATCACCAAGCCCGTGGCGCAGCGCCTGGCGGAGCTCGCGCGGCATCCGCAGCTTGATCAAAACTGGACCGGCCGCGCCGTGTGGGGACTGGCCCACACCCCCTCTCCCGAGGCGGCGGAGGTCATCACGAAAGCATTGATTGAAGAACTCGATCATTCACTCCGCGCCTACAACCGGGAATGGGCTGTCCGCGGGCTGGCGAACCTCAAAACCGAAGCGGCGAGGGACAAGCTGCAGGAAATCGCAACGAAAGATGAGTCGGAAGAACTTCGCCAACTGGCGGCGGGCGCGTTGCGGCGCTGAGAGGTTGTGCCGCGTTCAGCCGGCGATGCGTTTAATAAATTCTTCTTCGGTGATGACCTCGACACCGAGTTTTTTGGCTTTGTCGAGTTTGCTGCCGGCGTCTTCGCCGGCGACGAGGAAGGAGGTGGTTTTGCTGACGGAGTCGGTGGCTTTGCCGCCGAGGTCTTCGATTTTCTTTTTGATTTCGCCGCGGGAGAATTTCTGGAGGGTGCCGGTGACGACGATGGTTTTGCCGGCCAGGGGCTGGGGGCCAGAGCGGACGGCTTTGGGCTCGGAGGTTTTGAGGCCGAGGGATTTGAGTTCGGCGAGGGTTTTTTTGCCGGCGTCGGACTGGAGAAAATCGTAGAGGCTCTTGGCGACGACCTCGCCGATGTTGGGGACGTCGTCGATGTCCTGAAGGGAGGCGGCCTGGAGTTTTTCGAGGGTATCGAAGTGCTCGGTGATTTCGGCGGCGGTGCGGGTACCGATGTGAAGGATGCCAAGGCCGGCAATCATGCGGGCGAGGCCCCGGTCTTTGGAGGCGGCGATGGCGTTGATGACGTTTTGGGCGGATTTTTCGCCCATGCGCTCGAGCTCGACGAGTTGCTCTTTTTTAAGGCGGTAAAGGTCGGGGATGGATTTGATGAGGCCATGGTTAAGGAGTTGCTCAATGAGGGCGGGGCCGATTTCGGCGATGTCCATCTGATCGCGGCCGGTCCAGAAGCGGATGCGCTCGGCAAGCTGGGCGGGGCAGGCGGGGTTCAGGCAGCGGACGAAGCCGCCTTCGTTTTCCAGGTCGGTTGATTTGCAACTCGGGCACTCTTTGGGGCGTGAAATCTTTTTGGCATTGGCGGGGCGTTTTTCTTTGACCACGCCGACAACGTAAGGGATGACTTCGCCGGCTTTTTCGATGATGACGCGGTCGTGCAGGTGGATATCCTTGCGTTCGATTTCGTCGAAATTGTGGAGGCTGGCGCGGTAGACGTTGGTGCCGGAGATGAAGGGGACGGGGTCGAACTCCCCCACCGGCGTGAGGGTGCCGGTTTTGCCGACCTGGAAGTTGACACGGACGAGCTGGGTCTCCGCGCGTTCGGGTTGATATTTGTAAGCGATGCACCAGCGGGGCGCTTTGGCGGTGGCGCCGAGCTGATCGCGCTGGGCAAAGTCGTTGACTTTGATCACGACGCCGTCGGTATCGTAGGGAAGTTTTTTGCGGGTTTCGGCGAAGGTGCGGATGTAATCAAGAACGGCGTCGGCATTGCGGCAGCGGGTGAGGTGATCGGTGGTGACAAAGCCGATTTTTCTCAGGAAGGCCTGCCATTCGTGGTAAGACGCGATATCGAAGCCGACAAACTCCCCGCAGCCGTGGGGAAGAAACTCGAGTTTGCGGGCGGCGACGATTTTGGGGTCGAGTTGTTTGAGCGTGCCGGCAGCGGTGTTGCGCGGGTTGGCGTAGGCTTCCAGGCCGGCTTCATCCTGCGCGGCATTGATTTTGGCAAATTGGGGACGGGTGATGAAGACTTCGCCGCGGACTTCGATGACCGAGGCGGGGCCACCAAAAAGGTTTTCCCCTTTGCCTTTTGGCTTTTCAAGCTTCAGCCGCAGCGGAATATTTCGAATCGTCTTTGCGTTCACTGTCACGTCATCGCCGGTGACGCCGTCGCCGCGCGTGGCGGCGCTTTTAAGGAGGCCATCTTCGTAACGGAGAGAAAGCGAAACGCCGTCGATTTTGGGTTCGCAGGTGTATTCCACCTTGTCATGGCCGAGAAGTTTTTTCACGCGTGTATCGAAATCATGGACCTCCTCCTCGGCATACGTGTTGTCGATGGACATCATTCGCACGGCATGACGGACGGTGGCGAAGCCTTCAATCGGTTTGCCGCCGACGCGTTGGGAGGGAGAATCGGGGGTGATCCATTCGGGATGTTCGGCCTCAAGGTCAAGGAGTTTTTTGAGGAGGGCATCGTATTCGGGATCGGAGATTTCGGGGGCGGCTTTCTGGTAGTAAAGCTCGTCGTGATGGCGGATTTCGTTGCGCAGTTTTTCCAGATCGGCGGGGGTGATTTTGCTCACGGTCTTTCTCACTTGCGGTGGTCTTGCTCGATCATAGCGGCGGTGAGGCGTTTTTTCAGCATGAAGATCACGAAGGTTGTGAAGGGCACGAAGGGTTTTTATTTTTTGCTTATTGCCAGAGGCGACCGGGGTTTTTGACCGTGAGCAGGTCGAGTTTTTCTTTGCCGACGAGTTGTTCGATGACGGCGAGGCCGCGGTTGCGCGGGGTCATATGGCTGGGGCGGTGGCCGTCGGTGCCGACCATGAAGTAGCGGCCATCCCGCAGGTATCGGTGGGAGAGGGCGTTGATATCGGGATGCTCTCCGCCGCCAATGGGCCCGAGGTTGCCCTGAAAGAGCAGGCCTAATTTGGCGAGTTCTGTAATGAATTCCGGTTTCAGGCGGAGGACGGTCATACGTTCTGGATGAGCGAGGATGACGGTAAGACCGAGACGCTGCAGCCATTCCACGCCGCGGGTTGCCCAATCCGGCCAGTCGTCTTCCCACAGGTCCGCCAGGACATACTTGCGTGCGTTGCCGAACGTCGGCACGTTTTCCGGGGACAGATCGGCGATCATGTTTTCGCTCAGGCGCAGCTCGCCACCGGGCCTGAGCTGAATTTTTATCCCCGCGGCATCGACATGCCCCTGCAACGTCCGGACGCGTTCGGCGACTTCGGCCGGCGTGAGGTGGACGAACTCCCGTGCCCCGCAATGCGGCGTGCAGAAGAGACGGTCGTAGCCGTGGGCGGCCATGAGGCGCAGGCAGGTGAGGCTGTCTTCAAGCGACGTGCAGCCGTCGTCAAGTTTCGGGAGGAAATGGTTGTGGACGTCGATCCGGTTCATACTCATAGACTATAGGCTGGATGTCACACCGTACAGGCGGCGCAGGCACGGCATACGG
>JADMIO011718057.1_pt1 | contig 15811 bp, 15 predicted proteins | sample 8958161 | NCBI WGS metagenome assembly JADMIO01 (sample SAMN16585339, study PRJNA669376) | soil metagenome | isolation source: Crop rotation soil | place: USA: Cullars Rotation, Alabama | collected 2011
GTACCTGCCGCTATAATAATATTGTCCGAAGTAGACATTGAAGTGAAACTGATCATTCAGCGAATATTCGATACCTGAAGTGAACTCGGTAACAAAGTTCTCATGGGCATTAAATATATAGCCTATACCGGGAGTAAATGTATTGGTGAACTTGCCCTGCTGAAAAATATTGAGATTTGGGCGCAATTCCACATACATAGAAGTATCGATAGCCTTCATACTACCAAGCGTGGTGGAGCCAAGGTCGATACCAATGCTGAACACATCCCACTGCCGGCCAGCCTCCAACGAAAGATTTGATTTCTCGCCGAGAGTGCCGGGCTCGTTGGTAAGGCTATGCGCCAGCGAAATATAGTTCTGTGCTGTACAGAAATTTGCAGCAGCGACAAGTAAAAAAAATACAGCAGTGCGTTTCATAAGGCACTACAAGATATTAATATTCTTCGTTACTCTATTTGGGTTGAGTAGCTTTTATGGATAAGACATACTTATACACTGCATCTTTCTGCATCGGGCTAAGTTCAGCCCTTGGTGCCATATCATCTATTATACCCTGCCATTCTGATTCGGGGCGGCTATAAATGCTCTTAGCTTCGTGGCAAGCCGTACACTTGCCGGTGTACAAAGTATAACCTTCAGCAAGGGTATTTTTATTTACGTCCCTATATTTTTCTCTAATGGCTTGTAGTTCTGCACTGCCAGGGGAGAAAACTCCATTGCTTGACTTAGCAGCGACAACAGCTGATGTGGATTGGTGGCCGCCTTTAAACAGGCCGCAAGAGGCAATGCCCACCACCATCAGGACAACGAAGGAAATTTTGAACAATTTCATTTTACAATTTCAGGTTTGAAAAATACAATTCTAATACTTCATAAAATAGTTAAAACTAACAGCCTTCGTTAACAACTACCGTCACAAGACTATTTACATGCTTACCATCTACGGTTGCGGGTTTCCATAGCGGACCTTCTTTAATGATCTTCTCAATATAGCTGTTCAATACAGGTTCCGGTCTGCCAAAGGGATAAAGGTATTTATCTCCATAGTTTTCAAAAAAAGGTCTGCCGAACCTTACCTGGTAGTAAACAATTTTACCAGCCTTGTCGACAACCAGGCTATTTAAGAAAGCCCGGGCAGAGCTATCAGGAGTACCCTTGCATAGTTGTGAGAATTCGAGTTCAATATGCCTTATATAAGCCTTATCATCGCCCATCCAGGAGGCTGGCCGGTGCAAATATTCGTTTTGATACACAGGTTCCCCGTTCATGCGAAAAATGAGCTGTCTCCTGGGCCGCCGATGTGCGGACGCAAGTTCTGTATGGGCCAATTTCCTGTCATAAAACAAGGTATCGGTATTTCGCCACTCAAATTTATTGCCCTTATATTCAGACTCATAGCCGCTTGCGGCGCTATCTTCCCCGGCTATGGCCCTGGCAATTAAAAATGATCCACCAAGTACTACCGCCAAAACAAGTATATACTTCCAGCCAACTTGTTTGGTTCTTTGTGTGTTCGTTTGCATACCGACCTTGTTTTATGAGTGAGTGAATGATAACAAAGCTAAGTCGCGCCAATGACCCAAGCTGTTAGCGAGCAGTTATTACTTGTTAACGAGCTGTTATACCGACGGCTGGCTTTTGAAAATGGCTAATTTTGAGGTAGAAATGAAGATTCGCCGGACTTATATATTTATCGCGATCTCATCAGTTGCGCTTTTGCTGGTGCTGCTGATACAGGTACATTGGATACTGCAAACTGCACAGATAAAGGAAGACCTGTTCAATGAAAAGGCCAATATGGTTTTGGCGAAAACTGCAGAAGACATACGTAAGGACCAGGTGACCTGTGGCAACCTGCAGAGCTCGGCCGGCAAAAATGATATTCACAAAGTAGATTCGCTTCTTGCTCATTATCTACAAGCATACAACATCCACGTAAGCTATACCTTTGATGTGAAGCCGGCGGGGCCTCCCCAAACGGACGAGCCTTTTAAGTCAAGCAAGGTATTCAATGGTCACTCATACGCGATCTGCGTGACCGACGAAGCAGACAGAAACGCGCTGCAATTCAAACTGAACTTTCCTGAAAAGAGGCAGTTTATACTGGCCGAGATGGGAAGTATGTTCATCACATCGGTGGTGCTGATATTGCTGGTGTTGATCGTATCGGTGCGCACGATATTGTCGTTGATGAAGGAAAAGAGCATATCAGAACATACCAGCGATTACCTCAATAATATGACCCATGAGTTTAAAACACCGCTTACCAACATTGCACTGGCGGGTAAAATGATGGTAAAGGAAAGCAACCTGAAGGAAGTAAATAAGATAAAACACTACTCCGCGATAATACTTGAAGAGAATGAAAAGCTAAGACTACAAGTAGAGCAGGTGCTTAGTATGACAGCACTGGAACGAGGTGAAATACCTTTGCAAAAAACAGAACTGGATATGCACCTACTCATCGGGGACTCACTGAAATGCATGAGTGTACAAGTGGAAAACATGCATGGGGAGACACATATGGGCCTGCGTGCGGAAAATGTGGTAGTGATGGGCGATAAGACACACCTGATAAACGCGCTTTGCAACTTGCTGGACAACGCGATAAAATATGCCGGGGGAAAACCGGAACTGCGCATTGAAACCAAGAACGACAATGGAAATATAGTAATTACCCTAGCTGATAAAGGCATTGGGATAGAAAAGGAATACCAGAAGAAAGTGTTCGAAAAATTCTTTCGCGTGCCTACCGGGAATGTGCATGATGTGAAGGGCTTTGGTCTGGGCCTGGCCTATGTGAAAAAGATAATTGAACTGCACGGAGGCACAATAAGCCTGCAAAGTGAAAAAGGAAATGGCACTATCTTCACCATAACACTGCCTAATGCCTAAGGAACGACTTAAAATACTCCTTGCGGAGGATGACCTGAATTTAGGCGTTCTGCTGGTGGACTACCTGGACACTGAAGGGTTTGAAGTGAAGCTATGCAAAGACGGAGCAATGGCGTTAAAAGCATTTAACGCCAATACGTATGACCTGTGCCTGCTGGACGTGATGATGCCGCAAATAGACGGCTTTGGCCTGGCAAAAAAGATAAGGGTGATGGACGAAAAGATACCTATCATCTTCATTACTGCAAAATCGCTGAAAGAGGATAAACAAAGGGGCTATGACCTGGGAGCTGATGACTACATAACCAAACCATTTGATGAGGAGGAATTGCTCTGGAAAATAAAAGCTGTCATTCGCAGGGTACCGGAGATAAAAAGCAAAACGGCTGTAAAGACAATCGGCGCATACACCTTTGAGCATAGCAACCAGGCCCTGTGCCTAGGTGATAAAATCCGACGCATAACCGAAAAAGAAAGTGACATACTGAACTACCTGTGTGAACACAGCAATCGCGTGATAAAGCGCGAGGACATGCTAAAGGCCCTGTGGGGTGAAAATGATTATTTCCTGGGCAGGAGTCTTGATGTGTTTATTACCAAGATACGCAAGTATCTGAAGGATGACCCGGCCATCAGTATAGAAAATGTGTTTGCGGTTGGTTTTTATTTTAAGGTGCCTTAGTTTTTTTATTCGCCGGAATCCTTAACTTAGAAATCCTACTATGGGACTGCGATACTATATAGAAACCGAACGCCTGATATTACGAGATTTGTTGCCAACGGATGTGGACGATATGTTCGCGCTGGACTCTAATGCCGATGTTCATAAATACCTCGGTAATAACCCGATCACCACCGTTGAGCGTGCCGCAGAAGTGATAGCCATAATAAGACAGCAGTATATTGACAATGAAATAGGGCGCTGGGCCACTATTGAAAAAGCAAGCGGCAAGTTTATAGGCTGGAGCGGCTCAAAATTTATGCGGGAGCCGGAAAATGGTCACGTAGACTTTTATGATGTCGGCTACCGGTTATTGCCGCAATTCTGGGGCAAGGGTTATGCAACAGAATCGGCCAAGGCGGCGCTGGAATATGTTTTTACAAATTTTAATGCCGACGAAGTAATCGGTACGGCACATGAAGAAAACAAAGCTTCCCGACGTGCACTTGAAAAGTGCGGGCTGAAATTCGTAGAGCAGTTTATGTGGAAAGACCTGACCTGCGACTGGCTGACCATAAGCAGGAAGGAGTGGGAGAATCTAAAGCAACAGCAGTAATATTGCCATTACCTTGCACTTTCTATCAAACACTAATAAATGAGACTTATAAACACGATAGCCGTATTCACTTTCACACTTATAATGAGCGCGGGGACAGCATTCAGCCAATCGAAAGAGATAAAGATCAGGCATATTGCCAATGCGGGTATGTATATAACAGACGGCACACAAAATATCTATTTCGATTTCCCTTACAAACCGGGCGCATATGGCTATACGGTATACAGCCCGTCTGAATTAGATAGCATAAAAAAAGAAAACGCCACTTTTATATTTACGCATAAACATGCTGACCACCATTCGGGAAAATTGTTGCGCAAACTGAAAGGAAAGAAATATACACCATGGAACGTATCGGCACTTAGCAAACTGAATACTTCAATGCCTGACTTTTCCATACGGGCCTTTAAGACGAAACACAGATTTTCTTTAAAGCACTATTCATATCTACTTACCTGGCACGGCAAAAAGATATTTATTAACGGAGACACTGAAAACCCCGACACTATTTGCAATATAAAAAATATAGACTGGGCATTTGTGCCGGTATGGATAGTGGTAAACGCCAAAGAAAGGAATATGCATATTGACGCTAAGAAGATAGGCATATACCATGTAGGCCCAAATGATGATATTACATTAGACAAGCAGGATAAGGTTATACTGCTAAAGGGGACAGGACAGGAGATGGTGATGCCTTACTAAACTTAAGAAGAGAAAGCTCAATACAAATAAGAAAAGCTCAGCATCTGCTGAGCTTTTCTTTTACGTCGGGGAGACAGGATTCGAACCTGCGACCCCCTGGTCCCAAACCAGGTGCGCTACCGGCCTGCGCTACTCCCCGGGCCTTTTATTCAAGAACGGTTAAACCGGTAATGTATTAACCTTCCGGCGGTGAGGGCGAGATTCGAACTCGCGGTACACTTTAAGGCGTACGACAGTTTAGCAAACTATTGGATTCGGCCACTCTCCCACCTCACCATTTATTGCTATGAACCAAGCTCACAGCGCTTTTTAGCCATTCCCCTGTTTTTGCAAGGGACTGCAAAGATAATTTTATTAGCGAAAAAACAAAAGATTTTTTCTGACCACTTTTAGATGCTTGCCAGCTGTACTTTCTGTTGAATTTCAAGCAGATGCTCTTTGTACTCCCCATCAGTATCCATCAGGTTTTCAACCGTCTGGCATGAATGTATCACCGTGGTATGATCGAAGCCGCCGAAATGCTCACCTATATGTTTTAAAGAATATTTGGTGAATTTCTTAGCGAGGTACATCGTGATCTGCCTTGCCTGTACCACTTCCCGCTTGCGGGTTTTGGCCTGCAAACGATCATATGGCAAATGAAAATATTCGCACACCATTTTCTGGATGTTCTCTATTGTCATTTCCCTTGCCGCGGTCTTCACAAAGTTCTTCATCACCCTCTTGGCAAGGTCAAGATCTATTTCTTTCCTGTTCAGTGTAGCCTGGGCAAAAAGGGCTATCAAAGCACCTTCCAGCTCACGCACGTTACTCTGCACATTATAAGCTACATACTTTACCACCTCTTCCGGTATCTCCAAACCTTCCTGCCTCATCTTAACCTGCAGTATTGACTGGCGGGTCTCAAACTCAGGCGCCTGTATATCGGCATTCAATCCCCAGCGGAAACGGCTGAGCAAGCGCTCCTGCATACCTTCCATGTCTTTCGGCGCGGTATCGCTGGTGAGTATTATCTGCTTGCCGCTCTGGTGCAGGTGGTTGAATATAGCAAAGAACACGTCCTGCGTTTTTGTGGCAGGTACAAATAAATGAATATCGTCCAGTATCAGCACATCAATGAGCTGATAGAAATGGATGAAATCATTTATCTCGTTATTCTTGGAGTGGTCAATAAACTGATTGATAAATTTTTCTGCACTAACATACAATACTGCCTTGTTAGGATGCAAACGGCGCACTTCATTACCTATGGCCTGTACAAGGTGGGTTTTACCCCAACCTACACCGCCGAAGATCACCAATGGATTGAAAGAGGTAGCGCCAGGCTTTTGAGCCACGTGCATACCTGCAGATCTCGCCACCCTGTTGCAATCACCTTCTACATAATTTTCAAATACGTAATTGGCGTTCAGTTGGGGGTCAACCTGCATCCTTTTCAGACCGGGGATGGCATAAGGAGTTTTAATATTATGCGGATCATCCCACTTCAATGGCATGTCCACATAGTTATTGTCCTTAGACGGACGGGTATATGTGCTACCCGGAATATTTATCGAAGCCGGATTGCGGTTCGCACTGTTGTTCTCCATCAGTATGCGATACTCCAATCTTCCTTCTTTACCTAAAACTCGTTTTATTGTTTTGCCCAGCAACTCCACAAAATGCTCCTCAAGCCACTCGTAAAAAAACTGGCTGGGTACCTGAAGTGTCAGAATATTTTCGGACAGTGTAACGGCTTTAATAGGTTCAAACCATGTTTGAAAAGTACGCCAGTTTACATTGTCTTTAATAATGCCAAGGCATTTATCCCAGGCAAGCTCCGCTTCGTTGGTAATGTTATTATTTATGTTGTAAAGGTTCTTATCCATGTTGAAGCAACGTCATCAAGTTAATCAATTTTTGATAATCCAATGGTTAAGGGTGAAAAATTATTTTTTTCCGTCTGAAAAAAACATATCGCTCTCCTCTCTGTTGAATCATTTTTGCTTTGTAAGTGATGTTTAAGGCAACATTCACGCGGCATTGATCGTACCTGCCGTATTATTTTTGCAGGAGGACGAAATTGCTAACAATTAGTTGAAAAAAAAAATGAAACCGCCCTTGTTTTTTTAAAAACGATTACAGAATGGATATATAAAAATTTGGCTCCTTTTTTGCTACAAATCAATTACTTAAAATTCGGAAAAACAGAAAATAGTTTTGTTTTTGTCAGAAAGAGTTTGACGAAAATATTCTACTGATTTATTTTTTTATTCCGGGGTATTTCATCTTCATTTTTTTGAGTTCATCCCGTATCGCTGTGGCTATGAGAAAAGATTTATACCAATTGTGATCTGCGGGAATAATATGCCAGGGAATGTGATCGCAATAGTGAAATACATCCTCATAACAGTCCATGTATTTGCCCCAAAGAGTTGACTCCTTAAAGTCATCATCGTTATACTTCCACATCTTACGAGGCTCTGCAGTGCGCTCCTCCAGCCGCTTACGCTGCTCATCATGCGATACATGCAGGTAGAATTTGAGTATCGTTGTATCGTTGTGATTCACCAGAAGTTTTTCAAAGTCGTTAATGGCATCCATCCGTTTCAGCGCAGTGCTGTCATCTACCATGCCGTGTACCCTGGTTATCAATACAGCCTCATAATGAGAACGATTGAACACATGCATCATCCCTCTAGCGGGAACCGCCGCATGCACACGCCATAGAAAATCATGAGCCAGTTCATCCGGAGTAGGTTCTTTAAATGACTTTACATTTACCCCCTGCGGATTCATACTGCTGAATACATCGCGAATAAGACCATCCTTACCGCTTGCATCCATGCCTTGCAGTATAACAAGGAGAGAATGTTTGTTTTCAGCGTACATCAGATTTTGCAACTCATCCAGCTCAGCCATTATACCCGCAAGCTTCTTTTTTGTCGCTTCTTTCTTTACGCCTTTGGGCGGGAGAGTGTCGATGTTTTTCAGTTTTATTTTGCTCATAAAACAAAAGTGCTTATTCCTCGTCGCTGTTTATCATATTTCTGTATGCCTTAATGAAAATAGCGCCCAGGTTTTTGTATGGTGGCATGTAGTCGTCAAACTTTTCCTTTACGTCCGGCTTTTTTGCAAAATGCTCATCCAATTCTTTCCACATGTTTATCCAATTAATATCCTGGCCCTCCAATAGTCTATCGTTTATCGCCTTTATAATGGGCTCATTTACAGCCATTGCCCCTGTTTGCTTAGAAGAAATGATATGGGCATCGGGTGCATGGTCAAGCACCACGGCAAGATTATGATAACCACCACATGAGCCCAGCATCACTATTTTACTCTGCCTGGTCAGTTTTTCCATTGTGACCGGCAGGTGATAACTGTGGCCACGATGCACGACAATGGTAGGATGAACATGATTTGCGGTTAAATGCAGGGCCAGCATATTCTGTGCCTGCTCATCCTGTGGCTCATCAAGAGGTAAATTAGCATATATGTCGACCGGGCGACCTTTGGTGGAACTTATCCTTACCCAGTTCGGTTCGGCGGTGATCTTCCATTTGCCATCCTTAAAATTGGTCAAAAAACTGTTGTATGAAGATTTACCATCTTTATCACCAAAAAAGAAAAACTGCTCGATCACCACATTAGTGTCGCCAAGGAGCGATTTATAAGGCACTTTGAAAATGGGCGGTAGCCCCAGCTTATCCGATTGCTTCTGCGCATTCTGATCGTCAACGGAGGCGTGGGAACCATTGAACAAGACAGAAAGCAGGCTGTATATAATCAAACCTTTTTTACTGCTTTCCTTATAAGATACCTCGTAATTGTCTTTTACCTCATTTTGCAGAAAGACAGCAAGTGCTGAGTCTTTTATGCTACCAAAAGCATCTGCCACATCAACGGCATCTTCCAACTCGTTGTCCTTACCTTTTTGCAGACCGGCAATAAAGTCTTTCATCAACTTCAACTTCTTCTCTTCATTTACAGTGGAAAGGAAATCGCTAAGTGTGTTGTAGCCGGCACACATGCGTATGAACGTCCGAAAGTGATCATAGTGCAGATGCTCAAGAAATTGGTCCCCCGTCATGGGCTGCATACGCTGCATCATGCGCTTGAAAGTGCCAATAAAGCTACTGGTATAAATTTCGTCCTGTCCGTAGACCATAATATAGAACAAAGCTTCAGCAGGCAGGTTTTCTATGCAATGAAAGCGCACGGTATCTTTCGCCTCATGCAGCTCATCCATTTCGCGTACATACAGCAGGCTGCGATAAGCGAGTTCTTCGGTATAAGTATCGCCACCTATCTTGTTTTGCTCCAGTTTAAGGCGTACCAGATTGCGGTAAAAAAGATCAGTATCACCGGTAATTTCATCTATCTCTTTTATGGTCTTTGCACCACTGTAAATATCTCCCAGAAAGGGCATAGCCTTTAAAGGCGTTTTTGATTTATCAGCGATGGAAACAATGGCCTGTACCAGCTTGTTATCACAACGGCGCACTGAGGTGCGCAGCAAAAAGTTGGTGGAAGACGCAAAGTTGAATACCTCGCCCGGGTCGATCCTAGCAGCGTCACTTATGATATCGCAACTATACTGTTCATTTGCATATTCGCCCAGCCGCTTTATCATCATCTTCGGATACTCCTTGCCCATTTGGGTGTATAAGAATGTACGTTCAGGCAGGTTCTGCTCATACATCATCTTACTGTTGTCAAGCGTGTATATGTTTACGTTATTCTTTGTGAAGGCCATAAGGGAATCCTCGTTCGCCGCTACAAGGAGGTCATGAAGATTGGTGACAAGTTTCTTATAGTAGTAGGCATCTATTTTGGTATCAGCATTATAGCGCACCAGCAGATCCGTGACCGCTTTAAGGCTGCGTATCTTAAACTGGTTGTTAGTGTTCATGTCCCGGCCCTTGTCCGGCATATTCTCGATCATTACCTGCAGGTGGTCTACATCCCTCAATATGGCACGGGTAAGCATGCCATTCAAGGCCGTGTCTTCAAAATAGTAGATACGCTTCTTATCCGTGGAGCCCGCCGTGGCCTTCTTTTGCTCTTTGTCAATACGGTCGTGAAAAGTCTGCCTCGTACGGGGCACAGGAACCATCAAGGTGTCCAAACCGTAGTAATTGATGATCCTGGGCTCTTCCTTCTTCTTTCGTTTCCATTGGGCTTCTGCATGCGCTGTTATAAACAGGCAAAACAGCAGACCGGTACATTTAACAATGTTCGATATTGCTTTATTCCTCATAAAATATATTGGCAAAATAAATGTTTTTTGCCTTGTTCCAGTTTACTTTCTGTTTCCCTTACAAAAACCGAGCCCCGGATAAACCGGGGCTTTGTATAAATCCAAGACGTATTTTAAATGTTAATCCATCTCTAATAACTCCAACCCGGGTATAAGGGGAAGCCGGCCATAAACTCATTTACTTCCCCACGCACCTTTCTGATCACATTTTCATCGTCCGGCTGCATTAAAACCTGGTCGAGCCAGTTAACCACCTGCGCCATATGTTCCTCTTTAAAACCTCTTGTGGTCATAGCAGGCATACCAATACGTATACCTGAGGTGATGAAAGGCGACTTATCATCAAACGGGACCATGTTCTTGTTTATTGTGATATCGGCCTTGACGAGAGTATTCTCCGCCTTTTTACCGCTAATGTTCTTGTTACGCAGATCTATCAATAACAAGTGATTGTCTGTGCCTCCGGAAACAATATCATAGCCTTTTGCAAGCAATTCCTTTGCTACCGCCTGGGCATTACTTATTACCTGCTTTGCATAGGTCATGAACGGATCCTGCAATATTTCGAAGAAGGCCACAGCTTTAGCGGCAATTACGTGCTCAAGCGGACCACCTTGCGTGCCGGGGAACACGGCCAGATCAAGCAAGGCACTCATCATACGTACTTCGCCTTTCGGCCCTTTGAGCCCCATAGGGTTCTCAAAGTCCGTCTTCATCAATATCAAGCCACCACGTGGCCCACGTAGTGTTTTATGGGTGGTAGTTGTTACAAAGTGACAGTGGTCGAATGGGCTTTTGAGTAAGCCTTTGGCAATAAGCCCTGCAGGGTGCGAAATATCAGCCATTACTAATGCGCCAACTTTATCGGCAATCGCACGAATGCGCTCATAGTCCCAGTCGCGACTATAAGCAGAAGCACCGCAAACAATAAGTTTGGGCTTGTGTTCCAGCGCCTGTTTTTCCATCATCTCGTAGTCAACGAGGCCAGATTCCTTTTTAACGCCGTAGTGAACAGCGTTATATAGCTTACCGGAGAAGTTAACCGGCGAACCGTGTGTAAGGTGACCACCCATGCTGAGGTCAAGACCGAGAATGACGTCGCCGGGCTGCAATACAGCCAGCATAAGCGCGGCATTAGCCTGGGCGCCGCTGTGCGGCTGCACGTTTGCATATTCCACACCAAATATTTCTTTGGCGCGGTCTATGGCCAGTTGCTCACTTATGTCCACGACTTCGCAGCCACCGTAATAACGCCTGCCGGGATAACCTTCGGCATATTTGTTGGTCATGACAGAGCCCATGGCTTTCATTACCTGTGCAGATGTAAAATTCTCGGAAGCTATGAGCTCCAGTCCACGGCGCTGGCGTTCCAGTTCTTCGTGCAGCAGATCAAATATGGCGGTATCGCGTTGCATGTATTGAAAATTGTTGGGTAAAGATATTCAAGCCGAATAAGAAGAAGTAAAAATTTTAGCCAAGCTCATAGCAATTAAAGCAATATAAACTCCACGCGCCTGTTGTTAGCCTTGCCGACCAAGGTGCTATTATTGTCTATCGGCTTCCCAGAACCGTAGCCTTTGGCACTGAGCCTGTTTACGGAAACCCCTTCAGCTACCAACATTGATCTCACGGCTTCTGCCCGACGCTGAGATAATGCCCGGTTGCTTTCCTTTGTACCATCACTGTCCGTATGCCCGTCAATCTCCAGTTTAACCGTACCATTTTTTTGCAGCCATTGAGCCAATTCTTTTACGAAGCCGACGCTCTCAGGTTTGATATCCGCCTTGTCTACATCAAACAAAATGGCGTGGGTGACAAATTTTTTTTCGCTCAGGAGCTTATCAAAGCCATTGTTCTTCTTAACACGCAATACAGTTTGGGCAAAGCGCACATTCCTTATCGCCAGAGGTGCCCTGCCGCTAATGTAAAAATATTTAGGAATGTCGCAGAGCACGTATCTACGGTTGTAAGCGGTATTTAGCGAAGTATTGCTCCACGTTTTTTTGTGGTCAACATAACATTGCATATCTGCCATGGCAAAGGAAACAGCAAAGTGATGCCATTTTTCCCGATTAAAACTTCCGGGGTACATAACGTATGGTTTACCATCATCCTCACGATGAACATAGTCCTCGAACATACTTCCATTATAATTTAAACTAAGCCAATGACGGCCTCCATCCCGAAAAAAGAAGCAAGCGCCTACCGCGGCCTGACTATCTAATAGAATATAATCAAATTCAAATGTTGCTTTCACAGCTCCCCTGTCTATGGAATCAAATTTGGGCAGCGCCAAGGCCCCATTCCCGTATGGCATGTCGAAAACCATCACACCATCCTGCTTTCGAACGGCACCTCTTTGTAAAGGCATGTACTCCCCTTTAGCTGAATCCCATTTATGCGGAAAAGTTGCGAGCTTATCGCTTTTAAAGTCGTCCTCAAATATCACGTCCTCCGCGGGTTTGAAATCATAAGTTGTATCCCGGGCTTCCTGAGCAAAGGTTTGTGACCTGATGAAAAGATAGGCAAGGGAAAGTAGTAAAAAAGGTAATCGCGTCATGTAGTAGATTTTTGAAAACAATAAAAGGCATTAAAAAGCCTTATTCTTCGTCGATATCAAACCAGACTATATTGTCGTTGTCCCAGTCTCCATTGTAATTAATGCTCAGTTCTTCGCCTGCTTTTATGTCCCGAACTGTCTTTATGCTGATGGTCTCGTCTTCATAGTTCATAAAGTACTCGCAGTTGGAACTGTAAGAATGGTTGTAGATGGGCACCCAGCCCAGAGCCATGCAGCATTTTTTTGCGCCTTCGGGCTCCCACTCAAAAATGTAATCATGCAGCAGTGTCTCATCCAGTTGCCGACGATCATCGTTATCCATAACAATAACGGGCGATTCCTCTATAATGGTATCTGCGGGGATGGAGTCGGTGGTGAAGACTCCCCTACCCTTGTTACCGGCTTTCCGTATTTCCAGTGATGGGAATAACATAGGCACAAATTAAATGAAAAAAGCCCCTGGTTAAAACCAGGGGCTAATCTTATTTTCAATCCCACGGTTGAAACCGTGGGCTGGGTAATGTTTATAACTCGTTCTTGATGATCTTATGGATCTGGCTTTCGGCGAGTATGCCCATTTTGCCTTCCTTTTCAGGAACAACCTCAACCTTCACTTTAGCTAATCCCTTTTCAACAAAGTCCAGCATTTCTGCTGCCACGCTGGCAAGGTCAATAAGCCTGTGATTGTTGGGAGCCATACGATCGTTCACCTTTACATAGGCAATATTGCCATTGTTCAGGTTGGTAACCTTAACGTAGGTACCCAGTTTCAGTTTGTTGCTGGCAGCGGTGAACCTTTCGTTATCGAATACATCACCGGTTGCGGTTTTGCGGCCTTCAAATTTTTCATGATAGAAGCTGGCCACACCTTTCTTATTATCTACGGTTGCCTTTACAGGCTTTTTCGGCTTGGCGTTAGCCCCAAGTGCCGATAGCATTAAGATGGTAATTAATAACTTTAGCCTCATACTCATTATTTTTGAAATGCAAATATACGCATACAAATCAATAAAATCAATAGTTATTAAAACTAATCTTTATTTCTTCTGTTAAACTTCTGTGAACCACCCCTGCCGTCGTTCTTCATGTGAGAGGGACGCGAGTCTACCCTGCGACCGGCTCCGCCACCATAGGATGGCCTGGAATCCCCACCGCGGCTTCCACTGCCACCTGAGGATCTGCCCCGGTCTGAGCCAAAGCGGCCACCACCACCGCCACCGCGGCTGCCACCTGCACCGCCGCGACTTCCGCCACTGCCCTGCTCTGCTTCTTCTACCCTTACTTTTCTACCGTTCAGCTTTTTGCTTGAGAGGGCGGTTTGTAAGAATTCCGCAGCTGTAGCACTCACATTAAAGAAACTAGCCATTTCGCGAACCGTCATACGGTCGAGCAGGCCGGGTTCGATATCTGTTGACTCTACGATGAACCTTGTCAGATCCTCGTTGTTACGGATGCCGTCTTTTTCGCCAATGTTGATGAACATGCGCACACTGTTGCGGCTACTGCCCACACTACGGCTACTGTTCTTATTTTCATAACCAGCGTTCAGATCTTCGGAACCGGAATAATTATCTATTGTGTCTTTCAGTTGCAACCATACCAGCCTGCGGATCAGTTCATCCTTTTCCATGTCCTGAAAGCGCTCGTGTATCGTTTCCTGGTACAGCTTGGCGAAATCATCTTTCGGTGCGGCTTCAGCTATCTGCTCCAGGTAGAAGAACAGGCGCTTGCGCACCACTTCAGCACCATCAGGAATATCGCTACGGTTGAAACGCTGTTTTACGAGACGCTCTATCTGGCGTATGCCGGAAATTTCCTTAGGGCTAACAATTGACATACAGATACCTGATTTACCTGCACGGGCTGTACGACCGCTACGGTGTGTGTATACTTCGGGATCATCAGGCAATTCGTAGTTGATAACGTGGGTAATGTCGTTTACGTCAATACCACGGGCAGCCACGTCGGTGGCTACTATGGCCTGAAGTTGCTTGTTTTTGAAACGCTCCATTACCTTGCTGCGCATCTTCTGATCCATATCACCATGGAGCGGGCTAACGTGATAACCTTGTTTCATCAGCTTTTCGCTCACGTCCTGGCAATCCTGCCTGGTGCGGGTAAAGATGATACCATATATACCCGGAGCGAAATCCAGCAAACGCTGCAGGGTCTCGAAACGGTTATGGTGATTAGTAACAAAGTACTGGTGATCGATATTCTCGTTGGTAGTATTAGCTGTAGCTACGGAGAATTCCTGCCATTGCTTCATAAAGCGCTTGGCTATGCCACGCACTTCATTGCTCATAGTAGCTGAGAATAACCAAGTATGCTCACGGGCAGGCGTGGTTTTGAGGATAAAATCAATATCCTCACGGAAACCCATGTTCAGCATTTCGTCGGCCTCGTCGAGTACCACCCGAGTTACATTATCAAGGTTCAGCGCTTTACGCTCCAACAAGTCAATAAGACGGCCGGGAGTAGCTACTATCACTTGCGGATGTGCCTTTACATCGCGTATCTGGCCGTTAATAGGCACGCCGCCATAAACCGCGGTAATACGCAGGCCGCGCATATGCGCGCCATAACGGTGCAATTCCTCCTGTATTTGCATACAGAGTTCCCTTGTGGGGCTAAGCACAAGCGTTTGTACATGTTTCTGCGACACATCGGTGTGGTGCAGTAATGGCAGCCCAAATGCTGCTGTCTTACCTGTACCAGTCTGTGCAAGCCCTATTATGTCAATTGGTTGAGATAAAAGCTGTGGGATTACTTTTTGCTGGATCGGCGTAGGCGTTTCGAAGCCCATGTCGGATATCGCACGAGCCAGTTCCTCCCGCAATGGGAGAGATGAAAAAGAAGTCATTAATTTAAAGAACTTTATAAAATGAGGCGCAAAGGTACAGCAATAATGTGCAAATTAAAAATGTGCAAATGTGAAAGTTGTCATAAGTCGGCGAAAACAGGAGTTGTAGTGCCGTTGCACATGGTTTCATATCGCTTTATCCCGGCTCGCATAAAATAATACTTAATTCATGTTGACAATCAATCTATTGCGGTGCTTTCTCTGTACCCAAGGGCTGCTCTCGCTTAAGTTTTGGCAGACAAATGCGGAGGGGGGAGGGGGGGGGG
>JADMIO011432839.1_pt1 | contig 15809 bp, 11 predicted proteins | sample 8958161 | NCBI WGS metagenome assembly JADMIO01 (sample SAMN16585339, study PRJNA669376) | soil metagenome | isolation source: Crop rotation soil | place: USA: Cullars Rotation, Alabama | collected 2011
AGCGGAGGCGGCCAGTGATGGTCGCGTCGGGCGTGATGGGGGCGACGGCGTGTTCGACGGGATCGACGAGGACGAGGCGGTTTTCGGAGAGCGAGGGGTTGTCGGCGGTCGGGTGGTGGCGGACGAGGGCGATCAGGCGGCCGTCGGGGTGGACGGCGGGGGTGACGACGGCGTCGACGGTGTCGGAGGTGTAGAGGATGTCACCGGAGCCTTCGGCCTCGGGGACGGCGATCATGGCGGTGTGGTGCTGCTCGGGGTCAATGACGTAGAGGCCGCAGGCGGCGGAGTCGGTGGTCCAGAAGGGGAGGATGCGGAGTTCGACGCCGGGGACTTGCGTCACGGGCGTGGCCAGCCAGGCGCGGCCGTCGTGGTGGGCGAGGTGGACGTGGGTGGCGTTCTCGTTGGAGCGGCGCGTGACGAGGGCAAAGCGGCGCTGGTCGGGGCTGACGGAGATGACGGGGGGGAAGCCGGGTTGGCCGTCGTCGGTGATCTCGCAGATGCGGTGCTCGATGTTGAGGTCGAGGTCTTTGAGCACGAGTCGTGATGCGGCGGGGTCGGCGACGAGGAGCGTCGCCCCCCTGCCGGCCCAGGCGAGGGACGATCCTGCCTGCTTCGTAAACTCCCGCCCGGCGAGCTTGAGGACGCCGACGTGAGGCGGATCACCCGCGACGACGAACGCGAGGTACGCGCGGTCGCCCGACCAGGCGAGGTCGAGGAGCGTGCCGCCGTCCGCGGTCCAGACGCGTTCAGATGCTTCGCCGACGTCCGCTCCCCACTCGGCGTCGCCGACGTAGAGACCTCGCGCATCTCCTTCCTCCACCCAGAAGGCGATTTGCGACAGGTCAGGGGAGAGGCGGCAGATCGTCGGCGCGACGTCGCCACTGGGCCCCTTCAATCGAGGCGAGAGCGTGTCGGGAACCATAGTCCGGCGATTGAAACCGCATCCGACGCGGGGGGCAACCGCCTTTCGCGACGAAGGCCGCAATCATTCGACGCCGGACGGACTCGACGCGCCGCGGCGGGGGGCGTATTCTCCGCAGCCCCCGGGTCGTCCTCGTTCGGTGCGCGTCGCGATGAAGCTCAACCCCCAGCAGGAAGAAGTCGCCAACCACATCCACGGCCGGATCCTCACGCTCGCGGGACCGGGGTCGGGGAAGACGCGCACACTGACCGAGCGGACGGGGCGGCTGATCCGCAACGGGTACCAGCCGGGCTCGATCCTGTGTTTGACGTTCACGAACAAGGCGCGGGACGAGATGCGGGATCGGATCGCGGCGGCGTTCGGGGAAGCGGCCAAGAAAGTCTTCATTTCGAACTTTCACGGCCTTTGCGGGATGATCCTCCGCAGGCTGGGCGGACCGTTGGGGTACAACGACCGGCTGACGGTGATCGATTCGAACGACCAGGTGGATCTGCTGCTGCAAATCGCTCGGAAGCGCGGGATGGAGCCGACGAAGCCGCTGGCGAAACTGATGTCATTCGTCGCGAACGATTGGCGGGAGAATCTTGGGGGGCCGGAGGATTTGCTGCACGTCTCGAAGGGGCGGCTGGAGGAGACGGAGCTGCGGGTCATCGAGAAGTACGTGAAGACTCTGCGGGAGCGGAACCAGTGCGACTTCTCGGGGCTGTTGTCGGAGACTGCGCGACTGCTGACGGAGCTGCCCGACGCGCGGGAGCGATTGCAGAAGAAGTTCCGGTTCATCCAGGTGGACGAGTACCAGGATACGAATCGAGCGCAGAACGAGATCGTCGAGCTCTTGGCGGGGATCGAAGACAACGTGCTGGCGGTCGGCGACGGGGACCAGTCGATTTATGAGTGGCGGGGTGCGAGCCCGGACGGCATTCCGCGGTTCATCGAGAACGGGAAGAAGAAGACCGGCCGGTGCGTGATCGTGAAGTTGGGGTTGAACTACCGGTCGACGCCGCAGGTGATTGAGGTTTCGGATCGGCTGATCCGTCATTGCCAGAACCGGATCCCGGTGGACTTCTCGACGATTCACGCGGACGGCGAACCGGTGAAGTGCGTGAAGCTGCCGACGCCGGAGCACGAGGCGGACGCGGTGGCGCTGAGCATCGAGACATCGATGCGGTCGGGGACGCAGCCGCGGGACATCGCGGTCTTTTACCGCACCAACGACATGTCCCGGCTGGTCGAGCAGGCCCTGGCGAAGCGGCAGTTGCCATACCAGGTCGTGGGAAGCGGGAGTTACTACGACCGGATGGAGGTGAAGGACGTCCTGTCGATGCTTCGGTTCCTTTGCAACCCGAAGGACGGGATCTCGTTCGCGCGGATCGCCAATAAGCCGGCGCGGGGGATGGGGGACGCGCTGATCGGCCGGCTCGAGGCGTACGCCGAGCGGACGGGAATAGACCTGCTCGAGGCGATGAGCGACGAGCAGTTGCCGATCATTCGGGACGAGAACGACAAGCCGCTCAGCGACGGGGCGATCCGCGCATGCCACGAGGCGCGGCGGGTGTTCGGCTTTGAGTTGGAAGGCAAGACGGTCGCCGAGATCGCGAACCAGGTGTTGGATCACACCCGTTACGACGACTGGTTAAAGGACAGGTACGAGGAGAAGGGCGAGTACGAGGCCCGCAAGCAGAACGTGAACGAGCTGGTGAACAGCATCGCGGACTTCTGCCGGGAGAACCCGCGGGCGTCGATCGCGGATTATTTGCAGTCGATCTCGCTTTACACGTCGACCGACGAGAACCGGACGGAGAATGCGGTGAGACTCATGTCATTGCACGCGTCGAAAGGACTGGAGTTCGACGTGGTCTACATGATCGGCGTGGAGTCCGGGATTTTGCCGCACGAGAAGGCGGTGGCGGATCGGGGGGAGCGGGGGCTCGATGAGGAGCGGCGGCTTTGCTACGTCGGGTTCACGCGGGCGCGGAAGGTGCTGCGGGTCAGCTGGTGCGAGAAGCGGCAGGATTCGTTCACGCGGAACAAGCAGGCGAGGTACAAAACGTCGATGCCGAGCCGGTTCTTGATGGAGGCGGGGTTGGTGTCGGAGGAGGAGTACAAGGCGCAGCTAAACGCGGGGGTGCCGGTGAAGGCGGTTAAGAAGGTGAAGAAGTAGCCGCCGCTTGCCGGGACGTACTTGCGTGGATAGCGCGGGGAGTGTCCCGCACAGCGGGACCTACTTGGTGGCCATTAAGTGTGATGCGGTGCGGATGACCAGGCGGTCGCCCGCGATGGCGGGCGTCGCGTAGCACTTGTCGTCGAGCGGGCTGTGGCCTAGGTCTTTGAAGGTGTCGTTGGCGGCGAGACAAATGACTTCGCCGTCTTTCGTGATGTTGTACATTTTGTCGCCGGCAATGACGGGGGAGGCGTAGAACTCGCTGCGCGGGCCGGAACCTTTGACCTTCTGCTGCCAGACCTGTTCGCCGCCGGGGAGTTTCAGACAGGTGACCGTCCCGATGTCGGACCAGATGAACATGCGGTCACCCTTGATGAGGGGCGTCGGGACGTAGGGATAGTTGGGCGTCTTGGTCAGCTTGAGAAGGACTTGGGGTTCCTGCGCCGGCGTCGGGTTGGGCTTGACGGCGAGGACGACGCGATTCGAGCCGGCCGCGCCTTCGCCCCAACTGCCGACGACCCACGGCCCGCTGGCGACCGGCGAGCCGACGCAGCGGTAGCTGGCGGGGGCCGGTACCGTGCCCCAGTTGACGTGGCCGGTTTTCGGGTCGACGGACGTGAGGCCGCTGCCGGTGCAGGTGAGGATCAGTTGGGGGTCGCCGCCGCCGAGCGGGGTGAAGATGCAGGGGGTGGAGGCGGCGGCGCGGCCACTCTTGCGGTCGATCCGCCACCGCTCGCTGCCGGTGGTCCTGTCGAGGGCGACGAGGGAGGAGGGGCCGTCCTGATCGTTGGGGACGATCAGCAGGTCGCCGACGATGATCGGCGAGGCACCGGGGCCGTGCTCGGACTTCCACGGCCCCATCTCGTAGCTCCAGAGTTCCTTGCCGGCGTGGTCGGCGGCGTAGACCTTGTAGCTGTCGGGCGTGACGAAACTGTAGTAGACGCGCTGGTCGTCAGCGGTGGGGGAGGCGGAGGCGTAGGAGTTGTCCTTGTGGACGGGGTACTTGTGCGACGCGTATTCGCGGCGCCAGAGTTCCTTGCCGTCGGCGAGGTTGAGACAAATTAGGAAACGCTTGGCGGTCTCGGGCTCGGCGCAGGTGATGAAGACCTTGTCGCGGAAGACGATCGGCGAGGAGTGCCCGACGCCCGGGAGGTCGATGCGCCAGGCGAGATCCTTCTCGGTGAAGGCGGCGGGGGTGTTGGCGGAGTCGACGATCCCGGAGCCGTTAGGACCGCGGAAGCGGGACCAGTCGGCGGCGTCCGACCGGTGCGCGATGGGCAGGAGAAGGCAGGCGAGAAGGGCGGTCTTGATCGATCGTCGCATCGCAAAAATCTCCGCGGGGGACGTGCTGGTACCTTCTGGGAATACTCCCAAGGGCACGGTTCGTTCGCAAGGTTCGGGCGGGCGGTGTCGCCCGGACCGCCACCGTCTATCGCTTTTGACATCGGGACGCCGTTGGGACACACTCACCGCACACGTAGAAGCAGCTCATACGCTCGGAGGAAACACGCATGTCTCAACGGCAGATGAATCGTCGTGATCTACTCGGGTTGGCGGCGTTGGCGGGGGCCGGGCTCGCGCTGGGGCCGGTCGGCCGCGCCTTCGGGCAGGCGGCGGCCGGCGGGGACAAGAAGAAGGTGCTGTTCTTCACCAAGTCGTCGGGCTTCCCGCACTCGGTGGTGACCCGGAAGGACGGTCAACTCGCCTACGCCGAACGGCTGCTGACCGAGTTCGGCGGCGCCGCGGGGTACGACGTCACGTGTACGAAGGACGGCTCGATCTTCACGCCCGACGGGTTGAAGCAGTTCGACGCGATCGCGTTTTACACGACTGAAGACCTGACCACGAACAACCCGAATCCCAAACACCCGAAGGACGACCAGGGAAACCCGATGCCCAAGGAGGGCCCGCAGGCGCTGCTGGACTTCATCGCGGGGGGCAAGGGATTCGTCGGCTTCCACTGCGCGTCGGACACGTTCCACAGCCCGAATTACCGGGGGGACAAGAAGATCGCCCAGCAGGTCAACATGCTCCGCGACGCGGCCGCCAAGGTGGAGGACGTGCGGACGCCCTATATCAAGATGATCGGCGGGGAGTTCGTAACCCATCAGTCGCAGCAGCCCGCGACGATGAAAGTCGTCGATGCCTCGTTCCCCGGGCTCGACGGCCTGAAGGACGCGACGTTCACCGAGGAGTGGTACTCCCTGGCGAATTTCTCCGACGACCTCCACGTCCTGCTGGTGCAGGACACCGAGTCGATGAAGGCCAAGGGCGAGAAGGCGTACCAGCGGCCGCCCTACCCGGCGACGTGGGCCAAGCCGTACGGCAAGGGCCGCGTGTTCTACACGAGCATGGGCCACCGCGAGGACGTGTGGGCGAGCCCGTTCTTCCAGAAGGTAACGTTGGCCGGCCTGGCGTGGGCGACGGGCAAGACGCAGTTCGACCCGAGGCCGAACATGAAGGAGGCGACGCCGGAAGTCGTGACGTTCGCGGCGGCGCGGTAGCTGATCTCGAATAGACCATAATTCCCGGCGTGGTCACCTTCAAGGGTGACCACGCCGCTCTTATTGGCGGGGTTACCCAGCAGAACGCAGCCGACCTTGGAAAGACGGGCGGTGGTCGCTGGTCTCGGGCCTTGCGCCGGCGGGGTCGATCTCGGCGGGGTCGTGGGCCATGTAGCGGATGAACGTCGTGATGTAGCGGTCCCATTCGCCTCGAAGTTTCACGTAAGCGGCGGCGCCCCCCTGCTCGTCACCGATCGTCGGGACCCCGGCCTGCCGGAGCCGGCGAATCGCGGCGGCGTGGCGGCGGCGCCAGCGATCCTCGGTTTGGGCGTCGGGTGGCTGGCCGCGTCCCGGTACTTCCCCGGGGATCAGTTCCTCGCCGAGCAACATGATCAGTCGGATCGACGCCCGCCAGAGGTGCGCGACGGCCGCGGACTCCTTCAGCCAGGCGTACCGCTGGTCGTCCAGCGCCGTCTTGATCAGCGCGATCGCGTCGAGGCAGACCAGCGCGAGGCGGGTCACGGAGTAGTACGTCTCCTCGAACCGGAAGTAGAGCAGCACGGAGTGGAAGTGGTGGGACTCCTTGAAGCCGGTCATTTCCGCGGAGATCTCCGCGAGGTGCGTGTAACCGGTGCGGAACTCGCCCTCGGCGCCGAGACCGGCCACGAGCTCGGCGGCGTCCCCGGTCTCGCCGGTGGCGAGGTGAACCTTCAGGGCGAACGTGTTGCGGCCGTGCAGCGCGTTGTAGACCTGCAGGAAGTAGGTCACGGTCAGCGTGATCACGCACATGCCGACGACGGAGTTGACGGTGTAGTACAGGCGAAAGAACGGCGTCTGCGGCGACAGGTCGCTGGCGCCGACGGTCGTGAGCGTGTCGCCGGCGATGTAAAGGGCGGTGAAAAAGTCGGTCGGCGTCGTGCCGTTCGTCGTCCCGCGGATGGACGTGCCGAGCGCCGGGTAGACGAGCAAGCCCCCGCCAATGACGAGGCCCGCAACCCACACGCCCACCAGTAGCACGAGGATGACGGGGCCGCAGAACGAGAGGATCTTGTCGCGGTGTTTGGGGAGCGCGTCGGCGCTAAGGCGGAAGGCGCGCCACGTCCACCTGCCGAGGTGATTGCTGATGATCCCAGAGTGAATCCGGGCGTATAGGACGGTGAGGAAGACGTCGGTGAGGACGACGCCGATCAGGAGGACGCCGCTCCCCTGGGAGAGCCATCGGAGCAGCGTGTGTCCGTCCATGGAAACACCGTTCGCGACCGACTGGCGGCCGCTATTTCGTCAGCGAGACGGGTCGGCCGTCAGTCTGAACGCGGAAGAGGTAATAAGGCTTCTGGCGGAGGTCCTTACCGTTGTGGAACTTCGCCTGGCGGTGGAGTTGGTTCGCCGTGAAGTAGAGCTTGCCGTCGGTGGCGAGCGAGGGCGTGTCGGGCCACCACATGCGCGGGTCGCTCACCAGTTTGTGGAACTGGTTCTCGCCGGTGCGGAGCTGGATGGCGTTGTGCTCCCAATCGGTTAGGTAGATCCGGCCCGCCGCGTCGGACTCGAGGCCGTCCGACGCGAAGTTGCGGGTCTCCTTCTTGAGCGTCGCCGCGACCTGCTCGTCGGTCGACTTCTCGTCCGCCAGCGCATCGACGCTGACGCTGTACAGCGCGCGGCTCGACAGGGGGCAGAAGAAAAGGCGCGAGCCATCGGCGCTGATCGCAATGCCGTCCGAGCCGATCGTCGCCGGCTTCGGCGGCTGGCCGGGCTTGCGCTGCATGAGGGGCTCGCCCTCCATCACGGCGGAGAACGTCTTGTCGGCAAGGACGGCGGGGTGCTTATTCAGCTTCCTCCAGCTCCGGCCGGATGCCAGGTCGACGACGATGATCCCATTGTCGCCCGCGCTCGACGAATCGGTGATGAAGGCCATGCCGCCTTCGCCGCGGCGGAGGTCGAAGCGGACGTCGTTGATGTAGCTGTTCTTCGTGACGACGCCTTCGGGGAAGCGAATCGTCTTGAACACCTTGTTGGTCGAGAGGTCGATGCCGACGAGCTTGATCCACTCGATGTTCTTCACGGGCTGCATGTCGAGGCTGCCCGTGTCGAGGGCCCACAGGCGGTTACGGGGATCCACGACCACGCTCTGGACGGAGAAGAGCGTGTCGGGCTTGTCGCCGGCGTTCGTCGCGGCGTCGGGATAGGGGACGACCTTCCCGTCCTTGATCTCCGCGACGGTGAACTCGACCCGATCCTCCCAGCGGGGGAAGTTGACGAAAATCCGGTTGTCGCGCGAGACGGTGACGCCGGTGGGCATCGGCCCGTTGAACTCGTGGACGACCTCCAGCCGCGGCTGGGACGACGTCCCCGCCGCGCGCGGGCTGCCGCCGTTGCCGTGGCAGCCGGCCAGGTAGAACAGTGCCGCCGTGGCCAGCGTGGGGATCAAGCGGAATTGCATGGGCGGCATCCTCCGTGACGCGTCGCGTCTCGCGCGCGTTTTACAGGCCGGCGAGCACGCTGCCGACGCGGCCGGACAACGATTGGTTCCGGCCCATCATCGACCGCGCACCACGCGCGACTCGCGCCTTAACCGACGACTGCTGCTCCTGGAGGCGAATCGCGTACAGGACGTCCAGGGCGGTGATGCCGAGAACCATCGCGGTCGCGAACGCCAGGCCGCGGGGGTTGTCGGTCTTCTTCGCTGCGGCGCCGAGCATCGCGAGGTCGACGGCGTCGCCCGCCACGCGGGACCACATCCCACCTGCGAGTTGGGCATTCGGCTCGTCCCCGGCCGTCAGGATCGCCGCGCCGGCGGCGCACTCGCGCAGCCCGAACGCCATCAGCAGCCCGCGGTGGTCGCCGATGCCGAGGAGTTTTTCGACCGGGCGGACGGCGAGGATCTCGGTCAGGCCGATGGCGAAGCTGGCCCAGCCCAGGGCTTTGGCGACGGTAACGTCTTTGGACATGGCGGTGGTCTCCTTTGCTATATCGTTCAATCGCTGGCGCCGGTCGCCGAGAGGACCTTACTGCCCCGGCTTCAACACGATCTTGATGCACCCGTCCTGCTTGTCACGGAAGATCTGGTAGCCGTGCGGGGCTTGGCTGAGCGGCATCTGGTGCGTGATGACGAAGCTCGGGTCGATCTTTCCTTCTTCGATCAGCTTCGTGAGGATCGGCACGTACTTGTGCACGTGCGTCTGACCCATGCGGAACTGCAGGCCCTTCTGCATGGCCGCCCCCATCGGGAGCTTGTCGACGAACCCGCCGTAGACGCCCGGCACCGAGACCGTACCGCCCTTGCGGCAGCAGTTGATGGCCTGCCGCAGCGCGTGCGGGCGGTCGGTCGCGAGCATGACGGCAGCCTTGACCTTGTCCAGGAACGCGTCGGCCGTGAACCCGTGGGCCTCCATACCCACCGCGTCGATACAGGCGTCCGGGCCGCGCCCGCCGGTCAGGGCGAGGAGCTTGTCGTAGACGTACTCGTCCCGCATGTCGATCGTGATCGCGCCGCCGTCCTCGGCCATCTTCAGCCGCTCCGGAACGCGCCCGCGGTCGTCGATCGCGACGACCTGCTCGGCCCCTAGCAGCTTGGCGCTGCGGATCGCGAACTGACCCACCGGCCCGCACCCCCAGACGGCGACGGTGTCACCCGGCTGGATGTTGCACTGCTCGGCCGCCTGGTACCCCGTGGGGAAGATGTCGGTCAGGAACACGACCTGCTCGTCTGGCAGGCTCGTCGGAACCTTGAAAAGCTGGTGGTCGGCGAACGGCACACGGGCGAGTTCCGCCTGCCCGCCGGCGTAACCGCCGGTCAGGTGCGAGTAGCCGAACAGACCCGCCGTCGCGAACCCGTAGGCCTTCTCGCCCATCCACGAATTCGGATTGGAGTTGTCGCAGCAACTGAAGAGCTGGCGCTTACAGTAGAAGCAATTCCCGCAGGCGATGCAGAACGGGACGATCACCCGGTCGCCGACCTTGATCTTCGACTTGTCCACGCCCGGGCCGACCTCGACGACCTCGCCCATGAACTCGTGGCCGAGGATGTCCCCCTGCCGCATCGTCGGGATGTATCCGTCGTACAGGTGGAGGTCGGACCCGCAGATGCAGGTCGAGCTGATCTTGATGATCGCGTCTCGGGGGTTGAGGATCTTCGGGTCGGGAACGGTGTCGACGTTGATCTTGCCGGTGCCGCACCAGGTGACTGCTTTCATGACTCGCGCTCCTGCTCTGGCTGATTTATTCTATTCTTAGCGAACTCGACTATTGCCGACGGTAACGAAACGTGCTCAGCCGCCGGGGTGAGCGCGTCGCGGTGCGGTTTAGTAACCGGAGTGTTCTTTGCCTCCGCCGTCGCACGTGCCGCTGGGTTGGCCTTGCGTGGTGGGGATCTCGCCGGTCTCCATCAGGCGCTTAAAGTTACGGAGGTCCTCGCGGATCATCTGGTCGGCGTCGCGGCCGAACAGCTTCGCGACCAGCGACCCGGCCTTGCCCATCGGCGGGATGTAGTCGAGCGTGACGGAGACTTCCGTGCCGCGATCGCCCGCCGCCGGACGGAAGGTGACCGACCCGGCGTTATCCACGTCGGCGCCGCCAAGGCTGCGCCAGGCGATCGTCCGGTTCGGCTCGTCATTGATGATCTCGGCGTCCCACTCGACGTTCATGCCGACCGGGCCCTGGGCGACCCAGTGCGACTTCTTCGCATCGATCGTCTTGACCGAGTTCAGGTGCATCATGAACTGCGGGAGGTTCTCGAACTTGTGCCAGAAGGTGTACAGTTCCTCCGGCGACTTCATGATCGTGAACGATTCCTCGACGTGAATCCCCCGCTCGAAGTACGCGCTCGGCTCGGCCCCCTCGCCTTCGGCCGTATTGAAGCCCAGGGCCTGATACACCTCGCACTTGCCCGTCGCAGCCCGCTTCAGCAGCATCGCGCCCAAGCCGACCATAACGAGATTGCTCAGCCGGAGGCGCTTCATGCCGTAAAGGGCGAGGAGCACACCCGCGCCCGCGGAGAGCATCCGTTCTTGATTGCCGACGTTCACGCCGCCACCGCCAGCCCCCTGCTGGTCTTCCGGTTGTCCGGCATCGCGCGCCTTAAACCTGCCGTGTTCGTCGCGCTGTACCCCGGTCTGGGCGGTCGTATTGAGGGAGGGATCGAGGGCGTTCGCAGTCGTCATCCGTGCTCTCCGGCTAGGGTTAGTGCCGGTCGGCGTTCAAATGACGTGCCAAGTGGGCGCAACCTCGACTATGCCGTGGAAGGGCAAGCTCTTCCGAAATCCTGATGCGTCGGAAGGTAAGGCGGATGGGACAGGCTGTCAGGTTACCAACTAGGGCCGGCGGTCCATCAGGTCGTCGCTGTGCTTGCAGAGCAGCCAAGCGCCTACCCCGAGCACGATTCCCGCGCTCACGATCAACCCCCCGATCTGGAACCGCTGACCGATCAGGCTGAACAGACCCGAGTACATGAGGATGAGGCTACCCATGGCCGAGCTGGCGATCAGGACCATGATGAGCAGCCAGAGGCACCGGGATAGGACGCGGTCGGTCATCAGAGGCTGATAATCGGCAGGACCCCGCTCCTTTCGTGAGCGGTGGCGGACTGAGCTGTTGCAAGACCGCTAACCTAGCCTTGCCCATTTTCACACGTTGCAATGGGGTTTGTGACCGAATCCGCACTCTAGGCCTATCCCCATGAAAGATTGTTTCATTTGCCCCTTGAAGCGTTTGCACGAAATCCGGATACTTCGAGACGACCGTTCAGGCAGCGTATCCACATCTTTGTTGTTCACCGATTGAGCTTGGGACGCGGTCTTGCGGGATGCCCCGTGCATCCTGAATAGCTTCGCCTTTTCGAAGTCCCGGCCGTCGCGTGGGTGAGGCCGGGACTTTTCTTTTGCGCCGCGCGATAATGGACACAATGGGCTCGGCTCGCGCGTACTTCCAAGACATCTTCGACACCGTCCGCTCGGTCGCGGTCGGCATGAAGATCACCCTTAAATACTGTTTTCAAAGGCCGGTCACCGTCGGATACCCGGAGGAGCGGCTGAGCTTCGCGCCGCGCTTCCGCGGAATCCACGAGTTCGAGGCCGAGCGATGCATCGCCTGCGACCTGTGCGCCAAGGCCTGCCCGGTCGACTGCATCTACATCGACAAGACCGGCCCGCGCAAGATCGACAAGGTTACCGGGATCGTCAACGAGGCCGACGCCAAGACCGGTAAGTTGCTCCGCTTCGCGATCGACTATTCCAAGTGCCTCTTCTGCGCCCTCTGCACCGAGCCCTGCCCGACGGACTGCATCCACATGGGCAAGCTGCACGACCTGTCGAGCTACACGCGCGAAGACGTCGTCGTCGACTTCGCGAAACTGGACAAACAGGGCCTCCGGACGCCGATCCCCCTCTGGATGGAACGGAACGAGGAGAAGATTCCGTGGGTGAAGGAGGAGTACGAGCGGGTCAAGGCGGGCAAGCTCGCAACGACGGCCGCGGACATCCCCAAAGGGACTGGGCACTGATCTCGCGCGCCGGTCACGCGACGATCGACTGGATCAATTCGCCGTGCACGTCGGTGAGTCGCATGTCCCGTCCGCCCCAACGAAAGGTGACCTGCTTGTGATCCAGCCCGAGCAGGTGCAGCATCGTGGCGTGCAGGTCGTGGATCTGGCACTTGCCTTCGACGACCTTGTAGCCGTACTCGTCGGTCGCACCGTAAACCGCGCCCGCCTTCACGCCACCACCCGCGAGCCAGAGCGAAAACCCGAACGGGTTGTGATCGCGGCCGTCTGAACCTTGCGCGAACGGCGTGCGGCCGAACTCGCCCGAGAAGACGACCAGAGTCTCGTCGAGCAGGCCGCGTGACTTCAGGTCTTTCAGCAGCCCGGCGACCGGTTGATCGACGGCTAGCGCGTTTTCCGAGTGATTCTTCCGCAGGTTCTGGTGGGCGTCCCAGCGATCGTTCGGGGCGATGTGCGGGCAGGTCAGCTCCACGAACCGCACGCCCCGCTCGATCATCCTGCGCGCCAGAAGACACTGGCGGGCGTAGATGCGCGTCTTGTCGTAAGCTGCCTCGAGGCCGTAGAGACGCTTTGTGGCTTCAGACTCGCCAGTGAGATCCATCAACTCCGGGACCGCCGACTGCATCGCGAACGCGAGCTCGTAATTGGCGATCGCGGATTCGACGGCGTCGGAATGGCCGGTGACGGCGAGCCGCTGGGCGTCGAGTCGGTTCACGAGGTCTAGCTTCGCGCGCTGGGCGGCCGGCATCTCGAGAGGCGCGATGTTGGCGACGGGGTGTTCGCCGGGCTTGAAGATCGAACCCTGGTACGTCGCCGGGAGGAACCCGGCGTTGAAGTTGTCGAGCCCCCCGGGCGGGATCAATCCGCCGTTGAGCACGACGAAGCCGGGCAGGTTCTTCGACTCCGAACCCAGGCCGTAACCGACCCACGCGCCCATCGACGGCCTGCCCTGCATGCCACTGCCCGTGTGGAGGAAGTAGTTGGCGCCGGTGTGTTCCGAAAAGTTAGACGTCATCGACCGGACGACCGCGAGCTCGTCGGCACACGACGCGATGTGCGGGAACAGGTCGGAGACGGGCAGGCCCGATTGGCCGTAGTTCCGGAACGCCCACGGGCTGCCCAGCGTGTTGCCGTTGTTGTTGAACTGCGTGGGCTCGACTTTCATCTTGAAGGCTTGCCCGTGCTCCTTCGTCAGCAGCGGCTTGGGGTCGAACGAGTCCATCGCCGAGACGCCGCCGTCCATGTAGAGGAAGATGATGTTCTTCGCGCGGGGCGTGTAGTGCGGCTTGCGCGCCAAGGCGTTGGCGGGCGTCGCGGTCGCGCGGGCCGGATCGGCCGCGAGCGCCATGAGCGCGAGCGACCCGAACCCCAAGGCGCTCTGCCGGAGCATCTGCCGGCGGGTGAGAGGCGCGGGTTGTTCGCGGTGGCAGGGGTACATGTCAGTTAAGGAAAATGAATTCCTTGGTGTTGATCAGCGCGTGGGCGAGGTCGGTCCAGGCGCGCGCGTCGGATCTGGCTTCCTTCAGGTAGGCGAGGAGGGCCGGCATCTCGGACTCTGACGGCGGTCGTGAGAAGGCCTGGAGGTACATCCGCGTAAGCCGCTCGGTGTTGCCGTCCTCATAACGCGCGCCCGACTTCGCCCAGAGCTGAGCTTGTTGTTGCACGAACGGGTCGTTCATCAGGATCAGCGCTTGGGCAGGCACGTTGGAGACGCTGCGGCGGCCCATCGTGTTGAACGGTGTCGGCGTGTCGAACGTCAGCAGCATCGGCGGGAGGAAGTTGCGACGCACCTCGAGATAGATCGATCGGCGACCCGCGCCGTCGAGCGGGCCGGACGTACCCGGCCGGCCCCGGCCCTCCATGAACTCCGTCAGATGGACGGGCACGCCGGGACCGTACATCTTCGGGTCGAGCCGGCCCGAGATCGCCAGCAGTGAATCGCGGATCGCCTCCGCTTCCAGCCGGCGGACGTTCTGCCGGTGAAGAAGCTTGTTGTCCGGATCGACGACGTCGGCCGCGGCATCCGCACGCGACGACTGCTGCCACGTCCGCGTCAGGAGAATCCACCGGATCAGCTGCTTGAGCGACCAGCCGTCGCGCACGAATCGCTCGGCAAGATGATCGAGCAACTCCGGGTGCGACGGCACATCACCGAGAGCCCCGAAGTTGTCCGTCGAAGCCACAATGCCGCGGCCGAACAGGTGATGCCAGACCCGGTTCACAATCACGCGCGACGTCAGCGGGTTCGCCGGGTCGGCGATCCGCCGCGCAAGGTCGAGCCGAGTCGGCACCGCCGAGCGATCGGCGCTGGCCGCGTCAGGCGTCAGAGCCTCAAGGAATCGGCGCGGGATCTTTGGTCCAAGATTCTTCGCACTGCCACGGATGAACAGGTGCTCGTCGTCGGCCGGGCCGTCACACGCCCCCAGGGCGTAGACGGGCGCAGGGAGCGAGGATTCGACGCGGCGGAACTCGCGGATTAAGCCGGCAATCTCCTCGGTGCGGAGGAATGGTGTGACGCCGGTGAGAAGGCTATTCAACGCGCTCACGCCCTCGGCGGCGTCGGCCCGGCCCGCTAGCGAACCGTCGGCCCAACTCGTGAGGGTCGTGCGCAGATAATCGGCGTTGGCGGTCGAGTCTTGCGCCGTCGCGACGGCTATGGCCGGCGGTGCCGCGTCGTCGGACAGAACGGCACGTTCGATCGATGCCCATCCCCCGGCGGCTGCGGCGGGCCCACCCGGGTCGGCAACGGAGTTGTCGATCAGCTCCAAGTACGCCTGTCGGCCGGACCACATCTTGAGGTCGATCGTGGTCCACGTCGGCTTCTCCGCCTTAAGCGGCCGCTTAAGTCCGCCGTAAATCGGCTCGCGGATGACGTTGAAATTGTCCACGATGACGTTGAGCCGCGAATCGACCCCGGCGGCACGGACATGGAGGTAACGCTTCTCCAGAGCGAACGTCGGCGAACGAAGGGCGCCCTCGAGGCGCGGGGAGAGCAGACCACTATGCCATTTAGCCGACGTCGCGAACGCGCGAACCGGATGACGCTCGTCGCCGACGAGAAACTCGCCGGGCTCCGCGGGCGCAAACGCGAGTCCCTCGGTCAGCCACGACGTCGGCATCAAATCGACGTCGCCCGGCCGAAGCGGCGTTGCGGCCAACGACGGTGAATCGACCGTAATCGGCCCGGCGGGAAAATTCGCGAGCGCCCCCCGCGCGACGGCCTGCCGAATCGCCACCTTCAAGCGCTTGAGCTCGGCGACCTTCGCCGCAATGGCCTGTTCATTCGTCGCGCTTTGTGTGTACCGCGTCGCCTTGAGGTAGCCGTAGAGCGCGTAGTAGTCCGCGGCCGAGATCGCGTCGAACTTGTGGTCGTGACAGCGGGCGCACGCGATCGTCAGGCCGAGCATCGACTTGCCCAGCACGTCGATCCGGTTGTCGAACAGATCGGCTTGATGCTGGCGGACATCCACCGGCGCCTGGACGTCCTCGCCGAAGAAATAGAAGCCCGTGCCGAGCACCGACTCGTTGCTCCCGTCAGCGGCCCGGCGGGGCTCGCGCAGCAGATCGCCGGCGATCTGCTCGGTCAGGAAACGGTCGTACGGAAGGTCGAGGTTGAGGGCACGGATGACGAAATCTCGGTACCGCCAAGCGTTGGGGATCGGGAAGTCGAACTCGTGCCCCATCGTCTCGGCGTAGCGCACCAGGTCGAGCCAGTGGCGGCCCCACCGC
>JADMIO010830258.1_pt1 | contig 15808 bp, 9 predicted proteins | sample 8958161 | NCBI WGS metagenome assembly JADMIO01 (sample SAMN16585339, study PRJNA669376) | soil metagenome | isolation source: Crop rotation soil | place: USA: Cullars Rotation, Alabama | collected 2011
CTTTCCCTTTTTGTCTTGGCTTTTGTTTTCGCTTGTTGAAAAGGTTGTGCGAAATGATGAGAACAACTCCAAAAAATCACAATTGATAGTGTGTCAACAACAAAAAAAAAAAAAATGGCATCGTCTTCTCCACAGCTTCGAGTGCTGAGTCCTGTCGCGGAGGATGCGATTCAAACGCTGAAAAACTTGTCCAGTACGCTTCGTGGAGTTAGCGCTGTTGCGCCGCAAGTTGGTCGCAGCGAACAAATGTCGCGAAACGCGATTCTTGACGGCGCGCACTTGAATTTGCATTGCGACGAAACCTGTCTTGAGAATCTGCGAGTGATCGGCGAAGAACTCTCTTCGCTCGCCTCAGCTCTTGAGGCGTCGTTGGAGGAGCATTTTGTTGCTTTTTTCGCTCACGTCAAAAGTAAACACGAGAAGGAACTTGCTTTGTGGGTTCGCAGCTCGACGGCGGTTTCCGTTGACCAACTGCCTTCAGCCACAATGAGGTTATCGCAAGGAATTTCATCGCCACTTGCCGTCGCGTCATCCTCCGCGCTCACGACATTCAACGCAAACAAAAACGCAAGTTTGGTTCCTTCATCTTCACAACAAAAACAGCAACAGCATCAGCAGCAATTTATCCCATCGTCACCGCGCACTCAAAATTTGAATCGCAACACTTGCTCGTTTGCGTCTTCAACGCAACTTCCAGAAGTGACGCAGCAAGATCTCTCCTTCTTCTCAATTCAGTCGTGGCTTCTCGTGGAACTTGAAAGTCTTGTGGCGACGCTTGGAGCGACAAAAGGCGCCGTTTACATTCGCGGGATTGACGCGCCAGATTTCCTGCGGCTTGCAGCAATGGTTCCTCGACATGCAAACGAAGCAGGCAACGGCTCAGATCCAGTTGTTGTTCCAGCAGCATCGCATTCGATTTTAACAACGGTTGTCTCGTCAGGCGTTGGCGCGTCCATCACTCGCAATGCCGACGTGCCGACACCACGCAGCGAAATCAGTTTTGAGAAGTGCGTTTGCATGCCATTGTTCGCTGGTCGAGCCACAGACGCAGCTTCTGCTGTTGGCTGTGTTGTCGTGACGGACAAAAAGAACGGCCGTGAATTCGAGCCAGCCGATGAACTGCGACTTTGGGCGTTTTGCAGCAGTGCTTCTGGAGTGTTTCAGCGATACAGCGTCGACTGGTTTGTGCCACCGCTGCTTGCCGCGTCGTTATTGCCGCCTGTTGCTCGTTCGTCAGCCATGCTTCAACAACAAAGAGATTCGGCAAACAACAACAGCAGCATTTCAGAACAAAACACCTCGAAAAGACCGAGGTGCAACATTCAGCAATTGCAGAACAAGATTTGGGCGGGACTCGATTCCGCTGCGTCAGTTCCAGGTTTGAATAACAACAGCAAAGTAGCTTCTGAAAGCGAAGCCAAAACTCGGAAAATCACAAAAGCACGGCGTGGCGAACATTATGGTTCATTCGGTTCTGCTTCCGTTGACTCTCAGCGTGATGCGCCTGCTCGTTACAACAAGATCGCTGTGATTCGCACCGGGACTGTTGCTGATGCCGCGCGAGCAAAATTGCGAATCACTGACGTGCAAGCTTTGACAGCAGGCAGCTCAGCTTTCACATCGCACCGCACACTTCCGACGACATCACACGAGCAGTGCCACGAGGAAGTCATTGAATCGGTTGCTCCGTATTTGAGAAATTTGGAAGGCTTGTGGCGGAAGGCACTCGACGAATGTGCTCGCATGAAAAATGAGTGCATGCAATGGAGGAGTCAAGTCGATGTCAAGGATGCGAAAATTATCGAGCTCGAAGTTGCGTTGCGGCATTTGACGCGTCAAGTTACAGCTATGCAAACCGATGTTGAACTCCTGCGGAATGCAGTTCCAGAAAGTTTAGCGCTCGCCAGTCTTGCAAAGCCATAGTGTTTTTTTTTTTTCGTTGTTTTTGTTTTGGAAAAATGTAAAAGAAAACATAAAATGTGAATTCTGAAAAAAAAAAAAAAAAGCTTTTGAAAGATTGTCAGATTTTTTTTTTTTGCATCGCGAATTTCACCACTCAATTCAACTTGAGTTTTTTTGTTTTCATTTCACAATCGCAGGAATTTCTCTTTCCACTTTTTTTCCCAATCCACGAAAAAAAAAGTCGAAACCAAAAAGACGAAAAAATGGGCGCATTCATGTACGTGAACGAGCTCTGGAAGAGGAAGGGAACTGATGTGATGAAGTTCACTCAACGCATCCGTGCGTGGCAATACCGCCACTCGCACAACATCGTTCGCCTCCGCCACCCAACACGCCCAGACAAGGCACGCATGTTGGGCTGGAAGGCCAAGCAAGGCTTCTCCGTCTTCCGCGTCCGCATCCGCCGCGGTGGCCGCAAGCGAATTGCGCACAAGGGCATCACATTCGGCAAACCAAAGACAAGCGGTATCACTGGATTGAAGCTCAACAAGAACCACCGCGCCGTCGCTGAGCAACGCCTCGGAAACAGGTTCGGCAACTTGCGCGTCCTCAACAGCTACTGGTCCAACACCGACAGCGTCTTCACGTGGTACGAAGTCGTCTGCGCTGACCCGCAACACCCAGCGATCCGCCACGACCCACGCACAAACTGGGTTGTCAACGCCGTCCACAAGCACCGCGAGCAACGTGGCTTGACATCCGCTGGCCGCAAGCACCGCGGTTTGCGCAACAAGGGACACGGATCCACTCGTCTCCGCCCATCCGTTCGCGCTGCATGGCGCCGCAACAACCGCATGCACTTCCTCCGCAAGCGTTAAAAAAAAAAAAAAAAAACAAGACAAGAAAAATGTTACTTCTTTTTTGGTGTTTTTTTGTCACGAGGAAAAAATGAAACCCCAAAACAAAAAAAAAACAAAAAAAAGTTGCTCAGACAAAGTGTTTAGCATCGTCTCCCTTTCTACTGTTTCGTGTTCTTGGTTGATTTTTTTCCTTTGGAAAAAGCAACAAAAAAGAAAGTTACGTTTTCTTGACGCATGATTTGTAGTCAACCAAAAATTATCAAAAAAAATTCTGATTTTCTTGCTGTTGTTGTGGGAAATGACAAAACTTTTTTTTTGTTTTTTGTTTTTGAAGCAATTCACTCCGCATACACCGCGAAAAAAAAAAAAAAAATGACGACCAAGAGCCGCCGCGAGCCAAAGGCAAAAGCAGCCAAGTCTGGCATCATCGCTGGTCTCAACCACGGTTTCAAGACCACACCACGCGCCCGCCCAGTTTCGCGCAAGACGCGCCTCGGCCTCCCACACCCACGCCTCCGTGCCGTCAAGAGCATTGTCCAAGAAGTCACCGGCTTGACAGCTCTCGACAAGCGTGTCACCGAGCTTCTCCGCGTCAGCAAGGAAAAGCGCGCCGTTAAGGTTTGCAAGAAGCGCCTTGGCTCTTTCTCCGCCGCCAAGAAGCGAAAGGCTAAGGTTGAGGAATTCCTCCGCACAGTCGCCACAAAGAAGAAGTAAGATCCTTTCTCTCTCTGTTTTATTTTTTTGTTCTGAATGATGAAACCATTGGAAAACAACAATCACTCACAACTCAAACAATCGAAAAAAAGAAAAAAGAAAAAAAGCACCGAAACCAAAATTTTTTTCTTTGTGTTGTTTGAATTGCTCAAGTTGTTATTTTTTTTTGGCATCAGAGAAAAAAAATATCTGGAAGGAAAAAATCTTGCTTTCTTACGAATTCTACTTTTCTCTCCACTCATGTGAACGCGTACATCATCGCGTGAATATTTGTTGAATCAAAACTCAAAAAAAAAAAAAAAAAAAAAAACTTTGATCAATTTTTTTTGTTGTTTGCGAAATTGCGACAAATTGGTTTTCATGTTGATCACTTGTTTCGAAAAGCGCAAAACAAAAAAAAAACAAAAAAAAACAAGAAAATGCCGAAATTAGTTTCCTTTTTGCAGCCTTACATTTGCAGTTTTGCAAGATTGCTTTGCACAGTCGACCAACTTGCTTTGCAAGATGTTGATCACGCAATCGTCGAAAGCGCTATTTTGAATCTCGTTGACTTGCAACGATTTTTTGACAGCCGTGAAATTCAAACTTTAGCCTCTTCGACGTCGTTTGACGAAGACGATTTGATTTGTCTTGGCCTCGGCGATTGGGAAGCCGTGAGCGCGATTTTTGTTCAACACGAAGGTCTCATCGAGGCACTCAACGTCGGGTCAGGGACAAAAGGATTAGAAGCAGCTCGAAAATCGGTTCAAGGCAAAGCTGGCTCAGATGTCACGGTTCTTACAAAAGCAACTCGGCGTCATTTCAAAAGAATCGACGAAATGCTCATCGATCGTGAATCCTCGACAATGTTGCGGACGTTGCGAGAAGTGCAAACTGTGATTTTGGTGGTTGCGTTCACATTTCATTCAACATCATCATCATCATCGACATCAGTCGCGGCAAAGCGAACTTGCAAACCTTATCTCGGTTTCAAAGTCTGCGACGCCTTGCTTTGTTTGCTTGCAAAAAAACCAAGTTTCTCCAATTCTGTATCCGAAATACGTGCGAGACTGCCGTGGAACGACGAGCGAGAGAAACACGCGCAACTGCTTGAAAAAGCGCCCGTTTCGAAAGTATTAGTTTTGCAGCGGTTCGCGAGGCGTATCATCTCATTGCGCAAACTGCATTCGTTGCAAAAACAGCGATCTCAAAATCTCGCCGCGTTTGGATCAAGCGTCGCTTCGCAGTGGAGGCGAGCGTTGGATGCATCTCAAAATCGCGACAGCGTTGTGAAGCAAATACTCGCGACTGAGTTGCGTGCTGGGCAGCTGCAAGAGTATCTTGAAAACGAAAGCGAACTGTTCAAGGAAGAATGGCGCGATTGGGAGAGCAAGTTGAAGCAGTTTTACATGAACGAGTGCGAGCTGGATCCAGCAACGTGGAAGCATGTTTCGGTTCGCGACGAAGCGTCTGGGGAATTGCAAGCGAAATTTCTCGACTTGCGAAGCGGCAAACTGCAAGTTGAACATCCGATGAAGGCGCGAATCTTTCAAATTAAACAACGACAGTTGTTGGCTGCGACACGAACGAGAGAAGCAACTCTTGCGCGTGCAAATTCGGACATGCAAGAAATCCATCGCGCAGTTGCAGTCGACGGAACACTTTCTGTTGCGTTTGCAACCTTGCGCAGAAGTTTATGTGCTTTTCTTTCAACCAAGTAGATTTTTTTTTCTTTGTGTTTTTTTTTTTTTTTTTTTGTTGTGCGTGTGTGTTTCTTTTTTTTGGAGCGAGTTGTTTTGTTTTGAACGAATTTTTTGTTGTTTGCAAAAGAAAAACGAGAGGGGGGAAACAAAAAAGATGCAACAATGTGCTGTGGTTTCTCGCTGTGGTCGATTTGACATCAAGGCGATGGCAGATCGAACGAAAAGCGATACGACTCAAAGAATAACATTTCTAGCGCAAGAGCGGCAAACACACAACGCGGGTCGTTGTTTCTCAGCAGCACTTTCCGACGAGCAGCTTCAGAAATCAGCAGCAAACAGCGGCTTTTCACCTTCGGTTCCGTTGCTGACCAAAATGATGTTTTCCGCTCTTGCAGGAGCTTCGGCAACAACGAGTTATTCAGTTGTGACGTGTTCCGACGAACCGGCAAACTGGCAGCGATGTGTGATGGCTGTCTCTCACGGAAACCGACAGTCAGAAGCCGCTCCTGATTCTTTCATCGTTCTCGAGTTTCAATTGCGAGGCGATTTCGCTCCTACCGAATCACCTCTTGCTTCGTTTTGCGTGGAATTGCGTCGTGTCGATTCGCAATTTGCACAAACACAATCGATGATGCAAGCGCAACAATTGACGCAACAAATGCCACAACAGCAGCAACAACAACTCCGTCAAACGGTTTCATCGATGCCGACTCAACACGCAGTTGCGGCAGTTGTTGACGTTGCAAACGGCTCGTCAGCGAATGGTGATGTCGCAGCTTTGACGCAGATGCTGGTTGACACACAACGATTTTTGCACCAGCAACGCGAGGAAACTGTGGTGCGCTTAGAACGAATCTACGCCGAACTTCGACAACGAGCAAATGAGTGTGCGGCACTGCGGCGAGAAGTCGATGCGTTGAAAGCACAAGCGAAGAAATCAAGCGGCAACGCTGGTGGTTTTGGATCTCGCACAGCAAGCACAAACCGCTTTCCAAGTCCAGGCGTGAATCCGAATAACGTTAGCGGAGGCAGCCAACGATTTTCCCCATACGCGCAAAATCAGCCACAAAGACGACCGTCGCCAAATCGCATAGTCGGAACTTCTCGGCGTTTCGATTCTCCTCACAGACCGACATCTGCAAATCGTGTTGCAATGCCGCTAACTCCGAACAGGTCTGGAAACAATATTCCCGTTGGAACACAGCGCCGAAACACCAACGACGGTTCGAAAACATCAATCGGTTCTGGGAACAGCGCTCGAATGTTTTTTGGATGAAGATGATCCCTAGATTTTTTCTTTTTTTTGTGGTTTTCTTTTTGTTTTTTAGACGCGAAGATGTTTTTTTCGTTGATTCGTGGTTGTCGTGAAAATCAAGTTTGAAATTTCAACTTGTTCCAAACCAATCGAATCAAAATTTTTGTTTCAATTTTTCATTTTCGTTTTTCACAAGCCAATCAAACTCACAAAAAAAAAAAAAAAAAAAAAAATGTTGCGCAACTCGCAACGCTGGCACATTCTGAAACTTCCTGGCCGAAAGTGCTTGGATGATATTTGCAAGGTGGATCTTCTGCGAATGGCGACGCCCGAAAAGGTCATCAACATTTGGTTGGATCACCACAAACAGTTTGTTCAATATTACGGTCGCGTCGTCAACACTGAAGCATACAACGCGATGCGACCACGACTTTCCGCGAGTCGCTACTTCGTCGTGCCGCTTTTTCGGGAGAAGGGACTTTTCAACGTGGTGACCAATTTTAGCGATGATGACGTTGTCGGAGTTGTTCCGTTGGCTGAGTTTCAGAAACACAGAGATCGCGCAACAGTCCACATGACGCTGCAGTTCTTCACTGAGTTGTCGTCGTCGAAGAATCTCGTGCTGATGCGATGCGAGATTCAAGACAAAGTGCTCAACCGTCAAGACTGCATGTTCTTGAGTCAAATGCTGATCAAATATTACACTCTGCCCAATTTGTACTCTGCCTACGTCGAAACATTCAACAAGCGCCCACACGCATTCGATTATCATGCCTTCTTGCGACATATGAAAGACGAAGCTCAACGCGACGACATTGCCATTCTCGACAAGAAATCAGAAATGCAAGCGAGCGCCTACAGCACTGCAAATATTCTCAGCAGATCAGGAAGTTCTGCTGCCGCCGCAATTCAAGTTCCTACAGCGACGCAATCAAAAGCAATTCTGCATGGGCATACAAAATCTCAGGATTCTTCTTAAAGCGTTTTTTGTTCGCTGTTTGAGTTTTTTTTTTTTTTTTTTTTTGAAATTAGGAAAACCAAAAACAACAACTGCAGATTTGAAGTTAAACACGTTTGACACTTGTTACAATTTCAAGTTGAAACATCCGTCGTTCAAAAAAAAAAAAAAAAATGGAGCCAGCATCAGCTGATGAATACGAAGCGGTTCTGGAAAGTCGAATTGACCAAGCGTTGTCAAAGCCAACAGGAGTGATCAAGTTGTTTCTTGGCGGAACGGGAGCAAGCACGTTGCCAACGAACCTTCACAAATTACGCGGACGTGTTCGAGAAATTTTGTGTGACAACTCGCCGATGCTACGTTCAATATCACCAGACATCGGCGCTTTGGCCTCGACGTTGACGAGATTGGATTGCAGCAACTGCGCACTCGAATCGCTGCCCGAAGAAATCGGATTTTTGCATTGCATGCAGTTTCTGAACCTGTCCAACAACAAACTCTCAGCATTCGTTTGGGAGTGCGAACTGTCAAATCTGATTGAACTCGATCTGTCTGGAAATCGCATTCGATATTTCTCTCCGCAAGTCAGCGACGTCGTTTTATCTCGTGCGACGGTTCAGTTACAAAGCTCTCCGACACAAACGTCTGCTGTTGCACAATCTTCACAAACAGAAATATCCGGAACTCGCCGAATTTTTGTTGATTTGAGCGGCAATTCGCACGCATTTGTGAAAGTGTCTGAAAGATGCTGCGCTGCCACTTCACCATCATCTCCCTCTTCATCATCGCGTCCGAGTCGTGGCGGAGTGGATCCGCTGTTTGAAATCATTCCACCGCAATTTTGCACAATTTGTGCTGTTTGTGCCAATTCATCTTACTGCCGTGTTCAGCACGTCGCTGTGCGTTTCATCCACGTCGGCAGCGCGATTGAGCTGAACGTTGCGAAGCAAACTCGAACGAGTCCTTTGGTCAAGTTCGTTCCGGTGCTTTATCCGTCGTGCAGTGCAGAGTGCGTGCTCGCTCTTCAACGCTGGCAAGAATGGATCAAATCTGTCGCTGAATTCTGAAAAAGAACAGGTTTTAATCTTGTACAATCAAAGAATGCTTGTTGTTTTGTTGAAAGTTCTTGTTCCGATTTTTTTTTTTTTTGTTCTTTTTTTCTTTTTTGTTTTTGTTCTTTTGTTAGTTTTATTTTTGTTCAGAAAACGAAAAAAAAAATGTTGCGTGTTACTTCTCGCCAAAATGCAAAGTTTCAGCCTTATGCGATGGCGATTCAATTACGCTTCAGATGGCGACATCGCGTTGATGAGAACTGGAGACGTTTGATGGATGCTTCGTGCTTTTGTGTTGACTGGCAAGGTCGTCCGCGCTACAACGCGATCAGTCAGTTCGGTGGCAACTGGAGCCACTTTGTGACTTGCGCGCATGTTGTTTGTCCTTGGGATTATCCGAATTTCTATCCGCCGGTCGGAGCGACGCGTTTTGTTTCCAAAATCACCGCCACGGATTGCGAGACGCAAATTCGGCAGCCGTCGCTTCAAGGCGAAATCGTGTATCGCACTTTTGCCTCGAAGTTCAACACGTTCGTGCATCGCAATCCGAGGCTCGACTTGGCTGTTGTGCACGTCGAGCAAGCGCAAAAGCGAACGCAGGAAGTGAAAATGCTGTGGATGCAAAACGAAGGATTTCACATTCGCCCTCGCATTGAGATGCTCGAAGAACTTTCGGAAGGCGACGCTGTCTGGATTTACGGCTGCACTGCTCGTGGAGATATGTTCGATGAGGAGTCACGCTTGGATCCGCTGATGGTGCCAACTGGAATTCGTGGCAAAGTGCGCTTGGTTACGGACGAGCACTTCTTTGTTGACACGAGCGGCGACGAACTTTCTGGCAACGTTCAGATGGGAATGTGCGGCGCTGCAGTGATTCGCAACGGAAAGCTTGTCGGCATGTTAACCGCAACCGTCGCTGCTGGCAATGAAGATCAGCGCGTGGCGAACTGCGCAATGTGCACTCACGCTCGCGACATTCGCGCCTTTTTGTTGGAAGTCGAAAAACAGATGAAGAATCCGCCACCGCCGGTCGACGAAAGCAAAGAAACCATGTTCCAGCAACGCCGCAAAGCCGAGAGTAATTTCCAAGACACTGACAACACGCAAGACGCAAAAACGCAAAGCGAACAGCAAGGCGAAACGATCCACCAAACGAAGAGTGAAGCGAAGCGAGCGCAAGATCAAAAACGATATCGCCAAGCCGCTGCCAACGCTGAATGCAAAGACTGGGAAGCCGACGAAATGCGCATCGCACGGCACGTCAAAGTTCCGCTTTCGCTTTGGCGTTTTGAAGAGATGTGGACTTGCGAGGAGGATCAAGTTTCCAACGCTTTGTTTGGATCGGAACGTGGGCTTTTCGGAAAAGAAGGACAAGAGGACGTTCTTGGTTTGCACATGCAACAAACTCGCGACGACGGAAAAGCTCCGGAAGGAAAAGAACTTCACCAAGCTGATGGTTCTCGTCCACACCACACTTCTTGCAGGCCCGACACGAGCCCGCCCAATTTGTACATCAAGGACAGCTTCGTCACTCACGAAGAATGGGATGCGCCGGCGAGCGAGCACGTCAAAGATTTCTACCGCGGAACAATGGGAGCAACTGACACAGATCAAATGGACCGCTGGAAGCGCTCTGTCGACGCAATGAACCAACAACGAGCGCGCGAGGATTTGCATCAAACCGCGCTGAATATCGAAAGTCTGCGCGAACAAAAAGCTTCCGAGTCATCTCGTTCCACTGATCCATTGCGTCCAAAAGAACAACAACAATCCGCTTCTCCAAGAGCGAATCCAGCTTTCAACAAGAGTCAACATTTCCAGAAACTGAAAGACGACGAGGAGCTTGAAGGCATTTGGGGAAAGCATTGATTTTTTTTTTGTTTTTTGTTTTTCTCGAGTGTGTCTTCTCTTCAGTGTGTGTTGGAAAAATCAAACAAAAAAAAAAAAAAAAATGCTTGACTGAACGCAAAATTATCTTTGTCTGTTTGTCGTTGGAGAAAAAAAAAACCGCAGATATTTTTTTGTTTTTGTGAGATACCCTTTTTGTTTTTGTTTGTTCTTTCGCTTTTTGCTTCCTGACTCTTTAGTTTTACTCACTTTTTTTTGTCTCTTTTCCCTCTTTTTCTCCTTGTTCGTGTTTCTTGTGTGATTCGAATTGAAAATGGAAACCGACAATCAATTATCTTCCAATGCAACGCGACGAACGACACACAATCCATACAGCGCAGCAACAGCGACATCAACTCACGCGAATATCCGCCAAAGCGTTTTGAACGAGCAAGTCAATGATGACTACGTCGAGGTGACATCTTTTGGTTCGAGTGTTATTACACCGAATGCGATGTTGTCTCTGCAACAGTTTCATCAGCAGCACTTGCACGATTCGATCGCTCCTGCGCATTTTCCAGGTGGTCCGTATCGCAGTCCAGGAGTCGTTGCGCCTTCATGGTCGGCAAGCAACTTCTGTTTCGACCTAAATGTCGCCACTTCTACTTCTTCTTATCATTCGCTGCGACCACCACCCACTTATCAAGAATCGTGTCATCACCTCGTTGTCGATGTTCAGCATGAATATCATCATTTCAGCGCAGCGGAACTCACATCGCCGCAACAATTTCATCATCATCACGATTGGTTTGAGCAACAAACGCAACAACAACTGCATTCTTACCACGACGACGATGAGCGTTTGAGTGATCGAGACGAGTTTGACGACGCTGAGCAAGTTGAGAACAACATATTGAATGAAGCCGACGTCGGACCTTTCCGAGAAACGAGACTTCAACGCCGCCGTCGACTCCGCAACGTGCGGCGGAAGAAGTTGCGACAAACACTGCGAGAGCACAGACAGTTGATGCGCAATCATCTCGACAACTACAATGATTTGCATCGCGTAGAGCCGTTGTCATCATCATCAACACCACAAATGCCAGCAACGACGAATGTTGTTGCTCGAGGTCGTTGCTCTGGTTCGTCAAGCGACGTGCATATTCCTGTCGCGCACGACTCAATGACAATGACGCGCAGCTCGCGGTCTGACGAGGACGTTGATCACAGCAACAACACTTTGGATGTCGATGTCGCACGCCACATTGATGTCCGTGACGAAAACTACAGCAACAGTCGCAGCACTTCAAGCAGCAACCACAGCACTCATCTTTTTCAAAGTTGCAACAACCACGTTCTTCCAGCAAACGTTGGAACTGCACCTGCTTTGGTTGCAGCAGCGAAACTTCGAGCGTTGGAAGAAGCTTTCGCTGTTCAGCGCAATTCGACCGTTGCCGCGTCCGTTTCTGTCAAAATCGACGTTCCAAAACCAAACAGCCAGACTTTGTCGCAACATCAACATCCACAAAAACAGAAACAGCAACAACAAAAACCACAACGAATTGACGACGACGAAGAAGAAGAAAGGGCCGCCGCGAAACGAAACAAGAGAAAAACAGAAAACGCTGACGCCTGGAAAACCGTTGTCAGCAAAAAACGATCCAACATTCTTCCCGATTCGCATCCAACAATTCTGCCTTTCAACAACGCCAAGCCAGCTTCGTCGACTTCAGTTTTTACTATTCTCGCGAAGCGCAACCATTCGCAAAAATCTGAACAAAAAACGGAACAACACCAACTTCAAGAACAACCACTCTCGCATGATGATGCAGAATCAGAAAAGCGACAAGTCGGTGACGTTGAACAATTGCAGACGCGAGTCGAAGTTGCCGTTGCCGTTGCGTGTGACACCGTTTCATCAAACGAACCAAAACGAAAACAACAGCCGCAACAACAACAATCGCAACAACAGCAACCAAAAGCAAAAAAGCAAGTCATTGACTCGCAAAGTCGAACCAAGGACAACACTTCCAAAAGCGCTTCAAAAACTGAAAGCGCCAAGAATCAAAACGAAAATCAGCAAACGCAACAAGTGCAACAACCACAACAATATCGAAATCCGCCGCGTGATGTGCTTGTCCTTGCATTGCAGTTGGTGGACAAGTTGTTGCAAGGTCTCGATATCGGCAACAGCAACAACAACGCTGCTCTTTCTGTGCCTGCAACAGCAAAACGTGTCAACAACAACAACAACAACAATGCTGCTACTGCATCACCGGTTCACACGTTGCCAGCTTTGCGAGTTTGTTTTCAGAAAGCATTACGCACGACGGCGGTCGATCGAGATGGTTGCTGTGCTAACGCCGGCGCAACAAACGCCGCGTTGCGCTTGGCGAGCTTGCTTGACGCCGAAAAACATGTTGCTGCTTTGTGCCTTCTCTGGGTTCCTCGCTCCGCAAGCAAAGTCAAGTTGTTGTGTGCTGCCAACAACGCTGATTCCAAACCACTTTCTGCGGCGGACGAACTGAAGTTGGTGCGGAAAGCGACGGTTGAGGAGCTCGCTGTTTTGGTGCAACTCGCGATTTCTGACGCGCATTTCGATGTCATGGATTTCGAAGGAGCACGCAATTTCGCCGAGAGCGCGTCGGCTGCGGCTCGATCACTGTTGGAAGCACCAGCAGCAGCAGCAGCAGCGACGACGACGACTGAGTCGACGATGAACAAGGCGCGCAAATTGTTGCTGTTGTGGGCGCTGATGCGGTTGGGGAAATGCTTCGAAACGTTTGTTGCGCCCGACGACGCAAGCAAAGCGCTGAATGAAGCCTTCGTTCTTGCGGTCGAACTCGACGAGAAATTTGCCATTGCTGCAGTGACAGCTCACGCAGCGACTGTGTTCGAACTCGTCGCACAGTTCGAGGATGCATTTCTGCTCTACGCGCGAGCTCGAGCGCTTGCAAGCGAAATAGGCGCGCAAGCGTTGCTTCTCGATATCGAGATCAATTTTGGCGTTGCGCTGCTGTCTTCCGGTGATCTTTACGGCGCGGTCGAACACCTTGCGCGGTTCATCCCAATCGCGGAGCAAGAAATGCATCGTCGCGGCGGCGAGCACATGGTTTTGTCACGCGCACTCGCGAATCTCGGTCACGCGAAACTTCTGCTCGGCGACACAGCTGGTGCTCGCATCGCGCAAGAACAAGAAGTCGAAATCGCAACGCGTTCCGGCGATACGATGGCCGCGTCCACTGCTTTGACCGCGCTTGCGAATGCTCATCGCCTTGCTGGCGATCACCGCGCTGCCTTGTCGTGCCACACACGCGAGCTCGAGATAATGAACAGAATGCCGCAAGGGCAAGGTCGCGCGCACGAATGCTACGCAAACATCGCGAGCTGCCAACGTGATATGGGTCAACTTGTCAAAGCACGCGCGACTTTCGAGAAAGCGTTATCACTTGCGACAACCGCCAACGATCTCATCACTCAAGCTCGTTGTTGCATCGGTCTTGGCTTCGTCGATTTGGACTCTGCAAAAGCAACCGACACAACAGCAACGTCAACATCAACATCAACATCATCAACAGCCATCAGCGACGCTTGCATCAAGTTCTTCCAAGCAGCACGATTGATTGAACGTGTCAGCGCTGCGGCATCTGACAACTACATGCTCAAAGCGAACTGCTGTGAAACCGAGTGGCGAGTTTTCGACGGACTTGAGCATTGCTACATTCAGCAAGGTCGCTGTGAAGACGCAGCTCGCTGGGCCGATCGCAAACGAATGGCTCCCTTGACAAACATTTTGCGACGCATGTCTCCATCGTGGCAGCCAGTTCACAGCAGTCCGCTGCGAAGAATGGACGCGAATTGGCAAGAGTTGATGCAGCGCCTTGGCATCGACTTCTTGCTTTGCTACAGTTTGCAATGGGACGATACGCTTGACGCCCGCGTGTATTTGGTTTCTCGCTCGCAACACGCAGCAAACGGAGACAACGAGGTTGACGTTGTCAGTCGTGTCTTCACTCTTGATCCGCCATTGCTTGCTGTGCTTGCGGCTCAACGCAGCAAGTACCACGCCTTGATTTGCGCGAATGCTTCCGACACTCCTCTCGTTCCGCAGTTGCTTTCGCAAGTCGCAGAGCGAGAAGCACTTCGCATGTTGGCGAGCGACAAACCATGCGATCAACGCCTGATTTTCGACGACGCCTCATTTGCAAACGCTTCACGTCTCAGCGCGAACGACATCGAATGGGACACAACTCTTGAAATCATGAGTCGTTCGTTAGTTGCGCCAATTGCAAACGATCTCAATCAGCGCTTGACTGCTTTTGGAACTGTCAACAATCAGCTTCCAACTGTTTGCGTTGTTCCCGATGGGTTTCTCACAAACGTTCCGTTTCACGCGTTGCCTTTCAACTCAGCGAGTGCTTCGGCTGCAAACGACGATGTCACACAAACAAGACTCATCGATGTTTGCGCTGTTGTGATGTCGCCAAGCATCGAATTGCTGCATCACGTTTCATCGTCACCATCATTTGCAAGTTCCGCGTCGTCTTCTTCTTCCGTTCCGCGAACCATTTTCGGAACACAGCCAGTTGTCGAACAATCGCAAGAACAAGAAGAAGTCGCAAACGATCAAGCAGCGAATCTTCACCATTCGCGGTTTGTCAAAGCAAGCAAAGCTCAAATTGTTTGTGTCCTGCGAGATGCGTTGTTCAACTCAACAATTCCTACGAGCGTTCTGACCGTTGAGCTTTCAGCCATAAACGATATTCGCGACGACTTCAGTGGCTCGTTTGACATCACAAAACTTGTCGCTGATTCGTCCAACATTCAACTGACTCCGGTTCTCGGTTGCAACGAAAGAGTGCGATTGACTTCGGAATGGATTGCAAGTTGCGGCGAACAGGCAACATCGAAAGAATTCCAGGCAAGCGTCGCTCAGAAAAAAGCAATTGCGCAAAAGCAAATCAGGCCAACTTGCCTGTGGTTACCTCTTGACAACGATTTCTGTTACCGAGTCGCTCACGAAACATGCGTTCCGCTTTTCCGAGCGTTTTTTGTCGCCGGTTTTCCTCGCGTCATCACCACGCTTTGGCATGGCCCGTCATTTCCTATTATCGATGACTTGTTGCGCAATGCAGAATGGCTGTCCACAAATCCTTCTTCTTCCACTTCTCTTCTTCCTTCTTCATTATCATCATCACTTCCCCCCAACTCTGCTTCTTCCTCCTTTTCGACGACAAGTCGTCCAGTGTCTGTGGCTCATGCACTCCGAAGCGCGATTCTCCAATTGAAGGCTCAAGCGGTGCCTTTGCACTCGTGGGCTTCAATTCGTTTGCTTGGTTTGCCATAGCGACGACAAAGAATATTTCACACGACGCGAAAAGTGGAAGACAAAAACAAGGCAACGAACAAAATTTATCACAATCAAAATATTTCTTGATCGACTTCATTTTCTCCCCGTTGTAACGGTTCTTCAATCGTAACTGTTTTTTTTTTTTTTTTTTTTTTTGTTGTTGTTGCTGAAAATCAAGGAAAGACAAACAAAGAAGAAAAAGGGAAAG
>JADMIO010996644.1_pt1 | contig 15803 bp, 15 predicted proteins | sample 8958161 | NCBI WGS metagenome assembly JADMIO01 (sample SAMN16585339, study PRJNA669376) | soil metagenome | isolation source: Crop rotation soil | place: USA: Cullars Rotation, Alabama | collected 2011
CCGCGCCCGGCCGTCAGGAGCCGAGCTCGAACGCGGCGCTCTGCTCCGCGCGAAAGCGCCGGCTCCACAGCAGCGCCGTCCCGTCGCGCAGCACGATCCGGTAGTCGCCGTGCGCCCACGGCTGCATCTCGCGGATCGCCTCCAGCCGCACGACGTCCGACCGGTTCGCCCGCAGGAACCGCGACGGGTCCAGCCGCCGCGCCAGCTCGCCGATCGTGCCGCGCACGCGGAAGCTCCCGCGCGCGCCGCGCAGCACCACGTAGTTCCGCTCCGCGCGCGCGAGGTCCACGTCGTCCACCGGGAGCAGCCGCGCGCCGCGGTCGTCGTGCACGAGCAGGTGTCGCAGCGGCGGCTCCGCGCCCCCGACCGCCTCGGCCAGCCGCTCGGCGCGCGTGCGCCGCCGCGTCGGCGAGGGCGAGCCGCCGGCGCTCGAGCGCGCGCTCCACCGCGTCGCGCAGCCGCGCCGGCGACACCGGCTTGAGCAGGTAGTCGAGCGCGCGCACCTCGAACGCGCGCAGCGCGTGCTCGTCGTACGCCGTGACGAACACCACGGACTCCACCCGCGCCACCCCCACCGCGCGCACGACGCCGAACCCGTCGAGCGCCGGCATCTGCACGTCGAGGAGCACGAGGTCCGGCGCCAGCGCCGCGATCCGCTCCACCGCGCACGCGCCGGAGTCCGCCTCCCCCACCACCTCGACCTCCGGCATCGCGCCGAGGAGGCGGAGCAGCTTGCGGCGCGCCGGCGCCTCGTCGTCGACGACGAGCGTGCGGAGCGTCACGTGCCGGCCCCCGCGAGCGGGCGCGCCGCGGGCGCGCCGAGGGCCGCGCCGCCGGCCGCGCCGCCGGCCGCGCCGCCGGCCGCCGCGCGCGCCGGCAGCTCCAGCCGCACCTCGAAGCCCCCCTCGGGCGCCGCGCCGACGCGGAGCGCGTGCGCGTCGCCGTAGAGCAGCCGGAGCCGCCGCGCGGTGGCGGAGAGCCCGGTGCCGGTGGCCACCGGGTCGACGCCGGCGGGCGCGCCCGGGCCGTCGTCGTGCACCCGCACCACCAGCCGGTCGCCGGTCACGCCATCCGTTAGGCCGCCGGCGCCGCGCGTCACGGTGACCGTCACCCGCCCCCGCCCCGCCGACGCGAGCGCGCCGTGGCGCACCGCGTTCTCCACCAGCGGCTGCAGCAGCATCGACGGCACCAGGCACCCCCGCGCCTCCGGCGCGGCGCGCACCTCCACCGCCAGCCGGTCGCCGAAGCGCGCGCGGGTGAGGGCGAGGTACTGCCCGAGCAGCGCGAGCTCCTCCTCCACCGCCACCTCGTGCGCGTGCGTCGTCCGCAGCGACGCGCGCAGCAGCTCGCCCAGCTCCCCGAGCTGCGCGTCCGCCGCCGCGGGGTCGTCGTACATCGTCGACGAGATCGTGTTGAGCGCGTTGAACAGGAAGTGCGGCTGGAGCTGGAGCCGGAGCGCGCGCAGCTCCGCCTCGAGCAGGCTCCGCTCCAGCGCCGCCTCGCGCCGCTCCCGCTCGCGCGCCGCGAGCACGTGCTCCGCCAGCGCGAGCCCGCCGACGAAGATCATCACCGGGAGCAGCGCGTTCGCCGCCTCGTACGCGTAGCGCGCCGCCGTGAACCGCGGCGCGTAGTCGCCGAGGCCGAGCGCGGGGCCGAGGGCGCGGCGCAGGAGGAGCATCGCCGTCGTGTCGACGAGCGTGAGCGCGACGAACGCCGCCCCCTGGGCCGCCACCGCGCGCCGCCACCGCGCGCGCACGAGCGGCACCCGCCGCGCCACCCACAGCAGCCCCGCCACCAGCGGCACCCCGATCGCCGCCGCGGTCAGCTCCTCGAACAGGCGGTGCCCCACGTTCGCCGCGTCCCCGTCCGCGACGTCCAGGAAGACGTAGTAGGTCAGCCGCTGCGCCAGCAGCAGGAGCTGGCCGACCGCGAGCCCGCGCCACACCCACGCCCCGTACAGGTGGCTGCGCACGGGGCCGCGCGGCGGCTCGGGGGCGGCGGGCGGGGCGGTCACGCGCTCAGTATACCGCCCGCCGACCCCGGCGGCAGCGCCGCGGGACGAGCGGGACCGGGCCGGGACGAGCGGGCATATCGTTGGTGTTCAAAGTTTCTGGCCCCACTCTTGCGCTCCCCGTCCGCGCCCCTCCGGGGGCACTCCGCAACAAGGGGTGTGCGTGCTGCCGCCGCCGGGGAGACCACCCCCCGGCGGCGGTCACGCGTCCGCCGCGCGCCGCGCGCTCCGTCTCGTACAGCCGCGCCCTCTCCAGCGCCGGCGCGCACTGCCCGGCGAACGCGAGCAGCAGCGCGCGCTCCTCCGGCGGGAACGCGCGCCGCTCGCGGAAGTTGAACGCGACGATCCCGAACACCCGCCGGTTGGCCTGGAGCGGGAGGGTGGCGAACGACTCGTACCCCTGCGCGACGAGCGCCGCGGGCACCGGCGGGAAGCGGCGCGCGCACTCGTCGAGCGACGACACGAACAGCGGCTCCCCCGTGCCCACCACGAGGAGCGGGAGCACCGCCACCGCCTCGATCGCCAGGGCGCGCAGCGTGGCGGCGTGGTGCGGGTACTCCTCGGCCAGCACGGCGTTCGACCGGTACCGCCGCGCGCGGGCGTCGCGGGCCACGTCCGCCGCGGGCACCGGCGCGTCCAGCGGGACGCGGGCGAGCAGCCGTCCCTCCGCGGCCGGGTGCCACGTCCCGGCGAGCGGGTGCAGCGCGCTCCCCGCGTCGTCGACCACGGCGAGCCACCCCGCGTCGGCGCCGTAGGCGGGGCGCACCTCCCGCACGAACAGGTCGCCGATGGCGCCCCGCGGGAGCGCGCGGGCGAGCGCGGCCGTCACCGCCTGGAGCCGGGTCATCCGCTCCACCGCGAGCGCGCCATCGGTGGCGGGGGCGGGGGAGGGAGGCGCCATGCGCGAAGATACGGGCGGCGAGGCGGCCGCGGCCAGCCGCGGCCAGCCGCGGCCGTCGTGTGACGGGCGTCACGATCGGGCCCACGGCGACCGGCCCGATGATGAGATCCGGGTTAAACGGCGCCCCGGGGCCGTGCGTGAGATAGGTCGGACGGGCGCGACGTCGTGGCTCCCGCCCGTGAGTTCCCCACACTCTCCCAAGGATCCGTTCCATGAGCAGCAACTTCCAGCTTCGCGGTGTTCGCGCCGCGATCCGCGTGGCCGTTCGCGCCTCGCTCACGCTCTCGACGCTCGTCGCCGTCTCCGCTGCTGCGGCTCACGCGCAGCCGGTGACGAAGGATCCGGCGGGCCAGCCGCCCGCGGGTGGCGGGCGCGGGCAGGGCATGATGCGGATGATGTTCGAGGGGATCACCCTCACCGACGCCCAGCAGAAGTCGGTCGACTCCCTGAACGCCGCGACCCGTGAGAAGATGCAGGCGGGCGGGGATCGTCGCGCGATCAGCGAGGAGCGGAACAAGGCGATCCGCGCCCTCCTGACGCCGGAGCAGCAGAAGACGTTCGACGCGAACGTGGAGAAGATGCGCGCCAACCGCCCGGGTGGCGGGCGCTGACCTCCATTCGCTAGCACGGGGCGCGGGGGATGCGGTCTACCGAGGCGTCGGCCGGTCGAGTGCTGGTGCTCGGGTCGGCCGCGCCCCCACGTTCCCCGGTCCGCCGGGGCTCCCGCGAGGCGAGTGACGACGCACTACACGATCGGATCGTCCGACCGGCGCGCTTCGGCGGCGTCCACGGCGCCGGCCGACCGGCCGACGTGGGGCTCCGCCCGCGCGTGACCGGCACGGTGACGGGTGGGGGTGGGAGTGGGAACGGCGCCGGGAACGGCGCCGTGCACGGTCCCGCGGCCGTCCCGGCCGCGGGGGCCGAGGCGCGGCGCGAGGTGCGCGATCCGGCCGCCGAGGCGGCGGTCGACGCGGCACTGGTGCGTCGGACGCGCGACGGCGACCGCGAGGCGTTCGGCCAGCTCGTCCGCCGGCACCTCGCGGCGGCGAACTCGGCCGCCATGGCGGTCATCGCCGATCCGGCCGACGCGGAGGATGTCGTCCAGGACGCGTTCCTGACGGCGCTCACCCGTCTGGACGAATGTCGGCCGGAGGAGAAGTTCAGGCCGTGGCTGCTCGTGATCGTGCGCAACCGCGCGATCGACGTGCGGCGGCGGCAGCGGGTCCGGGCGACGGAGCCGATGGAGGCGGCGGACGGTGGCGACGCGAGAGGCGCCTCCGCCATGCCGACCCCTCTGGCGAGTCGCTTCCCGAGCCCGCACGATGACGCGGAGCGGGCCGACGCCCGACGCCGGCTCGAGGCGGCGCTCGCGACGCTGACCGACGTACGACGCCAGGTCGTGCTCCTGCACGATCTGGAGGGGTGGAGCCACCGGGAGATCGCTGCACACCTGGGGCTCGCGGAAGGAACCGTCCGGGCACATCTGTTCTGGGCGAGGCGCGCGCTGCGCGAGCGGTTGCGCAGCGGCTCGAAGGAGAACGAACATGGGACTTGAGATGAACGGCGGGCGGCGGTGGGGTGGCGGGCTCCCCCCCGGCGCGTCCTACGACGACGAGCCACCGATCGACCTCTCGCTGCTCCGCTCGGCGGGGCGGCCCGGGGCGGTGCGGCCGGCGACCGACTGGGAGGCGCTCGCGGCGCGCATCGAGCGTGCGGCGGAGCCCGAGCTCGCGCGCCGCGCGCGGGCGGCCACCGGCGTGCTCGACTTCATCCCCGTCCTCGCGCGCTCCGTCCGCCCGGCGCTCATCGCCGCGGCGGCGGCGCTGCTGCTCGCCGTCGGGCTCGTCCCGCGCGAGACCCCGGTGGAGAGCCTCGAGGTGGCGCCCACGACGGCCGTCCTCCCCGCCGCGGACGTGATCGCCGGCCAGCTCCTGAGCGACGCGAGCGACGAGCGTCCGGTGGCCAACCCGGACGCGGCCTGGATCGCCCAGCAGCGGGCGCCGAGCACGACGGCGCTGGCGGTGGAGATCGGCCTCGCGGACCTCGGAGACGTCCCGTGACCGGACGCCCGCTCGCGCTCGACGCCACGGCGGCGGCGGTGACCGGCGCCGGGCGCCGGATGCGGATGCACGCCCTCGTCGTCCTCGCCCTCATCTTCGTCGCCGGACTGGCGGTCGGCTGGGGGCTGGCGCACCGGGTGGGCGCCGCGGGCAGCCGCGCGTCGGTCGCCGGCCCCACCGGCGCCCCGCCGGGGCGGCGCGGCGGCGGCGGCGGTGGCGCGCCCCGTCCCAACATGCAGGCGCAGCTCGGCCTCTCGGACGCGCAGTGCACGGCGATCGACAGCGTCTTCGACTCGCGCCGCGGCCAGATCGACGCCTTCTGGCGGGGCCCGGGGAGCCAGCTCCGCGCGATCCTCGACTCCGCGGGGGCGGACGTGCGCGCCGTGCTCGACTCGGGGCAGCGCGTGAAGCTCGACTCGATCAACGCGCGGCGGCACCGCGGCGGGAGCGATCGCGGGGGCCCGGAGCGGCGCGGCGGCTTCTGCGCCGGCCGCGGCGGCGGTGGCGGCGGCGGTGGCGGCGGCCCGCCTCCCGGCGCGCCGCGCTGAGCGGACGCCCGGCCCTCGCCCCAGGGGCGCGACCCGTTCGTCGGGTCGCGCCCCTTAAACGTTCCGGCCCGCTCGTGCGTGTACACGGCACGGGCGTTGAAGCGAGAGCGCGCGCCCGGTCACCACCTCTCTTCGTAACGAGACGCGACGATGATCGGATCGACCGCCGACCGGAGCCACGCCTCCGGAGACACGCAACCTCGCGGCACGAGCTCGGACGCCCCCGCGGTGATCCGCGTGCAGGGGATCAAGCGCGAGTACCAGATCGGCAGCGAGACCGTGCGTGCGCTGCGCGGCGTCGACCTCGTCATCGAGCGCAACGAGTACGTCGCGATCATGGGCCCCTCGGGCTCCGGCAAGTCGACGTTCATGAACGTCCTCGGCTGCCTCGACACGCCCGACGCCGGCGAGTACTGGCTCAACGGCACCCTCGTCTCGTCGATGAAGGACGACGAGCTCGCCGCGATCCGCAACCGCGAGATCGGCTTCATCTTCCAGACGTTCAACCTCCTCCCCCGCTCGACCGCGCTCCAGAACGTGGAGCTGCCGCTCGTCTACATGGGCGTGCCGGCGAAGGAGCGGCGGGAGTACGCGATGGAGGCGCTGGAGCGGGTGCAGCTCGGCTCGCGCTTCCACCACCGGCCCAACGAGCTCTCCGGCGGCCAGCGCCAGCGCGTGGCGATCGCCCGCGCGCTGGTGACGCAGCCCGCGCTGCTCCTCGCCGACGAGCCGACCGGCAACCTCGACTCGCACACGAGCGAGGAGATCATGGGCCTCTTCGAGCGCCTCCACGACGAGGGGCAGACGATCGTCGTCGTGACGCACGAGCAGGACATCGCCGCGCACATGGAGCGCCGCGTCGTGCTCCGCGACGGCCAGATCTCGGTCGACGAGCCCGTGACCGAGCGCGTGCGCCGTCACGCCGCCTGACGCCCGCCCTTCCGCCATCCCTCTGAGACCGTTGATGACGTTCCGCGCCACCCTCGTCCTCGCCGCGCTCGCGGCCGCGCCCGCGGTCCCGTCGCTGGCCGCCGCGCAGGCGGCGCCCCTGCGCCCCGACACGATCGTCGCGCGCCCGATCACGCTCGCCGAGGCGGTGCAGCTCGCGCAGCGCAACGCCCCCATCGCGGTGCAGGCGCGCGGCCAGATCCGCAGCACCCAGACCGCCATCCGCTCCGCCTACGCCGCGTTCATCCCGAGCCTCTCGGTCAACGCCGCGTCCACGCAGCAGAGCCCGGCGTCGGCGCGCGTCAACCAGCAGACGGGCGAGATCGTCTCCGGCCGGTGGGCCGGGAGCGCGGGGTTCAACGCCAGCGTCGACCTGTTCGACGGCTTCCGCCGGATGAACGACCTGCGCACCGCGCGCGCGAACGTCGCCGCCGCGGAGACCAACGAGAGCGCGCAGGCGTTCCTGCTCGCGTACCAGGTCAAGCAGCAGTACTTCACCGCGCTCGCGGCGGTGGAGTCGGAGAGCGCGGCGCAGGCGCAGCTCCAGCAGGCGGAGCAGCAGCTCAAGGTGTCGGTCGCGAAGCTCGCCGCGCGCACCGCGACGCGCTCCGACTCGCTCCGCTCGGTGATCGCCGTCGGCAACGCGCAGCTCGCGCTGCTCCAGGCGCGCAACAACCGCCAGGTCGCCGACGCCGGGCTCACGCGGCTCGTCGGCGCGCCGTTCACGGTGACCGCCACCCCGGCCGGCGCGCCGGCGGAGGCGGGGATGGCGGCGCTCCCCGACAGCGCCGAGCTGGCGCGGCTCGCCGACCAGGCGCCGTCGGTGGTCCAGGCGCAGGCGACGCTCGATGCGGCGCGCACGTCGTCGCGCTCGGCGCGCGCCCCGTACCTGCCGACGCTCAACATGAGCTACGGCCGCAACCTCTCGACGTCGACGGCCGGCTTCGACCTGATCCCGAACGACGCGCGCTACAGCGGCAACCTGCGCTTCTCGTTCAGCTACCCGATCTTCAACAACTACACGCGCGAGGCGTCGGTCGTCCGGGCCGACATCGCCGTGACCAACGCCGAGGCGGCGCTGCGCGACGCGCGCTTCGCCGCGCAGCAGCAGCTCGTGCAGTCGCTGGTGAGCCTGCGCACCTCGGCCGAGCAGGCGCGCATCCAGGAGGCGAGCGTCACGGCCGCGGAGGAGGACCTCCGCGTGCAGCAGCAGCGCTACGAGCTCGGCGCCTCCACCCTGCTCGACGTGCTCACGTCGCAGACGCAGCTCAACCAGGCGCGCGTCGCCCTCGTGCAGACGCGGCTCAACGCCCGGATCGCCCGCGCTCAGCTCGAGTCCGTCATCGGGCGCGACCTCACGCCCTGATTCCCCCGCCCGAGACCTTTCCCGATGCCCAACACGTCCCCCCTCCCGCCGCGCCTGCGCGCCTCCGCCCTGACGGGCGTGGCCCTCGTGGCGGTCGGCGCCGCCCTCACGGGACTCGCCGCCTGCACCAACAAGAAGGCCGACGCCGCGACCATCGAGACGGTGCCGGTGAGCCGGCAGTCGATCGTCGTCGACGTCGAGGCCACCGGCGTCGTCACCGCGATCAACGCCGTCGAGGTCCGCTCCAAGGCCTCCGGGCAGATCACCGCGATGCCCGTCGACGCCGGCTCGCAGGTGAAGGAGGGGGACCTCCTCGCCCGCATCGACCCGCGCGACCCGCAGAGCCGCTTCGACCAGGCGCAGGCCTCGCTCCGCGCCGCGCAGTCGAACCTCGAGACGGCGCGCGCGCAGTACGAGCGCAACCAGAAGCTCCTCCAGCAGGGCGTCATCACGCAGCCCGAGGTGGAGACGGCGCGCAACGCGTACGCCAACGCCCAGTCGCAGGTGACCGGGGCGCAGACGAACCTCTCCATCGCCAAGATCTCGCTCGAGGACGTCACGATCCAGGCGCCGAGCGCCGGCACCGTGATCGCCAAGAACGTCTCCGTCGGCCAGGTCATCTCGTCGTCGACCAACTCGCCGAGCGGCGGCACGGTGCTGCTCCAGATCGCGAACCTCGGCACCGTCTACGACTCGACGCTCGTCACCGAGAGCGACATCGGGAAGGTGAAGGTCGGCCAGGTCGCCAGCGTGACCGTCGACGCCTACCCGGGGCGCACCTTCCGCGGCACGGTCGAGAAGATCATGCCCCGCGCCACGGTGCAGCAGAGCGTGACGATGTTCCCGGTGCTCATCCGCCTCGACAACCAGGACGGGGCGCTGATGCCGGGGATGAACACCGACGTGTCGGTCCTCGTCGACGAGCGGCAGGACGTCGTCGCCGTGCCGGTGGACGCCGTGCGCTCGCTGCGCGAGGCGATGGCCGCCGCCACCGCGCTCGGCATCGACTCGACGGCGGTCCGGCAGGTCATGCAGCAGGGGATGGGGCGCCGCGGCGGCCCGAACGCGGGGCCCGACCAGCCGGCCGGGACCCCGGTGGGCGGGGCGGCGGCCCCCGGCGGCGCGCCCCAGGGCGCTCCGCAGGGCGCTCCGCAGGGCGCGCCGCAGGGCGGTCAGGGTGGCGCGCAGGGCGGCCGCGTCCGCGAGAGCGCGGGCGGTGACGCCGCGCGCCCGGCCCAGGGTGGTCCCGGCGGCCAGGGCGGCCCCGGCGGCCAGGGCAACTTCGGCAACATGCCGCAGGTCTCCCCCGCCCAGTGCGACTCGATCACCAAGAAGCTCAACGCCAAGCCCGCGCTCCGCGACAAGCTCACCCAGCTCCGCCAGAGCATGATGGGCGGCGGTGCCGGCCCCGAGGCGCGCGAGCAGATGCGCGCCCTCTACGACAGCCTCGGCGTCGACGGCCGGACGATGCGCGCCTGCCAGTTCCAGCAGGGGGGCGGGCAGGGCGCCCCCGGCGGCCCCGGCGGCAACTTCGCGCCCCAGGGCGGCGCCGGCCGCGGCAACGCCGGCGGTGCCGGCCTCGCCGGCGGCGCCTTCGGCGGCGGCAACTTCGGCGGCGGCCGCGGCGGGCGCGGCGGCGGTGTGCAGCGCGGCGTCGTCTTCGTGAAGACGGGCGACACCAAGACCGGCCCGATCTTCGAGCCCCGCATCGTCACCCTCGGGCTCGGCAACTTCGATTACACCGAGGTCGTCTCCGGCGTGCAGCCGGGCGATCAGGTCGCGCTCGTCTCGGCCGCGCTCCTCCAGCAGAGCCGCACCCAGATGCAGGAGCGGATGCGCCGCGGCCAGGGGCTCCCCGGCATGGGCGGCACGGGCGGTGGCCCGGGCGCCGGTGGCCCGGGCGGCGGCGGTCGCGGCCCCGGCGGCAACCCGGGTGGCGGCGGTGGCGGCCCGCGCGGAGGCTGAGCCATGGCAACCGTGATCGACACGACGCCGGACCTCGACCCGCAGCCGCACGGGCCGCCGACGCACGGCCGGCCGGTGCCCTCCAAGCACCCCGGGCTCCTCGGCGCGTCCGGCGGGATGCCGCTCGGTGAGATCCTCCGCGTCTCCCTCGAGGCGCTGCGCGTCAACAAGATGCGCTCGATCCTCACCATGCTCGGCATCATCATCGGCGTCAGCGCCGTGATCGCGATGCTCGCGCTCGGCAACGGCGCGAAGGAGGCGGTCAACGCCCGCATCGCGTCGCTCGGCACCACGCTGCTGACCGTCAACCCCGGCCAGGTCTTCACCGGCGGCATCGCCTCCGGGACCGACCGCGCGCGGCTGCGGATCGAGGACGCACAGGTGCTCGCCGACCGCGGCACCACGTTCGAGCAGGTGCAGCCGGAGATGGGGCGCCAGCTCCAGGTCCAGTACCTCGGCAAGAACACGAGCGTCAACGTCCTCGGCACGACGGCGAACTACCCGGAGGTGCGCAAGTACACCATCGCCGCCGGGCGGATGTTCAACACGGCGGAGGACGCCGGCCGCAAGCGCGTCGCCGTCCTCGGCCCCACCACCGCCACGAACCTCGGCTTCGCGAGCCCCGACCTCGCGGTCGGCCAGACGATCCGCGTCGGCGGCGGCAGCTTCGAGGTCGTCGGCGTCTTCAACGCCAAGGGCGGCGCGACGGGCTTCAACGACCCCGACGACCAGGTCGTCGTGCCGATCCAGACGGCGCGCTTCCGCGTCCTCGGCTCCGACAACCTCCGCTCGATCAACGTCCTCGCCCCGAGCGAGCAGGCGATCCCGCAGGTGATGGCCGACATCCAGAAGATCCTCCGCCGCCAGCACCGGCTCCCCGCCGGGCGGCCGGACGACTTCCAGATCCGCAACCAGGCCGACTTCCTCAACACCCTCGGCGAGACGACGGAGGTCTTCACCTACCTGCTCGCCGGTGTCGCGACGGTGTCGCTCCTCGTCGGCGGCATCGGGATCATGAACATCATGCTCGTGTCGGTCACCGAGCGGACGCGCGAGGTGGGCGTCCGCAAGGCGCTCGGCGCGACGCGAAAGACGATCCTGTCGCAGTTCCTCATCGAGGCCGTCGTCCTCTGCGTCCTCGGCGGCATCATCGGGATCCTCCTCGGCATGGGGATGGCCTTCGGTCTCCGCATCGGCCTCGGCTGGACGACGTCCGTCTCCATGGCGTCGATCATCCTCGCCTTCACCTTCTCGGCGGTCGTCGGCGTCGTCTTCGGCGTCTGGCCGGCCCGCCGCGCCGCCGGGCTCGACCCGATCATCGCGCTGCGCTACGAGTAGCCGCACGCCTTGCACGACGCGACGGGCCGGCGTTCCTTCACGGACGCCGGCCCGTTCGCATTCTCGCCACCCCGAGAGCACTCGTGAGCACTCGTCAACGCCCGGAGCAGCGCGATGGACGTCGGCTTCGCCGCAGGCGGAGGGGAGTCATGATCGACGACGCGCCCGTGCCGGACGCGGACCCGGCACCCCCCGGGCCGCCGCCGCGGCGCCGCCCCACCGCGGGATGGCTCCTCCGCCAGATCGCCTTCTGGCTCCTCGTCCCGCTGATCGTCGCCGTGATCTGGCGCATCGTCACCTGGCCGGTGGCGCTGCCGCGCCGTTAGGCCGCCGCCCGCGCCCCGGGGGCGGCTTGACCGCGGCCGGGGCGCGGCGCACAGTGGTCCGGGAGGGCGCGCGCGCGCCCCGCGCACCCCGGAGGTCCGATGTCCGCCCCCACCCGCCGGACGGCGATCGCCGCGATCGGGCTCGCGCTCCTCGGCTGCGCGTCCGGCGGCGCCGGGTCACGGGGCCGTGAGGCCCGCGCCCGCCGCCGCGACGTCATCACGCGCGACGAGATCGCGCACGGCCAGTACGCCAGTGCCTACGACGTCGTCCACACCCTGCGCCCGCAGTGGCTCGTGCCGCGCGGCTCGGACACGATCCTCGCCGCGCCGGGGGAGGTGCAGGTCCGCGTCGACGAGTCGTGGCTCGGCGGGATCGCGACGCTGCGCTCCGTCGCCGCCGTGGGGATCGAGGCGATCCAGTGGGTCGACCCGGTGTCCGCCGCCGGGCGCTGGGGAGGCGACTTCCGCAACGGCGCGATCGTCATCGTCGGCCTCGCGCGCTGAGCCCCGGGCCGAGCATAGATTGCCAGGATGACCGACCCGCGTGGCAGCCGCCGGTTCGACGACGAGGAAGTCGCGCTCATCCTCCGCCGCGCCGCGGAGCTGCAGGAGGCGCAGCCCGGCGCCGGGAGCCAGGGGATGACGCTCGCCGACCTCGAGGAGGTCGCCCGCGAGGCGGGGCTCGACCCGAGCCTCGTGCGCCGCGCCGCCGCGGAGGTGGGCGACGCGGGCACCACCGGCGCGGCCGCCGCCCCGCTCACCGGCGGCTCCCGCTTCCTCGGCGCCCCGACCGTGCTCCGCGCCGAGCGGATCATCGACGGCGAGCTCGCGGTCGACGAGTTCGAGACGCTGCTCGACGAGATCCGGAGCACGTTCAACGACGTCGGGTCGTTCAGCACCCTCGGGCGCACGCTCGCCTGGCGCTCCAGCCCCGGCATGCACGGGCGCCACGGCGGCGGCGCGCGCCAGATCAACGTCACCATCGTCATCCGCGGCGGTCAGACGGGGATCCGCGTCGAGGAGTCGACGGGTCAGTTCGCCGGCGGGCTGTTCGGCGGGCTGATGGGCGGTCTCGGCGGAGGGGGTGGCAGCATCGCCATGGGGATCGGCATCGGCGCCCTGCACTCGGCGCTCGCCGTGCTCGGGATCTGGGGCGCGTTCATCGGCGGCAGCTACGGGCTGGCGCGCACGATCTTCGTCACCACGTCGCGCCGCCGCGCCGCGGCGCTCGCCGCGCTCGCCGACCGGCTCGCCGAGTACGTGCAGGGCGCCGTGACCCCCGCCGGCCCACGGCGCCTGTCCCCCGCCGCGCCGGAGAGGCTCGGCGAGCCCGCGCCGCCACGACGTGACGGGCCGTAGCCGCCGCGCGCGGCGCCGCGCGCTCGCCGCGCTCGCGATCGCCGCGGCGGGCGTCGCGCCGGCGACCGCGCGCGCCCAACGCCTGCCCCCGGCCACGACCGGGGGGCTCGCGCCTCTGTCCCCGGACGCCGACACGGTGCCCGTCCGCCGCGGCGACGAGGCGACGGTACGCACCCCGGTGCTCGGCGACGGCCGCCCGCTCCGCGCCACGGTGTGGTGGGTGCGCGGCGACTCGCTCGGGCTCCGCGTGCCGCCGTACGCGGAGACGTACGCACTCGCCGCGGCGGACGTGCGCGCGCTCACCGTCAGGCGCCGCTACCCCGGCTACGGGTGGCGGGCGTGGAAGGCGGCCGGCGTCGGCGCGCTCCTCGGCGGCGCGGCCGGCTTCCTGTTCGGCGAGGCCGTCCGCTGCAAGCCGGCGAGCTACGTCCCCCCCGGCACCGTCGACTTGAGCTGCGACACCGGGACCAACGATTTCCGCCCCGGCCTCACGGTGCTCGGCGGCGCCGTGGGGAGCGGGCTCGGCGCCCTCGTCTGGTCGCTCGTCGAGCCGCGCCGGTGGGTGCCGGCGCGGCTCCGGAGGGGGGGCGCCTAACGAAGCGCGGGCCGGCCCCCGCGAGGGGAGCCGGCCCGCGTCCGCGCGGCGCAGCCGCGCGACGCTACAGCGTTACTTCTTCGGGTCGAGGATCCCGTCGATCCGGTGCACCGCGCCCTGCAGGTGCAGCTTGGTCGCCCGGTCGTTGGTGTTCGGGATCGCGCGCTGGATGTCGGCCCTGAGCTGGGTGAGCGTCCCGCGCAGGTGCGACTTCGCGTCCTCGGAGAGCGGGATCTGCTGCTGCTGGCCGAAGCCGCCGCCGCCCCCGCCCCCCTGCCCGGCGGCGGGCGCCGGCGGCGGGTTCAGCTTCCGGTCGATGGTCGCGAGGAAGTCGTTCTGCAGCTCGCGGCGGAACGCGTCCGCGTTCGGCGCCCCGTTGTAGATCTCCGCCCAGATCCCGCGCCGCACGTCGTCGAGCATCGCCGCCAGCGGGTAGGCGGCCTCCTCGTCCAGCGCCTCCTGCTCCAGCAGGCGGTTCATGCGCCCGTCGTTGAGGAGGCTGGTGAGCACGCGGCTCTGCGCGTTGTTGATGCGCTGGATCATCCCCTCGGCCTCGATGCGCGCCCCGATCTCCGGGCGGACGAGGAACGTGGGGGTGCGGAAGACGTTCTCGTTCAGGAAGCGCACCGCCTCCTGCTGGCGCGCCCGGGAGAGCGGCGCGTACACCGGCCCGGCCTGCCCGCCGGTCTTGTACTGCACCGTGCCGCCGCCGACCATCGTCGCCACGTGGCCGGCCTCGGTGGCCCACTGGTTCACCGTGCGGTTGTACAGCTCCTCGAGGTCGCTGTTGTCCTCGAGCGGCTGCCGCGTCGCGTCGGCGATGTAGCCGACGACGCGCTTGAGGTTCTTGTAGCCGAGCGTGGTGGACTTGACCGGGTCGGCGTCGCCCACCGCCTCGTTCAGCGTCCCGAAGCCGCCGAACTCGTTGTTCGCCGAGAAGCGGTACCACGGGATCGTGTCCTGCATCCGCGCCCACGTGTCGAGCGTCGGCCGCTCCTGCTCCGGCGTCCGCGCGTTGGGGATCGGCTTGTACCCCCACGCGATCGCGAACTTGTCGTACGGCCCCACGCGCGGGATGATCGCGTTCAGCGGGATGTTGTCCTCCGGCTGCGCGACGTAGTTGTACCGCGAGTAGTCCATGATCGACGGGCTGTGCCCCATCCGCGACACCCAGCTCGCGCTGCGCACGCTGTCCGCCGGGTAGGTCGAGGAGCCGATCTGGTCGTGCTGGAGGCCGAGCGTGTGCCCGATCTCGTGCGCGACGACGAACTGGAGGAGCCGCCCGCTCAGCGAGTCCGGCATCGGGAGCTTCCGCGCGCGCGGGTCGATCGCCGACGCCTGCGTGAAGTACCAGGAGCGGTTGAGGTTCATCACGTTGTGGAACATGCGCACCGACCCGTTCAGGATCTCACCGGTGCGCGGGTCGTGCACGTGCGGCCCGACGGCGTTCTCCGTCGTCGACGGGAGCCAGCGGATCATCGTGTGGCGGATGTCCTCGGCGCTCCAGTCGGGGTCGTTCTTCGGCACCTCGCCGGCGACGATCCCGTTCTTGAAGCCCGCCGCCTCGAACGCCTGCTGCCACTCCTCGATCCCCGCCTTCACCCACGGCTTGAGCCAGTCCGGGGTCGCCGGGTCGACGTAGTAGACGATCGGCTGCTTGGGGTAGCAGAGGTTCCCCTCGCGCCGGTCGCTGCACTCGAGGCGGTACTTCGTGATGTAGCGGCGCCGCACGGAGCGCGGCTCCTGCGTGCCGAAGTCGACGTTCTGGAGCGAGAAGAAGCCGACGCGCTCGTCGAAGCGGCGCGGCATCATCGGCTGCTCGGGGAGCTTCACGAGGCTCCAGTGGGCGAGCACGCTCTGCGCGGGGCGCGCCTGCGCGCCCTGGCCGCCGCCGCCCCCGCCGCCCCCCGGGCCGCCGGCGGCCACCGGCACGCCGGTCTGCGTCGCCTCGATCTCGACGTTGTTCGGGAAGGCGATGGCGCGCTCGACGTACGACCGCGTCGCGTCGATCTGCCCGCGGATGGCGGCGATCTCCGGCACGTTGGTCGTGAACAGGCGCGTCACGTCGATCACCGGCGCGCTGTCGGGGCCGTACGCCTCGACGTTGAGCACCGCCACGATCGGCGCGTAGTTGGACGCCTGCACCGCGTTCCACACCGCGAGCGTGGTGTCGGCCACGATGTCGTACTGCGGCGACCGGACGATGACGCGGTTCCCGTTGCGGTCGAAGCGCAGCGTCCGCTCGCCGAACTGGTCGCCGCCGTAGGCCCCGAAGCCGCCCCCCCCCGGCTGGTTCGGGTTGGCCGCCGCCGCGCGGGCGTAGCGCCCGACGAGCAGCATGTCCTTCCCGATCTCGCGGCGCGGGATCTCGAAGAAGAGGCGGTCG
>JADMIO010604162.1_pt1 | contig 15802 bp, 23 predicted proteins | sample 8958161 | NCBI WGS metagenome assembly JADMIO01 (sample SAMN16585339, study PRJNA669376) | soil metagenome | isolation source: Crop rotation soil | place: USA: Cullars Rotation, Alabama | collected 2011
GCGACAACTTGTCCACGTGGAATTCTAAGCTTAGGATCCCAATGTGCTGGAAAGGGAATTCAACTCCGGCACTCAAGCCACCATCGGCATCGCGGAACGGAAAGGGCTATTGGTGGAATGATGAAACGAATCGACCGGGCTGCGATGGCCAGGGAGACCGTCGCGATTTGTGAGGCGGGCGTTTATCGCTCGCCCGGTGGCAGGTCCGTGAGCATCGCCGATGCTCTCGGCCAGGCGAAAGCCGGCACCGTCCTGTACTCGCCTGAGCGGGCGCCATCCATCCGCACTTCGAATGGTTCGCGCGCTCCCCGGTTTGAGGTGAGGAATGAAACGGCTTTTGCCGCCTTGAGCCTGCTCGCTGCGTCTGCGGATGCTCACCTGGCATGTCTCAACTTTGCTTCGGCAAAAAATCCCGGCGGCGGATTCCTGAACGGATCCCTTGCGCAGGAAGAGGCGTTGGCCTGCGCTTCTGGCCTCTATCCTTGTCTGCTCAAGGCTCCGGAGTACTACGAACGGAACCGCGCGAACCGTTCGGCTTTGTATCTGGACTTGGCCATCTTCTCGCCCCTTGTCCCGTTCTTTCGCAATGACGACGGCAATTTGTTGGAAAAACCTGTTCTCGCTTCCGTGATTACGGCCCCGGCACCCAACGCCGGAGCCGTGGCCGACAACGAGCCTCATAATACTCACCTGGTTGAGGCGACCCTCAGGCGTCGGGCTGAACTTGTTCTGGGAATCGCCCGCGCCCACGCCGTCGAACATCTTGTCCTGGGTGCTTGGGGCTGCGGCGTGTTTCGCAACGACCCGCGCCTTGTTGCCAGAAGTTTTAAGGAACTGCTGCAAACCTCAGGCGAATTCGGCGGCGCCTTCCAAAGTGTGGTTTTTGCGGTGTATGACCGGGCGGCGGAACAGGCAACGTTTCGAGCCTTCGCAGAATGCTTCACCAGTCAATCATGAAGCTTCCCTCTTAAACGAACTTGAAAGTGCTCGGCCGCCCCGCTGCTGTCCTGGAAGGACGAACTCCGTGAGTCCCACGAATGATCTCTCCCTCTCTTCGCCCAGCGAGGAGAGGGCCGGGGAGAGGAGTCCTGCGGAAAACGAAACCTCTCCCACGAACTCTGTGAGTCCGTCCCATCCGTCCCATCCGTCCCATCTGTCCCGATGCCCCAACCTCCGCTCCTGCCTCCGGCTCGGTTCAGCTTCCAAATTGAATGTTGAGCGTTGAAAGTTGGACGTTTTTTGTCCGTCCCAAGGCACGAGCTACCCTGGGGAAATGGCGGACCCCGGAGGGCGGACGAGGCGCTTGCCACCATCGGCGGGCGAGGGTAAATTCCGCGGCGATGAACCGCAGCAGGGTAAACCGCCACATGCCCGGCCAAACGTACCTCAAGCATCCATTGCCCCTCCCGAGACGGCTGCCGCTGCTGATGTTGTTGCTCTTGCTGCCGGTCGTGGTGCAGGCCCAATTCAATTACGCGACCAATAACGGCACGATCACCATCTACGAATATACCGGTCCCGGCGGTGCGGTGGTCATTCCAGCCACGATCAATGGCCTCCCGGTCACTCGCATTGGGAACTCTGCGTTCACTTTCAGATCCAGTCTGACCAGTGTCACCATCCCTAACAGCGTTACCAGCATCGGGAACCAAGCGTTCTATTACTGCTACGCCCTGAGCAGCCTCACGCTCGGGAACAGCGTTACCAGCATCGGGGACTCTTCGTTCGCACAGTGTACCAGCCTGACCAACATTATGATTGGCAACAGCGTGACCAACATCGGGGACCAGGCGTTCGATCACTGCTTCAGCCTTCGCAGCGTCACGATCCCGAACAGTGTCACTAGCATCGGGAGTAATGCGTTCTATTCCTGCAGCAGCCTGAGCGCGATCACGGTGGATGCGCTCAATCCCTTCTATAGCAGTGTGGATGGGGCCTTGTTTAACAAGAGCCAGGACCTGCTCATTCAATTTCCGGGGGGCAAGGCTGGTAGCTACACGATCCCCGACGGCGTTGCCACCATCGGGGGCTACGCGTTCGCACAGTGCAGCCTGACCAACCTTATGATTGGCAACAGCGTGACCAACATCGGGGACCAGGCGTTCGATCACTGCTACGCCCTGCGCAGCGTCACGATCCCGAACAGTGTCGCCAGCATCGGGAGCAATGCGTTCTATTCCTGCAGCAGCCTGAGCGCGATCACGGTGGATGCGCTCAACCCCTTCTACAGCAGTGTGAATGGGGTCTTGTTCAACAAGAGCCAGGCCCTGCTCATTCAATTTCCGGGGGGCAAGGCTGGTAGCTATACGATCCCCGACGGCGTTGCCACCATCGGGGGCTACGCGTTCGCGTTCTGCAACAGCCTGACCAATGTTATGATTGCTGACAGCGTTGTCAGTATCGGGTCCTCTGCGTTCTATGCCTGCAACAGACTGACCAACGTCACAATGCTGAACAGCGTTATCAGCATCGGGGACTACGCGTTCGCTGGCTGCGTCAGGCTGACCAACTTCACGATGGGGAGCAGTGTCACTAGCATCGGGAGCAATGCGTTCAATAACTGCCTGGGCCTGACCGACGTCACGATCCCCAACAGCGTCACGGCTATCGGGGGTTCTGCGTTTGATCACTGCACTGGTCTGACCAGTATCACGATCCCCAACAGCGTCACCAGCATCGAGTACTCTACATTCGCTTACTGCACCAGCCTGAGCAGCGTCACGATGGGGAACAGTGTCACTAGCATCGGGAGCAATGCGTTCTATCACTGCGGCAGCCTGACCAGCGTCACGGTCCCCAACAGCGTCACTAACATTGGGGGCTCGGCGTTCGAATCTTGCAGCAGCCTGACCAGCGTCACGATTGGGAACAGTGTCACCAGCATCCGGATCTGGACGTTCAATCAATGCACCAGCCTGACCAATGTTATGATTGGCAACAGCGTCACCAACATAGAACAAGCTGCATTTTCCCGCACCAGCCTGAGCAGAGTGACGATCCCCAACAGTGTCACCCGCATCGGGGACTCTGCGTTCTTCTCCTGCAGCAGCCTGACCGACGTCACGATCCCCAACAGTGTCACCAGCATCGGAAACTATGCGTTCGATTCCTGCAGTAGATTGACCAGCGTCATGATCCCCAATAGCGTCGCCAACCTCGGTTACGCTTCGTTCTCTGACTGCTACAGCCTGACCAACGTCACCATCCCTAACAGCGTCACCAGTCTCGGGGACGGGACGTTCCGGAACTGCACTAACCTGACCCGCATCACGATCCCTAACGGCGTCACCAGCATTGGGAATGTGGCGTTCGTGAATTGCACCAACCTGACGGGAATCTATTTTCGAGGCAACGCCCCTGGGCTTGGTGTATCTGTGTTCTGGGGTGCCAGCAATGTGACCGTCTATTACCTGCCCGGAACCACGGGCTGGGGGTCGACGTTTGGCGGGCGTCCGGCCGTGCTGTGGAACCCGCTGGTCAAAACGCGCGATCCCAGCTTCGGTGTGCGGACGAATCGGTTTGGGTTCACCATCACCGGTACCGCGGGCATCCCCTTGCTCGTGGAGGTGTCCACGACTCTTGCCAATGCCAGCTGGGTTCCATTGCAAAGTTTCAGCCTCACCAACGGTGCGTTCTACTTCAGCGATCCTAACTGGACAAACCATCCTGACCGCACTTACCGCCTCCGCCCGCCGTAAGGGGAAGGGAGCCTCCATTGTTCACTCACCACCCATGGCTTCTCGCTAAACTGAATGTTGAGCGTTGAATTGAAAGTTGAACGTTTTTTGTCCGTCCGGGGCAGAGCTACCCTGGGAATGGCCCAACCAAATTCCTCAACCCTGAGGGGTTGAATCATGACGCCCGTCTCAAATCCCCAATAAAAACAGGCTTCCTGGCTCATCCTGGTTTCTTACGAGGCCGTTGGCTCGACGTGATCATGAACGGTCTCCTGTGGTGCCTCCAGCTTCGTGACATAGGGAAACAAGATGTAACCGGCGGTCGCGACAAAGAGGAACGCGCCAGGTAAAGCTGTCCACCACTCCAGAACTCCCACGCATGCCAAGATGATGAATGGCGTACCCAAGAATGCCAAGCCCCAGGACCACCAGAAATCCCATCTTCGATTGCTGCGGTATGCGGACCCGCAGCGCGAACAAGCGCCGTCAACGTGAGAGCCGCGACGGAGGAACCTGCGCCGCGGGATCCGAAAATCGCACCGAGGGCATGAAGCGACGTAACGCATGAACGGCCTAACTGTTGAGTAAGCCGAATAATATCGGTACGCGCCCAGGGCAAGGAAAAACACCGCGTCCCTCCATTCCCAGAGTTTGCCTAGCTGTCAAGAGGCCGCTTGTGTGGACAAATCAATGAACGCATCGTGCCTCCAGTAAAAATCGATGGCGGCGCCCAACTGCTGTGCTGTGCAGTCTGACCGCTGTAATTTCACGGGAGGCAACGACAGGGTGGTCGTGCGCAGCACCCCGCCGGATTCGCTGCCGCGCTTGGTTCGGCGGCGTGGTCATTTCAATCGTGTTGCCTCCATCTGCAACCCGTCTCCAATCACCATCCACGGCTTGGTGTCTTGCTTCCGCCAGAACTCGACTCTCCGGCGAACGGTGATGCCGGGGGGCAGCGCTCCATTGTTGGTGGAGGGTCGGACTGTGCTCGTCTCGTCGGCGGGCGGAACCTGAAACTCTGGATCGGTCAGCGTCAAGGTCGCCACGGTCTTGCCATTCGCTTTAATGGCGAAGACCTGCGGTTCGGGCTTTGGCTTTTGTGTCTCCGCCGCCCATACGGCGGCCGCGAGAACGACCATGCTACCCACCGCCCCTGCGACTGCTCGTGTTCGTGTTTTCATTTTCATGTCGTGCTGGGTGCAGATGCTGAACGGCCTAACAGTTGCGTGTGCCTGGACTCAATGCGACCCGGCGCACGGGACGCAACGATGCGCATGGTTCGGCCGCACGGTCACCATGCTGAAAGCTGACCTCCTCCCTGTGCGACGATACTCTTGCCTGTCGGTGCGGAGACCTGCCAACTCTCGTAGCCGGACGAGAATGGAATAATCTCCAATCGTCGGTCGCCGTCGAAATCAATGAGCAAGTCGGCCGTGCCCTCGCGAACCTCCACGCGCCGAACCGATGCACCAGCAAGCAAAGAGGTGGCACGCGCTGCCGCATCAATCGGTGCCGGCAAACCAAACTGCTGTCGGTGATCGTCCCCGCTGACTGCGATGCCGCCCTGGTGAATCAGCCGCCACGGACACTCGACCGTGACACCGAGTGAATCTCCAAACGCGAAGAACCACATCGAAGGCTCCGAGAACGAAACCTCGACGTGTCGCCCGACCATCCAAGAGAAGTCAAAAGGGTTCATACCCGTAGTGCGGCCTAACACCCCCGCTCAGCGACCCGGCGCACGGGACGCAACGAGGGCCACCGCGACGCTCCCGCCGGACTCGCTGAAGCGCATGGTTGTTAGGCATCCGGTATCGGTCCATAAAGTTCAATCACCTGAAGCACCTCCGTGCTAAAACGTTGCAGCTCCTCACTCGTAAGCAGTCCCATCGAGTGGATGATGCCAATCTGGGTCAGCGCCGTCGAACGGCGAAAATCATTGAAGCCTCGGGCAATATCATTGTCCCGTTTCTGAATCCGCTCATAGAGACTCAGGTATTTCTCGTGTGAGGTCTTTTCGCCGCGCGCAATCTCGCGTTGCGCCTCGTCGAGAATCTTTTGGCACAGCCGTTCGAGCGCTGTTTGCCTCAGCTCACGGAACACTTTCCAGTCTCGTTCAGAGATGCTTCGCAACATATGAACACCAAACTGATCTTTCTCATTCATCCACCTCAGGCCGCTTATTTTGTAAGTGCTGCATATCCGGTCTCGGTCAAAACCACTCTCGAACCCGTCTGGCAAACAAAGCCGAGTCGCTCCAAACCTGCAAGAGCTGTCCCCAAGTCCTGTTCGGTGGCCGCATCGTCCTCACGCGTGGTGACCCGAATCGTATCTAGCTCCGATTCGTGCGCCTCCTCCAAAAGCCACATGATCTTGTTCTGAAGCGGCGTGAGGCTGGTCTTCCTCATGGCGTATGAAGCGGCCTAACCCAGCTCAGCGACGCGGCGCACTGGACGCGACGAATGCAACCGCGACGCTCCCGCCGGGTTCGCTGCGCGCCTGGTGTGGTCGCCATAATCAGACAAACTGCTTCAATCGCTCCCGCAAATCCTGCTCGGCAAGCTCCAACGTATCAAATGCAGGGTCGCTACTCACGTTGAAACCATAATCATCTGTGACGTGAGCTACACGGAACTGGCAGCGAGGCTGCCACTCAGGGCCATTGTCGAAGTCCACGACAAATAACTGACCTCGAATTCGGACATCAAGCATCGGTGGTAAATGCTCGAAGCTGCACTTCGCTCCAAAATCGAGCGCGAGCCTCTCCCCGAGAAGTTTCAGCGCTGCGCACTGCTCTGGATGTATCGTGGACATCGCACACCTAACAGTTGGGTAAGCCGAATAATATCGGCACTATTGGATATTGGCCGGGTTGTCTGTGACTCTCTCAAACCAATTCCAGAAATCATCGTCGTCGGTCCAAGTATGACGATCGCCGTCCGGTCGCCGCAACCAAACATCGACAGGCGGTTCGGCTGAACCACTCAAAACCGTCCAAACCTCTCCGGCCTGATAACCCGGAGGCACAATCTTGCCGTTCGGATCGCGAACGACCAACTCTTTGCGGAGGCGCACCTGCTCTCCGGCGCGAATCCCACAGCGATACTCAGTGATGGAATACTCGCCGATGAGTTTCCATTGATGCGGCTTGTTCTCAGAAGGCTGCGTTGTCACGTCCGGCCTTTTGTGTTGGCCCAAGGCCCACCCGCAGAAAACGGCTCCCGCAAAATCCCCAATAAAAACCGGCTTCCTGGCTCATCCTAGTTTCTTACGAGGCATCATGTGAACATCTCTCTGTGTGACCGAATATAGAGTGCAACTGCCAACTCAACCGACTCACACCAGCCAAGTGCGTGCTTGGCGAAGAACGCCCTCGCTCTTGCTTCGTCCTGCTCTTCCCAGTCGAACAGTATGTCGCATCGAGCCTCTCGATCCGTCGGGATTGGCGAGCCCCCAAATATGACAGTGCGCACATCATCGAGGGCATCGACGGCCGCTGTCGCGCCAATCGTGCGCATGGCGAGCCGCGTATCCTCTGCGTAATCACCGGAGGAATTGCTGAGAAACTGACTCAAGCCACCGTTCGTCACCTCCCAAATAAAACTGTTCACGTGAATGACGATTCGTTCGCCCTCCGACAATCTCTTGGAGTAAGACTCAAATGGCTCCAAGTGTCCGCATTTGGTCTCAAAGATTCGGTCACGAATTCCGTGGTAGAGTTCGTGCACATGCTGGCTCTTAAAGATGGTGTCAAGGTCGGCCACGAGGTCCTGTTTCAATTTGCCGGCTTCGGTTGGTTCTCGTCGACTTGCTTGATCCCGCCGTCACCAAACTGAACGCTCACCAAACGGTGGGCAGGAATAACCTGCGGCCCTAGATCGGGCCGCTGGGGCCGTGTGATGATGAGAAACTCGCGCGTCAGGCGGCCACGAGCATCAACGTTCCAACTGCCGCTTCCGGGCACGGCCTTGGAGTCATTGAGACGAGTGAAACCGCGGGTCCGCTCGCCCTGCGTTTGATACTCCAAGGAAAGGATCACACCCTCAGCAACCGTATCTGACTTGCCGCTTGGCGGCGCACAGCCTGGAAGAACCAACGCGATGGCGATTACGGATCCGAGGAGGACCGGATGGATTTTCATAATGGGTGATGTGTTGTTTCCTAACAAATATTCGGTCTCAAAAAAATTGTGTTTTTCGGCGGGCGCATTAGGCCTCGGAAATGCGCCCGACAAAGGCTGCGTTGGTTAGGCCGACGGTTCATCGCACCTGAAGACGAAATGACTCTGGTTTCGACAGGCCAACATCGAGAGAACCTTCAAGATAGACTGCTCCAGCGTTTGTTGGAATCTGGTCCAGCGGAAACAGAACACTAAAGGTCACATTGCTCGATGGGGAATAGTCGGAAGAGTCTAATCCACGAACGTAAATGGCCGTGCGTCTCGTTCCTCCTTTGCCATCTGGGAAATCGAAAAAGCGATACACCTCGCCCTTCTGATCCGTAATCATCCAGGTGGCAAGCTTCGGCGATTTCTTCATCGGGTGGGCTGCTAAAACAGTGATGCTGACAGATGTCATGGAACCCAGCCGCGGATCGTCAACTAAACGAGCCGACGCGGGCAGGACGGAAATCTCTTTCTGGAGTCCCGGATTTGCTTCCTTTCGACAGCCGCACAACACGAACCATGCAATAAGTGAGAGGGCAAAGAGCTTTGGTTTCATGCCTTTGATGCGCGTGAAATGGGCGGCGCGGAAATTGGCCTGTTTCTCACTCATCTGGCTGCGGAGCAAGCTGTGGCGGCGGCGACCCGGAATCAAGCGTTGAATGCGCTGGAGATCCCGCACGGTGCGTTTCGGCACCTGCTCAAGTTCAAACAGGAGTTCGACTGGAAAGTGTTCGCCCAGGAGGAGGAGAAAATGAAACGCAAGAAGCTGGCCCGGCTCTTCAATATGGCTGAGTCCCTGAACTACCAACTCACACCAAAACCATGACTTACACGTCTAGTTTCTTAGAAGGCCACTTCAATGTCTCTTCTCCTTCCAATATGCCTCATAGGCTCGTGTGCAATCCGGGCAGACAAAATCGCGGACACGACGCTCGAACTCATGCCGATACTCGCGCTCTCCGCTTAGAATGACGCCGCCGTGATGCGGAAACCGCTGCTTCACATCATCCAAGTAGGCGATCATGTAAACAACCTCACCCGAAGAAACCTGAATCCACTCTGCCCGCATCTCCGAGCCGTGAATCTCGCACTTCGGAGGCGGACCAGAATGCCGTGATGCAACATCAACCGACCGGCAACCAATCACAAAGACCGCGATTGCTATGATGGCGATGAATCGGTGCATGACGCTCGCAGTGGCCTAACGACCCAATAGCTCAGAAGTTCTCTGAGCTCGATTTGGCATAAAATTGGTTATTGTTCACACCTAATTAAGTGGTTTTGGGGTTGAGCTGCAAGAGCCACGAACCGTGCTTTTGCTGGTTCAAAGCGTGAATGGTTTCGTCGTAAGGTTGGCGGCTCTGCCATAGCTTCCAGAGGATCTTTAACCAGCGTTGGCCAAGACAGCGCAAGGCACAGGCATGGCTCTTGCCCTTTTCCCGCTGGGCCAGGTAATAGGCCTGGGCCCAGGCGCAAAACTTCCGGCTGCAGTTGGCCCACAAATGCACGGCGTGGCGCAGATGCCGATTGCAATGCCAGCGAATTTTGGCCCGCCTTGTCTGGCCGCTCTCAAAACTCACCGGGGCTGTCCCGGCCACACATTGCAGGCCTTGCGCATCCGGGTACTGCTCCCGCTCCGTTCCGATCTCGCTCAACAACCGCGGCGCCAGCTTGTCGCCGGCTCCGGGCAGACTCCCAAACAAATCGTGGTCGGGGTGCTGGGCGAAGAGCTTCTCGATCGCACTTCGGTATTCCTCCAGTTGCCTTTGCAACGTTCGCAGGACTTGCGCCGTGCTCACGGCCAGCCGGCTCTTGGCTCGCGTCACCGCCTCCGAGCCGCCGAATCGATCGGCCCGGCCAAAGATCTCCAGCCGTTTGGCCGCCGTGTCCGGCCTCCACAGTTTGTGCGCGTGCAGGAACCTTTCCCATTTTCGTTGGCCGGCTTTGACCAATTGTTGGGCCGTAGGATAGGCCAGCACAAACTCCCACGCCGATGCCGCCGTCCAGTCGTCAAAGGCCTCCAGCGCCGCCGGATAATACTCGTAGAGGGCCTGTTGCAGTTGGTTAACCAGCGCCGTCCGTTGCGTGATCAACTCCACTTCATCCCGGCACAACAATCGCAGCTCCTCCGTCAGCGGGTCTTCCGGCGCCAGCGGCCGCCAATGCTGGCCATCGACCCGGAGCGCATCGGCAAAACACCAGGCATCGGTCTGGTCGGTCTTGGACCCGCTGGGCACGTGACGATCCCGGTAGCGTTCGGCCGCCTTGGGCTGCATCGGATAGACCGTCACCTGGCTTTGCAGCAACTGCTCCACCGCCGCTCCCTGATTGGTCTCGATGGCCACACCCAACCCAGGGTAGGCCTTAATCAGGGCCCGCCATTGGGCCCATCCTTCTGCTGTATGCGCGAAGGTCAGGCTCGCAACCGTCGCGCCCTGGCGATCCAGAATGACCGCGTCATGATGATCCTTCGCCCAGTCGAACCCGGCGAAGTGGGTCAGTTGTTCGAATGTATGCATGCGTTTTGTCTTTCCATGCATCGTCGGCCGGCCAGGCGTCGTGCTGATATAAGGACCCTCGCAGGGTGATGTTCTCTCAGACGTTTGGGGCCGAGCCGCCACACCGGGCGATGTTCTGAGCTTGAGCCTCGCAGGCTGAGCGACCGAGGACCGTCTCCGGCGTGGGGCGATGCGACCGGGAACAGGTTTATTCCCAGCCGCAAATTTTGTCGCGGCAAAGTTATTCACCGCCGGCGGCGGAGACTTTTTAGGGAGTCTCCTCGCCACCGGATGAATAACTTTGGAGCAGATATCAGCGACGGCGGCCACAAGACGCGCCAATTGCAACAGTGAAGCGATGCCGCCGTTCGCTGCAGCGATTTGTTAGGTGTCAGTCCCATACCAGAACCCATCTTGTATCATGCGGCCGAACCACACAACCGCCCGATATTGCCTCACCGCCGTCTCTGGGGCGTGCGCCGAGACCATATACAACACGGACAACCCGCAAGCCACTGTGCTCGCTGCGCATGATCGGACCGTGAAAACCCCGAACATACACGTCGAATGGAATCAGAACGGCAAGCACGAGAACAATCCCAGCAACCGCCAACACTCGACGACTGTGATGGAGTGGGAAAAAGCTGTAGAGTAACACCAAGCCGACAAGTGACGCCAAGACGGTCAGCCGAATCGCAAGAATGTAAATGATGATGAGCGAGGCAATGACCTCGATCACCGTGACCAGCGGCCTCCTGACTTTCTGCGTCCCGTTATTCATGCGCGAAGAACACCTAACGCCCCAATATAGCTCAGCGACCCGGCGCACGGGACGCAACGAGGGCCACCGCGACGCTCCCGCCGGGTTCGCTGCAGCCTGGTTAGGCATTGCGGATTTTGCAGGAGAACTGCTCATGAGTCGATGGCTTTGTCTTGTTCGGAATCAGCGCCGGTAGGGCCAGTCGGGAGAACAAGCATGAAGAGCAGGGAATTGCGGTCGGGATACTCGTAAGGCACTGGAAGCTCGTCCTTCGAGATGGGGCGAAAGCCTGCTCGCCGGTAGAAGGCGTGAGAACGTGTTGCCACGGAGGGGGTATCCAGGACGATCGACTTAAGGCCGCGCGTCGGAGCGAAAGAGATCAGCGCCGAAAACAGCGCGGAGGAAATGCCCTTTTCATGGCCACGGAATGCCTGGGCGACGAAGAACTTCTTGAGCACTCCGATTTCCGGGGAAAGTGCCATGAGCCCGACGCAACCGACAATCGCTCCTGCCTTCTCCGCGACCCAAAAACCGCCGCCCTTATCACGATAGCTGGCGTTGATGTGACTCAGGTCGGGCTGGTCCGAGAGAGTAATTCCAAGTTGAAACTCATCGTTCTGAATACGGAGCACGAGTTCGATGACCGCGGATTGGTCAGAGTCGCGATACAGACGAATCATATGAGCGTAGCGATGCCTAACAGGGATTCGGCCCCAAATAAGCCGTGTTTGTCGGCGGCAGTGTTGCCGGGTTTTGGTTGCATTCAGACCGGGTTTGCAGGGAGATAGGCGCATTATGCCCTCGGAAATGCGCCGGAAAAAGGCTGCGTTCGTTTTGGCCAACCCCAAAGCCAAATTGATCGACCAAATGCGCGAGGTTTTGCGGGTCAAACATTATGCCCTGCGCACCGAGCAATCCTATTGCGATTGGGTGGTGCGGTTCCTGAAGTTCCATCGGGACCGCACGGGAGGCTGGAAGCATCCCCGTGAAATGGGCGGAGCGGAAATTGGAATGTTTCTCACTCATCTGGCTGCCGAGCAAGCTGTGGCGGCAGCGACCCGGAATCAAGCGTTGAATGCGCTGGATCCCGCACGGGGCGTTTCGGCGCCTGCTCTCGGGCCGGAGCTTTAACCGTCCCAAGCCCTGTTCTGTGTAATCCGTGTAATCCGTGGTTAAAAGCTTCGAAATTCGCAATTCCCCAACTCCGTCAAATCTTTTTCTAAAAAAGTTCCTGCATCGAGGCGCGTCGTGGCGCATCGAGGCGCATCGAGGCGCAACCAACTCTCCCGCCTGCCCCGCCCCTCGCCCATGATTTCTGAAACCCTGTGCTAAAAGGGGTGTGCGCAAAAAAACGCGCACTCATGATGGCACTGAAAGTCAAATTCAAGTCGAGGGAGAAAATCCCGGCCGAACCTCTCTGCCTTTCCAACCGTTCAAGGTTCAGAGTTCAGAGTTCAAAGTTCAAAGTTCGAAGTTCGAAGTTCAGTGTTCACCCTTCGAGGTTCAGTGTTTACCTCGGAGCGCCGGTGTCCCCACCGGCTTTCCCTCAACTCTCAACTCTCAACCCTCAACCTCAGCTCAATCCTGTTAATTCTGTCGATTTCGGGAACCAAAACTGCACCGGTTCCGGGGGGGTGCGGTTCCCGGGCCCTAAAAACGCTGTTTTCGCCTGTATTGGCGGGCTTGGAACGCGGTTCCCAGCGGCGGTTCCCAACGGTTCCCGCGGTTCCCAACCGGTCTCGATGGTACAGTTTTTCCCGCCTTGGCCGGGTCAGCTGCCCACCCCCAACCATCCAGCAACCTGCATCATTTGCGTTTCTGCCCCGGTGCCGGTTCATTCGACCTTCGTCTCACTCACCCACTCACCCACTCACACCTCTTTTGCAGGCCCTCAACTCTCAACCCACTAATGACTGAACCAACCACCAATGCCGTCGTTCCTGCTGCCCTCCCGGCACCAGTCCCCGCCTTTGCTGATCGCAAATTCCGCCAGCGCCTGCGCGACGAACTGCGCGCCGAGGAATGGGACATGCACAAGGAACTCATCGCCGTGGCCCGGGCCATCGTGAAGAATTTCCACGACGATCCGCACAAGAGCACCGCCGCGGATCTGCACCGGGTGATGGAACTGGCCTCGAAGCTGGGCCGCCTGGCCACCGAACCCGACTGTGATCTGGAACTGGGCGGCGACGGGGCCGCGGTGCGGATCGAGTTCCACGCCGCGCTGAAAAACGTTTACGCCCGCCGGCAATCCGAAGGCCGCCCTTTGCCTTCCGGCGTCATTATTGATGCGGAGACCGTTCCCGCCGCGCCTCCGGCCGCAGAACCATCAACGCTCAACCCTCAACCCTCAACCAACTAATGCTCGAACTCGAAGACTACATCGAATCCGGCCTGGACGCGGGTTGCCCCGTGGACCAGTTGGAAAACTTTGCCCGCGCCGGCGTCACCTTGCAGCCCCGCCAGCTCGCGGCCAGCGCCGCCGCCCGGCTCTGCGATCGGCCCGATGGCCCCAACGCCGTCGGCTACGGCGGCGCCCGCGGTGGCGGCAAGACGCACTGGCTTTTCGCCCAGATGGGCGCCGACGATTGCCAGCGCGTGCCCGGCTTGAAATGTTTGCTCCTGCGCAAGGTCGGCAAATCCAATCTCGAAAACTTCGAGAGCCTCCGGCACCGCCTCTTCCCCGCCCTGCCCCATGAGTTCAACGCCTCGCGCGGCTTGCTCGTCTTCGCCAACGGCTCGCGCATCGTCCTCGGCCATTACCAGTGCGAGAAGGACCTCGATTCCTATCTCGGCCTCGAATACGACGTCATCGGCATCGAGGAAGCCACCCAGCTCACGCTGCGCAAATACGAGGACATCTCCACCTGCTGCCGCACTTCCAAGATCCTGGCCGACGGTCAGCATTGGCGGCCTCGCCTCTATTCCACCACCAACCCCGGCGGCGTGGGTCATCAATGGTACCTCGAAAAATTCATCACCCCCCACGAGTGCAGGACCGAGTCCGCGACCCGCTTCATTCCCGCCCGCGTGGACGACAACGCCTTCATCAACCCGGAATACAAGTCCAGTCTCGCCGAACGCACCGGCTGGCAATACGACGCCTGGTATCTGGGCCGCTGGAATTTTTGCGCCGGCCAGTATTTCAGGAATTTTCATCCCCAGGTTCACATCATCGGCGGAGAGACGCCGCCGGCCTCCGTGTCTCCCCCGAATTCAAATTCTGCCTTCCAGGACGACTTGGCCCGGTTGCGCCGCTTTCGCGAGTGCGACGGGGTCGAGTGGTTCGCGGCCATGGACTACGGTTACACCCATCGAACCGTGGTCTTGCTCGGGTGCCGCGATCACGAGCGCAACATCTACGTGCTCGATGAACACGCCGAGCGCCACTGGATTCCCGAGCGCCACGCCCGGGCCATTAAGGCCATGTTCGCCCGGCACCACGTCTACGTCGACGAGGACCACATGCGCGAGGCCCGGCGGGCGGAAATTCCGGAAACTTCCACCGCCCGCGAATCGCACTGGTGTCTGCGCAAAAGACGGAGGCTGGCTCGCTTCTTTGCCGGTACCGACATGTTCAGCCCGCAGAGCGACGGCGAGTCCGTGGAGCGCCAGTATCGCAAATTCGGCCTCAGACTGAGCCAGGCCCACATGAACCGCGTCGCCGGTTGGTCGGCCATCCTCCAGGGTTTGGGCGATGTGGAAGCGGGCATCCTCCCCAACCTCTTCATTCACCAGCGCTGCCGGCGCCTCATCGAATCGCTCCCCTACTTGCAACACGATCCCGACTGTCCCGGCGATGTGCTCAAGGCCAACATCAACGAGGAGGGAGTCGGCGGCGATGACGCGGCCGATGCCCTCCGTTACCTGGTCGCCACCAAGCCGCGCATCCTCCACGAGCGCAGGTTGATTGGTTGATTGGCTTGTAATCATGTCCATGAACTCGGCTTTAACACCTGCATCCACAGACCTTTCTGCTGGAGGGTGTTGGAGGGCGTTGGCGGGACGAACTCCGCGAGTCCCCATTAGATCCCCAATCAGATCCCCATCAGTTTGGCTGCCGGCTTTCGTGAAAATCGCGGTGAATAACTTTTCCAAACTTTGCATTGCCCAACGCCGTCAGGTCGCTACGTTCAAGTTGCTTTGGATTTGCGCCGCTTTATGTGGTCGCGAAAAAAAGTGCGCGATTCGGAAAAAAAGTTTTGACGACTCCGCTCGGGTGGCTAAGGTCATCCCCGTTCTTTCGCAAGTGGCTCCGGTCACGAACGAAAAAAGAGTCAAAAAAGTTTTGACAGACTCCTGCGAGGCAGCAACGCTGTTCGCAGTTAAAAACAAGTAACTCAGTTGCCGAACAGGGCAGTGAAATTCGGCACTGAGGTTTTTTGTCCCCTAAATGGGACGCTGCAGAAAAAAACTTTGAGAAAAGTTTTGACGAGCGGAACGAGGTCAGTATCGTCCGCGTCCCTCCGAAACGGAGGTGGAGATTTTCGACCGGCAACGGTCGGTGCTCATTGAAAATTGAATTGTGCGATGAGTGAGAGCCCCTTCTCGCTTCAACTGGTTAGTTTGGTTGAAGTGCTGAAGGTTTTAATAATTGTAACCTGTCCGTCTGAACAGACGGACAAGGATCAGACTAACGTTTTTTATACGGAGAGTTTGATTCTGGCTCAGAACGAACGCTGGCGGCGTGGATAAGACATGC
>JADMIO011280102.1_pt1 | contig 15802 bp, 13 predicted proteins | sample 8958161 | NCBI WGS metagenome assembly JADMIO01 (sample SAMN16585339, study PRJNA669376) | soil metagenome | isolation source: Crop rotation soil | place: USA: Cullars Rotation, Alabama | collected 2011
CAATTCCTGTACTGAGTCGATAGAATTGCGCGCCGCCGGCGGCGCAAGACCACGTCTCGGGCCACCGCAACATTCGCTTCGTTCGTTTACTCGAAGAGAAGAACACTCTTCGTATGACGTTGCGGGCAACAGTCGCAGCAGTGGTCGATCGGCAAGCAGACAACTGGTACTTCTACGGCCGCAACATATTACTTTGATCTTGACAGTGGATTTAGATTTTAGTTAATCAGCGCTCTCTGGAACCTTACCATGCCAAGCAGTGAATCCCCATTGGGAGGGCTCAACGTGTACCAATCCCATCTCCTTAAACCATCCGAAGACCTCATACGAAGTATGAGTTGACTGGTATACGGGTGTAATAGCATCGAAGGTATCGAGAACGCGCCACCGCACATCCGGAAGCCGCGCCATTGGGAACACCACGCGGCAAAAGGGCCCAATGAGGGGTAGCTTAGTAAGGGGATAGATCGCGTAAGCTACGAAATACGCGTACCAAAGTGGCGCTCTAATGCCGAAGATTGGCTGGAGGAATTTGAATAACTGCCGATAGGCCATCACGCGCGGATCATCGTAAAAGCCGCCTTTTCCATATACGCTTAATGCAAGCCAGGCACCGGGCTTCGCTGCGCGCAACATTTGAACAAACCCTTTGCGAGGATCGGGCGTGTGATGCAGCACACCAATACTATAAACGCCATCAGCGGTGGCCGGGCGAATCGGCAGGCTCATGGCATCTGCTTGCACGATTAATACGTTTTTGTCGTCTTTGAAGTTTTCGGCGGCCACCTCTACCGCGCTGCTGTAGTCGACACCAATTACCTTCGCGTCTCCGTACGAGCGGATCACATCTATAAAGCGACCTGGGCCACAACCCACGTCCAAAATCATCCCCGACCTGAAAGCATTTTCAGGTTGCATCGCAATGGAATTGAACATATTTCTCGTGTGTCCGGCCATTGCGCCACTCGTATTTTCTGACTCGAACTGCACTCTACGCCAGCGGTGCCATTGGTATCCGAAACTAGCTGCGTAGTTACGATCGGCGGGAACAAATCTTGGGATACCGCGGATGATCGGATATTGGGCTTGGGAAGACGCTAGCGTTCCCGAGATCACACGGTCACCCCTGCGTTCATCGACTGTAAGGGTGAGGGCCTCATCGCTGATGGGGCACTTCAAATAAGTAAGGAAACATTCCAACATTACTATGACACCCAACAGTCTCGATCAGGAAACCTTAGATCTACAAAAACAATAAAAAATGGTTCCGTTTAGAAAATTCGTCCATGGAAGACGATTAACCAAGCCCGGAACGAGTTGCGCGATTGTCTCTCCGGGAATTCTCGACAGAATTTCAGCCTGGTTCTTTTTAAGCAGCAACTCAAATTCCTGGAAGAGCATCCTATTGAGATGGATCTCAGCGCCTTCAGATAACGAATTTATGGCAGTTCCTTTCCCATAAAATAGCGCTCTCCCTATATCTTGATCTTCCCGAAGCCTGCTTGACCAATACGCGCATAATGCGCGCTCGCTCGCAACCCACGTCGGCCACGGGAACTGAATATATGGGAACAGATGATGGCCGCCGCGATGATGAAAAAAGTTGAAGCCAACTAGCGCCAGGCCATTTGGTCTCAATACGCGAAGAACTTCTTCCAGTGTCCCAGAAACATCCGGCAGGTGTTCAAATACCGTGTTCGAGAATACTGTATCAAAACTTCTGTCGGCAAATGGTAGATCAGACGCATTTGCATTAAGTACACTCACCCCTTGGGGCGCATTTGCCAGAGCGTATAAGGCCTTTTCCCTTTGGGATTCGAGTGCAACGACGCTGTTGGCCCCAAGCCGCATGAATTCTCTTGCATAAGAGCCGAGGCCTGCCCCTAGATCCAGTATGTCCTTGCCGACGATCCACTGATCTGCGGCAGCAAGACGCAAGTAATAGGATAGCGAAGGTCTGTAGCCGCGATCATAGGCCTCGAAGTTGTCAAAAATCCATGATTCATAGCGGGAAGGAAAGATCGTGTTTCCTACCTTGATGATGTATTGATCAAGCTCGCCAGGTATGCCGCACGATTTGTGCATAACGCCCAAAATCATGGCCACCACCTTTAGCAGAAGCCAGCGAATGTAGACCCAGCAATCAAGTGCCAATATGAACAGAGTCTTCATGTCTACTTCTTTGCTTGACCACGCGCGCAGGGACGCCAACTGCTATCGAATACGGGGGAATGTTCTTGGTCACAACCGAGCCGGCTCCAACAACTGATCCCTCCTCGACAGTGGTTCCGTCCAAGATCACTGAATGCGATCCGAGCCAGACGTCGTTCCCTATGGTGACGCCTCGACAAGTAAGGCCTTGGCTGTTGATCGGAATGTCACTGCGGGAAAAATTGTGATTAGCCGGAATGATCACCGTATGAGAAGCAATCAAGACATTGTTCCCAATGACCAAACCACCGTGACCATACAATATGCAATATGGATTGACGCCCACGTTTTCACCAATGGTAATGTTTCCTCCGTAGCTCAAGATCATTGCCCCAGGATATATCGCTGTATCCGCGCCAACTGAAATTTCCGAACCATGGCTCGCAATTACATGAGCTCCTGGCCCAACATACACTCTCTTTCCAAGCCGAACACAGCCGGAAATTCGAGCGCGAAGAGATATATATTTCCACCCTAGGCGATAATGAATTCTAGCGATAAAGGATTTCACCCTATTTTTCTCTTAAGGTACGTTTCGCAAACAATATAAAGGCAAACCCTAGCCCAGCTTGACATAGCGTCACAAACGGAAAGCTCCAGACGACGCTAAATTCCCGATAGTCACTGAAAAGAACGCTTATGAAAGCTACCTGAAGCGCGTAGCCGGCAACGTATACCATGGCAGCGGCGTGTCGATACGCACCCAGCAAAGGATACAAAATCATCCAAAGCAGTACCGAGAAGGGTAAACCCAAACAAAGCGCACGACCAAACGTGACAGTGTCCTGAATCGCTCGTTCTCCAAACGCACCTCCCCCGTATAAGATTGTCACCAACGGCTCCATTGTCCATCGCAGGATTCCGACAACAGCACATGTGCCAGCGAACACTATCAATGTCATTTTGAAAAAACCTCGGAGTTCATACTGCGATGAAGAAGCTGCTTCGTTTGCGAGCCTTTGCCCGAACAAAAATGCGCAGACTTTGCCGAGGATGACTGCGATTGGATCAACGAGCGAATTAGCGAATCCCAGAATAGCGAGGATTTCAGGGCCTGCGATGGTTGACATCCTTCTGGTGTACGCGGCCGCTACCTGTGCAGATAGCGCGACTACCAAGAATCCTAGAAATTGCTGGAGAGCCCTTTGCACAATATGCCCTCGAAAATCGAGAACGCATTGGTAGCGTAATCCAGTGAGTTTTGTAAGCAGTATCCATTGCCCCACGAGTCCGAGCAGGGTAACGACAGAAAGGACTATCGCAAGAGTAATCAATGGGACTGCTTGCCCGATCATCAGCACCCAACTAACGGCCGCAATTCGACCTGCCAACAGAAGTGCTTCTTGGCCAATTGGCACTTGAAAGGCTAGAAACGTGGCAGAAAAGTAAGAACCGATGCCAAACGTCAATGCCAAAGGCAGCATCGCGAGAATCAGGATTCGCACATTCGTGCGATCCGAGGCCGCAAGCCCGGGCGCAAACAAGTCGGCTAAATTGCCGGCAAAAATCGCGACGAGCGCGACGAGAAGTAGTAATAGAAGCAATGACGCGTTTAGTAGCGATGAAAACACCGAACTTGCACGTTCAGAATCGCCTTCAAGTCGCACGCGTCCGAGCAGCGTTACAACAATGGCGTGAGTCATGCCAAACCCGCTCATATAAATGAGTATGAAGGGTACTGAGAATGCAATGTCGAATATCGTTTTTTCGACAGCAGCGCCGTAGTAATAGGCAAAAACCTTTTGAAACGCATAGCCTGTTAGCGTATTCGCAACTAACTGGCAGCCCAAATAAAACCCTGAGCGGAGGCTCGGGGCAGACGGTATTCGCATTTGCTTTGATTCAGGAGTCGCGATTACGTCTGCTCATCGGCGTCAGATAGCTTCTCGCAGCTTGCACCGCGTGTTTTGCGATATTGGCCGAAAAGCAAAACGTCATGTTTTCAATGGGCCATTGCTGCCGTTATCAGCAAGACTTTGTTCGGCTAGCGTACCGGCATAGCGGTGCAACTCACCTGGTTCGTCTGGCCGAGATTTATGGTTCCGAATCGGCTCAGGTTGTATGCGGCTCTGCCATTTGAGGCACAGTCGAAGTCACCGGAAACGTCTATGTCACCTAGCGTGCCCCTACCCCCAGCGGTGATCGCCCAAGACGTTCCCGGCACGGCTAAACCGAAATTCTTGACCCGGATATTTCGTACGCTGACACCCTCAATCGCAGCGCCTTGACCAGCGACCAAGGCAAGCGCGGATTTTTGCAAGGTTGTGAATCGATTATCGTCAACCTTAACGTTCTTGATCCTTGCCCCGCTCGCTGCGACGATATTTACCGAGGCGCCATCGGTACCTCCGCCACCGTCAGCAAGTATTGAATTTCCTTTGAACTCCAATAGCGGGAGCGTGTAATCGCCATCAACAGTCAGTGTCGCGCTTGCAAGGCAGTTTTCAAACGTATTGTTATTTACGATCCAGGCATAGGGTGCTAATTCACCCGGTGCCACATTGGTTATGATCTTTACGGCCCCCCCGGCCGCTCGCCGAAAACGGTTCTGGTTCACACTGACATAGCGTGAGCCGATAACATACACACCGTGATCACCAAGATTGTTGTTGTCGAGCACGTTCCCATGGAAGTGGACGATGCGCGCGTGGTGCGCTGACAGCGGGTCACTAACAGATGCGGCATTAGCTCCCTGCGTTTGAATATCACTATCGAATACGTGCACCACATCGAATTTCGCGCTCGCTACGTTCTTGCCCGAGGCATAAACGCCGAAATTAAAACCAAAGATACGCACGTTCCAAACGTGCAGTTCGGCGCCGTCGACAGCCAAGACATTAGTGCCGATATCGGCACGAATAGCATTCATTCCCCGATCAGAGGTCAGCGGGCTTTGGGTTCGAAGTGTTAAATTCGAGACGAGCAGATACTTCGTCGCACCGGTCAAGCTGATAGCATGCAGTCCAGCAGCAATTCGATTAACTTCAATTATCGCCCCATCCTTATCTTTCCCGGCGAACCAGACATTTTTTCCGTTCGTGACTAGGGTAGCTGAAGTGATATATATACCTTGTGGAAAGAATAGTGTGCCTCCGCCGGGGAGTGCATTGATTGCGGTTTGTATTGCAGCCGTATCATCTGTTTTCCCGTCGCCCACGGCTCCGAAGTCCTTTACGCTTGCGGTGCTATTGAGCGTCGACTGAGCCGCGCGCGTGCGAGTTGCGGTATCTAATGCCATAGCCGCGTCAGGGCCATTCGTAATAAGTGTCTGCCCTGCGGTGCCGCTTGTTGTGGCACATCCGGCTAATACGGCTGCCCCACCAACGAAGGCAACGCCAAGGGCTAAGTTGAGAGCGCATAGCCTGGCACAAGCAACCTGTTTTAGGTTCATTTTGTCTACTCCTGGCTATTTGTTCTGGTTCGATGCGCGTGGCACATTGGGAGTCTTCCCGCCGGCGTGCCACGGATCACAGAGGTGGTCCCGTTTGGTTTGGTTAAGGCAGATTTCCAGGGATGAGAAATGCGGCGCCGAAGGTTAGGCTGCTAGCGATACTGCGGCGAACCGAGGTACTGGGCAGTCAGCGTGTGACGTCAAGCGCGGATGTCGCCCAGGTTCCATAAGTCGCCGTGGTGGCGCGAGTCCGTTGTTGGCATCCGCCGCGGTCCTACATTCTTTGGTCAAATTGTAGCTATTCGAGAGCGGATGTGCGGACCGAACGTAAGAAGGTAACATCTGAGCTTGAAGGACATCGCCAGGCCATGGCATATCTTGACGCCGGTGAATGCATTGGGGCACAACCTATTACTCATCCTATGACGTGCAGCATGTCCTGATAAAAGAGTACCGTTGTCGAACGCAATTCCGATCTTTACGTTTTGAGCGCCCTCAAGCCGGAGTAACTTGAAACATGCATAGCGTGCGCACCATACCTTTTTTCAACTACCCGGCGCTTTTTGCGCGCCAGGAAGCCGAGCTGATGGCGCTCGTTCGCGACGTGTTGGCGCGAGGCGCGTACATCATGCAGAAGGATCTCGCAGCATTCGAATCTGCGTTAGCGCGCTATCTCGGCGTCAAGCACGTCCTCGGTGTCGCCGATGGAACGATGGCGCTGGTGCTCGCTGCCAAGGTCGCCGGTATCGGTGCCGGGGACGAAGTGATCGTGCCGTCCCACACGTTCGTCGCGTCCGCCGCCGCCGTTCACCACGCGGGCGGCACACCGGTGCTGGCCGATTGCGGGGAAGACCATCTGATCGATCCGGAGAGCGTCGAGCGCGCGATTACCGCGAGAACGAAGGCCATCATGCCGGTGCAACTCAACGGGCGGACGGCTCACATGGCCGCACTGCAGGAGATAGCCGACCGGCATGGCCTGACTGTGATCGAAGACTCCTGCCAGGCGCTCGGCTCGAAGTTTCGCGGCCGTTTAGCCGGTACTTTCGGGCTGGCCGGCGCTTTCAGCTTCTATCCGTCCAAAACGCTGGGTTGCTTCGGCGACGGCGGGGCATTCGTCACCAACGACGACAGGGCGGCCGACCTCGCGAGACTGCTTCGCGATCACGGACGGGCGGACAGCGGAGACGCCGTACTGTACGGCTACAACGCCCGCCTGGACAATCTGCAGGCTGCGATCCTCAACTTCAAGCTCGAGCGCTATGACGACGAAATCCGGCGCCGGCGTGAGATCGCGTCCATGTACGACGAGATGCTTCGCGAGCTCCCGGACCTCACCCTGCCGCCGCCGCCCGCGGCTGATGGCGATCATTTCGATATTTACCAGAACTACGAAATCGAGGCTGGGCGGCGCGACGCGTTGCGCCAGTACCTGGACGAGAACGGCGTGAAAACGATTCTCCAGTGGGGCGGCAAGACCATCCACCAGTTCCCGCAACTCAAATTCGAGGTGAAATTGCCCCGTACCGACCATATGACTTCGCGCTTCATGCTGCTCCCAATGCACACGGCCCTCAGCAACGACGACGTGGCTTACATCGGGGAAACGCTCTGTCGCTTCTACGGGACGCGCGCCTGACCATGGTCAAGCCGATCGATGTAGAGGGTGGACTCCGCACCGCTGCCGAGGCACAGGAGGCGACGCGCAACAAGGGCTGCTTCGACGCGAATCCGCAGGCCTGGGAGAAGAAGCTCGAGAATTTCCCGAAGTACGTCAGGCGCCAGAACCTGACGCGTTTTCTCGCGTTGTATGAAATCTTCAAACAGGTCCTGACCGTCAAGGGGTCGGTGATCGAGTGCGGCGTGCATCAGGGTTTCGGTCTGATGACGTGGATCAAGCTCTCGGCCATCCTGGAGCCCGTCAACCTGATGCGCCGGATATACGGATTCGACTCGTTTGCGGGCTTCCCGGAGCCGACGCCTAAGGACCGTTCCGCCGCCAGCTCGCACGTGCGGGCAGGGGAGCTGTCGGCCGACTCCTACGAAGAGCTGTCGGAGCTGATCGCGATCCACGACTCCACCCGCTTTCTGGGGCACGTCGAAAAAGCACGGCTGATCCGGGGAGATGCAATCAAGACAATCCCCGAGTTCGTCACGGCCAACCCGCATCTCGTCGTGAGCCTGCTGTTCCTCGATTTCGACTTGTACGAACCGACGAAAGCCGCACTGCAGCATTTCGTACCGCGTATGCCGAAGGGAGCCATCATCGCATTCGACGAGCTGGACAACCCGCTATGGCCCGGCGAAACGCTTGCGATGCTGGACAATTGGGCGGGCAATCGGCTCAGAATCGAGCGGCTGCCATTCGATCCCTACATCGGCTTCGCCAGGATCGAGTAAAGCGCTCGCCGGAAAGCACGCGGAAAAGTCCCTGAACGGCGCCACTTCCATCGCGGACTTGTGTCATCCGTGTGGTATTCTTCCCGACGTACGCCAAAGAAATAGAACAGGGAGAAGGCGGTGCAGCTCAGCATTCCCAAGCCAGAAAACACGGTCGAGTTCGCCCGTAAGCTGCGGATTCATGCGCTGAAGATGACGAGTCGCGCCGGCAGCTCGCATATCGGTTCGATGCTGTCCGCTGCCGATCTCGTTGCTGTTCTCTATGGCCGCATGTTGGAATTCGACCCGGCCTTCCCGGAATGGCCGAAGCGTGACCGGTTTATCCTGTCCAAGGGCCATGCGGGGGGCATTGTCTACGCTGCCTTGGCCGAGAGCGGCTTTTTCCCGGTCAAGGATCTCGAAACCTATTATCAGGACGGCTCCAAGCTGGGGGGGCACATTTCGCATTCGGGTGTTCCAGGTGTCGAGATGTCGCTGGGCTCGCTTGGCCACGGCCTGCCGATCGCGGCCGGGATGGCCTACGGTGCGAAGCTGGACGGTGCGCCGCACAAAGTTGTCGTGCTGCTGAGCGACGGCGAGTGCGACGAGGGCTCGAACTGGGAAGCCGCGCTCTTCTGCGCGCACCATGCGCTCGACAACATGGTGGCGATCATCGATTACAACAAGGTGCAGAGCTTGGACACCGTGGCGAACACGCTCGGCCTCGAGCCCCTCGCCGACAAGTGGCGCGCCTTCGGATGGCACGTGCGGGAAGTCGATGGACATTCGCACGACGAGATCGGCAGCGCGCTCGGGGCGCTGCCGTGGCAGGGCGGCAAACCCAACTGTCTGATAGCGCACACGACCAAGGGCAAGGGCGTGTCGTTCATGGAAGGCTCCGTGCTATGGCACTACCGCACGGCGCGAGGCGAGGAGTTCGAAAACGCGCTGGAGGAACTGCAGCGGGAGAGCGTGCCGACATGAGAGATGCATTCGTCCGCGAGCTCACCGCTCTTGCGGAAACCGACAAGCGTATTTTCCTGATCACCGGCGATCTGGGTTTCGGTGTGCTCACTGAGTTCGCACGCCGATTCCCGCGACAGTATCTCAACGTCGGCGTCGCCGAGCAGAACATGACCGGCATCGCTGCCGGGCTTGCGCTCGAAGGGCGCATCGTCCTCACCTATTCGATCGCCAACTTTCCAACGCTGCGCTGTCTCGAGCAGGTCCGCAACGACATCTGCTACCACAAGGCGGACGTGAAGATCGTTGCGGTCGGGGGCGGGATGAGCTACGGACAGCTCGGGATGACGCATCATGCTACGGAAGACATCGCGATCATGCGCGCGCTTCCCGGGATGACCGTGCTCACGCCGGGTGACGACTGGGAGGCGGGGCAGGCGGCGCGCGCCATGCTCAGCCAAAGAGGACCGTTTTACCTGCGCCTCGACAAGACTGTGGCACCGGAGAGTGTGAAGCCGGGAGAAACCTACACGGTTGGCCGTTTTCGGACCGTGCGCCAGGGCTCGGATGTTACACTCCTGGCCGCGGGCGGCATTCTCGGAGAAGCCGTCGCGGCCGCGGCGATCCTCATAGGCTATGGCATCACGGCGCGCGTCGTCAGCGCCCATACGGTCAAACCTCTCGACGCCAAAGCAATCGCCGAGGCGGCACGGGAGACCGGCGGCATCGTGACGATAGAAGAGCACAATCTGGATGGTGGCCTGGGAGGGGCGGTGAGCGAATGCTGCATGGATAACGGCATTTCGCCCCGCTGGTTCCTTAGGCTGGGTCTCGACAACAGCTTTGCTGAAGTGATCGGCACCCAATCGTATCAAAGAGCCGCGTATGGGCTGGATGCTGCTGGAATAGCCAACGCGGTAGTCGCGCAATTGCATCAGGCACAGGGCCGCGCAGCATGAAGAGAGCGTTCGATATCGCATTTGCCATTGCCGGTCTGACAGCCACGGCGCCGCTGTTGCTGCTGATGGCCTTCAGCATCTGGCTGCAGGACAGGCACAATCCCTTTTACATAGCGCCTCGCGTCGGCCGGCACGGGCGGCGCTTCCGCATGATCAAGCTGCGCACGATGATCGTAGGCGCCGACAAGACCGGCGTGTGCTCCACCTCCGCGGACGACCGCCGGGTCACCGCCGTCGGCCATTTCATCCGCCGGTACAAGCTCGACGAGCTGACGCAGCTCGTCAACGTCCTGCTCGGAGACATGAGCGTGGTCGGTCCGCGGCCGAATGTCGAGTCGGATACATCGACCTACACGCCGGCCGAGCGCGGGCTGCTAGCCGTCCGGCCCGGAATCACCGATCTTTCCTCGATCGTTTTTGCGGACGAAGCCGAGATTCTGCGTGGGAGCACGGACCCTGATGGCGATTACGTGCTTCTAATCCGGCCGTGGAAGAGCCGGCTGGGGCTGATCTACATCCGACACAGCTCGCTCGCCCTGGACTTCGCGATCATTGGTCTTACCCTGCTCGCGGTTAAGGGCCGCAGCCGCGCCTTGGAAGGGGTCGCGGCCATCTTGCGGCGACTGGGGGCGGACCCGGTTCTGGTGCAGGTGTCCCGGCGCACGGATCCATTGACACCGGCGCGCCTACCCGAGCATGACCTGAGCGTATCCGGCGATCCGATGCCGGTGGACATCGCCCAGCCGACGCTGGCTATCGTTCCTATCAAAAGCTCCGGTGCCCGCGAGAACGTCGCTACGTTCAAGCACCGTTCGGCCGCGAGAGTCGCGTCCCTGCCGGAGACCCGTCGTCTCTAATCGGGAGCCTCACGTGGGCGCCAGCGAGACCGTCGGCACGAACCGGAATGCCTCTTCCGGGATTAATCGGGCGCCTGTCGGTGTTAGCAGCGCTGACGCGTCAGTACCACGTTGCGATATTCGCGACTCGGGAAACCCGGATTGAAGCGTACAACCGCCGAATTTCTCACTTATACTTGCGGTTTCGTCCCGGCGCTTCTATCTTGGCGCCCTGGCGAAGGCGGGAAAAGTAATGGAAAAACGGGGACGTATATAGTGGGAGACGTATCGTACGACAGTTCGTGGATGGATCTTACGGAAACGAGAATGTTCAAGAAACACGCATTGTTGCTCGTCCTGACGCTGACTCGTTCAGCGAGTCCGTGCGGCAACGCGCCGGCCTACTGATAAAGAGTAAACAAGAACAGGGAGATGCTCATGAAGTGGAAGCTCAGCGTGATCCGTGCGGCTTTCATCGCGGCGGGACTCGTTAGCGCACAAAGTTATGGACAGTCGCCCCCTGGAGCCCCCGGTGAGCCCGGCGCAATCGAAGGAGGCGGCCCGCCCAAGACTTCATCGGAGGCACCATCCAGCACCAACCCGTTCAGTCCGGTTACCCCGGCGGGTGACCCCTTCGGTGCAATCTCCACCTCCGCTATTCCTGCCGAGCTGATACCGCGCGCGACCGGTCTAATGGTGGGCCCGTTCGCGGTCTATCCGGTGATAGGCGTCTCCCAGAAATACGACGACAACATCTTTCTGTCAGATGTGACGAAGCGCGCATCATGGATAACTACCGTGAGCCCGGGGGTAAGGGCTGAGCTCAGGCCGCCCGGTGGCCATCTCTTCGGCGTCACTTATAAGGCCGACATCGCGAACTACTGGAATAGCAGCCCGGACGACTACACCGATCACACGCTGCTCGGCGACGCCAACGTCATCATCAACCAGCAAGCCCGTTTTTCGCTCCGCGCCGAATATCTCGCGTTGCATGATCCGAGAGGCTCGACCGACCGCGCAATCCAAGGCTCGCCAGACCGATGGAACGCGGCCGGCGCTTCCGGCATCTTTTCGTACGGCACACCGGGCGCTCAGGGCAGAATCGATCTCACGGCGGGGTATCAGCACAAAGTCTACGAAAACAACCGTCCGGCGACATTCGCGGCAGATCGCGATACCACGTTCTACGGAGGAACGTTCTACTGGCGTGTAACGCCGCTTACCTCGATGCTTTTCGAGGCCCGCCGCACGAACATCAACTACCGGCTCGACACATCGACGCTGGACAGCATCGAAGACCGCGCCTATATCGGCGCGACGTGGGAGGCGACCGCGAAAACGACCGGGATCGTGAAGTTCGGTTATCTCAGGAAAGACTTCGATAACAACCTTCGCAACGATTCTTCGGGATTCGGCTGGGAAGGTCGCGTGAGATGGAGTCCGTTGACCTATTCGGTATTCGAGCTCGTTACGCAGAAAGCACCGGCCGACTCTACGGGACAGGGCGACTTCATCATGACCAAGAGCGTTTTTCTGACCTGGACGCACGCGTGGAACGGCCAGGTTCGTACCAACGCCTTGGCTGGTTATCGGAACGACGACTACAGGGGGCTGTTTACGACCCGTTCGGACGACACGGCTAGTTTCGGCGCCGGGGTCAATTATCAGTTCCGTCGCTGGCTCAACCTCGGCGCGCAATACATTTTCACGAATCGATCCTCGAATGTTCCTGCTGTCGAATACGATCGTAACGTTATAATGTTTACGCTCGGAGCATCGCTTTAGGGACCAGTCCTCCCCTCTGCGTAGGGGGACGGTCCGTAACTCGCGAGTCGACAGCGCCGATCGATTCGCCCCTTTATAGACTGTCGGTTTTTGTAAATGCGTTTTCTGGTTCCCTGGCTGGCATCGGCGCTTTTCGCATTGTTCCTCGGTTCTCCTGCGGCTGTCGCCGGCGACGGTCCGTCGCTGTCTACGTACAAGCTCGGCTCGGGAGACATGATCACGATTCGGGTTCTTGGCGAGGACGATTACAAGCGCGAGAAGATACGCCTGAGCGATGCCGGCACGATCTCGTTCCCGTTTCTCGGGGAGATCAAGGTGCTGGGTTTGACGGTCGGCGAGCTCGAGCGGCTTATCACAAAAGGCCTCGACAAGCGCTATCTGATCAATCCCAACGTAACCGTCACCATCGAGGAATATCGGCAGTTCTACGTTAATGGGCTGGTATTCAAACCTGGCGGATATGCATTCGTGCCGGGACTGACCGTACGCAAGGCGATTTCGCTGGCAGGCGGGTTCAAGGAACGCGCCGCGCAGGACAAGATAAGCATCATCAGCGACGACGATCGGGAGCAGAGGCCGCGAAGGGTCGATCTGAATAGCCCGGTAAATCCCGGGGACATCATTACCGTGGAAGAGAGATTTTTCTAGGGGTGTATGAAGACAGATATCGTTTACGAGGACGAGGCGACCGAACGAAGTACCGACGCGGCTGAACAGCTTCGTTTCTGGCGCCGCAGCATCGCCAAGCACAAATGGAGCGCGCTTGGTTTGGCGCTCGTCGTTGCGTTGCTGACGGCGCTGGTCGTTTTTTCCATGACGCCGATCTATCGTGCGACCACAACACTCCTCATCGAGGCAAGCAAGGCCAAGGTCGTATCGATCGAGGAGGTCTATAACGGTACGGCAGCGGGTGGCATTCGCGAGTATTTCCAGACACAGGCCGAAATCCTCAAGGGTCGGGAGCTCGCCGAAAAACTGGTCAGGAAGCTCAATCTCACGACTCATCCGGCGCTCGATCCCCGACAGGCCGTACGCTCGCCGTGGCTGCCCAAGTTCGGGTTCTCGGAGAAGGCGCCGCCCGCGGAAGACGAGATCTTTGATGCGGTTGTCCGTAAGGTCAGCAACAGTCTTGAGATCCACCTCGTCCGCAATAGCCAGCTGGTGAAAATCAGTTTCGAATCGCCCGATCGTCAGCTTGCGGCGACCGTTCCGAATGTGCTTGCCGAGATCTACATTGAAACCGATCTCGACGGCCGGTTGCAGATGACTCAGAAGGCTACGGCTTGGCTCACGGAGAGGCTCGGTGGCCTTCGAGCTAAGGTTACGTCATCCGAGCGTGCGCTCCAGGACTACCGTGAGCGTGAACGCATAATCGATGCGAAGAACGTAGCGATGAGTGGGGCGGCGAAACAACTCGAAGAACTCAGCGCCGGCCTCGTCAGCGCGCGGAAGCGGCGTGCGGAGGCGGAGAACGCATATAACCAGGTACAGGCGGCTCTGGCGGCGAAGTCCTCCCTGGAGTCAATACCCGCAGTTCTGCGTGACCCCCTCGTCCAAAGGCTTCGGGAAGCGCAAGCCGAAGCGGAACGGAAGCTCGCCGAGTACAGCAAGCGTTATGGCAGCGAGAACCCGCGACTCGCGCAGGCGCAAACCGAGTTGAAGACGGCGCGTGACAATACGCGCGCCCAGATCGATGTGGTGGTCGCCGGAATAACCAAGGAATACGAGGTCGCGCGCGCCAACGAGCAGTCAACCGAAAAGGTGTTGTCCCAGAGCAAGTCGGACATACAGAGCATCAACCGCAAAGAGTTTCAGCTGGGCGTGCTGGAGCGCGACGTTGCGGCCAACCGGCAGCTTTACGACATGTTCATGACTCGGGCCCGCGAGACGAACGTGGCAGGGGACCTCCAGTCCACGGTCGCGCGCGTTGTCGATCCGGCAGTCGTGCCCCGCGTGGCGGTGAGCCCGCGCAAAGGACTCGCAATCAGTGTCGCGCTGGCAGTCGGGCTCGTGTTGGGGACTCTGCTCGCGTTCCTGCTCGAATACCTGGATAACACTGTAAAGAGCAGCGAGGACGTGGAGCAGAAGCTGGGTTTGCCGCTGCTCGGTATCCTGCAGCGGCTCAGGACGTCTGCAAAGGACGAGACCCTGCAGCGAGCCGTGCTTGCCGATTCGAAGTCGGTATTCTCGGAGGCGGTTCGAACCATACGCACCAGCGTGATGATGTCCGCGCTGGATGCGCCACACAAGGTCATTCTCGTGACCTCGTCTGTTCCTGAGGAGGGTAAGACGACGGTGGCGATGAACCTTGCGTTCGCCTTCGCGCAGGTGCGAAAAGTCTGTCTGATCGACGCGGACCTACGCCGGCCGAGCATCGGGAAGGCGCTGGCATTGGACCGCAAGTTGCCCGGTTTGTCGAATCTGGTGTCCGGTACCGAGGAACCGTCGAAATGCATTCATTTCGACACGGCCGCAGGGCTGCACATCATTCCTGCTGGCGCGAGCCATCCAAATCCCCAGGAGTTACTGTCGGCCAGGCGCTTTACCGACGTCATGAAAAAACTTCACGAGATGTTCGACATCGTCGTGATCGACAGTCCGCCGGTGCAGCTCATGAGCGATTCGCTGATTCTTTCGAGCCATGCCAACGCCGTAGTTTACGTTGTGAAGGCGGATTCGACGCCTTATCAGGTTGCGGGCGCGGGTATCGACCGCCTGCGCAAGGTCGGCGCGCCGCTGCTCGGCGTGGTATTGAACCAGCTCGATCTCAGCAAGGCCGACAAGTACTACGGCTACGGCAAGTACAGCGCGTACGGGCGATACAGTTATTACCGCAAGGGCTATAGCCACTACGGCTACAGGGAAAAGGACAAGGCCGCAGCCTGAGCCGACGCGGAAAGTCGGTTGCGGGTCTCAGCGTTCCTTTGCAGGCACCGGTGCCGCGTGCAGGTCATGTTCGTCGCAGCCCGTCACGCGAACCTTCGCAAACTCTCCTGATTTGATCTTTCCCGCGCGTCGCACGTGAACGACCCCGTCGATCTCCGGCGCGTCGGCCGCTGAGCGGGCCAGCGCCCCCTTGTCGGTCGTCTCGTCGACCAGCACCGTCATCTCGCGCCCGACATAGCGCTCGAGCCGCGCGGCGCTGATCCGCGCCTGCACGGCCATGAAGCGCTCGCGGCGGGCTTCCTTCACCTCTTCGGGCACGGGATCGGGCAGGGCATTCGCCGTGGCGCCTTCGACCGGCGAATAGGCGAAGCAGCAGACGCGGTCGAGCTGAG
>JADMIO012610885.1_pt1 | contig 15801 bp, 9 predicted proteins | sample 8958161 | NCBI WGS metagenome assembly JADMIO01 (sample SAMN16585339, study PRJNA669376) | soil metagenome | isolation source: Crop rotation soil | place: USA: Cullars Rotation, Alabama | collected 2011
GGTCGTGCCCTACCGCACATATCCTTCGGTCAGAAGCAGTGGGAACTTGCGGTCCCTTATTCCTTCCGAAAGATATCGGTGCTCCCGGGGCTCCGCTCTTTCCACAGCCAGATCCCCCCGCGCATCCCGAGTTCATTGGAGACGAGCGTCACATCGGGTGGCAGCTTGAACTTCACCAGCCGCGCATTTCCCCCACCGATGAAGAGGTGATCGAAGTTGGTCAGGACGCGCAACGACTTAATCGCTTTTTCCACACGCTCGCTCCATTTCTTTTTGCCCGCTTTTTTAAGCGCGGCATTTCCAAGCTGCTCCTCATAAGTCCCGCCCTTGCGGAAAGGATGATGCGCGAGTTCGAGATGGGTGGAGAGGCGACCATCCTCGGCGAGGCTGGAGCCGAGGCCGGTGCCGAGGGTGATAACCATCTCGACGCCAGTACCAGTGATGGCACCGAGGCCCTGGATGTCGGCGTCGTTGAGGACGCGGACGGGCTTGCGCAGGGCCTTGGTCAGCGCGGTGTCGAGATCGAAGCCCTTCCATGCATCCTGCCCGAGATTGTGCGCCGTGAGAATGCGGCCGCGACGGACGAGGCCGGGGAAGCCGACGGAAACGCGATCGTATTCCGGCAACGGGGCGACGAGCGCGGTGAGTGTTTGCACCATCAGGCCCGGCGGGCACGGGTGCGGGGTTTCCACGCGCACCCGCTCGGTGACCATCTCACCTTCGGCGTCGAGCACCGCGGCTTTGAGTCCAGTGCCACCGATATCGATGGCGAGCGTGAATGGGCCGGCGGCCTTTTTCGATTTTGCCGCGGCGGGGGTTTTGGTTCCGGAGGAAGAAGCTTTCTTTTTCATACGACCGCGGGAGACTGCCCCTGCCTGCGGGACGTGCGCGAGCTTTTTCGCTGGCCATTTTTGACCGTGAAGCCGGTCGCTTAGGCGAGGTCCTTGATGCTGGCATCGGCGCTGTAGCCGACGAGCAGGTCAACCACCCCGGAAGGGAGACCGAGGACCGTCTTCCCGAGCTGCACCTTGCCGATCTTCTCGGCGACGATGCCGTAGTGATCGCCGGCGGTAAGCGTGCCGACGATCTGGCCTTTCACGATGACGTTCGCGATGCTGGCAATTTGTCCGGTGCCGACGGGCGCATTGCCATAGAGCATGTCGTCGTTGGTGCCGTATTTGAGGTCCGCACCCGGGTCGACGCCCGCGGAGAGGTTGCTCGAGACGAAGTTGCCCCCGATCGTCACAGTGCCGATCTGCGCATCGGGATTGCCCATCGCGCTGAACGGATAGGCACCGGCCAAAATATCGGCGATCTCGACGCTACCACCGACGGTCAATTTGCCAATGGCCTTGCCGGTGGCACCACCCTTGACGAAAACCAAAGCGCGCACGTCGTCATTACCGGCGATTCCGCCTTTAATAAGCAATTGGCCGACGGATTTCTCGATGGCGATTTCGCCGCTATTTTGCAGGGAGTGGAAAGGCGAGAAATCGCTGCCCGCGACGAGCGAACCGCCAATCGTCAGCGACCCGATGCGCGAACCGGCGACATAACCCGTGTGCTGCAGATCGGCCGGCGCATTGAAGCCAAGTGTGCCGCCGCGGACATCGCCGCCGACGAGGACTTTCTGCGCATCCTGACATTGCAAACCGCCCGAAATGAAAGCGGTGCCACCGATGATATCGCCGGCCACCCGCACCGTGCCGCTCGTTCCGTTGATCGATAGGGCGCCGCTGGTGATGCCGCTCCCCCCGAGTACCGAACCGCCGACGAACGCACTGGCAGCGCCGTCGGCAACTTGCACGACCCCCGACATTTCACCGCTGCCCCCATGAATATCGCCACCGATCCGCAGCATGCTTATGGAGCCTTGAAAATCCAATCCCCCACTCTCCTTGCCGTCACCTCCGACGACCTCACCGCCCACCGAGGCGCTCTGGCAATCCCCGTTCACGTAAACGAAACCGCTATTGTCGTTGGTGCCACCGCGCACGCTGCCCCCGATGACCAGTTTGCCTAGCGAGGCATTGGCCCTCACTTCAGCGCTATCCATCCCGGTGCCCCCGAGCACATCGCCGCGAATCGTGATCGAGCCCACGACCGTCCCGCGAACGGAAGCCGAGCCATTGCCAAACGCGCCTTCGACATTGCCTCCAATGGTCAGCGAACCAATGTTGCCGGCGAGGATGCTGGCCGTGCCCTGGGCAAAGCCATGCAGGCTTCCACCGACGGCAATTTTGCCGACGTCATTCAGAAAAAGCGAGGCGCCGGCCTGGCCGTTGCCACCGACCAGCGAACCGCCAATGAGGATCGAACCGACGCGGCCGCCGACAAATACTTCACCGTCCGTCGCGGAATCGCCGCCGATCAACGAGCCGCCGATTTTGATCGCGCCGAATCCACCGTCGGAACCGATCGAGACCGAGTAGTCGTCGCCGAGCACGGTGATTTTTCCCGCACTGTGATGGGCATACACGGTTCCCGCGACATAGTTGTCGATGTGGCCGAGGAGGCCCAGGGAATTGACCGTCAGCGAGCCGAGGCCGCGCACTGCCGCGTCGTTGTCGCCCACTTCCAGCGAGCAGAGATCGCCGTCGATGCGAACCTTGCCGAGATCGACGGGAGCGGTGAGTTCGACCACATTGGCGAGGCCGTCACCGGCACCGGCCTGGGGCTTGGCGGTGACGGAAATGTTCGCACCCTTGAAGGATGAGTCGAGATGGAGAAAGGCCAGTTGCTCGCCCAGATTTTGGGAATTGAAGGCGAACATGCCGGCGTCGAGAACGCCGCGGGTGGTAGTGACGGTGACGAGATCGCCGTCCACATCGGTGAAGGTGGCGGTCTTGCCGCCGGTGCCGATGATGGCGGCGGGGGCGATGCGGGATTCGAGAGGCTCAAGTGAGGCAAGAGAGTGGGATTTCATAGCGTGTGGACATTGCGCTCAGCGCCGAAAAGCCGGTATAGCGGGATGGTATTACGGCCGCGAAGGCTGATGGATGCTTGATTTGCGGCTCAGTCGTTCACACCGACCTTGATCGGATCACCGGTGATGGGGGTGGTGCAGAAGAGTGTAGTATTGTCGAAGAGCTTGCACTTGATGCTGACGTGAAAGCCTTCCTCGCAGCCCTGGACGACACAACGCCGGACGAGGAGGCCATCGGTGCCACCGGAACTAATGCCGACCGTCTGGCCACCGGACTCGAGGACGCTGCAATCCGTGATCTCGTTGACGCCAGTCAGGTTGTTCTTGACGATGATACCGGCATGGCCTGCGGCGACATTGGCGATGACGCAGGAACGGAGGAGATTGCCGGTGCCGGCGAAGGCGATGGCATCGCCGGAGCAGTCGGCGATTTGGACTTGCTCAATGATACAACCGGAGAGAGTGGAAGCGACGCCGGTGCCGATGCCCTGCTGCAAGCCCTGGATGCGACCATTGTGAATGTGGACGCGCTGGACGGCGGGGTTGAGAAAAATACCGATGCCCAGGCCTTCGGCACTGGACGCGGGACCGATGGTGAACCCGCCGAGATCGATATCCACGTCGTTGGCCTCGACCGAGATACCGAGGGGGAAGATGGTGCCGGGCTTGGGTTTGACGGCGATGTTGCGGATGAGGGTGTATTTGCCAGGCTTGGTGATGGCGAAGCCGCCTTTCCCGATTGGACCGGCGTGAGCAGCCAGCGCGAGGGCAAACGTGCAGAGTGCGGTGATGAATGTGCGTGTGTTGGTTGTCATAATCGTGAGTAGATGAATGAGGAATGCCGATGCGGGGTGAGAAGGCGGACGGCGGTTAGATTTCCGCGATGTCCACGAAGCCGAAGGAATCGAGGGAGCGGCCGGGGTCGCCTGACTTGAAGAGCTTGACGCCCGCGGCAGTGATGCTGGCGATTTTCTCGGCGATCATGCCGCCGAAGTCGGCAACCAAGGGGCTATCGAGGATGGCGCCCTTGATGACGACGGGACCGATGCGAGCGTGCAGGTTGGCGTCACCCATGGCGCGGGTGTCGGCGGTGGTGAGGCCGTTGGTGGTCAGGTCATTGATGCCGGCGGAGAGGTTGCTGTGGAACCATTCGCCGCCGACGGTGACACGGCCAATGCCGGCGTCGGGATTTTCCGCCGCGCCGACACGATCCAGAAAGTCGGCATGGAAGGACTGACCCGCGGCGATGTAACCGAACGAGACATCGCCGCCGACGGTAACCCGACCGATGGCGTTGTAATCGCCGGGTGTCGCCGGTGCGAGACCGCCGGCGAGCAGGAGAGCAGGAAACGATTCGTGGCCAAGGATGCCGCCCTTGATGGCGACGTTGCCAAGGTTTTCGTTCACAACGACGGCGCCGTTATAGCTCAGCTTGAGGCCGGTGTCATAGGTGCCGCCGACAAGGTCACCGCCGATGGACAGCGATTGGAGCTCGTGCGTGACAGCGATGCCGCCGGTGATGAGATCCGCAGCGGCGTGCGTGCCGGACCCGCCAACGATGCTCCCTTTGATCTTCACGACGCCCGCATCGTTCAGGTCTAGGGCGCCGGTTTGTTCCACCGAGCCACCGAGCAGGCTGCCGCCCAAAGTCACGCGCCTGGCGAAGCCGGAGAACGACTGAATGAAGCCGGCGCCGGGCGCCGAGCCACCGACGACGCTGCCGCCGATTTTCAAGGTATCGATGCCTTTACTGAGGAAGACGTAGCCAGAGTCGTCGCCCGAGCCGCCCACCACATTTCCGCCGATCGTCAAAGTCCCGAACGATTTATCGGTGGCAATGCTGCCGGAAGCGTTACCTGTGCCACCGAGAACGCTGCCCATCACGGTGACGTTGGCGGGTGTTCCGACGATCAAGAGGTGGCCTGCGGCCTGGGTGCTGCCGCCGATGATATCGCCCATGATGGTCACCGAACCATTGGAGCCGCCGTAGAAACCGAGGGAGCCGGTCAACGGAACGCCAACCGTCGCGGCACCGTTGATATTGCCAGTGACGGTGATGTGCGTCGGCTGAGGAGCCACCCCGACCAGAACGCTCGTAGCCGCGATATCGCCCCGGATGGTGAAGTTCTTCACCGCGCCAAACATGATGCTTTTCCCATCACCCCCGGTGTTGTTGAACTTCGTATAGGGAATCGCGCCGAGCGTACCGACGATGATCTTCTGCGCGGCAGTGTCGTTTTTGCCGCTATCGAACTCGGAGAAGGACGCCATCGGCGAAACCCACGAATGAATCTGCACCTGACCGGCATCGAGCCGGCCGATATTGACGCGCCCGTCGCCGCCGGGCATGGGCTTCACCTTGATGCTGAAATCGCCGTTGGTGTGGGCGGCGGCGGCGAGGGTGATCTTGTCCACGAGGAGGCCGGCGCCGTTGTCGGTGGTGGCAAAGTCGGGCTCCTGATTGGTGGAGTATTTGAGGGTGACGAGGTCGCCGTCGAAGTCGGTCCATGATGCCGTGTGTTGCATCGCATTGATCGTAACCGCAGCGGGGGCGATGCGTTGTTCGAGGGACTCGATGTAAGTGCGGGATGGCGTTTTCATGATGGCGCCACTTTGCGTGCGTCACGAAAAACGCGGTATAGCGGGATGGTATTACGACCCGCATGAAATGGGGCTTCACGGGCGAGTGCGACCAATCCGCAAGGGGGAGGAATGGACGCGATGGAGCTGTGAGGCGGCTCGCTCCCGGCGAACTCTTATGTGACGGCGATTTCCGGCACCCACTCCGGGGTGCTGACATTTGTGGGTGTGAAATCCGGGGGTTTTCGCCCGCTGCGCTCGCTCGACTCCCGGCTACGGTCCGGCAGCCCTCCGGGCTGGTAATTTCCGGCGGCCCGCCGGGCTGCTAATCTCCGGCTGCGCGCCGACTTTCTCGCCGCGCGCGCGGACTCACAAATTACCGGGGCTACAACTCAATTGAGTTCTTCGCGCCCGAATCGTCCCGGGCTGCCTAGGCGCCGAGCTTTTCGAGGGCGATGAGCGCCGCGGCGTGGCGGTTGTCGGCGCCGAGCTTTTCGAAAATGCGGGCGAGGTGGACTTTGATGGTGTTCTCGGCGGCGCCGAGGATCGTCGAGATTTCCGGGTTCGATTTGCCTTGGGCCACCCAGAGCAATACCTCGGCCTCGCGCGGGGTGAGGCCGAGCGCTTCCAATGGAGCGGGCGAGCTGAAGTCGGGATTGAAGCCGGCGCTGCGCTTGAGCTCCCGCTCCAGCCGCGCGCCGATCGCGCCGAGCAGCTCCGGCGCGCTCACCGGCTTGGTCAGGTAATCGTCCGCGCCGAGATTCATCCCCTCGCGCAAGTCGCGCTTCTCGCCTTTCGCCGTCAGGAAAATGAACGGCGTCCCCGCGATGGTGCGGTCGGCGCGCAGGGCGTTGAGGACCTCGTGGCCGTCCATTTCCGGCATCATCACATCGCAGAGGATGAGATCGGGCTTTTCCTCGCGGGCCATCTCGATGCCCTCGCGGCCATTTTCCGCGGTGAGCACGGCGTGGTCTTCCATTTCGAGGATGGTCGCGATGTTTTCCCGCATGTCGGGCTGGTCTTCGATGATGAGGATGGTTTTCATGATGTTGGAGCGATGGATGTGGAGAGTGTGGAAAAGACGGGCAGGGCAACGATCGCGGTCGTGCCGGAACCGGGCGCGCTGTCCAGCGCCAACGTGCCGTGGTGCAGTTGCACGCAGCGCTGCACGACGACCAACCCGAGGCCGGTGCCGGGCCGCGTGCCGACATTGCGCGCACGTGTGAACGAGGTGAAGAGCTTCGGCTGATCCTCCAGCGGAATGCCGATGCCGCGGTCACGGATCGTGAAGATCACATTGCGATCACGGCGCGAGGCGGTGAACTCGACGGGCGTGCCGGCCTCGGAATACTTCACGGCATTGGAGAGCAGATTCGTCAGGATGTGGCGCAGCAGGGTCTCGTCGCTCACCGCCCCGTCGAGCGGCGAAAGCGCGCGGAAATGAATCGGGCACGCACCGCCGGTTGCGGAGTGCATTTCGTCGCTAAGCGTGCGGCAGAGCAGCTCCAGGTCCAGCGGCAGCGGCGCGAATTGCATTCGACCCTCTTCGACGCGCCCCAGCAACAGCACCTCCTCGATCAGGTTCGCGAGGTTCTTGGTGCTGCGAAAAATCATCTCCAGGTGCCGCGCGCGCTTATCGGCCGGCAGCCGCTCGAAATAGCGCTGCAGCACTTCCACGGCTGACATGATCACCCCCAACGGAGTGCGAAACTCGTGCGAAACCAGCGACACGAAATTCCCCTTCATCTCCCCGAGTTCCTTTTCGTGCGCGAGTGCCTTGTGCAGTTCCGCGGTGCGCTCGAGTACCCGCCGTTCGAGGTCCGCGTTGAGCTCGCGCAGTTCGCTTTCGCGCACCGCGATCTGGGTCACCATTTCGCGGAAGGAGATGGCGAGTTTCCCGAGTTCGTCGCTGCGCGAAACAGGGAGCGAGACGGTGGCGGTGCCCGCGCTCATGGCCTTGGTCGCGCGGGTCAACTCGGCCAGCGGGCGCGCGATCTGTTTGCGCAGGATGATCGCGAGGAAGCCGAGCACGAGCGCCAGCGACACCAAGCCGCTCCACAAAACCCATTGCGCCGAGGCAAACGCCTGCCGCTGCAAATAGGCCTGCGAAATTGTCGTGATATAAAGCCATTCCGGCCCGGCGAGCCGCGCCACGCTGTAGTAGGTGTCGCTCGCTGGGTCGAAGCCCGCGAAGCGCCGCTCGGCCCGTCCCGCGCAAATGCGATACAGGCTTGCGACCGCCGGATCGCCGCACTTCTCCGCCGTGAGCAGCCCCTTGCTGGCGAGGATTTCATTGCGCTTGGTAGGATGCGCCATGAGCCGGCCATCGCGGCGCAGGATAAAATGCGAGACCCCGGTCACGCTGCTCTTCGTTGCCTCATCGAGCATGCGGCTCATATTCATGTTGTGGCCCACGGAGCCGAGGAAGACGCCGTTCTTCACCATCGGCAAATAAACGCAGACCAGTGGCTCCGAGATCACGTCATCCGCCTGCAAACCGGTCCACGTGAAAGCATCGGCCGGGTTATCGGGCAGGGCCGCCTTGATCCATTCGAGATCGGTCGTGTCGAAATGGCCGGGCATTTTCCACGACCAGTCGGCCAGCAGCACGTCCACGCCGACATTCACCAGACCCGGCTTTGGAAACTGAAAGTAGTAGCTCGGAAATGTATCCACCCAGCCGGGCAGCATTTCGTCGCACAGCTCCTGCGCCAGGATCACTTGGGCGCGTTGTTCCGGCGTGCACTCCCATTCCTTGTCCGCCCACATGCTGGAAGTCTTGCGCGCGTCGCCAAACTCTTCGCGTGAGCGCCACGCGCCATCATCGTAGCGGCGATACCATTGCGCGAACTGCCGCTCGACATACTCCTGCGGCATCGGGTGCTCAAGGCGCATGAGATATTCCCCGCGCACGAGCATGAGGTTCGACTGCACCTGCTGAAACCGCGCCTCTTCGCGCAACGCCCGCTCGGCGATGTAGGTGTCGAGGTGATGCAGGTCGCGCTGCTTCAGCGCCTTGTAGACCAGCGCGTAGGTGACGACCGTCACCACCGCGATTACGAACGCGGCTCCGAGCCCGACATGGAGAAGCAGCCGCCGCGACACTTTCATGGCGCGGCCCCTTCCGTGAAGACCGGCAGCGTCACCGTGACCGTCGTCCCCACGCCCGGCGCGCTCTCCAGCGCGATCACCCCACGATGGAGCTGCACGCAACGATGGACGACGACCAGCCCGATCCCCGTGCCCTGCCGAGTGCCGACGTTGCGTGCGCGAGTAAAGGACTTGAAGAGTTTCGGCTGATCCTCCAGCGGAATGCCGATCCCACGGTCGCGAATCACGAAGACGACGTTGCCGCCTTCGTGCGCGGCGCTGAACTCCACCGGCGTGCCGGGATGGGAATACTTCACAGCATTCGAGAGCAGATTCGTCAGGATGTGGCGCAGGAGGGTTTCGTCGCTGACCGCGGCATCCAACGATGTAAGCGGGCGGAAGTGGATCGGGCAACTGCCGCCAGTCGCGGAGAGCAATTCGTCCGAAAGGGTGCGGCAGAGCTTTTCCAAGTCGAGCGGGACGGGCGAGAACTGCATGCGGCCCTCCTCGACACGGCCCAGCAGGAGCACTTCCTCGATGAGGTTCGCGAGGTTCCGCGTGCTGCGGAAAATCATGTCCAGATGCCGCGCCCGTTTCTCGATGGGCAGGCGTTCGAAGTAGCGCTGGAGCACTTCGACCGCGGACATGATGACGCCGAGAGGCGTGCGAAATTCGTGGGAGACCATTGAGACGAAGTTGGTCTTCATCTCGCCCAGTTCCTTTTCGTGAGCGAGCGCCTGGTGCAACTCCTCCGTTCGCTCGAGCACCCGCCGTTCGAGGTCTGCGTTGAGTTCGCGCAGATCCCCCTCGCGCGCCCGCACCCGCTCGACCATCTCGCGAAACGCCGTCGCCAGCGCCCCGAGTTCATCCGCGCGCTCCACTGGCACGGCCACCTCCGCGGCGCCCGCGCTCATCGCTTTCGTCGCCTCGCGCAGTTCCACCAGCGGTCGCGTGACCTGCCGCCGTAGGATACCCGCGAAGGAAACGAAAAGCAGCCCGAGCGACGCCAGCCCGGAAAACCACACCCATTTCGACGACCCAAACGCCTGCTTCTGCACGTATGCCCGCGGCATCAGCGTCACGAAATACCACTCCGTCGCAAACAACCGCGACGCCGAATAATACGAGCGGCTCACCGGTTCGGTCCCGGAGAACTGGCGCTCGGGATGCGCGATCGCCAGCCGGTAGAGGCTCGCCAGCGCGGGGTCACCGCAGTTCTCGCACGTCAGCGCGCCATTACTGCTGAGAATTTTGTCCCGCAACGTCGGATGCGCAATCAACCGCCCGTCGGGCCGGAAGATCAGGTGCGTCGCGCCCTCGAATTCGCTACGCGTGATTTCATTGAAAAGCTGGTTGATGTGCATGTCGTGCGCGACCGTCGCGAGTTGTTCCCCGTCCTTTTCCACCGGGAGTTGCACGGTCACGAACGGCTCGCCGCTCGGCGGATCGACGAAGACCCCGGTCCACACGAAGCTGCGCGATGGGTTGTGCGACGGGCTCGCCTCCTTCACCCACTCCTCGGCGTCGAGATCGTAATCGCCCGGTGTCTGCCACGCCCAGCGCGCAATGCGCGGATCGAACCCCATCGTCGCCGGTCCCGGCAAAATGAAATAGAGGCTCACAAACGAATCGATCCACCCCGGCTGCACGTCCTCGCAAATCTCCATCGCGAGCAATACGCGGTTTTGGAATTCCGGCGTCAACACCGCGCCTTTGCGCAGCCACAGGTTCGAATAAACACGTGGGCCGAAGAATTCCTCGCGGTTGCGCCACGCACCGTCGGGATAAAGCATGAAACGGTGGTCCCAGCGCTCTTGCACGTTCGGCGGCGGCGGTTGCGCCTGGCGCTTGAGGAATTGCCCGCGCACCACTTCGAGGTTGCTGTAAATCGTCTGAAAGCTCGCCTCCTCGCGCCGCGTCCGCTCGGCGACGTAGGTGTTCAGGCTCTCAATCGTCCGCTCCTCCGCCGCTTGATAAACGAACTGATAGGTCAGCCCCGCCACCACCGCGATGACCAGCGCCGCGCCCACGGCCACGTGAATGAGAAGACGGTTGGCGACGGTCATGGTGCGAGGGTTTCCATAAAGACAGGCAGTGTTACCGTCACGGTCGTACCCGCGCCAGCTTCGCTGGCCAGCGCAATGTCCCCGCCGTGCAGGTGCACACACCGCTGCACGATGACCAGCCCGAGCCCCGAGCCCGGCCGGGCCCCGACATTGCGCGCCCGCGTAAACGACGTGAACAGGCGCGCCTGGTCCTCGCGCGGAATGCCGATGCCGTGATCTCTGATCGTGAAGACCACGTCGGTTTTATCGCGCGCCGCAGTGAACTCGACCGGCGTGCCCGGCTCGGAATATTTCACCGCGTTCGAGAGCAGATTCGGCAGGATGTGGCGCAGGACACTTTCGTCGCTCACCGCGCCCGCGAGCGAATTGAGCACGCGGAAATGGATGGGGCACGCGCCGCCCGTGGCAGAGTAAAGTTCATCCGCCAGCGTGCGGCAGAGCAGTTCCAAATCCAGCGGCACCGGCGTAAACTGCATCCGCCCCTCCTCCACGCGCCCCAGCAGCAGCACCTCCTCGATCAGGTTCGCGAGGTTCCGCGTGCTGCGAAAAATCATCTCCAAATGCCGCGCCCGCTTCTCCGCCGGCAGCCGCTCGAAGTAACGCTGCAGCACTTCCACCGCCGACATAATCACCCCCAGCGGCGTGCGAAACTCGTGAGACACCAGCGACACGAAGCTCCCCTTCATCTCTCCCAGTTCTTTTTCGTGCGCGAGCGCCTGATGCAATTCCTCCGTCCGTTCGAGCACCCGTCGTTCGAGATCGCTGTTCAGTTCGCGCAGTTCCCCCTCCCGCGCCGCCACCTGCGCCACCATCTCCCGGAAGGAGTCCGCCAGTTCGCCCAGTTCGTCCGCGCGCGACGCCGGCACTGGCACCGCCGCCGATCCCGCGCTCATCGCCTTTGTCGCCTGCGTCAGTTCCGCGAGCGGACGCGCGATCTGCGTGCGCAGGATCACCGCGAGGAACACCAACACCAGCGCGATCGACACCAGCCCGCTCCACAACACCCACCGCGCCGACTCCGACGCCTGGTGCTGCAGCACCGCGCGCGGCATCATCGTCGCAAACACCCACTCCGGTCCCGCCAACCGCGCCACGCTGTAATGCACATTACTCGCCGGGTCGAATCCCGCGAACCGCCGCTCGGGACGCGCGGCGCAAATTCGATACAGGCTCGCCAGCGTCGCATCACCCGACTTTTCCGCCGTCAGCAGTCCCTTGCTCGCGAGAATTGCCGACTTCTTCATTGGGTGCGCGATCAGCCGCCCGTCCGTGCGGAAGATGCAATGCGTCGCCCCGCCGATCCCGCTGTGCGTCGCCTCATCCAGCATCCCCGTCATGAAAATGTCGTGCCCCACGGAACCGAGAAATGCCCCATCCTTGTAAATCGGCAGGAACACCGAGACCAGCGGCGCATTGATCAGCGGATTCTCCGTGTCGAGTTCCGCGTCCTTCTGCACCCCCGTCCACCGGAAGACATCCGGCTCCGGCGGCACTTTCGGCAGCGCCAGCGGCAGCCACTCCACCGAATCCGCGTCATAGTCCGCCGGCATATCCCAGACCCACGACGCAATCCGCGCGTCGAATCCGATATTCGCCGGGCCGTGGAAGTTGAAATAAATACTTGGGAACGACTCGACCCACCCCGGCAGCATTTCGTCGCAGAGATCCTGCGCCACCAAAATCTGCCGCTGCCATTCCGGCGTCACCACCGTGTCCTTGTGCGCCCACAGCGCCGAGTATTTCCGCCCATCCGAAAATTCCTTCCGGCTCCGCCACGCCCCATCCGGGAAAAGCATCATCCGCTCATTCCATCGCGTCTGCACATCCATCGGATAAGGCTTGGCCAGCAGCGAGAGAAACTGTGCCCGCGCCAGCGCCAGATTCGATTGCACCTGCTGAAACCGCGCCTCCTCCCGCTGTGCCCGCTCCGCCACATACGTATCCAGATGCCGCAAATCCCGCTGCTCCAGCGCATCATACACCAGGTAGTAAGTCACCGCCGTCACCACCGCGACCACGAACGCTGTGCCAAGGGCAACGTGAGTAAGGAGACGGCGCGCGACAGTCATGGGCGGAAACCTCCACCAGAGCAGCCTGCAACAATCCGGACGAGCCGAAAGGCGGACGGAAGAGACAGGCAACGCATACCCGCAGCCTGCCCTGCCCCTCTGTAACGGCCTATAATACTATCGTATTACGCGTCTCTTGAACGGCGACCGCGCCTCCGAGCGACGCGGTCGCTCTTCCAAGATAAACTCCATTAGAGCGTTACACCGCGCGCACGAGTACATCACTGGTGGAGGCGACTTGGAATCCCTTCACGAAGTCAAGCGGGCCGGAAATGCCGGCGTCACCCTGGCGGTAGGTCACCGTGCCGATCTTCACCTTCCCGAATTCCTCGGCCTCGATGCCGTAATGATCGAGGCCATTCTGGGTGCCGCAGACCGAGCCTTTAACGATGAGTTTGCCGAGTTTCGCTGTTACCGCGGCGTTTTGATCGGCGTCGTCGGCCGTGCCGTACTGCAAGTCGCCGCCGGCAGCCAAACCGGTGACGATATTGCCGGCGAGGAGATCGCCCCGGACGATCATGCTGCCGATGCCATCCTGGGAAAAGACAGTCGCGGCAAAACTCTGCCCATTGCTGGGCGCGATTTGCCCACGGATGCTGCCGCCGATGGCCGCCTTGGAGAATTTGCCGGTGGCGTAAACGAGACCCGAGTAGTTTGACTCACCGCCGATCAAACTGCCACCGAGAGTAAACGATGCGAGGTCGTTTGCCTGGACCGCACCGGAATTGGCCTCCGGGCCACCCAGGATCGAGCCAGCAATTGCCACCTTGCCATCTTCCATGAGCAGGAAGCCGGATTGATTGCCGAGCCCGCCGATGATCGACCCGCCGATCTTGACCGAGCCATTGGACATATGGATGGCGCCCGTCGAGATGGTGGTGCCGCCGATGAGCGAACCGCCAATGCGGAGTTTCGATATCGCGGAGGTCAGGATGTAGCCGCTCTCGGATTCGTAGCCGCCGACGATATCGCCGCCGATCTTCAGCGAGCCGATGGAAAGGGCGAGGATTTCGCCGGTGGCATTGGCGGTGCCGACGAGAGAATGGCCGATCGTAGCGGAATCGATATGGCCGCCCGCATAGATCCGTCCGCTCGCCTGGCCGGCGCCACCGGCAATCGAACCGTCGATGAAGAGCGACCCGATATCGCCGAGGGCCTGGACCACGCCACTCCCCTGGCTCACTCCGCCGAGGAGATCGCCCGCAAGACTGAAGCGGCCAATACTCCCGGCGACCTCGATGATGCCGGCGATGGCATCGAGGGCACCCATGCTGCCGCCGATCTCGATGGAGCCGATGCCGGCGAGGTCGGGGTTGCCCGGGCCATTGTGGGTGCGCAACACGCCCTGCATCGTGCCGCGGATTTTCATCTTCGCAATCGAGCCGAAGATATCGCTCGGCGTGCCCAAGGTCACTGCGCCCAGCGTGCGCAGATCGAGGGATTTGATCGCGGGTGTCGTGAGGTTTTCATCGCCCGCGTCGATGTAGCGAATGTCGCCCTGCACCACGACCTTGCCGAGATCGATGCCGGGTCCGACGCCGGTGACAGGATTCACGTTCGACGCATTGAGCACAGAGAAGGTGACCTGGCCATTGCCGCCGTGCGTCGCCGAGTGTTTCGCAGTGATGAAGATGTCGAGGCCGTTGCAGGCCGCGCCGAGGTCGGAGAACTCGAGGCTGGAGAGAGATTGTGGGCCGGTGTCGCCGAACGCGCCGGAAAGATGAGCGAGCTTGGCGGCTGTCGCCGGATCCGTGAAGATGGGCTTGCTGACGTGAATCTTCACGTCGTCGCCGTCGATGTCCTGGAAGGCGATGGTCGTGGGATTTACGATGGTGGCGGGCGCGATGCGGGATTCGAGGGTTTCGATGAGGTGAGGCGTTTTCATTTCAGTGTTTTTATGTGGTGGATTGGCGGGGTCTCGGAGGCGGTTACGCGACTTCGCGGACGGTCAGGTCGCCGGTGGCGGCGATGTCGCGGACGTCGATCCCGGCGGTGAACGCGAGGGCGGTGGCGCCGATTTTCAGCGCGCCGATTTCCTCCGCGACGATGCCGAAATGATCGCCCCCGGCGATCGTGCCGAGCGCCTGGCCCTTGATGACGACGCTGGCGATGCGCGACAGGATCGCGGAGTCGTTGGGCGCGAGCAGCCCGTCGTCGTTGGTGCCGAATTTTTTGTCGATCGACGCCTGGACGCCTACGGCGAGGTTGGCCGCGGTCCACGAGCCGATCTTGATTGTCCCCACGGAGACGTCGCTGGATTTGAGTCCGCTCTCGTCGTAACCGGCGAAAATATCGGCGTGATCGAGCGCTCCGGCGATGGTCAGATTTTTCAAGGCCAAAGCGCCCGGAGCCTCCGGGGAGCTGCCGACGGCAATGAGGGCGCGGCTGGTGTTGCTGCCGATGACGGACCCCTTGATCTTCGCATCGCCAAGGTCGGCGCCGACGACCACCGCGCCGCTCGCGATCAGCGTGCTCCCCGCGGCCTGTGCGCCCGCGACGATGCTGCCGCCGACGGTGAGCTGGCCGATGCTGACGCCAACCAGTGCGCCATTGAAATGCGACAATTGCGCTCCAGCGGTAGTGCTGCCGCCAAGGATGGAGCCACCGATTCTGACCATGTCCACGAACCCGGCGTCTACGGTGCCGTTGTAATCGACGGAACCGGTCCCACCGATGAGTGAACCGCCGATCACAATGCTTTTGGCGGACTGAAAACCCACCAGCCCGGAACTGATCGCACCGGTCCCGCCGCGTACATCGCCGCCGATGGTAATCGTATCGCCCAGTAACGAACCAACCAGGCCCGAATACGGTCCCGCGCCGCCGCGCACGGAACCGCCGATGGCAAATTTGCCGCCGAACTCCGGGCCCAGGGAGCCGGAACTTTCGCCGCTTCCACCCACGACGTCGCCGCGCACGACGGCCTTGGCAATGTATCCGGCACTGACCGCGCCGCTCTCCTTGCCGAAACCGCCCTTGATATCGCCGCCGATGGCGAGCCGGTCGAGGCTTCCGGTGATGTGAATTTTTCCAGAGCGTTCGCCGAAGCCGCCGGTCAGGTCGCCGCCGA
>JADMIO010703414.1_pt1 | contig 15800 bp, 14 predicted proteins | sample 8958161 | NCBI WGS metagenome assembly JADMIO01 (sample SAMN16585339, study PRJNA669376) | soil metagenome | isolation source: Crop rotation soil | place: USA: Cullars Rotation, Alabama | collected 2011
CACGACATCCGCCATGCTAAGACAATCGTGCTGATTGGCGGCGAGCCGGAAGAGTTACAGCCGCTGACCGGCAAGCAAATACGCCAGGCAGTGCGCAACGGCGGCGCCAAACTGGTTCTCATCAACAGTGTGCGAATTCGACTGCGTGAATCGGCAGCCCAGTTTATTCACATCAGGCCGGGAACGGAGGACGCAGCCGTGCTCGCGCTGGCGAACGCGGATGATTCACAGCTCGCCGGACGAAAGATGGACGTCGAGGTTGACGAGCTCGATGCTGCGCGCAAGGCCATCAGCGAAACACAGGGCGACATTGTCGTCATGTTCGGTGGCGAGTTGAGTCCCGAAGCTCAATCCGTGGTCGCCCAGTTCCCTCACATCTTCGCGGGCGAAGGCCGCCGCGTGTTGCTGCATCCGCTTCCGATCTACAACAACAGCATCGGCGCGTACGACATGATGCCGGGCGCGAAGGATGCTAGCGAGATCCTCAGGAGCGAGTCAGTTCGCGGACTCATCCTGGCAGGCAAACCGATGCTTCCCGGCGGCGATGAAAACGAAAGTCTTCCTAACCGCGAGTTCTCAATCCTGTTCGAGCTGTTTGTCTCCGCGGTCAGTAACATGGGTCGCCAGGTTGTCTTCCCTGCCGCTTCATTTGCTGAAGTGGACGGCACGTTCACGAACAACGACGGTTTTGTGCAGCGCGTCCGCAAATCTATTGAACCAGTACATCAGGCGAAGCCGGATTGGCTAATCGCGATGCAACTCGCCAAAGCTCTGGGTGCTGATTACGAACCCGAAATTTCAGCCAGCAGTGTCTTTCGAGAGATTGGCGAGCTGTTGCCAGCTTACTCCGGGCTACGCTATCCGCTCTTGAAAGACGAAACGAGGCCGGTGCAGGTGAATCATGCGATCGCTGCTCAACGCGATCTATCCGTGGAGTTCAAATCGATCCGCGAGCGCGTGGAAGCTCTTGACGAAACGGGTGGCAAGGAACAGTTAACGCCGGCGGTCGGTCATGAATTGTTCAAGCTGGGCACGCTCACAGAAAAGGTGCCGCAGTTTCATCTCTTAGCGGCCGGCAATCCGAAACCAGAGACATTCCGCATCTCGCCGCTGTACCAGATCACGGTTGATGAGGAATTAAAGCGGGAGCCGGTGGTTGCTTAGGATTTTGGAGTGCGCCGGCTGGTTGGCGCTTTGTCTTAGCGAAAGAAGATGTTCGCCTGAAAGCGGCGATCCCGATAAGCCGGAGCGCACCCCAAAGATTTAGCATGGAAGAACTGAAACAAGTCGGTCTGGTTTCCCTCGGCATCTTTGTCGCCTTCTTTGTGGTGATGACGCTGGTGGCCTATACCGTTTTGCTCGAGCGTCGCATGCTGGGATTCATCCAGGGACGCCTCGGCCCCAACCGCGTGGGACCGGGTGGGTTTCTGCAACCACTCGCCGACCTGATCAAGTTCATCTTCAAGGAAGACATTGTCCCCGACAAATCGACGCGCTTCGTTTATTTTCTGGCGCCGCTGATCGCGACCATTGCGGCGATCATGACTATCGTCGTCTATCCGTTTGGACCCGAAGTACAGATTCCGTTCATTAACAAGTCCGTCCAGCTGGTCATCGCGCGCTTTGACGTGGCGCTGCTGTATGTTCTCGGCGTGACGTCGGTGGGTGTTTACGGAATCGCGCTTGCCGGATGGTCTTCAAACAATAAGTACAGCTTGATGGGTGGCTTGCGGTCATCGGCCCAAATGATCTCGTACGAATTGGCGCTGGGGCTGGCGCTCATTGGAGTCATTCTCCAGTCGGGCACACTCGATCTTTACAGCATCGTCGAGCAACAGGCCGGACATCTCGGCATCAGCGGTTGGAACCTGATTTGGGCGCAGCCGCTCGGTTTTCTCATTTACATGACGGCAGCGATTGCTGAAACAAATCGCGTCCCTTTTGATCTGCCGGAAGCCGAGACTGAGCTGGTCGCGGGATTTCACACTGAATACAGCGCAATGAAGTTTGCGCTCTTCTTTCTGGCTGAATACGTCAACATGTTCACGGTTTCGATGTTGGCGACCACGCTTTTCCTCGGTGGCTGGGCGGGTCCGTTCGTGCACAAGTTTCCCTGGCTCGGCATTTTCTACTTCTTCGGTAAAGTCATTTTCTTTTTGTTCTTCTACATCTGGCTGCGCGGGACGCTGCCGCGCTTTCGCTTTGATCAGTTGATGAACTTTGGCTGGAAATACCTCATGCCGTTTGCGATTTTCAACATAGTGCTCACGGCCACATTGCAGTGGTCAGGAGCGCTGGATTGGGTGGGTGCTTTTTTAAAGACTCCGGCCGGTTGGTGGGGATGACTGCGGCACTCTTCATTTTGTTTTCGGGCATGGCAATTGGTTGCGCGATCTCGATGATCGTGCAGCGCAATCCCCTCTACAGCGCTATTTCGCTGATTGGCGTATTCATCTCGCTGGCATGTTTGTATGTGATGTTGGCGGCGCCCTTTATCGCAGCCGTGCAGGTAATCGTATACGCAGGCGCGATCATGGTCCTGGTCGTGTTCGTAATCATGCTTCTGAACGTCGAAGAGGAAGAACGCCGGCCGCTGCGCATGCGCTCATTGATTCCCATCGCAGTGATCCTGGCGGCAATATTTTTCGCCGAGACGGCCTTCATCATTTACTTTGTGCAGGCCTCGCCGGTGAATTTGTCACGGAACCCGTCGGATGTGGGATTGACGGCCTCGATTGGCGGCGGGTTATTCACGACTTACCTGCTCCCGTTTGAAATCACTTCGATTCTTTTGTTGATGGCGATTGTCGGCGCGATGACCCTGGCGCGCACGGGCGGTTTGCTTTCTTCGCGCGCGGCCGTGGTGCCCGGAGATCAAGTCTTTTCACGCGAGCTGCTTGACCGGCAGGAGGCCGGCAATCTCAGCGCAGTGCAAACGCATACAACGGCTGAGGCTGCCCGCCTGCTGGAAATTGACGATCCCGGCAGGTCAACTCAGGAGTGAGAAAGGCCTCTTTAGTAAAGCGGGCAAAGTACAAAGAACAAGGTTTTATGATTCCACAGCTTTCATGGTATCTGGCGCTTTCCGCTGTGCTGTTCACGATTGGCGTGGTCGGAGTGATTATCAAGCGCAACGTGATCGCGATGTTCATGTGCATCGAGTTGATGCTCAATGCCGTGAACCTGACGTTCGTAGCATTTTCGAGTTTTTTCCACGACCTCTCAGGTCAGCTGTTTGTTTTTATTGTAATGACGGTGGCGGCCGCCGAAGCTGCGGTCGGTTTGGGAATCATTATTGCTATCTTTCGCAATCGTGAATCGCTGGACGTCGATGACGCCAGCAGTCTGAGACTGTGAACTTTGTTCTTCGTGCTTTGAACTTTGACGTGTTGTTCAAGCTGAGCCCGGCAACAAAGTACAAAGCGCTAAGTACAAAGTACGAGACCTGTGACTGAGAACAATCTACTCAGCCTAATCATTTTCGCCCCGCTGGCGGGCGCAGTAATCAACTGGCTCGTTGGCCGCCGTCTGCGCAATGAGCGCTTCATCGGCTTGATAGCCTGCGCTTCGGTGGGCATTTCCGCTTTGCTCGGCTTTTATCTCGCCTTCAAATCTGGCGGTGCGCTACATTCCGACACGCCGGTCATGGACCATCTCTGGACCTGGATTCAAGTGGGCAACTTCCGCGCGGACTTCGGTTTGGCGATGGACCGTTTGAGCGGCATCTACGTGCTCTTCATTACCTCTGTCGGACTGCTGATTCATATCTTCGCTACCGGGTATATGAAGGGTGACGCGGGCTACTACCGTTTCTTCGCCTACTTGAATCTGTTCATGTTTGCGATGTTGACGCTGATTTTGGCTGACAACTTTCTGTTGATGTTTGTCGGCTGGGAAGGCGTCGGGCTCTGTTCTTACCTGCTGATTGGTTTCTATCTCGACAAAGGTGAAGCCGCCCCGGCGGCCAAGAAGGCGTTTATCGCGAATCGCGTCGGTGACTGGGGATTTGTGCTTGGTCTGATGCTTATTTTCACTTTGACCGGGTCCATCAGTTTTTACGATAAGCCGGCGCTGGGCGTGCACAGCGCGCTGGCGGCGATTGGAAATTTGCAAGTCGACGCCTTTGGGTGGGGCACAATCATCGCGGGCGGTGTCACGTCCGTGGCTGTGCTGCTTTTCATTGGCGCAACGGGCAAGAGCGCGCAGATTCCTCTGTTTGTCTGGCTGCCGGATGCCATGGCCGGTCCCACTCCCGTGTCGGCGCTGATTCACGCCGCGACGATGGTCACCGCGGGGGTGTACATGGTCGTCCGCTGCTCGACAATCTATAAGCATGCGCCGACCGCAATGTTCATCGTAGCGATCATCGGAGCCGCCACCGCTTTATTTGCAGCAACGATTGGTCTGGCGCAAAACGACATCAAAAAGGTGCTGGCGTATTCAACCATCTCGCAGCTCGGCTACATGTTTCTGGCGTGCGGGATGGGCGCATTCGTGGCGGCCATCTTCCACGTGATGACGCATGCATTCTTCAAAGCTCAGTTGTTTCTTGGCTCAGGCTCAGTCATTCACGGCATGCATCACGAGCAGGACATGCGCCGCATGGGCGGGCTCAAGAAATACATGCCCATCACCTGGCTGACGATGTGCGCGGGCTGGCTGGCAATATGCGGCGTCCCGATCTTTGCCGGCTTCTTTTCGAAAGACGAGATTCTTTGGAAGACATGGAGCGGATCGATTCCCGGCGTGTCACCAAACTTTGGCAAAGCGCTATGGTTCATCGGCGCAGTCACCGCGCTGCTGACAGCGGTGTACATGACGCGCCTGATGGTGATGACTTTCTGGGGAAAAGAAAGATTTGCAGAGGAACATAACCAACACGATCATGCGCATGCGGACGATCATGCTGCACATAAGCCTCATGAGTCACCGCTATCGATGACGATTCCATTGATCGTGCTCGCGATTCTTTCCACCGTAGGCGGACTGGTAGGCGTTCCCTACGCGCTGAGCGGTGGCCGCATCCAGAACTATTTCGAGCACACACTTGAACCGGTGGTGAGCGGGCACGCGGAAGCCGGTGCAGCAGAAGGGCAGCCGGAAGTACATTGGGAATCACCGCAGCCCCAGGAAGTTGACGGCAAACCCGCTTTTGGCACGGCCACTTCGGAAAACGGCGAGCCCACAGCTGGTCATGGCGATGTTTCGCAGGAACGCACCTTCACACTGATTTCAGTGATGATCGCTTTGACCGGTATTGCCATCGGGTGGTTGATGTTTAAGCGGCAACCGTTGCGGCAGATGCCGCGCCTCTTAGAGAACAAGTACTACGTCGATGAAGTGTACGACGCCGCCATCATCAATCCGATTCACGTGACCTCGCGTGAAGGACTTTGGAAGATCTTCGACATCGGTGTGATTGACGGAATAATTCACACGGTTGGCGACACGGTGGTGAGGCTGGGCCGCACTTTCCGTTACATGCAAATCGGATTTGTCCGCGGCTATGCCGCGATCATTTTGGCCGGTGCGCTGATCATCATCGGTTACTTCGCGTACAACGGCGCCGGCGTCTTGAGATATTTGATCAGGTAAGACATTTGGAGTGCGCCGGCCTGGCGGCGCTTTCAATCAAGAACCAAAGCGGCGAGAACTCGCCGCGCTCCAAAAAGGAAAATGCAGAACTATCTGCTCACAATTCTGATTCTTCTGCCCGTCATCGGCGCGGCCACGACTATCGTCTACGGCCTGACGCCAGGGGCACACGAATCACACCATCGTTGGATCGCTCTCGGATTCACGACGCTGACTTTTCTGGTGTCTCTGCTGCTGATCAGCGGTGCCTCAACGAGCGGCTATCGCTTCGAAGAGAACTATTCCTGGGTAGGCGCGATCAACGCGCGCTACCACCTCGGAGTTGATGGCATCAGCCTTTGGCTGGTGCTGCTCACCACTCTCTTGATGCCCATCGCGATTCTTTCGAGCTGGACATCGGTCACCAAGCGTCAGTTGACTTATTACGCGCTGCTGCTCCTGCTCGAGTCGGCAATGATCGGCGTGTTCGTTTCGCTCGACTTGCTGCTGTTCTATCTCTTCTTTGAGGCATCGCTGGTCCCGATGTTCTTCCTGATTGGAATCTGGGGCGGTGAACGGCGCATTTATGCCGCGGTAAAGTTCTTCATTTATACGGCCGTGGGCTCGCTTTTGATGCTGGTCGGCATTATCGCGCTTTATTTCATTCATCAGAGCGCTACCGGGATCGGTACATTCGATTACGTCACGCTGCTGGAAACGCTGCGAAACAGCGGCGGGCTAATCTCACCACGCGCAGAATTCTGGTTGTTCCTCGCTTTTGCTTTTGCCTTCTGTATCAAGGTGCCGCTTTGGCCATTGCACACCTGGCTGCCCGATGCTCACACTGAAGCGCCCACCGCAGGCTCAGTGATTCTCGCCGGCGTGCTGCTGAAAATGGGGACGTACGGACTTTTGCGATTCAACTTTGGTTTGTTTCCGGGAGCTTCAAAACAATTAGCGCCCGTCATGATTACACTCGCGGTGATCGGAATCATTTACGGGGCCCTGGTGGCGATGGTCCAGCCCGACGTAAAAAGGCTGGTGGCTTATTCATCTGTTAGTCACATGGGTTTCGTGGTGCTCGGGCTCTTCTCGTTTACCGAGCAAGGCATGCAGGGTGCGCTCTACCAGATGTTGAATCACGGAGTTTCCACCGGCGCGCTGTTTCTGTTTGTCGGTATGATCTATGAACGCCGCCACACGCGCATGATTAGGGACTTTGGCGGATTAGTACGGCCGATGCCCTGGTTCTCAACGTTGTTTGTGATCGCCTCGTTATCGTCGATAGGCCTGCCATTTCTGAATGGATTTGTCGGTGAGTTTCTCATCATGCTCGGCTCATGGACTTCGACGGCCGTGCACAACGCCTGGATCGTAACTATGCTCGCGGCCACCGGGGTAATTTGGGCTGCCGTGTATATGCTTTGGATGTTGCAGCGCGTGGTCTTCGGAACCAGTACGAGCGAAGAAAACGCGCGACTCAGCGATTTGAATGTGCGTGAGTTTGGATTGCTGGCGCCCTTGTTAGTGCTGATGTTTTTCATGGGAGTTTATCCCGCGCCGTTTCTTAGTCGTTCGCGCGAAGCGGTCCAGGCCGCGCTGGCAAGGGTCGTAACCTCGTCACCTCCAGCTCAGGTGGTAGTGAAATCCGGACCCAAATGAATCGTATGAGACTCAGAAGCAATCGCATTGTTCTGATAATGGCCGCTGCCCTTCTCTTGTACCTGGTTGCGGCGGGCACAGCTCGAGCTCAGGACAGAATTCCCGTCGCGGATCCCACCTTCAAACTGCTGGATCTCGACGGCAAGTTGAATGATTTGGCTGAGCTGCGTGGCAGCGTTGTGCTCATCTCGTTTGGCGCCACCTGGTGCACACCGTGCACCGCTGAGCTGCGCGCGCTCGGAGAAGTGCTCAAAGAGTATACGGGCAAGCCGGTCAAGTTTTACTGGGTGAGCATCGAATCGAACGAGGACGTGACGAACCAGGAGCTGCGACGCTATGCAAAGCAACGCAACGTTGGTTTCCCGGTCCTGCGCGACTCGAGTCAGGCGGTGTATCAACAGTTCACCACGCGGACGCGTCTGCCGCTAATCGTCATGCTGACCAAGAACGGACGCGTCGATCAGCCGGTGCAATTCGGCGTGCGCTCGCCGATCACGGCTTACAAGTCGGACATTCGCGCCCGGCTCAACAAACTTTTAACTGTGCAATCGGAATCGGATCGCTAGTATGACAGGCCGGTGGCCTGTCCTGCGATACAAAGTAAATGTTTCTATTTCAAGTAGCCAATCCTGACGTCAACCTAACGCTGCTACTGCCCGAGTTAATCGTGGGCATTGCCGGGGTAGTAGTGATGATGGTCGACGCCTTCACGCGCAAGGGCCAACGTTCAGTTACCGCGGCGCTGTCGATAATTGCGCTGTTGGGATCCGCGGCATCCGCAATCTGGTTGTGGATAAAGTGGCCGGGCGTGCGCACGGCATTCAACGGAATGATTGTGCTCGACGAATTGCGTCTGAGCTTCACGTTGATTTTTGTCATTGTTTCGGTCCTGACAATTCTGATTGCCACGGTCTGGATTGATAACGAGGACCTGCCCGCCGGGGAATTCCATTCGCTTTTGTTGTTTGCTACATGCGGCATGATGCTAATGGCCTCGGGCGGCGATCTCGTGATTGTATTTCTGGGATTGGAAATCCTTTCGATTGCCACGTATGTGATGGCCGGATTCCGGCGCAGCGATGTCAGATCAAATGAATCGTCCTTGAAGTATTTCATTCTCGGCTCGTTCGCTTCGGCGTTCCTGCTTTACGGCATTGCGCTGGTTTACGGCGCCACTGCGACCGGACCAGACCAGCCAGGCACCACGAACATCGCGATGATTGCCGCCCGGGCTAATCAGTCTTTGTACCCACCACTTTTGTTGGCTGGTCTCGCGATGATGCTGGTCGGCTTTGGATTCAAGATCGCCACGGCGCCTTTTCACGTTTGGACTCCCGACGTTTACGAAGGCGCGCCGTCTCCGGTCACCGCGTTTATGGCGGCCGGGCCAAAGGCCGCGGGCTTTGCCTCGTTCATGCGTGTGTTCATATTCGGTTTTCCGATCGCCACCACCGCGGTGAGCACGGCTGGCTTCGCCCACAAGAGTTGGGTGGGGGCCCTGGCAGTGATGGCGGCGCTTACCATGAGTATCGGCAACGTGGTAGCCATCGCGCAGAACAACGTGAAGCGCATGTTGGCTTATTCGTCGATCGCACACGCCGGCTACGCGCTGGTCGGCTTTGTGGCTGCCGGTTCTGCGTCCGATCCGGAATTGCGAAGTGCCGCACTGACTGCCGTAGCCTTTTATCTCCTGACTTATGCAGTCATGAACATGGGAGCATTCGCGATCGTCACCCTCATCGCTCGCCGCGGCGACACTCAGGACCGCGTTGACGACTACAACGGCATTGGTTTTCGTGCGCCGGTTTTGGCGTTTTCGCTTTCGATTTTCCTGCTGAGCCTGCTGGGGATGCCGCTGACAGCCGGTTTTATGGGAAAGATTGTTGTGTTCGGGGCAGCGCTGCGACAGGGCTATACGTGGCTGGTGGTTATCGGCGTTCTTAACACGGCGGTGTCGGCTTACTATTACCTGCGGCTAATCATCGTCATGTTCTTCCGCGAGCGCACCGATCCATGGGAAGCGCCGCGTATTCCGCTAAGCGCCGCGATTGCTTTGGCGATTACCATTGCCGCCGTTTTTTATCTTGGCCTCTTCCCTGGACGTGTGCTCAACGCCTTCACCGCCAAACCAAATATCTCCGTTACCGCTCGATAAGATGACTAAGCCGGGTACTGACCTGCTATCCGAGATTCAGGGATCAATGGGAGATGCCTGGCTACCAAACATCTATCGTAATCGCATTCTGAAAATGCGGACGCGCCGGTACGACTTTGTGAAGTTTTCGGCGAACGCCACTCCGCAGATCTACCACACGCTGCTGGGCATCGAGCTGAAGGTGGGCCGGAAGCGCATGCTCTGCCCCGATCTCGCCACCGCACGTTACCTGTCGGTCTTTGCGCGCGCCGGCTGCCAGGCCGTGGCAATTCCCTACGACATCACGAGAATCTCGCAAGTGGCCGACGAACTGGAAAGTTCATGGCATCGAATGTTTCTCTTGGCTGAACAGCTCGCCGGCAGTCCAGCTTTGCAGACGCGCACGCGAAAGGCACTGGTTGCCAAAGTCCGCGAGGAAGTGACCGCGGCCGGAGCCGGACCGAGAAATCCGGAATTTGAGCACAATACAAAGAAGCAGCGTCAATGATATAATCCAACGTCGATTAAACTTCATGGAGCAGACCATTCAGGAAATTCAAACCGAAACATCAACGCCGAGCGAGGCTTTTGAGTCGCTACCGTTCCCTTTCAATCAGCAAAAGTTTTGTCGTTACGAGCCGATTGAAAAAACGATCGACGAAGCGCGCGTGCTGATTGTAGATAATCTCCTGCGCAACGAAGACGACCTTTCAGATGTCGCTCGTTCGGATTGGGGCACGGATGTTTCGCTTCACCTAAGGCGCGAGCGCCAAATCGCAGAGATGGCGCTGCAAAACATCACCAGCAATGTGCGGCGCCTGGTTAAAGAACCACGGACTCGCGTGGCGCATGTCAGCGACGTGGCAAAGGCAGTCGAAGAGTTTCGTCCCGAAGCTGTAGTGCTGAGTGGTACTCTCCGCGATTTTGATTACTACAGCTCGGAAATTCTGGAGAGCTTTGAGAAGTTTATTCGCACGACCACGACGCCGGTGCTGGGAATCTGCGGCGGGCATCAGCTGATCGGCCTGAGTTTTGGCGCGCGCGTGCTCACGCTTGACAGCGAGGAACAGCGCGAACGGCGCGACAATCGCAGAATTGAGTATCAATACAGGCTGGTGCGTATCGTGGCCCCGGACGATCCAATCTTTGCCGAAATCGACAATCCGCGGTCAGGTCTGTGGCAGGAGTACACAAAGGAGGGCCGCATTCTGCGTGTTTGGCAGAACCATGGACTGCAGCTTGATCGCGTGCCCGAAAAGTTTAAGTTGCTGGCGACTTCCTATCTCTGCAAGAACCAGATGATGGTCAAGCGGTCGGATGACCAACTCATCTACAGCGTGCAGTTCCATTTGGAAAAATCATTCGAAGACTGGAACAAGAGCCGCACGCGCTGGGAGCATCCCAACGAATCGCGCGATGGCCGTCTTCTGTTTGAAAGCTTCCTGCGGTTGGCGCGAGAGCATAAGGCCTCCGCAGCATAGCCGCGAACGTCTTTGTCTTGGAACTTCGATTTCGAAAGAGCGCGCGGAGCGTGCGACAACGCACACGACTAAACAGCTTTTTGAAAAGCGAACGACCCCTGGCATTACAAATCTAACTTTCCCTGGCTTCGTAAACGGCTGTTGCCCGCTCCGCGGGCTTCGATCTTGCTTTTGGATTGGATCCTGGGGTTTGCTCGCTTTTTCGCTCGCTGCACCCCAGGCTTTATGCCGACACCCGCTTCGCGGGTTGTTGAGTCAACTATATGAAACCTTAAACCGTTTCCCGTTTAGTTTGCGGCCCACGGTCTCCAGGCTAAAGCCACGGCGAATGAGATAAAGTAATTTTCAGCTAATTAAGCTTCTCAGTGCCTCCCGATCGTTCCACACCAAGATCTAAACCACTCACCAACGAAACGCTGGCCGCTGCCGCAATCGAACTAGCTGCGCGTGATCGCATTCTTGGCTTCATTTACCGGACCCACGGCGTGCCGCCGATGTGGGGTCGTCGCACCGGATTTATCACACTCCTCCGCATCATTCTCGAGCAACAGATCTCGCTGGTTTCGGCGGCAGCGATGTTTGCGCGCCTCAAAAACAACATCAATCCGTTCACACCCGAGGAATTCATTCGGCGCGGCGAAGGTTATCTGCGCTCACTCGGCCTGACGCGCCAGAAGTCGCACTACCTCGTCCAACTTGCGGAAAGTTTCGTGAATGGCGATCTGGATCACATTGGGCGCATGAATGACGAAGACGCCCACGCCGCCCTGCTGCGAATCAAAGGCGTGGGTCCGTGGACGGCGAATATTTATTTGCTGATGGCTTTGAGGCGCCCGGACATCTGGCCCGATGGTGATATTGCGCTGGCGAGTGCGATTACCAGCCTGCGAAAACTCGAGACGCGTATCCCGTTTGTTGAGCTGGTCAGAGTGGCGGAGCGTTGGCGTCCGTACCGCTCGGTTGCGGCGAGGATGCTATGGCAGTACTACCTGGCGAATAGAAACAGGAAAGAGTGACACCAAACCTACTTCGCGATCGTCGACGGCGCAGTAGCAAACTGGCCCACGTTGAGGTTTACGTTGCGGGGCACGTGCTCCATCGTCAATTCCATCAAGCGGTCGACCACAGCTTTCAGATCGTTGGTTTCACTATAGACACGCAGTTGTTCCTCGGCTGATGTCCCGCGCTCGAGGATGGTGTGGATGTGCTCGACTTCTTTGCGCGAACCGAGATCGTCCAGCACGTCGTCGACGAACTCCAGCAGCTCGAGCACCAGATCCCTGGTCGGCACTTCCTTCTGCTTCCCGAAATCGATCATCTTGCCTTCAATACCCCAGCGCACTGCACGCCACTTGTTTTCCTGAATCAGCATGCGCCGGTACAAACGAAAGCCGAGGTTCTTCTCGATCAGCCTGGTCAACTTAGCTACGATAGCCTGGAACAACGCAGCGATCGCAACCGTGTCATCGACACGGGTGGGAATATCACAGATGCGAAACTCCAGCGTCGGGAAAACCGGATGCGGCCGGCAGTCCCACCAAATCTTCTTGCCGTCGTTAATGCAGCCCGTCTTGACCAGCAATTCAACATAACGCTGAAACCCGGGGTAAGAATCGAAGTGGTCGGGAATGTCGGTGCGTGGAAACTGTTTGAAGATTTCGGAACGATACGACTTGAGGCCGGTATTGTGACCCATCCAGAACGGCGACGACGTCGTCAGCGCCAGGATGTGCGGCAGAAAGTAGCGCGACGCGTTCATGATGTGAATCTGACGCTCGCGGTCCGGAATACCGACGTGGACGTGCAAGCCAAAGATCAATAGTGACCGGGCCACAGTTTGCAGCTCTCGCACCAAAAGCTCGTATCTTTCGTCCTCGAAAATCTTCTGGTCCTGCCAGCTGGAAATGGGATGCGTTGATGCGGCGACTATCTTGAGTCCGTTCTTCTCGGCCAGAGACGCAATCACGCCTCGCAGGTTGGAAATATCGGCCCGCGCTTCCTGAATGTTGTGGCAGATGCCCGTGCCTACTTCGATCATGGACTGAATCATCTCAGGCTTGATCTGCTCGCCGAGAATCATCTTGCCTTCTTCGAGAAACTCCGAGACGTGTGAACGCAACTCACGCGTAGCCGGATCGACGATCTGGAATTCTTCTTCAATACCTAATGTGAATTGATCGAACATGTCAGTTTCCGTCTAGTTCTGATTGACACCACGGTTTCATCAATTTCCAGTCGGGCCTGAACTTTTTCCAACGTTCGTAATACAAATGCTGCGCTGTGCTCAGGATTGAACCATATGGGCCATACAAGTCAAGGTGGACGTGCCATTCGCGCCTTCCCAGCTCGGGATCGATATACAAGAAGTGAAACGACGCACGCTTGCGGCCTTTCTCGATAAATCCGCCGCTATTGTCGCGATGGCGCGCAAATTTGCGCGTAAAGTCGGGCCGGCTGCTGAGCTCCGCGTCCAAATCCGACGTCGCGTCAAAGTAAAGACCGACGCCGCCGCGTCCATAGACGTTGACGATTTTCCCGACACTTTTCCAAAGATCAAATTTGATCAGTCGCGCCGAAATCAGGGCCAGCGCTTCCTGCTTATCCAATGTCAAAGAATCGTAAGCGGCCTCGTCGCCTTCATGGCCGTAAAGTCCGCTCAACCTTCCCCGGTATCGCAGTTGCGCTTCCTCGGAAAGATCCGTCCACTTTCCCGGGACTTCGACATCAGCCGACATGCTCAGCCACCCGGTAATTCGCGCTCGAGTTGCGCGCGCGCTTCATCCGACAAGTCTCTGAACTGCACGCCCACGCCCTCGCCGGGATTGCTGTAAACAACTTCGCCCCGCACTATCACGTAGGTGTTTCCTGCGGGAATACGCAGCGTGAGACTGCTGCCGACCGGAATGTCGGTCTTGGTGCTGAGATACAAGCCACCGGGACTGATGTCCTTGGTGCTGGCCACGCCGGTCGATTCGCCTCCATCAAAGTGGACGTCGACAATCAGTCGTGACCGATCAAATTGCCGCCGCTCGTCGGATAAGATTTCGTCGGTGCGATCTTCGTGAGTCACCGGATCCCTCTTAAAAGAATTCAGAATTCGGCTTGATGAGCCGGCGGATATGCTAACAGTGTTTTCGATGAAGCTGGTGAAATCGCTCCGATAATACTCGATTATCGAAAATTACAGAAGCCTGTCGGCCCGGTGCGCCGGATTCATGGTGCGCGCTGAATTGACACTAAAAACATGCGCACGATACTATCCGAGTTTACAAATTCAGCTCCCGTTTTCTGCTTCTCTGAGCTTCAACCTATGGGTTTCGCTACCACAGCAATTCACGCCGGAAACGAACCGGACTCGGCCACTGGCGCAGTTACCGTCCCAATCTATCAAACATCGACCTACGCACAGGATGGCCTCGGCAAAAACAAAGGCTTTGAGTACGCACGCACCGGAAATCCAACCCGGCTGGCACTCGAGCGTAATATTGCCGCACTCGAGGGCGCGAAGTTCGGTTACGCTTTTGCTTCCGGCATGGCGGCGATCGATGCGACGCTGCGCTTAATCAAAGGCGGCGAGCATGTGATAGTTTCCGACAATACGTATGGCGGAACCTTCCGGCTGTTCAAGCGCATTCTCTCAAATTACGGTATTGAGTTTGATTTCGTTGACACCTCGGACGCCACGAATGTCGAAGCGGCAATCAAAGACAACACGAAAATGGTCTTTGTTGAGACGCCGACTAATCCGGTCATGATTGTTACTGACCTGAAAGCCGTCTCTGACGTCGCTCATGCGGCGGGCGCGCGCGTCGTGTGCGATAACACCTTTATGTCGCCTTACCTGCAAAGACCTTTGGAATTTGGCGTAGACATCGTAGTGCACTCTACGACCAAGTTTCTCAACGGTCATTCAGACGGTGTGGGCGGCGCGGTGGTGCTAAATGACGAAGAAGACGCCGCTTGGATCGCTTTCGTGCAGAACAGCGCCGGTGCGATTCTTTCACCATTCGATTCGTGGCTGGTCTTGCGCGGCACCAAGACCCTGGCGCTGCGGATGGAGCAGCACGACAAGTCCGGCCGGGCGGTAGCCGCTTTCCTGGAAGACCATCCCAAGGTGCACAAGATTTACTATCCGGGTTCGGCTTCACATAAGCAGCACGATTTGGCCAAGCGGCAACAGAAGGGTTTCGGCAGCATGGTCTCGTTTGATGTCGGTTCGCTCGAGGCGGCGCGCACTGTTTTGGAGTCCGTGAAGGTCTGTACGCTCGCGGAAAGCCTGGGCGGAGTTGAAAGTTTAATTTGCCACCCGGCGACCATGACGCACGCCTCGATCACACCGGAGGCACGCGAACGGCTCGGCATTACCGACGGGCTGGTGCGTATTTCTGTGGGAATCGAAGACACCGATGACATCATTTCTGATTTGGACCAGGCCCTGGCCGCAATAACAAGTGACAAGCGGCACATGACAAGTTAGAATCCTGACGAACTACCGGCTTTCGAATTCGTTATCAGCTATCCTCAAAACATGCTCGTCGAGCTACATGCCAAATCAGACGTTGGCCGCGTGCGCCGTGGCAACGAAGATAACTTTCTCCTGCTGGATCTATCGACCCAACGCGCCTGGACCGGATCGGACGGAGCGGAAAACCCGGACGACATGAACAGCCTGAACCTGGGCGAAAAGGGGTTGGTGCTGGTGGTCTCAGACGGAATGGGTGGAGCGCTGGCCGGCGATGTCGCCAGCCGGATGGCCATTGAGTCGGTGCGCGAAGTGATGATGGACAATGACGGCGAGAGCTGTGATGCCGACGCGTCACTGGTTGACTGTCTCAAGCACGCCACAATGCAGGCCAACCGCGCGATTCACTACAAGAGTCTCGAAGACAGTCGCTGCAGCGGTATGGGAGCGACCCTGACCGGCGCCGCGATTAAGGATGACATCCTTG
>JADMIO011449864.1_pt1 | contig 15800 bp, 10 predicted proteins | sample 8958161 | NCBI WGS metagenome assembly JADMIO01 (sample SAMN16585339, study PRJNA669376) | soil metagenome | isolation source: Crop rotation soil | place: USA: Cullars Rotation, Alabama | collected 2011
GCCGCGACTTCAAGTCACGTGAATTCCAAGCTTCGGATCCCACTGTGCTGGAAAGGTATCCAGCAATGTATTTCGTATTACGAACATCTTGGCAAAATTCGCGAAAAATTACCTTATGAAATTGATGGGGTCGTTTATAAAGTAAATAATTTACGATTACAAAAAGAGTTAGGCTTTGTTTCGCGGGCTCCTCGGTTTGCGCTTGCACATAAATATCCTTCTGAAGAAGTGCAAACGATTATTGAAGCGGTTGAATTTCAAGTAGGAAGAACGGGTGCATTAACACCTGTTGCACGCTTACAACCGGTATTTGTACATGGAGTGACGGTGAGTAACGCGACGTTGCATAATATGGATGAAGTGCGTCGTAAGGATATTCATATCGGGGATACGGTTTTTGTTAGACGCGCAGGCGATGTCATTCCTGAGGTCGTGCGTGTCGTAAAAGAAAAAAGGCAAAAAAACGTAAAAAAAATTTATTTACCGAAAGATTGTCCCGTTTGTCATTCGAAAATTGAGCAAATTGAAGGGGAAGCTGTTGCGCGTTGTAGCGGAGGATTATTTTGCAGTGCGCAGCAAAAAGAAGCGATTAAACATTTTTGTGGCCGTCGCGCCATGGATATTGAGGGTCTAGGAGATAAATTAGTCGATCAACTCGTCGAACAAAATAAAATTCGAAGTGTCGCAGACTTATATTATCTTTCTTTTGAGACACTCGCAAATTTAGAGCGAATGGCAGAAAAATCCGCACAAAATATTTTAGATGCGCTTGAAAAAAGTAAGAAAACAACATTAGCACGTTTCTTATTGGCATTAGGCATTCGTGATGTAGGTGAAGCAACGGCAAAACAGCTCGCAAATCGTTATGAGTTAGAAGAATTGTTTTCTAAAACTACGGATGATTTGCAGCAAATCACTGATATCGGTCCTATTGTTTCTAAACATATCGTGGCTTTTTTTGCAGAAAAACATAATCGAGAAGTGATAGATAAATTATTAAAAGCAGGCATCCATTGGGATAAAGTGCCAAAAACGGCGATTAATCAAGTACTTTCCGGGCAAACATTTGTATTAACAGGAACGTTACAAAGTATGACCCGCGATGAAGCAAAGGATAAACTCGAACATTTAGGCGCGAAAGTTTCAGGTAGTGTTTCTAAAAAAACATCCTATGTTATTGTGGGTATGGACGCGGGCTCAAAATTAAAAAAAGCAGAAGAGCTCGGCGTATCGATTATGAATGAAAATGAATTTACACAGTTTCTTTCCCAGTTTTAAGTTGATGTCGCAACACCAGGATGACAGAAGTAGTTTAACTTTTAAATGTCATTCCACAACAGCCCCTTTTATTCTATTGGAGAATTTCCACATTTTGTGATGACAAAGCCTTTGCATAATATTTTTTAATTATCTATGATACAAAACTTTTAATGGACATAATAATAAAAGGATTTCACATGCAAAGACAATCCCCTCTTTTTTCCCGCATCCAAAAAAATTCGACTTTATATGGTAATAAAGCTGCAAATTTAATGGAATTAGAAACATTCTGCAAAAAATTAAATAGCAAAAAATTTCAAATTAAAGTGCCAGAAATATTTCCTATTTCGCACATCCAAATTGATTGTCATTTAGGAAAATACGCAAGAAGTGAATGGCGTTTAGATGCGCCACCCTTTCCTATTTCAAATGATTTTAAAGATCCTAAAATTTTACAACAAACGATCAAGACCACGTTTGAATTCTATCCTTTGGATATCGAAATAAACCATCCCTTGGAAAGCTTATTCATGGTGCGTAGTTCAGGGGATGAAGACAGTGAGGACATGGCAAATCCTGGTGGTAATAAAAGTATTTCCGCTGTTAAAAATGATAAAGCATCGTTATCAAAAGCAATAGGTGAAGTCGTTGCGTCTTATTTTAGTAAAAAATCTTTAACGCAAAGAGCATTAAGCGGTGATGATGTGACAAAACCCCCATTTATGCCGGTTTTGATTCAAAAAATGGTGGGAGAAAAATTAGGGGGAGAAGCAGACGCCGATAAAATCATTATTTCTGGCGTCATGTATACAAATGATAGTTTTATTCGTATTCAAGTAGCCCCAGGGCATGGAGAATTGATTGTGAATAGCAAATCTACATTTGACACGTATGATGTAACAAAACATGGTGTAGTGCATGCGGCAATTTATGATAAACAATCAAGATTAGTGCCTGATGAAATAAAATTTGAAGAACCGAATGGAACACGAAAAAGAAAGTTAATCTTAAAAGATAATCCCAGAAAATTACAAAAAAAATCTTCTTTACCTAAAGATATTGTCCGAGAAATTGCAAAAGTGGGTCGAAAAATACGTGCACATTATAAAATTCCCATGGACATTGAATTTGTATTTGAACCGCATACCAAAATTCTTTACATTGTGCAAGCAAGACCAATTCCTACACCTAAATTCATGGGAGTTAAACCTTCAGCTATTATCTATGATGAATGGGTGAAAATTTTAAATAATCAAGAAATTGAAAAAATAAAAGCAAATGTCATTGCGCCAGCGAGTTTGGATACAAGGATATTAACAAAGTCTGATGAAGTCATTGTCGCAACACATATTGCGCTCGCGCTAAAACAGTTTCTTGTCGAAAATAACAAAATCAAAGCCGTCATCATCGAGCATCCAGCCCCTAGTACTTCACACGAGGCCGCATTATTTAATTCACAAAATATAGCTGTTTTTCAAATCGAGGATTCAAAAAAAATATTAGCTTATATGAAAGAAAAATCCTGGAAAATTATCGCCATTCCACAATACCAAACTTTATTAAAGTGGCCGCTTCATTTAAAAGATCCGCAGATTGTAAACGGTATTTTTTCATCCTCAATGGCAACGTACAAAACTTTATTACCAGACAGTGCTCTTTTGAGTCGCACGATAATACGTGGTGTGAAAAAATATTTAAATAGAAAACCAAAAAAGCCCATTTTGCCTACAAAAGTATATAGTGGATTAACACAAACGATTGCTAATTTAGAGCTATTGCGTCCAAAAAAAACAAAAATATTAACGGAATTGTTGTGTCGTATCACGCATATTTTTCAAAAACTTGGGACATCATCAAATGCAAAAAAAGATCTTTCAGGGCATAGATTACTTTTTAAAGAAGCACTAATATCTATTGCAGAAATTGATGCCGCCTATCAAGTCTATTCTCGTAAAGTATCTGACATTCAAAGAAATATTTATTTAGATCTTATCAATAAATTAAAAGCGCTTATTGTCAATCCAGGCGAAGATAAATTATTGTCTTATTCGTTATATCAATTAGCAGAACAAAATAAAATCTTAAAACATTATAACAACAGGCCCATTAAAGAAAAGGCATATTTAGAATGTTTTTTAAAAATGCAATTTTATGCATTAAATGAAAAAACTAAAGATGTATGGGAAAAATTTTCTGTATTTTGCAGCAAGCATGTTTCAACAAAACAAAAACTTGCAAAAATTTTAAAGTGGACTTACCAATATGATTTAAAATCCGAATTGATCAATCATATTTTTATCCAACACGCTAAAAAAGAAAATAGTTTTTCATTGCTGTTGGATAAGATGTTCCAGCAATTTTTTGCGCATGATGTTTTAAGCAGTGAGTATCAATTAATAAAAGATAAAGTAACGATTGAAAAATGGGAAAAAATGATCCCCGCTTGGAGTGAGAGGAGTAGATTTTCGCGATTATTTTCTGAATTTGAATGCGATGCAGGAACCCTTTTAAAAAAATGGGCGCAATTAAATATTTTAAATATTAAATTGGATCTTACAAAACATTCCATTTTAAAACAAATGCAGTATTTCTGTGATGTGGTGGATCAATCCATTAAAAGTTTGAAAGGAAGTATTGAGTATAGAAATTTAGAAGAAGAGCTGGTTTCCCATTTTGTGAAATTGCTAAAGATGTATTTTGAGTTTATGCAAATAAATCTTAAAATGATTCCCGATGATTATTATGAAAAATGGTCGAGCCAAATTGAAGTTGCGACTTATGATAAAAACGACATGCTCGAGCAGCTTACGGAAATTTTTTCATACCATTGTGATACTTTTTCAAAAAATCCCAAAAAACATTTATTTCCTTCAGGTTGTTTAAGTGTTGCATCGGCGCGTATTGGTTCTACAGCATCGCTATTTCGCCAGTTAGTCAACGAAAAATTTACGCGTTTAACATTAGAAGATTTATTTTCTTTAATGCATCAAAATATTCTGGCAAGTACAGTGATTATGGGTCAAGCACTACAAATTGCAAATGAGGAATTGCCTGATATTTTGCAATTGTTAGTAAAACAATTAAATAAAGTAAAAAACCTAGATCTTTTAGGCATTACCCTAACACCTCCTAAACTTATCTTAGAATATAATTTACCTTTAAGAAATCACGGCGCCAAATTTTTATTTGAGTATGATTTACGGACAAAATGTTTAGTATTTACTGCCCATTTTTTTGGTCATAATGGTTACGGTAATCGTATGGATACTATTGCAGAATTTGCTAAATTAGAGGGGCGTTTTATAGATGCCAAATATATTTTAGAATTCCCCTGGGATAGTGCTAAAGGTTCGCTTACATTTACATGGTGTTTAGAGGGTCACTCTATTCTTCTTTTAATTCAAAATATCCAAGAAATTATAAATGAATATGAGCCTATGACTTATGGTCGCACGGATCATTCCTTTTATAACTTAGTAAAGCGTTATTCTGTTATTCCTTATGATCTAAAAAATAAATCTCAAACAGAATTAAATACCCTTATGTTCTTACAGCATTATTATGATGCAGGCTTAGGATTTTTTTTAAAATTACCACAAACCGTTCATTTAATTTATTCCCCTGATGAGATTAACGACATGATTTTAAAAAATTTAGAGGGTGGATTATCTTTTGTGGAGTATGAACGTATACTTGAATTATATCCATTTATGAAACGTGATGTACTGATGTTTTCAAAAATGAAAACAGTGGAAGATGCAGAAAAATTTTTACATAAATATCCTCTCTTTATGAACGATTTACAAAGAGTTCTTTGGCGCTGGATTAAAGATCAAACCCAAATTCAACTTTGTCATTTTTTAATGAAGAAAGGAATTTTTGTCAATGATATTTCAATACTTCAAGCAATTTATATATTTAAAGAACAAAATGAGTGGAAAACAGTGGTTTTAATAAATATGAGACAATGGGATACTGCTAAGATCTCATCTTGGATTAAATTAAATTGTAGTATCCTACATTTTTTAGAAATATCTGAATTAAAGCAACTTGCTATCAATTTTAATTATCAACAAAGTGAGGATTCTTTAACTTTTTTAGAAATAATATTGGAAGAGAACCTACTTGACGAAGAGTTTTTCTTACAATTAATTTCTCACTTTGAAATAAATAAAAATATACAAACAGATGTATTAGAAATTTGTTTAAAAACCGAAAATATGCTTTTATTTGAATATTTTCTGGAGAATGATTTCCCACTTAAAACTTTATGGGCGGAATTCGTGATTCCTCATTGGCCAAAAACATCTTTTCCACATGATTTATTTGTTGACAAATGTATAGTAAATCAATATACCCTGCATATTTTATTAAATATAGCGATCGTATACGTAGATTTTGACCTTTTTAACCTTGTGCATTTTGTATATCAGAAAAGAAACATGTTTTTCCCAGATAAAATTTGCGACTTGAATAAGGAAAAACATAACTTGTTGGTTCTTGCGAAAAAGTATTCATCAGCGCTTGCAACCAAAATTAATTATTCGCCATGCTTTAAAAAGTTATCTTATTCTTTAAATAGTGTGTCTAAAGATAGTAAGGGTATACCTTCGCGTGAAGAATCATTGATATGTCGCAGATAAGTCATTCTCTGTACTGTAAAACTGTGTAAGGCAAAAGTATATTCTCAATAAAAAGAATAACTTGACTAAAACGTCTGCGCAAAATTATTGCATTTTTTTCTAAAAAGCCGCAAAATAGTATTATTAATGGACGAGGGCGGCATATGACGCGATGGAATAAATTACTCTTGGTCGTTTGCCTCAGTTTAGGAGTGTTGATACTCATTGGGGCACTGAGTGGGGTTTTTTATAAAACCATGAGTTCTTATGCGCTTTTAGGTTTAGTCGCATCCTTTGTATTGATCGCTTTAAGTGTCTATTATGCATTTATTATAAAAAAAATTAATTTTCTGAATATTCGTGATAACGAACATCTCATCTCCCCATTTAAAATTGAAGATAATGAAATTAAATACGATACGCGTAAAACCTATTTTTATAAATTTGCGCATTATGATAAATTTATTTCTCTTCCTAATCCTGTACTTTTTAATGAAATTTTAAATAAATCCATTAGTCATGCTAAACGACATCAAAAAATCTTAGCACTTTTAATCGTGCAAATTTCTATCCCTCATTCGGAAGCTTCGATGAATGAATCCATTGCAAAAGAGTTAGGGCAAAGATTCAGTAAAGTTTTAAGAAATGAAGATGTGATTTCAATGCTTGATCATGAGCAATTTATTATTTTATTAACCGATATTGCTAAGCCTAAATTTGCAAGCATTGCGGCTGAAAAAATTATAAAAATTTGCACCGAAGGCGTCACTGTACATCATAAAAAAACAGTATTAGATACAAATATCGGCATTTGTATTTATCCAAATGATGGTGATGCCCTCGAGCATCTTGTTGAAAATGTTTATCAAGCTTTATGTGAATCGCAAAAAATTCAAAGCAATCATTATCAATTTTATTCCCAACATATGCACCATGAAGCAAATGAGTATATTTCATTGGAAGCAGATTTAAAAAATTCGATTCAAAATAAAGAATTGACCCTTTACTATCAACCGAAATTAGATGTAAAAACCGGAAAAATTGTGGGTGTAGAAGCATTGATGCGCTGGATTCATCCTAAATTAGGTATGCTTTGCCCCGATAAATTTTTAACGATTGCTGAAGATTCTGGTTTCATTATTAAAATAGGAGAGTGGGCATTATTGCTTGCTTGTTTGACGAATAAATATTGGCAAGATAATGGGTTTCAGCCGGTCAGTGTCTCGCTAAATTTTTCAACCAAACAATTTTATCATCAAAATTTATTATCCATTATTAAAAATGCTTTGCATGTCACTGGCTTAAATCCGCAATATTTAGAATTAGAAGTGACAGAATCTACGATTATGTTTGATATTGATAAAGCAAAAGAAATTTTACACCATCTCAAAGAATTGGGTGTCACCATTTCTATCGATCATTTTGGGATGGGAAATACTTCGATCAGCCAATTTAAAGATCTGCCCATTAATACCGTGAAAATCGATCAAAATTATGTAAAAGGTATTCCAACTAATTCGATGAATACGGCATTAACGGGTGCAATGATTAATCTAGGACATAGCCTAGGATTACAAGTGGTGGCAGAAGGAGTAGAAACCGCGGAGCAACTGCAATTTATATCCCAGCAAAACTGCGATATTGTGCAAGGATATTTTTTAAGTTACCCCGTTTCAGCAAATAATTTAGTTGAACAACTTCGCAAAGTGACAAAAAAAGAAGAGCCAGTTCTCTAAGCTTGTTGCGGATGGTTTCCTAATAATTCCCGCATTTTTGCTTTAATCATATCGATCGCAATTCTATTCCCGCCACCTCGAGGTACAATAATATCTGCATAGCGTTTTGATGGTTCTATAAATTGTAAATACATAGGACGTACGGTGTCTTCATATTGCTGCAATACTGAATCAAGGGAACGTGCACGTTCTTTCACATCACGTTTTAAACGTCGAATCAAACAAATGTCTAAAGCGGTATCCATATAAATGCGAATATCCATCAATTCACGCAATTTGGGGTCTACAAATAAAAGAATGCCCTCTAATACAATAATTAAATGTTTGCCGATCGTACGTGTTTCATTTTCTCGCAGATGGTTAGTAAAATTATAGAGGGGAATATGAACGTCTTTGCCTTTTTGCAATTCAATTAAGTGTTCATTCAATAAATCATGATCAAGGGAGTCGGGATGGTCGTAGTTAATTTTAGCACGCTCTTCAAAAGGAATATTACTATGGTCTTTATAGTAAGAATCTTCTGAGATGACGACGACTTGTGATGATCCTAGTTCATTGACGATGGTGTTCGCTAAAAGACTTTTGCCAGAAGCTGACGCGCCAGAAATTCCGATGATAATAGTTTTTTCCTTCAACTTAGTCTCTCCTCAAAAAAACATACATTGCGCCTCCTGCCCCATCTTTTTTTGTGGCGGTTGAAAAAGCAAGAATATCAGGGCTTTGGCGTAACCAATGATTTAATTTATTTTTTAAAATGGGTTTTTTATTAGCTCGTCCTTTACCATGGATAATTAACACATGACGTACTCCCTTTTTTCGACATTTTATAATAAATTGACTGAGCGAGATTCTTGCATTTTCAATAGTCATACCATGAAGATCAAGAATCGCTTCGGCATTATATTTGCCTTGGCGTAAATTGCGAAGGATTTTATTTTGAATCCCACTACGTGCAAAGAATAAAATTTCTTCTGATGTGACTTCTTCTAATGTTTCAAAATCACTAAAAGGAAAATTTTCATAATTTTCTTCATCATTTTCTTTTTTGGAAACTTTAGGAATGGCGCGTTTAAGGGGTGAAATTTTTTTGGTATAAACGAGCCGCTTTACACCTTGCATTGCAGCAAGAAATGCAGCTTTATCCTCCTTTTTGTCGTCTTCGTTTTGGGTCATTGGTTGTAGTCAGCACTAGTTTTTGGTAGTGTATTACCCTCTTATCTTTAAGAGTGGTTAAGGTTTATTTTAACATGAATGATAAAGATCTATTACAACGTTTTCTTTTCGAAAAAGCCCCAGTTCGCGGTCAAATTGTCCATCTTAATCACAGCTTTCAAACGATTTTAGGGTTGCACGATTATCCCCCTTATATTCGAGATTATTTAGGACAAGCCTTGGTTGCAGCAAGCTTACTCGGGGCAATTATTAAATATAACGGTCGTTTAACAATACAATTTCGGGGCAAAGGAAAGTTGAAACTTTTATTAGCCCAGTGTAACCAAGATTTTCATTTACGCGGCTTGGTAGAATGGGACAAAAATTTAACAGCCGAAGATTTACCGCACGCTTTTCAAGATGGCGTTCTTGCGATTATGATGGATCCAGAAATTGAGGGCGGGCGTCGCTATCAAGGGATTGTTGAATGGAAAGGCAATTCACTTACCGAATCCATCGAAAATTATTTTCTACAGTCAGAGCAATTACCGACAAGACTGTGGATGGCGGTGGATGAAAAAAACGCGGCGGGTTTAATGTTGCAAGTCATGCCGAAAGAAGATCCTGAGATTTACCGTCATGATTGGGAACATCTCACGATTTTAGCCAATACGGTGACTGGCTCTGAACTTTTGCAATTAAATAATGAAAAAATTTTAAAAAGACTTTTTTTTGAAGAAGATGTTCGCTTGTTTGAGGCTATTCCTGTTGTTTTTCGTTGCCATTGTACGGTGAAACGTGGTGAACAAGCCATTTTATTGTTGGGTAAGGATGAAATAGAAGAAGAGTTAAAAAATAATCAAAATATTACGGTGACATGCGAGTTTTGTAACCACCAATATGTTTTTGATCGGGTGGATATTGCACATATTTTTCAAAAAGGGAATAAATCTGCAGGTTCAAATGAGTTGCAGTAGGACAGGTCATGATTCACCAACGAATTTGCCACCACGCTTAAGATGATAAGGATTAAAGAATATGATTTTTGATTTTATATTAGTGTTAATATTTTTTATTACATTTAAAATATATGGCATTTATGCTGCGACCATTGCCATCATTGTGGGTGCGACCGTCCAGGTCATTTTTACGAGAATTCGTCACAAACGTTTTGATAAAAAGCAATTAATGATTCTTCTCGTGGTTCTAGTTTTTGGCAGCATGACGTTATATTTTCACAATCCTATTTTTATCAAATGGAAACCGACCGTTGTATTCTGGATCATGGCAATAGCCTTATTAGTCAGCCAATTTATTGGTAAAAAACCTTTAATCGAAAGATTAATGGGCCATATTTTTGCCGGAAAAGAATCACTCCCTCCGCGTGTGTGGAAAAATTTAAATATTGCTTGGACCATATTTTTTATACTTTTAGGTTCAGTCAATGTTTTTGTGGCTTATTATTTTAGTGATGATGCATGGGTTAATTTTAAATTATACGGTGTTTTATCCGCTTTAGTTTTATTTGCTGTTGCGCAATCTTTTTATCTTGCAAAATTTGTGACGAGTGAAAAATGAACTTACAAGAGTTAATTCATGAACGCATGCAAAAAGCGTTTTCACCCTCTATTTGTGAAGTCATTGATGATAGCGCAAGACATCGAGGGCATGCAGGCGCGCGCGAGGGCGGCAAACATTTTATTTTAAAAATTGCCGCAGTTTGTTTTAAAAATCAATCTCGCGTTGCAGTGCATCGAGAAATTTATCATGTGTTAGAAGATTTAATACCGCACAAGATTCATGCGCTGCAAATTCAATGGGTAAATGATAAGTAATGTCCTGTCAGCGTGTTTTTAGCTAGCATCCCACGCTGATATCAGGGAAACATTAAAATAAATCTTCCCTTCTTAATAAAAACACTCCACCGCCACCACGCGTAAATTCCACCCACGTAAAAGGTAAGTCTGGAAATTTTTCTGCGAGTGCAATTTCACTATTTCCAACTTCTACAATTAAAATGCCTTCAGGATTTAAATATTTTTTTGCAGAGTTTAAAATTCGGCTTACACAATCTAAACCATCTTCTCCCGATGCGAGTCCAAGTTTAGGTTCATGGTGAAACTCAGGCGGTAAGTCTGCCATATCGTAAGCATCCACATAAGGCGGGTTGCTAACAATCAAGTCGTAGGTTTGTGCGGGCAAGTCATCAAAGATATCGGATTGATAAAGTGTGACTTGGTCTTCAACGTGATGTCGCAAAATATTAGTTTTGGCTACACTTAGTGCATCATTTGAAATATCCGTTGCATGCACGATGCTTTCGCTAAATGCTTTAGCGAGTGCGATTGCGATACAACCACTCCCTGTGCACAAATCTAAAATTTTTAATGGTTCTGGGATCATAAGCCAAGGTGAAAAATGATTTTCAATTAGCTCTGCAATGGGAGATCGCGGAATTAAGACGCGTTCATCAACATAAAAACTAAGCCCTGCAAACCAAGCTTCATTTGTAAGATAAGGCACCGGCATGCGAGCCTTGATACGCTGTTCTATTCGTTCAGTTAACAATTTTTTTTCAGGTAAAGTGAGCTTTGCATCGAGAATTAAAGATGGGTTAATATCATAAGGCAGGTGGAGGGTGCTTAAAATAAGAGCAACCGCCTCATCCCACGCATTATCTGTCCCATGACCATAGAAAAGGCCGTTTTCATTGAATTGACTAGTCGCAAAGCGGATAAAATCACGAACCGTGTATAAATCGTCTGTGAGCATTTGTTATTCCAAATTAAAAATCAGTATTCTACTAATTTAAAGAGAATGTGTATAATTCTATTGGCGGTTGCGAGCAAAAACACATCACGCGCACTCATGTTTTGTGGGCATAAAATCCATACGTGTGTCAATCGCTGCAACGGAAAGTACCGATATTCTTTTCTATTACTTGTGGATATAGGAAATGAAAATGCTAAAACCTGGCAGTATCATGCTTGATCTCATGGATAAAGAATTAAGTGTGGAAGAAAGAGAATTATTACAACATCCAAACGTAGGCGGCGTAATTTTATTTACACGCAATTATAGTTGCATTGAACAACTTGAAGCGCTTTGTCGGACGATACGCGAGGCTCGGATGGGACCTTTATTGATAGGGGTGGATCAAGAAGGGGGTCGTGTGCAGCGCTTTCGAGAAGGTTTTACACGCATCCCGAGTATGGGTTTTATTGGCGAACGTTTCGAACAAAATAAAGAAAGTGCCTTACAGTTAGCCGAAAATTGTGGCTGGCTTATGGCGTCTGAATTATTGGCGGTGGGCATTGATTTTTCTTTCGCCCCCGTTCTTGATTTGTATCATAAAAATAATCCAGTGATCGGTGATCGTGGTTTCCACGAACGTCCAGACTATGTGATAAAACTTGCAAAAGCATTGATGCAAGGAATGCGTGAGGCGGGAATGTCATCAGTAGGAAAACATTTTCCAGGCCATGGCTCTGTGCATGTGGATTCTCATTTTACTTTGCCGGTGGATACACGTTCCTTTTCACAATTATTGCAAGAAGATTTGCAAACTTTTTTAGAATTGATTCAGTCTGGATTAGACGGTATGATGCCTGCGCATATTATTTTTTCGAGCGTGGATATAGCACCTGTGAGTTTTTCAAAACATTGGCTTTCCGATATTTTACGTGAAAAATGTAATTTTTCAGGAATGATTTTTAGTGATGATTTAAATATGCGTGCCGCAAATTTTGCTGGAGATCATACGGAACGTGCGAAGGCTGCATTAAAAGCCGGGTGCGATATGATTTTAATTTGTAATAATCGTCCTGCCACACTTGAAATATTAAATAATTTACCCCAGCAATTTTTTGTCGAAGAAAATAAATTTAAACGCTTACAAGGAAAATTTTCCCGTTCATTTCCACATTTACAAAGATCTACACATTGGCAAGATAAATATAAATACGTCATGAGAATGAGCGAAATTGAAAGTTAATTAATTTTTATGATAACAGGAAAAATTATGGCTATTAGCGAAAAGCAAAATGATAAAATTAAAGAAGTTTTAGATAAAGCAGAATGTCTTTATAATTTTGATGCAATAGAAACAGCATTAGATGATATGGCCACCAAAATTACGCAGCAATTATCTGAAAAAAATCCTCTCATTATTTGTGTCATGGTAGGCGCGCTAATTCCTGCGGGACATTTGTTAACGCGGTTAAATTTTCCTTTAGAAGTGGATTATATACATGCGACAAGATATCGCGGTACAACCCGTGGAGGGGATTTACATTGGTTAGTCGAACCACGAGAATCTTTAAAAAATCGCACCGTTCTTGTCATCGATGATATTTTAGATGGTGGTATTACTCTGGCTGCCATTTTAGATTATTGTAACCAAGCGGGTGCGGGAGAAGTACTAACAGCCGTTATGGTCAATAAAATTCGCAAAAGAGATCCAGGTGTTGATTTTAATCCTGATTTTGTAGGTTTAGAAACCGAAGATCGTTATTTGTTTGGGTTTGGACTTGATTACGAAGGATATTTACGTAACGCGCCTGGTATTTATGCGGTCGCAAAAGAGCACGAATAATTTTACATGAGGTGAGGGATGGGTTTCATTTGGATTTTAGCTTTTATTGGCGTTATAGGGACACTTGCTTATCAACGTGCTTCTTTAAATATTTGGTCGCTTTCTTTTGCGATTTTTTTAGTTTTTTTATTCACATTAAGTCAGCTCACATGGGCTACTCATCTTACTTTGTGGTCAATTTTTTTGGTGAGCGTGATTTTTTTATATGTGAAACCTTTTCGTGAAATTATTTTTACAAAATTCGTTTTAAAATTTTATCGCAAAAATATGCCGACAATGTCGACCACCGAACGGGAAGCATTAGCAGCAGGGACCGTCGGTTGGGAAGGAGATTTATTTTGCGGGAATCCTGATTGGAATAAATTATTCGCGTTTAAAAAACCCGAACTTACTGCCGAAGAACAAGCTTTTTTAGATGGTCCGGTCGAAAAATTATGTGCCATGGTAGATGATTGGGACATCGTACATAATCTTTATGATTTGCCACCAGATATTTGGAAGTTTTTAAAAGACGAAGGATTTTTTGCTTTAATTATTCCCAAAGAATATGGCGGGAAAGAATTTTCTGCATTTGCGCATTCACAAGTTTTGACAAAAGTGTATGGGCGTAGCACGACAGTCGGTACAACGATTGCAGTGCCGAATTCTTTAGGACCCGCTGAATTACTTTTACATTATGGAACGCCCGAACAAAAAAATTATTATTTACCACGTTTAGCAAAAGGACTAGAAGTGCCATGCTTTGCTTTAACAGGCTTAGAAGCAGGTTCAGATGCAGGGGCGATGACGGATACCGGCATTGTCACGATGGGGCAACATGAAGGCAAAGAAGTTTTGGGAATTCGTTTAAATTGGAACAAACGCTATATCACGCTTGCACCAGTTGCAACCGTTGTAGGGCTTGCTTTCAAACTTTATGACCCTGATCATTTACTAGGAAATCGCAAAAATCTCGGCATCACTTGTGCACTTATCCCAAGAGATACGCCGGGTGTCAAAATCGGTCGGCGACATCTTCCTTCGGGGATCGTTTTTCAAAATGGTCCGACAGAAGGTAAAGATGTGTTTATTCCTATTGATTGGATTATTGGCGGACCTGCAATGGCCGGCCATGGTTGGCGAATGTTAATGGAATGTTTAGCAGCAGGCCGTGCGATTTCTTTACCCGCGGGTGCGACAGGAGGCTCTAAAGCGCTTTCTTATACTACAGGCGCTTATGCACGAATCCGCCGTCAATTTAAAGTACCCATTGGGCGTTTTGAAGGTGTTGAAGAAGCGCTAGGACGCATCGGTGCTTATACTTATTTGATGGATGCAACGCGCACATTCACAGCAGGCATGATTGATATTGGGCAAAAACCTGCAGTTGCCTCGGCGATTACGAAATATCATGTCACCGAACTCGGGCGATCAGTCGCCAATGACGCGATGGATATCCATGCCGGTAAAGGTATTATGATGGGCCCCCATAACTATATTGCCATCGGCTATCAAGTCGTACCCATTGCCATTACTGTCGAAGGCGCGAATATTCTAACGCGCAATATGATTATCTTTGGTCAAGGTGCAATGCGCTGCCATCCTTATGTATTTGCAGAATTTGAGGCCGCATCGTTATCTGATGAAAAAGAAAGTTTAAAATTATTTGATAAAGCTTTGCTGGGGCATTTAAGTTTTACTTTCTCAAATTTTGTTCGCACATTTATTTTAGGCTTAACGGGTGGATTTATCGTACAGTTACCCAATACAAAGAAAAAACGTTATTTACAACAGGCCACCCGTTTTAGTGCGGCTTTTGCCTTATTGGCAGATGTTTCATTACTCGTATTCGGTGGTGCACTTAAAAGAAAAGAAAATATTTCTGCACGTTTAGGCGATATTTTAAGTTATTTATATTTGCTTTCTGCGACTTTAAAACATTTTACTGATGAAGGAGAGCCTGCAGATGATTTACCGATTGTGCGTTATGCTTCTTTATATTGTCTTTATCAAATACAACAAAGCTTTGATGAAATATTAAAAAATTATCCTAATCGATTTTTGGCAGGTTTTTTACGCTTTATTATTTTTCCATTCGGTCAACATTTTTCTAAGCCTTGCGATAAACTCAGCCAACGAGTTGCGCAATTACTTTTAGATCCAACACCTTCGCGCGCGCGCTTAGCCAAAAATATTTATCTCACCAATATTCCAAGCAATATGTTTGCAGTGGTTGAGGATGCATTAATTAAAGTCATTAACGCAGAACCCATTGAAAAAATAATTAAGCTTGCGGTGACTAATGGCACCCTTTCCGGGGATACGATGGTGGATCAAGCAAATGCGGCATATGGCAAAAAAATTATTACAAATGAACAATTAAATATTATATTGCAAGCGGAGGAGGCACGTAAAAAAGTCATTATGGTGGATGATTTTGCCCCCGAAGATTTACCG
>JADMIO011347069.1_pt1 | contig 15797 bp, 17 predicted proteins | sample 8958161 | NCBI WGS metagenome assembly JADMIO01 (sample SAMN16585339, study PRJNA669376) | soil metagenome | isolation source: Crop rotation soil | place: USA: Cullars Rotation, Alabama | collected 2011
AAGGCGGTGGCCCGCCGCCACCTCGCCGAGCAGGGCTCGGCCGCGCTGTCGTTGCGGGCCGTGGCCCGCGAGGTCGGCATGGTCTCGTCGGCCGTCTACCGCTACTACCCCAGCCGCGACGACCTGCTGACCGCGCTGATCGTCGACGCGTACGACGCGGTGGGCGCGGCGGCGGAGGCCGCACTCGTCGAGGCCCGCCGGCGCGGCGTCGTCGCGCGATGGGTCCACGTCACCGACGCGATCCGACGCTGGGCGCTCGCGCACCCGCACGAGTACGCGCTGATCTACGGCAGCCCGGTGCCCGGCTACCAAGCACCGCAGGACACGATCGACCCCGCAACGCGCGTCGCGCTCGTCCTGCTCGGGATCGTCGTCAACGGCGTGGCAGCGGGCGAGATCGACGCGAGCGACGACACTCCCGCGCCGCGCCCGGTGCGCGCCGACTTCGCCCAGCTGCGCGCGCTGGCCGCGCCCGACGTGCCCGACGCGGTGCTGTCGCGCACGCTGCTCGCGTGGGCGCAGCTGTTCGGCGGCATCAGCCTGGAGATGTTCGGCCACTTCAACAACGTGATCCACGACTACGACGCGTTCTTCGAGCTCCAGATGCGCCGAGCCGCCGAGTTCCTCGTCGCCGGGCCCGCGTGACCCCGATCGTGCTCTGATGGGCGACGTGCAGGACGACGAGGCATTCCGCGCCGAGGCGCGCGCCTGGCTCGCGGATCACGCGCCCGCGACCCGCAAACAGCTCGACGCGGCCGCGAACAGCGCCGAGCACTTCGCGGCGAGTCGCGGCTGGCAGCGCACGCTGTTCGACGGCGGCTGGGCCGGGATCACGTGGCCGGTCGATTACGGCGGGCGCGGTGGCACCAGCCGCCAGGCGTCGATCTTCGCCGAGGAGCAGGCACAGTTTCGTGTGAGCGCGGGGTTCGTCGCGTCGACGGTCGGAATGGTCGGACCGACGTTGCTGCGCTTCGGCACGGAGGAACAACGGGCGCGCTACCTGCGGCCGCTGCTGCGCGCCGACGAGGCGTGGTGCCAGCTGTTCAGCGAGCCGGTCGCGGGCAGCGACCTCGCGAACCTCGCGACGCGCGCCGAACGCGACGGCGACGACTTCGTCGTGAACGGGCAGAAGGTGTGGACGTCGAACGCGCACCTCTGCGACTTCGCGATCCTGCTCACCCGCACCGACCTCGATGCACCCAAGCACCGGGGCATCACGTTCTTCGTCGTCGACCTGCACACGCCCGGCATCGACATCCGCCCGTTGCGGCAAATCACCGGGGCGGCGCACTTCAACGAGGTGTTCCTCACCGACGTGCGGATCCCTGCGGCCAATGTCGTCGGCGAGCTCAACGGCGGGTGGGGTCCGGCGCGCACCGTGCTCGCGCACGAGGCGTCGGGGATCGGTGGCGGGAACGCGGCGGCGGCCGGGTGCGCGGCGCTGATCGATCTCGCCCGGGTGACCGGGGGCAACGCCGATCCCCTCCTCCGTCAGGAGCTCGCCCGCGCGTACTCGCGCGAGACGATCCTCGGTTACCTGAACGAACGGTTGCGGGCATCTATGCGCGCCGACGGAGTGCCTGCGATCGACGGTTCGGTGATCAAGGTCATCTGGGCCGAAGCGCGACGAGAACGGGCCGAGCTCGGAGTCCGGCTGTTGGGCGCGGGCGGTGCGATCCGCGCCGACTGGCCGGTCGCGCTGCTCGACCAGTTCGGCGGCACGATCGGCGGCGGCACCAGCGAGGTGCACCGCAACATGATCGGCGAGCGCGTGCTCGGGCTCCCGGCCGAACCCCGCGTCGACCGCGACGCGACGTACCGGGAGCTGGTGACGCGCCGTGCCTGACGAACCCGAGTCGTACCGGATCAACGAGGACGCCGACCAGATCGCGCGGGAACACGATCGTTTGCGCGTGCTCGCGCGCGTCACCGATCCCGTGACGCGCGCCACGCTCGAGCGCATCGGGATCGGTTCGGGCTGGCACTGCTGCGACGTCGGATCGGGCGCCGGGACCGTCGCGGCCTGGATGGCGGAGCAGGTCGGGCCGGCCGGTCGCGTCCTGTCGGTCGACGTCGACACGCGCTTCCAGGACCCGAGCGGCGGCGTGGTCGAGGTGCGGACGCTGGACATCACGGCCGAGCCGATCGGCGTCGACGAGTTCGACGTCGTGCACGCGCGCGGCGTCCTGCAGCACATCGCGCAACGCGAGGCGGTGCTCGACGCGATGATCGCGGCCGCCAAGCCCGGCGGCTGGGTGGTCGTGACCGACATCGACTGGATCCAGTTCGACGAGCAACCGGTTCCCGAGCCGTTCGCGACGCTGTCGGACACGCTGCGCTCGCTCAGCACCAGCGTGCACGGCTACGACGGCACCTGGGGCCGCATGCTCCCGTACGCGTTCGGGCGTCGGGGTCTGCTCGACGTCGACGTGCGCGGCGACGTGTGGACGATGCGCGGCGGCACCGACTCGGCCGAGTGGTACGTCGCCGCCCTCGAACGCGCACTCGGTGTGCTGCCGCCCGACGTGTTCCCCGACGGCCTCGACACCCGGGCCGCGATCGCACGGGCGCGTGAGCCCGATTTCGTGATCCTGTCGCCGATCTCGGTAACCGCGGTCGGCCGCAAGCCCGCCTAAATCAGCGAACCGGCGTGAGTACGCCGCGCATAGCGCGGCCGAGTCACGCCGGTTCGGCACGGGGAGCGGTGACTTCCGCCCGACGCGGCGGTCGTCATGTTCGTGCCCGAGCAGCCGGACCTCGTTCTCGTCGTCGACGTGCGGACGCTCACTGCGCCCGACGCGCGCACGCTCGAGCTCCTGGCGCGGCTGCAGCTCACGGCCCGCCGGCTGGGCGCGACGATCCGGCTGAGCCACGCGTGCCCCACGATGCGCGACCTGCTCGCCGGGTCGGGCCTGGCCGACCTGTTGCCGCTGGCGGAGTCAGGACCCGACGGTGACCGGCTGGCCGAACAGCGGGAACAGCTTCTCGTCAACGAAGAAGTCGATCCCCGTGATCCGGCCGTCTGACACCTGGAGCACGTGGATGCACCAGGCGTAGTAGTCACCGTCGGCATCGCGCCGCCACTGCGCGAACGCGGGCGACCCGTTGGCCGAGACCGGCGCGAGCCGCGAGCCGCGGCACGCACTGCCCGGACCGCTCAGCCAGACCCCGAGCTCGTCGGCGCCCTGCAGCCACAGCGGGTACGGCGGCATCGACATGGTCGCGTCGTCGTGCAGGAGCTGGACCAACGACTCGATGTCGAACGCCTCGAACGCCTCGACGTACCGCTCGAGCAGCTCGCGCTGGTCGTCGTCGACCTCCTCGGCCGCGTCGAGCGACGTCAGATTGCGATCGGCGAGCGTCGCGCGGGCGCGTTGCAGCGCGCTGTTGACCGACACGACGGTGGTGTCGAGCAGCTCCGCGACCTCGCTCGCCTTCCACTTGAGGACTTCGCGCAAAATCAGCACTGCGCGCTGGCGGGGTGGGAGGTGCTGGAGCGCGGCGACGAACGCGAGGCGCACCGACTCGCGCGCTTCGACCTCCTCGGCCGGGCCGCCGCCCGACGACAGCACGCGCGCGTCCGGAACCGGCCCGATCCACATGCTCTCGGCGGTGGGCGGCGCCACGGGCCCGTCGGCGTGGCCGACTTCCATGATGTCGATCGGCATCGCGCGCCGGCGCCGGCCCTTCAGCATGTCGAAGCAGACGTTGCTCGCGATGCGGTACAGCCACGAGCGCACCGACGAACGGCCTTCGAAGCGGTCGAACGCGCGCCACGCGCGCACGAGCGTCTCCTGCACCGCGTCGTCGGCTTCGAACGCCGAACCGAGCATGCGGTAGCAGTACGCGGTCAGCTCGGTGCGGTGCTGCTCGAAGCCGCGTTCGACGGCGGTGGGCTCGACCTTCGTCGTGGTCATGCTCGGTCTCCTCGCTGATGCGGCTTCGACCCTCGGCCCTCCATCTCAACGGCAAGCTAATGCGCAGTCCGGGCCGAGGGATCTGCGCCTCGCCCACCTCACGTCTGACGCAGCTTGAACAGGGCGCCGGTCGGGTCGGAGGCGGTTGCGAGCCGTCCGTAGGGCGTGTCCTCGGCGGCCTGCACGATCGTGCCGCCGAGCTCGACCGTGCGCGCGAGCGTCTTGTCGGCATCGTCGACTGCGAAGTACACGGCCCAGTACGACGGGACACCCGCGGGGAGGAAACCGCTGGCGTCCATGATGCCCGCCAGCGCGGTTTCGTCCTTGCCGTACGTCGTGTAGCGGAACTCGGGCGAGTCGCCAACGGTGTGCGCGTCCCACGCGAACACGTCCTTGTAGAACTGCACCGACGCGTCGTACTCACGTGTGTGCAACTCCGACCACGAAACGGTGCCGGGCTCGTCGAGGATGCCGTAGCCCTTGTGCTCGCCCGGCTGCCACATCCCGATCACCGCGCCGCCGGGGTCGGTGACCGCGCCCATCGTGCCGAGCGCGCCCACTTGCGACGCGGGCACGATCACCTGGCTGCCGCGCTTGGTCGCGGCCTCGATGGTGGCGGCCGCGTCGCGCACCGCGAGGTACACCGACCACACGTCGGGCGTACCGGGCGACTCGGTGTTGCGCACCGCGCCCGCGATCCGCACACCGTCCTTCGTGAAGTTGATGTAGCCGCCGAACTGCTCGTTCGGGGGCTCGGCCGTCCAGCCGAAGATCTCGCTGTAGAAGGCGGTGCTGCGGTCGGGGTCGGAGGTGAAGAGGTCGGTCCAGCAGGGTGCACCGATGGGGGCGGTTTCGCGTCGCACAGTCAGCTCCTTCGCCGAGATGCGGATGTCGATGTCGGTTTCGACCGGGCCGGCCGCCGGGACTCATCGGTCGGCCCGGGAATTTCCGGGCTAACCGATGCCCGCCGTCGCGACCAACTCGGCGAACAGCTCGTCGACGTCGAACGGGTGACCGTGCCGCCCGAACCAGTGCCCCACGTTGCCGAGATCCCGGTGGAGGTACTCGAACGCGTGCGGGTTGGTGGTGACGTCGACCGCCTGGGGGAAGTCGATCAGCCACACCCGGTCCTCCCACCACAGCAGGTTGAAGGCCGACAGGTCGGCGTGCACGTAGCCCGCGCCGACCAGCACGCGCACGTTCTCGAGCAGTTGCTCGCGCGCCTCGTGCACCTCGTCGGGCGCGAGCCGCGCCTCCGCGAGCCGGGGCGCGGCGCCGTCGGCGTCGCCGACGAACTGCATGAGCATCCCGTCGCCGCGCGAACCGACGGGATACGGCACGTTCACGCCCGCGTCCCACGCCCGCTGCATCATGTCGAGCTCGTGGCCGGTCCACTTGCCGGTCAGCAGCTTCTTGCCGTACTTCGTCATGCGATCGGCGGCGCGCTGGTCGCGCGACTTCGCGAACTTGCGGCCGTCGCGGTACGCGAGGTCGTTCATGAACCGGTTCGCGCGCTGGAAGCCGAGCGCTGCGAGCTCACCCTTGGCGCTGACGGTGCGCGGTCGGTACCGCTTGTGCGCGAGCAGGCAGGAACGACCCGCGAATGACCGCTCGATGATGAAGATCTCCGCTTCCTTGCCGGACTTGAGGTTGCCGAGGTCGCGCTCGTCGTATTCGACCTCGTCGGTGATGAGCCACGCGGGCGCTGGGCGCACGGGTGCCTTCCTTTCGGGTTGTGGGGTTCGGACGCAACGCGCCCTCCCTCGACCCGAGTCAGGAAGCAGCCGGGACGCGAGAGAGGACAGTGGTGGCAGCGATGGTCATCGGCGCACGTCCTCCTCTCCGTCGGGTGACCCCAGCAGTGTCGCCGCGCTCGGCGGTGCGGTCAATCGGATAAACCGGCGACCGATGGACCCGTCGCCTCGCACGCTCGGTGCAAGCGGCCTCGCCGTGAGCCGGCTCGCGCTCGGCTCGTGGCGCACCTTCGAGCGCATGACGCCCGAAGCCGGTGTCGCGGTGATGCGCGCCGCCCGGGAAGCGGGGATCACCTTCCTCGACGACGCGCGGTACGACGACGAGACCGGCACCGCGCCGATCCCAACCGGCTACTCCGAGGTGCGGTTCGGCGAGCTGTTCCGCGCCGCGGGCTGGCCCCGGGGCGACACCGTGGTCGCCAACAAGCTGTGGTGGGAGTTCTGGCCCGAGCAGCCTGCGGCCATCGAGCTCGACGCGTCGCTCGAACGCATGCAGTTCCGCCACGTCGACGTCATCTACGCCAACCCGCCGATCAACGGGCTGACCGTCGACGAGCTCGTGCGCGAGGTGGCGGGGTTGCTCGAGTCGGGGAAGGCGCGCGCGTGGGCGATCATCAACTGGCGGGCCGAGGCGCTGCTCGCCGCGTCCGAGGCCGCCGCGCGCGCGGGCGTGCCGCAGCCGTGCGCGGCGCAACTCCCCTACAGCCTCGTGCATCGCGGCTGGGTCGAGGACGCGGCGATGAAGCGCGCGCTCGAAGCATGCGGCGCGCCGGTCGTCGCCTCATTCGTGCTCGCAGGCGGCGTGCTCACCGGGAAGTACGACGCCGACCCGAGCACCGGCCGCGCCGCCGGACACCTCGACGACTGGCGGTACAAGGACGCGGCCGTAGCCGCGCGGGACCTCGGCGCGTTCGCGCGCGAGCTCGAAACCTCGAGCGCGGCGTTGGCCATCGCGTTCGCGCTCGGCAACCCCAACGTCGCGAGCGTGCTGTTCGGCGCGTCGAGCCGGGAGCAGCTGCAGCAGAACGCCGCCGCACTCGAGCTCGCGACGCGGCTCGACGATGCGCAGTGGGCGCGGCTCCGAGCCATCGGCGCATCACCCGACGCCGGGTAGCGTTCGCCGATCACGTACGACCAGCCCGACGCCGCGCCGTCGCTCAACACGTTCTTCGCCGACCGCCTCCCCGGCCGGCTCGGCATGGTCATCGACCGCTGCGACGCGGACGGCGCGGAAGGCCACCTCGTAGTCGGCGAGGAGCTGATCGCGGGCACCGGATTCCTGTTCGCGCAGGTCGTGGTCGGGATCGCCGACTACCTGTGCGCGATGGGCGTGCCGTTCCACACGCCGCCCGACGCCTCCTTCACGACGGTCGAGCTCAAGACCAACTTCCTCGGCTCGGCCCGCGCCGGCGAGCGGGTGGAGTGCCGGGCGAGGCCGGTGCACGTCGGCCGCACCACCCAGGTCTGGGACGCCCGCGTCGAGAACGCCACGACGGGTAAGGCGATGGCGCTGTTCCGCTGCACCCAGATGGTCCTGCTTTCGAAGCGATGAGCCCCTGATGCCCGCCCAGCCCATCGGCCTCTCGTCGATGACCGTCGGCGACATCCGGCTGACCCTGCTCCCCGACGGCTACCACCGGTGCGACCCGGTCGCGACGTTCGTGGGCAGCACCGCCGCCGACTGGGACGCGCACGCATACCTGCTCGACGAACACGGCCGCGCGGTCATGACGATGGGCGCGCTGCTCGCCGAGCTGCCCGACGGCACCCGCGCGCTGATCGACCTCGGGTTCGGTGCGCGCACGCTGATACTCGCCGAGCTCGCGATGGAGTTCTGGGGCGGGCGGCTGCTCGCGAGTCTCGCGGCGGTGGGCCTCACGCCCGACGACATCCATCTCGTCGTCTACAGCCACCTGCACGCCGACCACGTCGGCTGGACAACCGACCGCGCCAACGACGGGTTGACGTTCGCGCGTGCACGTCACGTGATGGCGCGCGCCGAATGGGAGCACTGGTACGACGGGCCGATCGGCGGGCCCGACGCGGCCGACCTGGGCGCGCTCGCGCCGCGCGTCGAGCTGCTCGACGGCGAAGTCGACGTCGCGCCGGGCATCCGCGTCGTTCCGACGCCCGGGCATACGCCGGGTCACTGCTCGGTCCTCGTGTCGTCCGGCAACGAGCGCGCGGTCGTGCTCGGCGACGCGATCCATTGCCCGCTCCAGATCACGCATCCGGAGTGGGCGTTCTCGGCGGACGCGAACCCCGCCGCCGCGGTGCGCGCCCGCGAGGCGTTGCTGCGCGAGCTCGACGCGCCGAATACGCGCGTCGTCGGCCCGCACTTCCCCGACGCGGTCTTCGGGCGCGTGCTCGGCGGGCCGGTCGCGCGGCGGGTCGCGTTCGACGTCGTCCCGGCACCGCCGGCACAGGCGCTGGCCCCCGAAGCCGCCCCTAGGGAGGTTTTGCTGCCCCCGCTGACGTAGGCGGAGACTGATACCTGCTTGACATTATTTCCTTTCTTGACAGAGAATCTTGTCCATGACGGAGATTCGGATCACGGGGACGGTGCCGGTGCTCCCGGTCACCGACATCGACGAGGCGATCGCCTTCTACCGGGACGCACTCGGCTTCACGCTCGCCTTCCAGCAGGGTGACTACGCCGGCGTCGATCGCGGCGCCGCGCACGTGCACCTCGACGGGGTCGTCAACGCGGCGGCCGGTCAGGTCACGGTGCGCGTCCCGGTCGAGGGTGTCGACGCGCTCTACGCCGAGATCGAGCCGAAGGGCGTGATCGATCCCGCCGAACCGCTCAACACCACGCCGTGGGGCGCGCGGCAGTTCAGCGCGCTCGACTGCTGCGGCAACCGCGTCACGTTCGTGGAAGGCGCCTGACGTGGCGGGCCGCGTCGAAGTGCTCGACGACGCCGACCGCGTCGCCGCGCTCGCCCACCCGCTGCGCGTCGCGATCCTCGACGCGCTGCGCACGCCGAACTCGGCGGCGGGCGTCGCCCGCACGATCAACGAGACGCGTCAGAAGACGAACTACCACGTGAAGGCATTGCTCGACGCCGGTCTGCTGAAGCCCGCGGGCGAGCGCCGGCAGCGCAACTTCGTCGAGCAGCTGTATCAGGCTGTCGCGTCGACGTTCGTGGTCGCGCCGGAGATCGCCTGGAGCGGCGACCGGCGGGTCGACGCATTGCGCGCCCAGCTCCCGCTCGAACACCTCGTGCGTCTGGGGGAGCGATTGCAGCGCGACGCGATCGGGCTGCTCGACCGGGCTGCGTTCGACGGCGACGAGATACCGGCCGCCGCGATCGAGACCGAGGTGCGCTTCGCCGACGAGGCCACGCGCGCGGCGTTCGTCGCGCACTATCTCGCGGCGATCAAGCCGCTGCTGCAGAAGTACGGCAGCCGGGAGGGCGACCCGTACCGAGTCGCTCTCGCGGTATACCCCGACCGAGAGGACGCCTGATGCCGAGCGGAACGTCCGACGACGGCTTCGAGACCACGTTCGTCGTATCGACCCCTCGGGCGAAGGCGTGGGAGCTGCTCCACCACGCGGAACCGGCCCCGGGCGTACCCATGAAGCCCCGGCCGGGCCAGCTCTGGATCCCCGCGGTCGAAGGCGCGGCCGAGGAGATCGAGAGCGTCCCCGAGGAACGGCTGCGCGCCCGCAAGGTGACCGAGCCCTGCGCGGGCACCGAGATCGTCATCACGATGGAGGACGAGGCAACCGGCACCCGCATCACGATCGTGCAGAGCGGCTTCGGCGCGATTTCCGACGCGCAGCGGGCGTGGCTCGGCGCGGGCTGGGGCGCGATCGCCGCCGACTTCGCCGCCTTCTTCGAGCGGGGCATCGCGCTGGGTCGCCACGCCTCGATGTGGTGGAGCATCGGTTGCGACGTGCGCGAGACGCCGGCCGGGCTCGTGGTCGGCGACCTCTACCCCGACGGCTTCGCGGCGCGCGCGGGCCTCGAGCCCGGCGACCTCGTCGTCACCCTCGCGGGCACGCCGGTGATCGACGTGCGCGACCTGTCCGTGCTGATACGGGGCCCGCTGCAGACCGGCGTCGAGACGACCGCGCGCGTGCTGCGCGGCGAGCAGGTGCTCGAGCTCACCGGAACGATCTGAGGCCGCACGCGCGAGCGCGCGCCCTTCACGAGGTCACAGCGTCGCCGAGCTGCCCCAGCACGTCGGGCGGCACGAAGTTGTTCTCCGTCGTCGTCTCGGCCTCGGTCAGCTCGACCATCTTCGCGACGACCTCGGCCGGGTCCATCTGGCCGGTGGTGACGAACTCGCCCATCATCTTGAACAGGGGCGTCGCCGGCGCGTTGACCGCGCTGTCGCCGAACCAGTCCCACATCGACGCGGCCATGCGGTCGTTGAAACCGGTGAGGTACGGGCCGGGGTTGAGCAGCGTCACGTCGACGCCCTGACCCGCGAGCTCGGCGCGCATCGCCTTGCCCATCGCCTCCAACGCGTGCTTCGTCATCGAGTAGGGCCCGAACGACGGGCCGACCACCACGCCGGCGATCGACGACACAATGATCACCCGCCCCGACCCACGTTTCACCATGCCCGGCAGCACCGCCTGCGTGATCGCGAGCGTGCCGAACACGTTGACCTCGAACAGCCGGCGGACGACGTCGAGTGGCACGTCGGCCATCGGACCGGTCTGGCCCGCGCCGGCGTTGTTGATCAGCACGTCGACGTCCCAGCCGGCGGCCTTCGCGACATCGGACGTCGTGATGTCGACCTTCTCCACGGTCAGCTGCGGCGCCTCGGCGCGCAGCGCGTCGGCCTGGGCGTCGGTCTCGGTGGTCGCGATCACGGTGTGACCGCGCTCGGCGAGCGCGAGGCTCGCCCCCATCCCGAAACCCGATCCGGCACCGGTGATCATCACGGTCTTCGCCATGTTCTCCGCTCCTGGCGCTTCGCGCCCGACCGCTCGGGCCCCGCTCACTGCTCGGCGGGCTACCCGCCTCGCGACGTTCGCTGCATGCCCGGACGCTACCGCCGAGCCGTCTTGACTCGCCCGGTCGCCGCGGCCATGGTGCGCGTCGATGTCGGACCTCCTGGAAGCGCTGGCCGAGGTCGCCGGTGAGATCTCGACCGGCGACGCGATCGCCGAGGACTACGAGCGCGACGAGGCGCTGACCGCGCAGCCGCGGCGGCCCCTTGCGGTCGTCCGCCCCGCAAACACGGCCGCGGTGGCGCGCATCGTCACGCTCGCGGCCGACGCGGGCGTGCCGCTGACTGCACGGGGCTCGGGCACCGGCCTCTCGGGCGCGTGCATCCCGGTCGAAGGCGGCATCGTCGTGTCGTTCGAACGGATGAACGAGATCGTCGAGATCGACCTCGACAACCACGTGGCAGTCGTGCAGCCCGGCGTGACGCTCGAACAGCTCGACCAGGCCGTGCGCGCGCACGGGCTCGTGTACCCGGTGTTCCCGGGCGAGTACTCCGCCAGCCTCGGCGGCAACGTCGCGACCAACGCGGGCGGGATGCGCGCGGTGAAGTACGGCGTCACCCGCCATCAGGTGCTCGGACTCGAAGCGGTGCTCGGCACCGGCGAGGTGATCCGGACCGGCGGCAAGTTCGTGAAGGCGACGACCGGCTACGACCTCACGCAGCTGATCACCGGCTCGGAGGGCACGCTCGCGCTGGTGACCGAGGCGATCCTCAAGCTCTACCCGCGTCCGGAGCACGCCGCGACCGTGCTCGCGCCGTTCGCGAACCTGGCCGACGTCACCGCCGCGGTGCCGAAGGTCGTGGCGAGCGGCATCGGGCCGCTCCTCGTCGAGTACATCGACTTCATCACGATGGACGCGATCGCACGCGGCCACGGTGTGGAGCTCGGCGTCGATCCCGCGATCAAGGAGAACGCACTCGCGTACCTGGTGATCGTGCTCGAGGACCGGCACGAGAACCGGCTCGAGGAAGACACCGCCGAGCTCGCGCACCTGCTCGGTTCGCTCGACGCGCTCGACGTGTACGTGCTGCCGTCGGCTGCGGGCACCAAGCTCATCGAAGCGCGCGAGAAGGCGTTCTGGACCGCGAAGGCGGCCGGCGCCGACGACATCATCGACATGGTCGTGCCGCGCGGGTCGATCCCGCAGTACATGGCCGCGGTCGCCGAGCTCGCGCAGGAGCGGGGGTCGCTCGTGGTGGGCTGCGGCCACGCGGGTGACGGCAACGTCCACCTCTCGGTGTTCCAGAAGGACCCGGCCGCCCGGCACGACCTGATCCACGACATCTTCGCCGCGGGCATGAAGCTCGGCGGCGCGATCTCGGGCGAGCACGGCATCGGCACCGAGAAGAAGGTGTACGTCGCCGAGCTCGAGGACCCGGTGAAGCTCACGCTGATGCGCCGGATCAAGGCGGCGTTCGATCCGGCCGGGATCCTGAACCCGGGCACGATCTTCGACCCCGAGGAGATTCAGTGAACGGAGCGCAAGCGCTCATCCGCACGCTGGTCGCGTGCGGCGTCGACACCTGCTTCATGAACCCCGGCACGTCCGAGATGCACTTCGTCGCCGCGCTCGACACGGTGCCGGAGATGCACGGCGTGCTCGCGCTGTTCGAGGGCGTCGCGACCGGCGCGGCCGATGGCTACGCGCGGATGGCCGACCGGCCTGCGGCCACGCTGCTCCACCTCGGCCCCGGGCTCGGCAACGGGCTCGCCAACCTGCACAACGCCCGCAAGGCGCAGACGCCGATCGTCAACATCGTCGGCGACCACGCCACCTACCACAAGCAGTACGACGCGCAGCTCGAGTCCGACATCGAGACGGTGGCGCGAAACGTGTCGCGGTTCATTCGCTGGTCGGCCAAGACCGACGAGGTCGGTAGCGACGCGGCCGACACCGTCGCCGCCGCGTACGGGCCACCCGGCCAGGTCGCGACGCTCGTGCTGCCCGCCGACATCTCCTGGAGCGAGGGCGGCGAGGTCGCGACGCCGAAGGCGCCCGCCCCGCGCGGCGCGATCGGTGACGACGCGGTCCGCGCCATCGCCAACGTGCTGCGCTCGGGCGAGCCCGCGGTGCTGCTGGTCGGCGGCACCGCCTGCCGCGCCGAGTCGCTGGCCCACGCCCGCGCGATCGCGGACGCGACTGGCGCCAAGCTGCTGTGCGAGACGTTCCCGACCCGCATCGAACGCGGCGCGGGACGGGTCGCGGTCGACCGCATTGCGTACCTCGCCGAATACGCCACCATGCAGCTCGAAGGCGCGAAGCACCTCGTGCTGGTCGACGCCAAGGCGCCGGTCTCGTTCTTCGCCTATCCCGACAAGGCGAGCTGGCTCTCGCCCGCCGGGTGCGAGATCCACACGCTGGCGGGTCCCGCGGACGACAGCGCGTTCGCGCTGGCCGCGCTCGCAAGTGACCTCGGCGCAACCGCGGCGGCGGTCTCTCGCCAGGACGCGGCCCGGCCGGAGCTGCCGTCGGGTGACCTCACCGCGCAGACACTGTGCGCGTCGCTGGGCGCGCTGCTGCCCGAGGGCGCCGTCGTCTCCGACGAGGGCAATACGTCAGGTTTGTTCGCGGCCGGCGCGACCGCGGGCGCGCCGCCGCACGACTGGTTGTGCCTCACCGGCGGTGCGATCGGTCAGGGCTTGCCGGTCGCGGTCGGCGCGGCGGCGGCGTGCCGCGACCGGCGCGTCGTCGCGCTGGAGTCGGACGGCAGCGCGATGTACACGCTGCAGTCGTGGTGGACGATGCGGCGCGAAGGACTCGACGTCACCACGATCATCTGCAACAACCGCTCCTACGCCGTGCTGAACATGGAGCTCAACCGCGTGGGCGCGGAGGCCGGCCCCAAGGCACGCGAGATGCTCGACCTCCACCACCCCGACCTCGACTTCGTCGCGCTCGCCCACGGCATGGGCCTGCCCGCGACGCGAGCGACGACCGCCGAGGAATTCAACGACCAGCTGGCCCGCGCGCTGGCTACGCCCGGCCCTTCGGTCGTCGAGGCCGTTGTGCCCTCGATCGTGTAGCGCAGCCGAGCACCTCCGCCGACAACACCACCTGAACCGCCTCGAGCTCGGGCGCCTCCACTGCGCCGAAGTCGGCGAGGTTGTGCCACATGCTGAAGGTGTCGAGCTCGTAGTGGAAGTCGTCGACGGCTTCGATCGTCGCCGGGCCGCGCCCGAGGTCGATCGTGTCGCCGGGCAGGAAGCACTCGCCGTGCTCGAGCACCGCGTGCGCAAGCTTCGACAGCAGCGACCCGCTCAGCGCCGCCGGCAGGCCGACGACGAGCAGCTCGGGATGCTCGGCGGCGTCGAGCAGACCGACGGTGTAGGCCCACGGCGAGCGCGCATCCGACTCGTCGCCGCCGTCGACCGCGATGATCACGTAGCCGTGCTCCTCGATGTGCGCGGCATCGAGCGCGAGCACTTCTTCGAGGCTGAACCCGTCGCACATCCTGCACACGGAAGCTCCCTTCGTCTCGAGTCCACCCGCGTCACGGTTCGGGTGGCGGTCGGTTGCGAGGGAAGTCGGGGTGGCGCGGGTCTTCGGGCGGGACCAGCGGCCGTTTGCCGGTGCCCGCGACCAACTTCCACCCGAAGTACGTCTTCAGGTCGTGGCAGTGACCGCACAGGCCGTCGCCGTCGTCGAGCCGCGTGTGGTGGGTCTTGCGCCACTCCTCACGGTGGTCGAACTCGATGCGCTGCGTACGGCTGCAATCGAGCGCGGTGCACTGCGGGACCTTCCACCACAACGCCACCTTCTGCGCCACCGTCGGACCGCGCCCCAAATGCGTCACGTTCACGACGTCGACACCCTTGGTGATCACCAACTTCACGACCGCATCACCGAGCAAATCGCGGGCGACCGGGACCGGGATCGGGCCGAGGCCGGCGATCTCACACACGTCGTCGTCCTCCACTGCGCCACGTAGGAGCGCGGCATGGTCGACCCGCACGATCCCGAGTGGCTGCAGCGCAGACGATGCCTTCCCTGCCGGCCGATCGCCGGCCGCGCGGCGAGCCAGCTCGATCAGCGCGTCGAACGCGTACGCCTGCACCGGCTCTCGACGCCCGGCCTTGTGCGCGGCCTTGAAGAACTGGTCGACGATCGGCTCGAACACCTTCACGAACGTGGCGCCGTCGTCGACCGTCCCCTGCGCGTGGAAGTGCCACACGTTCTCGTCGTCCGTGTACGACCGCGCCGCCCGTTCGCGTCGCGCCCGCTCGTACAACGCGTCGCCCGATACCGCGACCTTGGCCCGGACGCACGCCTCCCGCACCTTCGCCACCGGCGCATTGGCCGCCAGCTCGAGGAGCTGACGCTCGGCTTCGGGGGCGACCTCGGCCGCGCGCGACACCAACGCGGCCTTGGTCAAGGAGAGACCGCCGCGCAATGCCTGCGCCGTCGCCGGCTGCTCGGCGACCCGCACCGACGTCTCCAACATCGACTTCGCGGCCGACACCGACGTGCCCGCACGACTCGCCATCTGCTCGGCGGCCGAACGGAAGCCCTCACTCCTCCACGTGCACGACTGGTCGACCCGCCGCGCCAGCAGCGTGGTCGCCGCCTCCGCCAACCGGCCGAGCTCCGCGAACTCCGACCACAACGCGGGTGCGTCGAACAGCGGCACCGCGTCGGGATCGAGCGCCGCAAGGCGCGGGCGCAACAACTCGTTCATCGCGCGCACGTCGTGGAGCAATGTCGTCACGCAGACAACATCGCGTATGGGTGAGACAACTTCAGACGCGAATCACTGCGCGGCCGGTGCCTCCGTTCGCAACCGTCGGAAGACCACCACACCGATCACGAGTCCCGCGAGCAACAACAGCAACGCGAGCCACCGGACCCAGGCGAGGCCTCCCCCGCCGCCGTCGAGTGCGGCGGCCGCGAGCGTCGGCGTCGCGAGATCCGCGGCCGCGCTCACCGTCTCCGCATGCTTCCCGGACGACCCGCCGCGCGACGCCCCACCGGGCGACGCCCCGCCGCCCGAATCTCCGGGATCGGCCGAACCGCCGCCGGGGGGCGCGGAGCCGGTGCCCGGCGCGGCCGTCGTCGGCGTGCCGGCGGGCGGCGGCGAACCACTACCGCCGCCGGGCGTCGTCGACGGCGTCTTCCCCGGCCCCGGGCCCGCGGGCGGCGCGACCGGCGGCGGCTGCTCC
>JADMIO011418063.1_pt1 | contig 15797 bp, 7 predicted proteins | sample 8958161 | NCBI WGS metagenome assembly JADMIO01 (sample SAMN16585339, study PRJNA669376) | soil metagenome | isolation source: Crop rotation soil | place: USA: Cullars Rotation, Alabama | collected 2011
CCTCGCGGTTCACCACGACCGACTGCGCCGAGGCGATGCGCGCGAGCGCCTGCTCGACGTCGGCGCGGGTGCCCACGCCGTTCTTGTAGCGCAGCTCGACCAGCCGCGCGGTCTCGCGGTGCGTCTCGACGTTGGCGCGCGCGAGCACGAGCTGCTCGCGCTCGCGCAGGAGCTGGGTGTAGGTCTCGGCGGCGCGCTGCGCGAGCTGCTCGAAGGTGTCGACCGCGCGGTTGCGGAAGGAAAGCACGCGCGCGTTCTGGCGGTCGATCTCGCTCTGCACGCCGTAGGCGTCGAAAATGAGCTGGCGCAGCGTGACGCTCGATTCGCGGCGATCGAGCGTCGGCTTGCGCGGATTGAGGAAGACGTTGCTGGTCTGCTCGCGCCCGGACGCGACGCGCACATCCACGGTCGGCAGGAGGCCGGACTTCGCCTGCGCGACCTCTTCGTACGTGGCGCGCAGGCTGGCGAGCGCGGACGAGGCTTCCGGGTTGGTCTCGAGCATCCGCTCGACGACCTCGGCAAGGGTCTGGGCGCAGGCCGGCGCCGCGCCAAGAATGAGCGCCAGAGCCACCCCAAGGCTTCCCAGCAGAACGGACATCCCTACCGCCCCCGAACCGGTCGGAACAACCCGGCCTAAAAGCGGGATTTTAAAGGAAAAAGGCCGGGCGAGCCCGGCCTTTTTCTGTCAGAAACGCGAAGGATTACGCAGCGCTAGGTCGCGAAATTCACCGTGATCGCGTGATCGACGAGCATCCCGGCGCCGGTCGGCGCGTTGTCGTAGATGTCGTACAGCCGGCCGCCGATCACCATCGAGGTGTCGGTGCTCCAGCCGCCGTCGCTGAAGTTGATCACGTCGCCGCCGTTGCCGCGGATGGTGAAGACCCCGTCGGGATTGCTCATCAAGGACTCGATCGCCGCCGCGCTCAAGCCGACGGTGTTATTGCCGCTGCCCTTGATGTCGAGGATCTCGAGTCCCGTCAGCTTGTCGCCGGTGAGCACATCGAGGTCCAGCGTGATGCCGCTGTTCTTCACGACCAGCACATCCTTCAGGCCCCCGCCGCCCGCGATCGAGAGCGCCTGGTTCGGGTTGCCCATGATCAGCGTGTCGTTGCCCGCGCCGCCATCGATCTCGTCGGCGCCGCCCATCCCGTCGATGGTGTCGTTGCCGCCGTTGCCGACGAGCGAGTTGGCGCCGCCGTTGCCGATGATCTTGTTGGCAAGGGCGTTGCCGGTGCCGTCCAGGCCCGCGGTGCCGCTCGCCAGCAGCAGGTTTTCCACGTTGGCCGAAAGCGTGAAGCCGGTCGTGCCGGAAAACTTGACGGTGTCGATGCCCTTGCCCGCCGCCTCCTGCACCACGTCGCCGTTCTGCGCGACGATGTAGGTGTCGTTGCCGCCCAGGCCGATCATCGTGTCGTTGCCGGCCCCGCCGTCGAGCACGTTGTCGGCATCGTTGCCGGTCAGCGTGTTGGTGAGCGCGTTGCCGGTGCCGTTGATGGCGGCCGAGCCGATGAGCGTGAGCTTTTCCACCTGCGAGGTGTTCTGGCCGTTCGCGGTCGACAGGAGCGAGTAGGTGATCGAGCTCTGCACCAGGTCGCCGCTGCCGCCGGTGTTCACCGACTCGATCACCACGTCGCCGATGTCGTCCACGACGTAGACGTCGATGCCGTTCAGGCCCGACATCGTGTCCGCGCCCAGGCCGCCGTCGAGCGTGTTGTTCGCCGCCGAGCCGGTGATCGAGTCCTCGAACGCGCTGCCGCGCACGCTCTCGATCGAGCCCGCGACGAACGTGTCCTTGAAGCCCCAGCCGTCGTTCAGCGCGTTGTTGTTGGTCAGGTTGATGCTGATGCCGCCGACCGAGTTGAAGTAGTCGGCCGTGTCCGCGCCCGTGCCCCCGTCGATCGTGTCCGCGCCGGCCCAGCCCTCGATGCGGTTGCTGGCGGTGCTGCCGACCAGCAGGTCGCCGAACTTCGAGCCGCGGATATTCTCGACAGCGACCAGCGTGTCCTGGGAGGACTGGATGCCCGCCAGCGTGTCGTTGGTGTCGAAGCCGTCGGCGGCCTTGTTCGCCGCCACGCCGTTCGACGTCGCCACGGTTCCCAGGTTCACGGTCACGGCGTTCGGCGAGCGGTCGTAGCGCACGAGGTCGTTGCCGGTGCGGCCGTCGAGCCGGTCGTTGCCCGCCAGGCCCTCGAGCACGTTGTCCACGTTGTTCGCGCCGATCAGCGTGTCGGCGAAGTCGCCGCCGCGCACGCCTTCGACGTTGACCCATGTGTCGTTGCCCAGGCCGCCCGTGGCGGATGAAGAGCCCGTGGCGAGGTCGATGACCACGCTCCCGTTCGCGGTCTGGTAGAAGATCGAGTCGCTGCCGCCGCCGCCGTCGATCGTGTCGTCGCCGTTGCGGCCCTCGAAGAAGTTGTTGAGGGCGTCGCCGGTGATCAGGTCGTTCCCGTTCGAGCCGCGCACGCCGGAGATGCCGATCAGGATGTCGGCGCTGCCGTAGCCGTCGCTGAACGCGGCGCCCATGCCGAGGTTCACGTTCACGGCCCCCGGCGCGCTCGAATAGTCCGCACGCACGTTGCTCGTGCCGTTCGCATCCAGGGTGTCCTGCCCGCCGAGGCCTTCCAGGTTCTCGAAGTGGTTGCCGGGATAGGTCGTGGCGGACCCGCCGGCGATCAGCAGGTCGTTGAAGTTGGAGCCCTGCACGCCGTCGATGTCGAAGAGCGTGTCGGTGTAGGACTGCAGGCCGGCCAGCGTGTCGGAATCCCAGCCGTCGAGCGCCCAGCCCTCGGCCAGGTTGACGGTCACCCCGTTGGGCGAGCCCGCGTAGGTGACCATCTCGAAATAGCCGTCGCGGAAGTCGCCCTCGAAGTAGTCGTTGCCGGCGAAGCCTTCCATCTGCCGCGCGAAATCGGCGTTCTTCCACGAGGCCACCCGGCTCAAGTCGAAGGCGTGGAACTCGTCGTTCCCCATCGTGCCGAAGGCGTTCTCGATGTTGGAGAAGTGCGCCGTGCCGTCGGCGCTGGTCACCAGGCGGTCGTTGAAATCGATCAAGGCGCCGTTAGTGACGCCGGGGTTGTTGCTGATGCCGATCCAGTCGTTGGTGCCGGAGCCGCCGTCGATCGTGTCGTCGCCGAACGCGCCCACACCGTTGCCGAGCACGAAGGTGTCATTGCCCGCGCCGCCGTTTTGCGAATCGTCGCCGCCAAGGAGGAGGAAGCGGTCGTTGCCCGCCAGGCTGGAGGCGGGAAGAACGTTGATGTTCGCCCCGTCGTCGTTGACGTTGCCGACGGCGTTGTCGCCGACCACCAGCTTCGAGCCGTCCGCAAAAACGACATTCGTGGTGGTGATGTCACGCCCGCCATTGGCCATCGTGATGTGGACCGTCTTGCCGCCCGAGAAGAAGACGACGTCGGTGCCGGTCCAGTTGAGGATCGCGCGGTCCTGCGCGTGGATGTTCGTGTCGTTGAAGACCAGTTGGTCGGCGTTGACATCGAACGACGAGATGACCTGACCGTTGCTAAGCTCGCTCCAGTTGTAGACAACTCCAGCCATGGATTTCCCCCTTTAAACGAATGTGATCCGCCGCACTTACGTCCCCCGGCGGCGCGTGCGCGCAAGCATAGCGGTAACTACGATTTCGCGGACCGTTAAAAACTGTGAATCGCGCGTGAATTTTCACTATCTGACATCCGCCTGACTTCATCTGTTTGGGGGATGTCGCGCGCGCCCGCGTATATTCCCGTTATCCAGCGCCGGGGGCGTTGTCATCAAGGGGGAATCTCAATGAACAAGGTTTTCACGTCGTTCGAGAACGGCGCAGTCGTCCCGTTCACCGCCGGCACCGATACGCTCGACTTCACCGGCACGGGTCTCAAGGCGACCGACATCCTGCTCACGCAGTCGAGCGGCAACGTGATCGTCAAGGTGACCGCGGAGGGCGACTTTTTCAACAGAACCGTGACTCTGCAGCCCTTCGACCTGTACAACATCGTCGTGGAGGGAAGCACCTTCACCTTCGACGTCAGCGCGCAGCTTTACGTCGACAAGAACTCGGGCGACAACTCGATCTTCGTCACCTCCGGTCATGACCAGGTGATCGCCCAGGGCGGCAACGACACGATCAACGGCCTGGACGGCGACGACCTGATCTTCCTGCGCCCGGGAATGGGCACCGGCTACGGCAACGACGTCATCAACGGCGGCCTCTTCACCACCGAAGAGGTTGACAACGGCATCGACACCCTCGGCTTCCTGAACGCGACAAGCGCGGTCAACGTCGACCTCACCACCGGCATCGTGACCGGCGGCGCGGCTTCGAGCGGCGCGACGATCCTCTACAACTCGATCGAGAACGTGCGCGGCACGGGCTTCGGCGACACGATCACCGGCTACAGCGACGCCAACCACCTCATCGGCAACGGCGGCAACGATGTGATCGACGGCAAGGCCGGCAACGACCTGCTGGAGGGCGGCAACGGCAACGACAAGCTGATGGGTAGCGGCGGCGCCGACACCCTCGATGGCCTGAGCGGGGTCGACACGCTGATCGGCGGCACGGGCAACGATTTCTTCATCAACGACATCGTCGCGAACGGCACCAACGGCTTCAAGCTGCAGGACGTGATGACCGAGAACGCGGGCGAAGGCGTCGATACGCTCAGCGCGGTCAAGGCGGACGACACGGTGCTCAGCTCGCGCTACACGGTCGTGCTGGGGCCGAACCTCGACAACCTGATCCTGTACGACATGGTTCCGAACGATGTCACCTGGCTGCTGAACGGCAAGGGCAACGACCTCGTTAACCGGCTCGACGGCAACGCCGCCGGCAACCAGCTCGAGGGGCTGAACGGCAACGACCTGCTCTACGGCTGGAACGGCAAAGACACCCTGATCGGGGGCGGCGGCGCCGACAAGCTCTATGGCGGCAACGGCGACGACCTCCTCAATTTCGACAATACGGACACGCTGATCGACGGCGGCGCCAACACCGACACGCTGAGGCTCACGGGCATGAACATCCTGCTCGACCTGACGACCAAGGGCGACGGCGTGATCAAGAACATCGAGAAGATCGACCTCACCGGGACGGGCAACAACACCCTGAAGCTGAACCTGACGGATGCGTACGCCATCCAGGGCACCGATACGCACGTGCTCTATGTGAACGGCAACGCCGGCGACACGGTCCAGCTCGACAGCGGCTGGACGATCATGGGTGAAGACGTCTCCTCGACGCCCTTGGGCGGCACCACGCACTACGACTACTACCATACCGGCACTTCGGACCTCTACATCCAGACTACCATCACGGTGGTGCCACCCCCCGGATAACGGACCGCCCCGGGAGTTGTAAACGATCGTTTACAACTCCCGTCTTTGTAACCAGAGGTAATAGTCCGCGGCAGCCCCCGCGCAGGCCGCTTAGAATCGCCGCCGGGGGATGAGTACGATCAACGGCACTTCGGGCGACGACACGCTTTCGGGCACGGCGGGCAATGACTCGATCGTCGCCGGCGACGGCAACGACTCGATCACCGACGCCTACGGCCTGAACACGATCCTGGGCGGCCTCGGCAACGACACGATCGACGTCGACGCCGGGACCAACGCCGCGCTCGGCTATACCGACGCGGGCGCCGGCAATGATTACGTCAGTATCCGCATCAACATCGACCGGCCCTACTCGGTCCTCCTCGGCGCGGGCAACGACCATATCTACCTTCGCGATCTGGCCTGGCACCTGACGCTCACGACCGGCGGCAACGAGGACACGATCGAGATGCCGGAAAACCTCTCGTTCCTGAATGGCAGCACACTGACGGTGACGGATTTCGCCACGGGCTTCGGCGGCGATGTCATCGACCTGGACGGCTTTCTCACCACTGCGCTGCAGTTCAACGACGTTTCCGAATGGACGCCCGGCAAGAACCCGTTCGCGATGGGCTTCCTCGACCTGCGCCAGAACGGCGACAACGTCGAGCTCTGGTTCGACATCGACGGCGTTCCGTTCGCCACCAGCTCGAAGATCGTCGTCTTCCAGTTCACCACGCTCGAGTTCCTGAGCGCCGAGAATTTCAACGGCTACGACCCGCATGCTGTCGCCAACACCGCCGTGGTCGTCTCGGGCGACTACACCGTCGAATCCGGCGAGACGGAGACCGCGCTCAACACCACCACGTACGTCGACCTGCGCGCGCACTACCTTTACGGGGCGAACGACGGCGGCGACTTCGTCAACCACGGCACCATCGAGACGATCGCCACCACCTCGCCCGGCGGCGAGCTGACCGGCTTCACCGTCAGCCGCTACCACGGCACGACCGAGGACGCGCTCTTCTGGAACGCGGAGGACGGCACCTTCATCGTCGACGAGCAGCGCACGGACATGCTCGGGCTGCACTCCACCTGGGGCTTCTACGCGGGCCAGCAGACGATCTCGTTCCTGAACGACGGCGACTTCGAGGTCACGGCCGCGAGCGGCCGCGCGTACGGCGTGCGCACCGGCTACGACACCCAGGGCGGCGACTCGGTCGTCAACAACGGCACGCTCACGGTCACCGGGGTCGCGGACGCGGGCGGCGTCTGGCTCGGCTCTCGCGGCTCCTTCGAGAACAACGGCACCCTCACCGTCTCGGGCGACGACGCCGCGTTCGGCGTCTACGTCGACCAGTATCACAACCAGTCGATCGTCAACAACGGCACGATCAACGTCACCGTCGGCCCAACGCCGGACTCCGCGGCGGTCGCCATATACCTGCCCGAGATCGAGGACCCGTTCGGCGGCAGCTACCAGCACTGGAACACGGGCACGATCAACGCCGAGTTCGCGTATTTCATCGTCGAGGTGAACGAAGGCGGCGACTACGTCGACGTGCTGCACAACAGCGGCACCATCAACGGCGCGGTGTTTCTCGCCGAGGGCAACGACATCGTCTACAACACCGGCACGATGTCGAGCGGGACGTTGCTCGAGGACGGCGACGACCTCTATGACGGCACCGGCGGCACGCACACCGGCTGGGTCGACGGCGGCGCCGGCGACGACACCTTCATCATCGACGACCTGAACACGGTTTTCTTCGGCAGCGAGGGCGACGACACCGTCATCACCTCGGTTGACGGCCTCTGGATCCCGACCGACATCGAGAACGTGACCTGGCTCGACGGCGCGCAGGCCCTGCCCTACTTCGCCGACGCGATCCTCTCGGGCCAGCACTGGGGCTCGATCGGCGCCGGTTCGACGCCGCTCAAGTACGCCTTCCTCACCGAGGCGACGGAAGGCGCGACGAGCGTCGGCTCGAGCAACTTCTACGTGCTCGACGAGGACCAGCGCCAGCTCGCCCGCGACGCGCTCGATCAGTGGGCGGCGGTCTCCGGCTTGAGCTTCGAGGAAGTCGAGGACCCGGCCGAGGCCAACCTCACCTTCGGCTCGAACGACCAGCCCGACACGCTCGGCTACGCGCTCTACCCGCCGTTCGGCGAGATCTACATCGACCAGACCGACGGCTTCACGATCGACGTCCTCCTGCACGAGGTCGGCCACGCGCTCGGCCTCAAGCACTCGTTCGAGGAAGGCGCGGTGCTGCCGGAGACCGAGGACAACGACCTCAACACGGTCATGTCCTACACGATCTACGGCGAGACGCCGACCGAGGTGCTCGGGACCTTCGACATCGCCGCGATCCAGTACCTCTACGGCGTGAATGCGTCGGAGCGCAGCGACGACGACATCTACACGCTCGACGATGGGTACATCTGGGACGGCGGCGGCAACGACACGATCTCCGCCGCGGGCGAAACGCTGGCCGCGCACATCGACCTGAACGACGGGCGCTGGAACTGGATCGGCGGGCAGTCCGCGAGCATTCTCAGCGAGGGCCAGTCCTTCCTCGGCTACCACACCGCGATCGAGAACGCGATCGGCGGCAGCGGCGCCGACACGCTGATCGGCAACGAGCTCGACAACGTGCTCGACAGCGGCGCGGGCAACGACACGATCGACGGCGGCGCCGGCGACGACACGATGACGGGCGGCGATGGCGACGACACCTATGTCGTCTCGCAAGACGACGACGAGGTCGTCGAAGCGAGCGGCGCCGGCAGCGGCAACGACCACGTGAAGAGCTCGGTCACCTACGTCCTGGGAGACGACGTCGAGCAGCTCACGCTCACCGGCACGGCCGCCATCAACGGCTTCGGCAACGGCGCGGCGAACGCGATCCTCGGCAACGGCGGGAACAACACCCTCGCGGGCGGCGCCGGCAACGACACGCTCGACGCCGGCGCGGGCAACGACCTCCTCGACGGCGGCGCCGACAACGACGTGATGACGGGCGGCGCGGGCGACGACTTTTTCTTCTATACGGCGGGCGACACGCTCGTCGAGGCGAGCGGCGCCGGGTCCGGCAACGATACGGTGCAGAGCGCGGCCGCCTACACGCTGCTCGCCAATTTCGAGAACCTCACCCTCACCGGCACGAGCGCCATCGACGGCACCGGCAACGACTCGGCGAACACGCTCATCGGCAACAACGGGAACAACACGCTCTCGGGCCTTGACGGCAACGACACGCTCTCCGGCAACGGGGGCAACGACCTCCTCGACGGCGGCGACGGCAGCGACGTGATGATCGGCGGCGCTGGCAACGACACCTACATCTACACCCCGGGTGATGCGGTCATCGATGCAAGCGGCGTCGATACGGTCAAGAGCGCGACCGCCTACACGCTCTTCGCCGATTTCGAGAACCTGACGCTCACCGGCACGGGCGCGGTCAACGGCACGGGAAATCTCTCTGCGAACGCGCTCATCGGCAACAGCGCGAATAACGTCCTGTCCGGGCTGAACGGCATCGACACGCTCGATGGCGGCGCGGGCAACGACACGCTCGACGGCGGCTCGGGCAACGACTCGATGACCGGGGGCGCGGGCAACGACACCTTCATCTACACCTCCGGCGACGCCCTCGCCGACGCAAGCGGCACCGACACGGTGAAGAGCGCGACCACCTACACGCTGCTCGGCGGCTTCGAGAACCTCACGCTCACCGGCACGACCGCGATCAACGGCATCGGCAACTCCGCCAACAACACGCTCACCGGCAACGGCATGAACAACACCCTCACCGGCCTGGGCGGCAACGACAAGCTGCTGGGCGGCAACGGGAATGATCAGCTGAAGGGCGGCGGCGGGAACGACACGCTCACCGGCGGCGCAGGCAACGACAAGTTCTTCTTCGACACCGCGCTCAACGCGAGCACGAACAAGGACACCATCCTCGACTTCACCCACGGTGGGACTTTTACGACTGGCGACAAGATCGTGCTGAAGAGCAGCCTCTTCCACAACCTCACAATCCAAAACGGGATCGGCAACCACCTCGACATCGTCGGCAACTCCGACGGCGCCCAGGGCTTGCAGGACTGGATCGTCTACGACCCGACCAGCGGCGCGCTCTTCTACGACTCGAACGGCAGCGCCGCCAACGGCCGGACCCAGTTCGCGATTCTCGACCTCGGCGGCCACACCAACCAGCACCCGGCGACCCTCACGAACGTCGATTTCCTGGTCGTCGGATAGTCAAAGTCTGTTAGCGCCGGGGTGGGTCGGCCCGATGTGAATTTTCACGGGTCTGCGCTGTGAACTACTTCCTGTCGCCTCCCGGGGGCGCGGGTATCATTCCGTCCGACTCGAGGGCGTTTGATACGGGTAAAAATCCGTACGCGGCTCGAGGGAGACGATAAAAAAAGTAGGGGGCACTCATGGCGATCTTCACCGCATACAAGTCGACCAACATGAGCACGGGGCTCGGGGTCGTCGATTCGGACGTGACGCTGGATGCGCTTCGGGACGTCAGCACCGACGGCCTGGAACAGGACTGGGACGTTGGCGGCGGCAAGACTCTTCACGTGAGCCTCAGCGGCACGGTCGGTGACACCTCTTACTCGTTGGGTTTCGACACGCTGCGGCTTTACGACGGCTTGGGCAATAACTGGCAAGTAACTGGCAGCCTCCTCCATGCGTCCGGGTCGTACTACTTGTCAGGTGACAACTTCTACACGTCGGTGAACATCGACGGCATGGGGTACGCGAACATCATCCTGGACATGAACACCTTCAACATTACGTTCGACGATCACCTGACGACGACGAGCTACCCGAGCTTCGGGGCATTCATCATGCGCGGGGCTGACACGGTCAACGGCTCCACCGGCGCCGACACGCTGCTCGGTTACGGCGGCAACGACATCGTGAAAGGCAACGGCGGCAACGACAAGCTAGTGGGCGCGGGCGGCGCGGACAAGCTGTACGGCTACGCGGCGAACGACCGGCTCGAAGGCGGCGACGCCAACGACTTGCTCTATGGCGGCGCCGGCCTCGACACGCTGCAGGGCGGCGGCGGCGCGGACCGGTTCTATTTCGATGCCGCCCTCAGCACGAGCACCAACAAGGACGTGATCCTCGACTTCAACCGCAGCCAGGGCGACAAGATCTACCTGGACAACGACATCTTCACGAAATTCCTCGGCAACGAGAACACGCGGCAGCTGACTTCGGCCAACTTCAGGAACGGCAGCGGGCCTGGAGACGGCGACGACTACTTCTACTACAAGGCGTCGACCGGCGAGCTGTTCTATGACAACAACGGTAACGCGTCCGGCGGCAACACGACGGTGGTCGCGGTCATCGACCAGAACAACAGCCTCACGTCGCACCCGACCTCGATGCAGGCGTCCGACTTCTTCATCGTAGGTTAAGGACGCAAGACTGCCGGCGCTAGGGAGGCGCCCGGGCAATGCCAACAATTAACGTCGCCGCCCCGGGAACGTTCGACGGGACGTTCGGCGACTTCGTTTCCGGCAGTAGTGGCCCGAGAACTGGCAAGGTAACAACCCAGATCTCGGGAAAGTCTTTCTTCGACGCAACGCTGGCGATCCAATCCGACGGAAAGATCGTCGTCGGCGGCTCTGTCTTTGGCAGCAACCACCCGTTCGGCGTCCTGCGCTACAACGCGGACGGTACGCTCGACGCAACGTTCGACGGTGTCAGCAATGGCAACGGCTACGTAGAAGTCGAGATCGGTACCGGCTCGAACAATCTCTCCGGCGTGTTTGTGCAGCCCGACGGCAAAATCGTCATCACGGGTGACACGAGCGCTCCCTCCGCCTTCCCCGATTTCGCCGCCGTGCGGCTGACCTTGGCCGGCGTTCCGGATACGACTTTCAGCGGCGACGGCAAGGTCAATACCAACATCATCTCGAGCGTCAACGAAGTTACCTGGGGTGGTGCGCTCCAGTCCGACGGCAAGATCCTCGTCTCGGGATACACGGACGGCGGCGGAGCGCTGGCGCTCGTGCGATACACCACTGCGGGCGCGCTCGACACTACCTTCGGTGGCGGCGACGGGATCGTGACGAGCGCGCTCGATGACGGCCTGGACCATGTTGTCGCCGTGCAGAAGGACGGCAGGATCGTTGTCGCTTATAGCCAATTCAATAGCGACTACGACTTCGCGGTCACGCGCTACAACGCGAACGGAACGATCGATACCACTTTCGGTGGCGGCGACGGTCGAGTCACCACGCCGATCGGCCCGGGCAGCGACTACGTGAACGACGTCGTGATCCAGTCCGACGGCAAGATCCTTGTCTCCGGGCAATCGCTCGTCAGCCCCTCAGAGCGCGACTTCACCCTCGTCCGCTACACGACGAGCGGCACGCTCGACACGACTTTCGGTGCCAACCACAACGGCAAGGTGCAGCTGCACGTCGGCACCGATTTCGATGAAGCCTTCGGCGTCGCCGTGCAGGCGAACGGCGACATCATCGTCGCGGGCACCTCGAAGAACAACCTCGACAACTTCATCACGCTCGTCTGCTACAACTCGAACGGCACGCTCGACACGACCTTCGACGGCGATGGCATCCTGAAGACGACGGTCGACGGCGGCTTCCAGCCAGTTGACGTGCAGATCGACGCGCAGGGCCGCATCGTCGTGGCCGGAACCAACAGCGACACCGGCGCCGCCGTCGTCATGCGGGTCAACGGCACCGCGATGACGACGAAAGGCGCGGACGGCACCAACGACCTGATCAACGCGTTTGCCGGCGACGACCGGCTCTATGGCCTCCTCGGCAACGACACGCTGAACGGCGGCGCGGGCAACGACCTGCTCTACGGCGCCGGCGGCCTGGACCGGCTGCAAGGCAGCACCGGCAACGACCTTCTGCGCGGCGGCGCGGGCAACGACACGCTCATCGGCGGGCAGAACACCGACCAGTTCATCTTCGACTCCGGACTCAACGGAAACACCAACAAGGACACCATCCTCGACTTCAGCAGCGCGGTGCACGACAAGATCGTGCTCGACAACGACGTCTTCCTGAAATTCAACGGCTCCGAGACCGCGCGGACTCTCGGCGTGAACAACTTCAGCGGCGACGGCTTTGCCCGCGACAACGGCGACTTCATCATCTATAACCCGACGACCGGCGCGCTGTATTACGACCCCGACGGCAACGGCACCGCGTTCGGGCGCGTGCAGTTCGCCATCGTCTGCCAGAGCAGCGACATCAATTCACACCCTCTTCTTTCCAACACCGACTTTCAAATCGTGGGGTAACCAATGGCCACCGTTAGCACCAACTTTGCAACCCAGACCGCTTTCCTGAACGCGGGCACGAGCATCCTGCTCGCGGACTCGCTCGAGTACGTCGCCGGAAACGCGGAGGCGGCGTTCGACAGCGCGAACAACTACGACTTCGCGACTACCTCGACTGCGACCGAAACGTTCGTCCAGGGGACGCTGGAAAACGGCGCCTCCGCCACCGTCTATGGCAGCAGCCTGCTCAACAACCCGAAGACGGTCACGCAGCTCAACTACACGTCCGGCAACTTCACCGCCCAGCTCTATGGCTCGGCTTATTACGCCTCCGACTTCGCCGACCCGACCGGGTATGTGAACAAGGTGGTCGTAATCCACGGTTCCTCGACGGTGACCCTGCTCGGCAACGACAACCTCGCACTCGACAACGATGCCATCGTGGAATCCGCCAAGTTCCAGTACGGCAGCGTGAGCGTCGAGCTCACCGGAACAATCGACGTCGACATTGACGGCGCCTACAACGTCACCCTCTCCGGCAACGTCAACTCGGCCACCCTCATTTCGGGCGCCTCGACGATGACGGTCTTCGGCCTCAACCTGAACGTCAACTCGATCAACACGGACGGCGACGCGAACGCCCTCTTCGCGAGCGTGCTGAGCGGCGCCGACACCATCACCGGCTCGGGCAACGCCGACTACCTCGCGGGATACGGCGGCGCCGACACGCTGAAGGCCAACGGCGGCGCGGACAAGGTGCAGGGCGGCGCCGGCGCGGACAAGCTCTACGGCGCCGGGGGCAACGACCGGCTCGAGGGCGGCGACGCCAACGACTTCCTCTGGGGCGGCACGGGCAACGACACGCTGCAGGGCGGCGCCGGCGCGGACCGGTTCTATTTCGACACCGCGCTCAACTCGACCAGCAACAAGGACGTGATCCTCGACTTCAACCGCAGCCAGGGCGACAAGATCTACCTGGACAACGACATCTTCACGAAATTCCTCGGCAACGAGAACACCCGGCAGCTGACCTCGGCCAACTTCAGGAACGGCAACGGGCCTGGCGACGGCGACGACTACTTCTATTACAAGGCGTCGACCGGCGAGCTGTTCTATGACAACAACGGCAGCTCGTCCGGCGGCAACACGATGGTGGTCGCGGTCATCGACCAGAACAACAGCCTCACGTCGCATCCCACTTCGATGATGGCCTCGGACTTCTTCATCGTCGGCTGATGGCAAGTCCGACCTCCGCCGGTATCGTCAGCGCGATCACCGGCGGATCCGGAGACCTCACCAAGCTTTTCGCGGACAGCAAGTGGGGCGGCGCCGTCATGGGGGCGCCGGTCACCCTCACCTACAGCTTCCGGGTCGACGGAGACCTGTCGACGTATTCGACCTCGGAAGACAGCGGCTACGGTCCGTCCGACGGGAACGGCGAGCCATGGCTCGACTGGTTCCCGTTTGGCGCGGACCAGAAGGCGACGATCCAGGCGGCGCTCGCCGAATGGTCGAAAGTCGCGAACATCACGTTCGAGGAGGTGGCCGACTCGGAGACCGAGGCGGGCGACCTGCGCTTCGGCTTCACCGACGGCTACGCCGCCTTCGTCGACGCGCCGGCCTGGGCCTACAACCCCGAGGCGACCGCGTACGCGGGCGACGTCTGGTTCGACAACTATTTCTTCGAAGAGCTCGGCGATGCGACTCCCGGCAGCTACGGGTACATGGTGGCGGTCCACGAGATCGGCCACGCGCTTGGCCTGAAGCATCCGCATGACTTTCCGCCGCTCGCTTCGGGGCGCGACTACATCGGCAACACCTTGATGAGCTACCGCGACTACCCGAGCGGGCCCACGGGCGGCGGCTTCGAATCGGATGTGTTCACGCAGGGCCCGATGTACCTCGACATCGCCGCGATCCAGTACCTGTACGGCGCGAACACCGACGACACGACCGACACGAGCTACTCGTGGGACATCGGCGAGCCGATCTACGACACGATCTGGGACGCGGGCGGCGCGCACGACCTCATCACCTGGGCGGGCCACGCCGATCGCGCGACCATCGACCTGCGGCCCAACCACTGGAGCCTGATCGGCCCCGAGCGCTTCGACGGGCACCCCAGCCCGGCGCTGGACGAGGGCTACACGCGCCGGAACCTGAACATCGCCGCCGGCGTGACGATCGAGAATGCGACCGGGGGCAACGCCGGCGACCAGCTGATCGGCAACGGCGCGGCCAACACGCTCATCGGCAACCTGGGCGCCGACACGCTGCAAGGCGGCAACGGCGCCGACACGCTGCGCGGCAGCGGCGGCAACGACCGGCTCGAGGGCGGCGCGGGCGCCGACCGGGTTTTCGGCGGCCTCGGCAGCGACAAGCTCACCGGCGGGGCGGACGCGGACCGGTTCGTCTTCGACAGCGTCCTGAATGCGAGCACCAACAAGGACCGGATCTTCGACTTCGATCGCACGCAGGGCGACCGGATCGAGCTCGACAACGACATCTTCGTCAAGCTCGGCGCGAGCGACACGACGCGCACGCTCAACGCCGACCACTTCGCCCTGGGCAGCGCGCACGACAGCAACGACTACATCATCTACAAGGCCTCGACCGGCGAGCTCTTCTACGACCCGAACGGCAACGGCGCGGGCGGCGCCAGCCTGTTCGCGGTGCTCACGCGCAGCGACGGCACGCATCCCGGGCTGTTCAACTGGTGCTTTCAGATCGTCGGCTGAGGACAAGGTAAAAGAATGAGCGCCCGTCATCGTGTCTTCCCGATCGTGTGCCAAAATGGACGCCGGATCGCATCCGGCTTTGTCGCATCCGGATTTCCAGGTGGCCGGCTGAAGAACAGCCGCCGGAAAAGCAGCGCTTAAGGGGGATTCATGGCAAGTCCAGACAGTAATTCGCCGATGACCTACGCCTCGGTCGGGGCGTACGGCGCCACCTACATCGACGCGCTCCTGTGCGGCAAGAAATGGGACGACGGCGGCGGCAGCGGCGTCAGCTTCACCTACAGCTTCCTCGGCGGCAGCAGCTACTACCAGGACGGCTACTCCGGCGCGAACGAATATCTGAACGCCTACACGCTCAGCGCGGCGCAGAAGGATGCGGCCGCGTCGGCGCTGCAGCAGTGGCTTTCCAGCACAGTGGGATCCGAAGCTTGGAATTCACGTGACTTGAAGTCGCGGC
>JADMIO010785105.1_pt1 | contig 15796 bp, 12 predicted proteins | sample 8958161 | NCBI WGS metagenome assembly JADMIO01 (sample SAMN16585339, study PRJNA669376) | soil metagenome | isolation source: Crop rotation soil | place: USA: Cullars Rotation, Alabama | collected 2011
CTTTCCCGAGTTCGAAGCCCATCGCGCCGGCGTCCTCGCATTTCATGATAAGCTCGTGCCAGGATTGGCGGTCATTATCGGCCATGAGTGATACGATCATGGCGCGGTCGGGGAACATTTTGACGACTTCGGTGATTTCGCGTAAATTGATGTCCAAAGGCCTGTCGCTGATAAGTTCGATATTGTTGAAACCCATCATCCTTTTTCCGGCATAATTGACTGAAGAATATCTTGAGGAAACGTTCTTGACCTGTGAGCCGAGGGTTTTCCATACGACGCCGCCCCAGCCGGCTTCGAAAGCACGTACAACGTTGATTTTCTTATCGGTTGGCGGTGCACTGGCAAGCCAGAATGGGTTTGGGGATTTTATGCCGAGGAAATTGGTTGATATATCTGCCATTTTATAATTATGAATTTAGAATTATGATTTATGATATAAGCCTAGTTATTAAATGTAGGTTTTAATTCGGATTCGATGATGTAGTCCGGACTGATGATGGTTTTGAGAATAGCTGCCGCGCCGTCTTTTCCGGCTTGCACCGCATCGACCACTTCACGCCCACCGTTGACGCAATCACCCCCGGCGAAAACATTGTTTAAGCTGGTTTGGGATTTGCCCTGCACGGACACTTTTCCGTTGTTATTTTGCAGGTTTTCGCCGGCAACCATTTCGGAAAAAGGCATTTGTCCCGCGGCTTTTATGACCATATCGACCTCAAGCGTAAAAGTTTCCCCGGTCTCGATCGGGCTCCTGCGGCCACTGGCATCGGCGGCGCCGAGCTCCATGACGTCGCAGACCAATTTTGAGACGTTTTCACCATCGCCGATGATTTCCTTCGGGGCGGCAAGCCAGATGATGTTGCAGCCGTCGAGTTTGGCGATGTTGAGTTCTTTTTCGGTGCAGGGCATTTCTTCCTGTGTACGCCTGTAAACCAAATGCACTTCGGAAGCACCAAGCCTTTTGGCCTGTGTAGCAGCATCAATGGCAGTCATTCCCATTCCGATGACGGCTACGCGGTCACCAACTGCTATTTTCGAATACTCATTATTACGTAAATCATAAATGAATTTGATGGCATCGGTCACACCAAATAAGTTTTCTCCGGGAATGTCCAGTTGGCGTGCCATTCCGACGCCGAATGCGAGATAGACCGCATCGTAATTGCGTTGTAATTCCTCGAGTGAAATATTCCTGCCGAGCTCGTGGTTGTATTTAATCGAAATGCCACCGATGGAAGTGATGTAATTCACTTCATCTTCGCAAAACTCAGGCGTGACTTTATATGCCGCGATACCGTATGTCATCAATCCGCCGCCTTTGGCTTCCTTTTCATAAATTGTCACTTCGACGCCTTCCCTGCTCAATGTATGCGCACAGCTCAGTCCGGCCGGGCCTGCACCGATTATTGCGACGCGCTTTCCCGTTGATGGTTTCCTGTCGAACAACTGCCATTGGTTTTCCATTGCTTTTTCGGTAGCATAGCGTTGGAGTTTGGCAATATGGATTGGTGTTTCGTGCATTAAATTATAGACACAGGCGCCTTCACATAATTTTTCAACAGGGCAGACTTTGCTGCAGCCCGCGCCCATGATATTGGCCGAAAAAATGGTATGGGCAGAACCTTTTGGGTTTTCGGTGGCAATCTGTTTTATGAATTTCGGGACATTAATCGATGTCGGGCAGGCCTTCATACAGGGAGGGTCGTAGCAGAAGAGACAGCGGTTTGCCTCTGTCAATGCCGCATCGTGGGTTTCGAACGGCGGGTGGATGTCGGCGAAATTTGCTTCGTAATCCTGGTTGGTTAAACGGTTATTCTGTATGCTCATAACTTTTGTTTTGTTGTTTGTTAATCTTTACCACAATCTATCTCTCTATGGCTGCAATTTTTTTTTACCACATAGAAACATAGCTCATATTTTGGGCAATTTTTTAAAATATTCATTTATATAAGTTTTTTGTCCTTCCTTAAAAATATTGATACAATTAAAATTGATTAAAATTCCTTTTGGTGATTTTAAAAGTTTCATATAGTTTAGAAGCTGTGCTTCAATCATAGGGTGTATATCAAATACTGCTTTTAATTCCACTACAATTGTATTTTCAATAAATAAATCGCATCTGAAATCCATTTCTAATTCTTTACCCTTATATAGGATTGGAACTCTCATCTCTGATAAAAAATTTATTTTTCTATGTTTCAACTCTTCTTTCAAACACTGGTGATATACACTTTCAAGTAATCCTCTGCCCATCACTTTATGAACTTCTATTGCTGAACCGATTATTTCATAAGTCAGTTCATCTAAATATTTTTGTGTTATCATTTGGCATATATTTATATTATTTGGCTTAGATTTTTTTATCGCAATTATTCTATGTTTCTATGTGGTTAAAAAATTTATTTACCACATTGAGACATAGAAAAAGCTATATAAACTGTATGGTTAAGAACTATAATTCAGTAATCTCTTTATATGTTTCCGGCCTTCTGTCACGATAAAACTGCCATTTGCCGCGAACCTCATCAATTAGATCAAGGTCGAATTCGGCAATGAGTAATTCGTCTTTGTCCTCCGAAGCACAAGCCAGGATTTCCCCACGCGGATTCACGAAATACGAAGTGCCGTAAAATTTCCCCAGATTCCATGGCTTTTCAGTCCCGACACGATTAATACAGCCCATGAAATACCCATTGGCAACAGCATGTGCCGGTTGTTCCAGTTTCCATAAATATTGGGATTGTCCGACGGTTGTTGCCGATGGATTGAATACGATTTCGGCGCCATTTAATCCTAAACAACGTGCACCATCAGGGAAATGCCTGTCATAGCATATATAAACACCGACTTTCGCATACTTGGTCTGGAACACGGGATAGCCCAAATTCCCTGGCCTGAAGAAGAATTTTTCCCAAAAGCCACCGGTTTGTGGAATGTGGTTTTTACGGTATTTCCCAAGATAAGTTCCGTCAGCATCGATGACTGCGGCGGTGTTGTAATACACTCCGGATTGTTCTTTTTCGTATACCGGAACGACAATCACCATATTGTATTTTTTAGCATAAGCCTGCATCAGTTCCGTAGTTGGCCCCGGAACGGTTTCTGCGGAAGCGTACCACTTCGCATCCTGCCCTGGACAGAAATACGGCGTGTTGAAGATTTCCTGGAAACACAAAATCTGGACGCCCTGCCTTCCGGCTTCTTCGATATATGGAATGTGCTTTTGCAGCATCGCATCCATGATTTCGGGGATGGTGCCTTCGCCTTCGGTTTTGGCCAAACCTAATTGGATAAGTCCTGATTTTACTATTCTTGCCATTTTAATTTTTTTTTTACCACATAGGGACATAGAAAATAATAGAGAAATCTATGTAAAAGCGAAGCTTCTTCGCACATAGATTTGAGTCTATGTTTCTATGTGGTTTAATTTATATTTTTCCTGAGACCTTATTCCGTTTTATAAATTTTCCGTAACCTTTCCCTACTTTGCATTCATTATTGTCAATCACGACTTTCCCGCGCAATAAAACCGTCTTCACTTTTCCGGTCAGTTGCCAGCCTTCGTAGGCGCTGTAATCCACATTCATGTGATGCGTTTTCGCAGACAGCGTATGCTTTTCATTTGGATCAAAAATGACAATATCCGCATCACTTCCTATGGCAATTGTCCCTTTTTTAGGAAACATACCGAAGATTTTTGCGGCATTGGTACTGGCCACTTCAACGTATTTATTCAAGGTAATTTTGCCTTTGGAAACCCCTTCGCTGAACAGCAGTTCCATACGGTTTTCGATTGCGGGGTGGCCATTCGGGATTTTGGAGAAGTCGTCTTTTCCCATTAATTTCTGTTCCCACATAAACGGGCAGTGGTCGGTTGCGACTACATTGACCAAACCCTGATTCAATCCTGCCCAAAGGGTTTCCTGGTCTTTCTTTTCACGCAATGGTGGCGACATCACCCATTTGGCACCTTCAAAATCCTGTTCATATAAGGACGCGTCGAGAATCAGGTATTGGATGCAGGTTTCTACAAAAACGTGTTGGTTTCTTCGGGTAGCGAATCGGACTGCATTCAACGCGCCTTCACAGGTCAAATGCACGATATATCCCGGACAGCCTGTGTAATCGGCCATATCGGCAAAACGGCTGCTGGCTTCGGCTTCAGTGACTTCGGGTTGGGACAAATAATGGTACAACGGGGACAGTTTCCCTTCGGATTTGTGTTTCGCAATCAGGAAATCAATCATATCGCCGTTGGTGGCATGCACATTGATCAAACCGCCGTGCTTTTTCACTTCCTGCATCAGCCCGACCATCTGCCGGTCATCAATCATCAGCGCGCCTTTATAGGCCATAAAAGTCTTGAACGAGGTGATGCCTTCGTTTTCTATAAAATGCCGGATTTCCTTTTTGGTTTCTTCATTGAAATCGGTCACCGCCATATGGAAACTGTAATCCCCGACGGCGTTGTTATCACTGCGGCCTTTCCATTCCTGAAGTGCCGATTGCAGGCTTTTTCCCTGTGTCTGCAGGATAAAATCTATAACCGTTGTAGTGCCGCCGAAAAGTGCCGCACGGGTCCCGGTTTCATAGTTGTCGCTGCTGTAGGTTCCCATAAAAGGCATGTCGAGATGGACGTGGGGATCGATTCCGCCGGGCATGACGAGCTTTCCTGAAGCGTCGATGGTTTCATCGGCCTGGATATTGAGGTTTTTGCCGATGGCCTTTATTGTTTCGCCTTCGATGAATATATCGGCGGTATAATCGTCCGTAGCCGTGATGATCCTTCCGTTCTTTATTAAGATACCCATATTTTTAGTTGCTGAGCTGCTGAGTTGCTGGGCCGCTGAGTCGCTCAGGAACTCAGCAGCCCAGTGGCTTTATCTCTTTCTCATTAAAACCCAATACACCACACCGCTGATGCCGAAACCGACAAACCATGCATAGTGGTATAAATCGGAAACCCATACCGGGAAAGCATCCGCACCTACTGCTTTGATCGTAGTTAAGAATCCGGGGATATTGGGCAGGACGCCAATCAATAAAGCGGCGATTGCGCAAAAATTAAATCCGTTTGAAAAGCGGTAAATGCCGTGCGTATTGTATAAATCCTCCAATTCGAGGCGTTGTTTGCGGATGAAATAATAATCGACGATCATAATCCCGCCGACCGGCCCAAGCAGCCCCGAATACCCTACAAGCCAGGTAAAAATATAGCCGGAAGGATCGGCAATCAATTTCCATGGAAATATTAAAATGCCAATAATTCCGGTGATGTAACCGCCTTTCCGGAAATCGATTTTCGAAGGGGCGAGATTGGCAAAATCGTTCGCCGGACTCACAATATTGGCTGCGATATTTGTTGCCAATGTGGAAATCGCAACAGCCAGCATCGCTACGGAAATCAATAATTTACTGTCAAATTTTCCGGCTAAAACCACCGGATCCCAAATTGTCGTCCCGAAGACGATTGTTGTCGCCGAAGTCACCACCACGCCTACAAAAGCGAATAATGTCATCGATGGCGGCAAACCGATAACCTGCCCTCTGATTTGTGCTTTCTGGGACTTGGCATAACGTGTAAAGTCAGGGATATTCAGCGATAATGTCGCCCAAAAACCCACCATTCCTGTCAATGCGGGAAAGAAGAACTGGAAGAAATCGGTGGTGTTTGTGAATTTTGACGGCGTTTCCAAAATCGGGCCCAATCCGTCAGCCGCCGAAATCGCCCAAAGCAATAGGGCCAATGCGGCAATCGGTAAAAATATCGCTTTAAAGACGAGCAATTTCCGGATGCTTTCCACGCCGCGGTGCACGACATACATATTTAATAACCAAAACAGGAAAAAACAGATTGCCGGTCCGGTCTTCAACCCAAAAGAATCGGGAAAAATCTGTGGCAGCGTATCCAATGCCGGGATCCACAAACGAAACATCTGGAACAGCGCAAAACCGCCAATCCAGGTTTGTATCCCGAACCACCCACAGGCAACAATCGCACGCAGTAAAGCGGGGATATTCGCGCCTTTGGTCCCAAAGCTCGCACGTGCAAAAACCGGAAACGGAATCCCATATTTTGCGCCTGCATGTCCATTTAAGAGCATCGGAACCAGTACAACCGTATTGCCTAAGAAAATCGTAAGGATCGCCTGCCACCAATTCATTCCGCCTTCAATGAGGGAACTCGACAGCATATACGTCGGGATGCAAAGGCTCATACTGATCCACAAAGCCGCATAATTCCAGGTGTTCCAACTGCGTTTGTCAGCCGGTACCGGGGCGAGGTCTTCGCTGTATAATGGGGAATCGGTCATTTCTGTTTTGCTCATATTGGGAAAATTTAAACGAGTGCGGCGTCGGAAATCCTTAAGGCTTCGCTGATGATTTCCAGGCCTTCGTCAATCTGTTCCTTCGTCACACACAATGGCGGCGCAATGAAGATATAGCCCCAGCGTACGAAAGTGTACAATCCGAGTTCACGGACTTTGGCGGCAATCTGGTTGGTCACTTTTAAATCATCTGCGGCAGCGTTATAAGGCGCGATCAATTCGCCCGTAGTTTTGTTTTTCAGGACGTCAAGGCAACCCAATAATCCGGTGTTCCGGAAGGCGCCCATGCTTGGATGCTGGCTCCTCATGGCTTCAATGCGTGATTCGAGGTAAGCGCCCATTTCGCGCGTATTTTCGATCAGGCCGTCGCTTTCGTAGATGTTGATTACCGCCAAAGCCGCCGCTAAAGCCACGGGATGCCCGTTGTATGTAAGCCCGATCATCATGGGCGTGCTTTCGAATTTTTCGGCGATCTTGTCCGAAACCATCAGGCAGCCTAACGGCAGATACGAGGCCGTTAATCCTTTGGCCATACACACCATATCAGGAACGATGCCGTGGTTTTCAAAGCCGAACCATTTCCCGGTACGCCCGAAACCGCTCATGACTTCATCGGCGACGAAGAGGATTCCGTATTTTTCGCATAAGGCTTTTACGCCTTTTAAATAACCTTCAGGATACTTCAGGCAACCCGAAGAACCGCTTTCCCCTTCGAAAATAAACGCGGCGATATTGGTTTTGCCTTCCAAATGGATAACCCTTTCTACGTATTCCAGGCTTAGGCTTAACTTCGTCGTTTCATCTAAATCCTTCATGCCGAAGAAGTAATACGGATCGTCGAGATGCACGGCATTAGGCATTTGCTGCGAATCGTTGGCGAGCTTCCGCGGATCGCCGCCGACGGTCATCCCGCCGATGGAACCACCATGAAAAGCACGATATCGGCCAATAATCTTATGCCTGCCCGTATATAATCTGGCCAGTTTGATCGCATTGTCGATGGATGACGTTCCGCATAAGGTATAAAATGCCTTATTTAAATCGCCCGGGCAGATTTCAGCCAGCTTGCGGGACAGCCTGGCACGGATTTCCGTCGTGCAGCTTGGCGTGACAAAACTCACTTTCTGCATCTGCTCCACAACAGCATCGGTGACGCGCTGGTCGCCATGGCCGATGTTCACTGACATTAATCCGGAAGAAAAATCGATGATGCGTTTCCCTCCGTATTCATATAAGTAAACGCCTTGCGCGCGTTCAATCGCAATCGGATTTACACTGGCCTGCGCTGACCAGGAGAACAAACTGAATTCCTTGCTGTCAGCGATAATTTGTTCTTTTGTTAAAGTATCTTCTTTGGTAATCATTTCATTGGATTTTTAGATTGTTGGACACGCTGCGCTTTAGACTTTCGACTGGCCTCAGCTCATCCAATTCACACCCGCCTCAGCGTTCCATTTAATCGTTGATTTCTTCAGTTTCGTCCAGAATTCGATGGAACTTTTTCCGGTGATGTCGCCCACGCCGAACTTGCTTTCGTTCCATCCGCCAAAACTGAACGGTTCCCTCGGTACGGGAACACCGACATTCACGCCGATCATTCCGGCGCTGGCCTTATCGATGATGTAGCGTGCCATGCCGCCGTTTTGGGTAAAGACGCTCGCGGCATTTCCGTACGGATTCGCGTTTTCGATTGTCAGCGCTTCGTCTACGGTTTTGGTTCTCATAATAGAGATTACCGGCCCGAAGATTTCTTCTCTTGCGACGCTCATTTCGGGTGTGACGTAATCGATAACTGTTGGGCCGACATACGTGCCATTTTCCTTTCCGGGGACTTTGGCATTGCGCCCGTCGACTAATATTCTGGCACCATTATTTTCGGCTTCGGTGATGTATCTTTCAATTCTTTGCTGCGATTCCCTGTTGATGACCGCACCGAGGTTTTCTCCGGGAATGATTTTCCTGGCTTCATCGCAGATTTTTGCGATAATCGGATCGACATCGCCCACGCCGATCATGGCGGAAGCCGCCATACAACGCTGTCCGGCGCAACCCGACATGGAAGCGGCCACATTCTGCGCCGTCATTTCAGGAATCGCATCGGGCAGAACCATGAGGTGGTTTTTGGCACCGCCTAAGGACAGGCACCTTTTGTAATTTGAAGTCGCCCTTTGGTACACAATCTTTGCGACTTTGGTGGAACCGACGAACGAAACGGCTTCAATATCGGGATGGTCGCAAATCGCATTGACAATATCTACATCACCGTGGACGATGTTGAAAACGCCGTCGGGCAGGCCGGCTTCTTTTAATAATTCGGCCAATCGGCCACAGCTCAGCGGCACCTTTTCAGAAGGTTTGATGATCATGCAGTTACCAAGAGCGATCGCATTCGGGATGGTCCAATTCGGCACCATTGACGGAAAATTAAAAGGTACAATCGAAGCCACAACGCCAAGCGGGACGTGCTCTGTACGGCATTCGACGCCTTTGCTGACCTCGAGTAATTCACCGGTGATTAATTGCGGTAACGAGGTGGCGAATTCAGTGAGTTCAATGCACTTTTCGATTTCGGCTACGGATTCGCCATAGGTTTTCCCATTTTCCTCACTGCACAACCGGGCAAGTTCCTCCAGGTTTTTTTCAAGTAAATATTTGTATCGGAAAAACACCTGCACGCGTTCTTTTATAGGTGTTTTGCTCCAGGCGGGAAAGGCAGCCTTTGCGGCTCTTACGGCCTGGTCCAGATCCGTATCGGAAGACATCGGGACGGTGGACAGGTGATTGCCGTCGAGAGGGGAAACGACGTCCATGGTTTTTGACGTGGAAGCGCTGACGAACTTCCCGTCAATGTAATTTTGAATTGCGGGGTATTTCATTTTCGGTAAATTGCTTTTTTAAGTTTTAATAAAAATAGAAACAATTTTCAAACAACCAACGTTATATATTAAATTATCTTTAAATATAGAATGAATCTATTTTCATATTCTCATTTTAGCTGCCGTAAAAAAATAAAGCCCTCCGGTTTCCCGAAAGGCTTTTTATCATTCCTAAATCCTCCCAAATTTAAAAATGAGTTTGTGTTTGTCGTATTGCTGTTTCCTGAAGACGGGAATCACAGGTAAAGCTACTCATGCAAAATTTCACCCACAATACAGCAAAAGATGTATTTTTCCGGATTTGCCGTGAAATCATAAATCGCCGTTAATTCATAACTTTTTGTCGGATATCCGACATCTGCGTTGCAACCATCGGCGTAAATTTGCCGTAAATAAGCATTATGAAAACGAAATACAACTTACTCGCGATTGTCTCGCTGCTGTTCCTGACGGCCTGCGGACAGAAAAAAGCCGAAACTGTAAAAACGGCCGCCGTGATTTCAAAACCCGGCAATCCATACTATTCAAATACCGACACCACGAAACTACACCTCAGTGATGCCGAATGGAAAAAGATCCTGCCCGAAGATGTTTATGAAGTGTCGCGCCACGCCGATACCGAAAGGCCATTTACCGGAAAATACTGGAATTCCGACGAAAAGGGAACCTATTATTGCGCCGCGTGCGGGAATAAATTATTCCGTTCGACCGCAAAGTTCTCAAGCCAATGCGGCTGGCCGAGTTTTTTCGAGCAGGACAATAAAGGCAGCGTCGTCTACAAAAGTGACCATTCGCTGGGCATGGAAAGGATTGAAGCGCTGTGCGGCAGGTGCGGCGGGCATTTGGGACATCTTTTTGACGACGGCCCGCAGCCGACGGGGAAACGCTATTGCATGAATTCGGTGGTGTTGGATTTTATTCCGGATTAGTTTACGGTTTACAGTTTTAGTAGCGAATGATAATGAAGTATTGTGTAAACTGTAAGCCGTAAACTGTAAACTAAAATCCCTATATTGTAGCTACTAACAAACACATTATCATGAAAGAAGAATTCAAGCCGGTTTTTGAAGCGCTGATTAAAGCGGGCTTCCACCAATTGCCGGATGCCAGTCCGGGGAGCGGGAAACCGTTCGATTTTAAGATTACGCCATATTCTCTGAATACGAAACTGAGCTTTAAGTTTGAAAACCTTACGCATTTCATTGAATTCCTGAAACTGTCCTCAATACAGGCCGAAGAGAAGATCCTGCTGCTGAACAATACCTTCATAGAACTGGGCCTGAACCCGAATGAATTCTTTTATGTGAATTTTTATGAGAAGGGGAAGGATTTGGAGATGTGATAAAAAAGCCGCTCTTGAAGGAGCGGCTTTTTTCAAATTGATTTATTGTTTCGTCAACTCAATTGAAGTGGGCACCACAAAATCGTTTACGTATGTCTCTCCTTCTTCGTGGACGCGAACCCCTTCAGACCTTAATAGGTTGTAAGACAGCTTCGCCGGACAGCCGTTGCACGTTGATATGGGCGTTAAGGATAAATTTCCAATGATGCCTGAACTTCCTGTATGTCCTTCCTGAAACATTCCAGATAAAGTCCCGTTATTGACGCCGCCACTAAATGCTGAAAGCTGGTCGTATGGTGCTTCGAGAATCGTCGTATAAAGGACCGTCTCAAAATTGCCCGAAGTTTGCACCATTTGATAGTTCGCATGAAGATAATACTTGCCGTTGTAGGAATTTGGCATTTGGTCCTCTGTAATGAAAAGGCGGAATATCTGATTGCCTGATTGGTAAGCCCAAGTTCCGACAAAAGGCGCATTGGCAGGATCATGAATTTGTCCTGACGCTGTATAAGATGCTATAAGAAGCAAACAAATTTTAATATATAATGTTTTCATTTTAATTTTTGTGTTTATTGACATACTTGTGATCTATCGATAGTGCCATTATTTTTAAGCTTTAACTTTGTAAAGTTCGTAAAAGTTGGGTCACTTTCAAAAATATTTACGCCCGCATCGGCTTCATTGAGAAATTTAAGAAATTGTTTCATGACGTTTTCGTTATTAGTGTCGGTTGTTTTAATAAGGGCATTAGGATTTTGGTCGTCAAAATACTTCTCATACAATGGTAAGAATTTATCTCGTGATGCCAAAGCTCGCATCATGTCAGGCGCATCAATCATATTTTTGAAGGTTTGATAATAAAGAAGATCAAGGAGCTTTTGCGGGTCAGAAATTGTAATCGCAAGATAAGTCCCTTTGTTAGTTGCCACATAAGCCACAAAATCTTTATGGTCGATACTGCCAAGCCGTATCAATTTCGCTATTCCAATTAAATCCATTGGCGAAAAAACCGAAACCGTATTATTTCCTATATGATCATGACCAAATAATTTCACCTTTGCGCCCGTTGGAATAGTTAAGCCTACTTCAGGCGAGGTAGATGTTCCTGATTCATTAAAAACGTCCGGAGAAGCATCTGTGACGTAAACCGCTTCTTCATGATCCAAAGTCAAAAATGTTGGCGTAGCTAAAGCTTCAAGCGCTTGCTTGAAGAAAGGGTAATCAGTCAGTCCCTTTCTTATCATTTCACAATCTTTTTTTAGAGGCATAAGAGGCAAAGTAATAATTGGATTTGAGCCGTCATTCAGCACATCTGAATTATCATCTTCATCTGGATCATTTTCATTTGAGCCGTTCCCGGTATTATTGCCTGTCCCGCCGCTTGATGAACCTCCTGAATTGCCCCCGGTGCTAGAGCCACCTCCTCCAGGAGTACCTCCCGATCCTGTGCTACCACCGCCACCGCTGTTGCCATCACTGCTAAAAGTATAAGTAAGGTAATCCTGCCCACCTAATGTTGTGATTGATAACTCGCAATCTACTCTTATGAGTTGTTGCTGTGTAAAGTGTTTCTGCCCAGATTCGTCCAACCATTCCACATATGTATACGTTCCAGGTATAGGTGTTCCGACACATTCCAAATAGATGAAGGTCGTGAACTTATTTGCACTAGGAGAAAAATAAGCAATTTCTGTTTTTTGATTGAGCCCTTCTATTTGCAATCCGGCATCAAGTCGTTTCTTGTCTTCAGGTGTCAAGTGATATCGAATAAGAAAAGTCGCATATTCCCCATTTGGCATTTTTTTCAGGACAAGGTTGTCATCGTAAGACGTTTCTTCATCCCGATAAACCTTGAACGTATAGGAATATTTGTCGGGGTTCCCAATGTAAAGAAAGTCATCCGTATCGATGCTAAAACCGAAACCAGTAGAAACAAGATTTCGATGGGTCATTAAATCTTGGCCTGCCTTGTGGCCGCCAATAAATTTTTCAGTGTTTTTAAGCAATAGTGGATTTGCTTCAAGATCCGCAAAGTTCATGCGCTTGATTGTGATTCCCGCTTTTTCAGCGGTCGGGTTCGGGTAATCGTCTTTGGAGCAACTCCAAAGAAAGACAGCCATGAGGAATACAGCTATCCGTAAACATTTTTGCTTCATAGTTAATCGGTTTCGGTTAAAAATAATATGCGTCAATGTAACTGGTTTACGAATCATTTTGCCACGTATAAACACCTGTTTTTCACCATACAACACCATCTTCCCATTTAATTTTATTTATTTGTAACAACTTGCCGGAAAATTCAACTAATTCCCTGCGTATTACTATTTGCGAACAATTAAAACAACGATAATGACAAACATGAAAAAAATTCCGTTCCTCGCAGCGGCGGGATTGCTTGCACTGGCTTCCTGCAAATCCGATAAAGAGGAAGTCCGCGGGTCCGGAATCCTTGTAAAGAACATGGATACCTTAGTGAAGCCCGGAGACAATTTCGACGCCTATGTGAACGGCGCCTGGGTAAAAGCCAACAAGATCCCTGCCGACAAATCCTCATATGGCGTTTTCGACATCCTGAACGACAAGGCGCAGGAAGATGTGAAGGCCATCATCGAGGAATCTGCTAAAGGCAATTTTAAGGACGGGTCTAATGAGCAGAAGGTCGGCGACCTTTACGCGTCCTATATGGACATGAAAACCCGCGATGCCAAAGGGATTCAGCCCATACTGCCTTATTTCGCAAAAATCGACGCGATTAAGACAAATGACGATCTTGCTGCCGCATTTGGGGAAGCCAACCGCAGGGGTGGCGGATCGCCTGTAGCAGTAGGTGTCGTTGAAGATTTCAAAAATCCCACGAGATATGCACTATACGCGTGGCAAAGCGGCATCACCCTGCCGGAAAGGGAATATTACCTGAAACAGGATGCCAAATCCAAGGACATCCGCGAGAAATACAAGGCCCATATTGCCAAAATGTTTGCGCTCGCCGGAATCGCCGATGGTAAAAAGAATGCCGATATCATCCTTGGCCTCGAAACGCAGGTTGCAATGCAGCACGCCACCAAGGAGAAAACACGTGATATGTCATTGATGTACAACAAGACTGACATCTCCGATTTTAAGAAGTACATGCCCACGTTTAACATGCAATTGATGTTGCAGAAAGCAGGCATAAAGAATCAGAAAACGATCCTTGCCTGCCAGCCGGATTTCCTCAAGGGCGTTGATAAGATTATCGCAAACACGCCAATCGCCACCTGGAAGATTTACCTTAAATGGCAGGTCATCAATGGCTCTGCAGGCGTCCTGACTACTGAGTTTGACAAGCAGAATTTTGAATTTTATGAAAAAACGCTAAACGGGACCGAAGCCCAATTGCCACTGTGGCGCCGTGGCGTTGAAGTCGTAAATGGCTGCCTTGGGGAAGTCATCGGCGAAATTTATGTAAAGAAGCATTTTACGCCTGAAGCCAAAAAGCGGATGTCCGAAATGGTGCAGAACCTGCTCGATGCCTACAAGGAAAGCATCACCAACCTCGACTGGATGACCCCTGCCACGAAGAAGGAGGCATTGGATAAGTTGTCGAAATTCACCCCAAAAATCGGATACCCTGACCAATGGCGCGACTATTCCGCACTGAAGATCGTAAAAGGCGACCTCTACGGAAACCTCGAACGTGCCGTCATATTTGAATACAACCGCGACCTGGCCAAGCTCGGCAAACCGGTAGACCGCAAGGAATGGGGCATGACGCCGCAAACCATCAACGCCTACTACAACGCGAGCATGAACGAAATCGTGTTTCCGGCGGCAATCCTGCAGCCGCCTTTCTTTGACATGACCAAGGATGATGCCGTAAACTATGGCAGCATAGGCGCGGTAATCGGACACGAAATCGGCCACGGATTCGACGACCAGGGCAGCACCTTCGACGGTACCGGCGCCATGAGGAACTGGTGGACCGAGCAGGACCAGGCGGCATTTAAGGCCAAAACCGGTGCGTTGGTCTCACAATACAATGCGTTTAAGGTGTTTCCCGACCTGAATGTCAACGGCGAATTTACGTTAGGTGAAAACATCGGCGACCTTGGCGGTATCACCATCGCGCTGAAGGCCTATAAAAAGAGCCTCAACGGCAAGGAAGCGCCTGTCCTGGATGGATTTACCGGCATTCAGCGTTTCTTTATCGGCTATGCCCAGTCGTGGCTTGATAAATCCAGGGAAGAGGCTTTGAGGAACTTGGTGGCCTCGAATCCGCATTCGCCATCGCATTTCCGCGTGAACGGCATCGTGCGCAACATTCCGGAATTCTATGAGGCATTTAATGTAAAACCTACGGATTCGTTGTATCTCGCTCCGGAAAAAAGGGTGAAGATTTGGTAGTTTGAGTGCCTGAGTTCAAAATTACATTTCATATAATAAACCAGCTTTCAGGCTGGTTTTTTTTATGACATTAGGAAAAAACTAAGGCAATCACGCACTTTGCATTCACGCACTCCCTTAAACCATCTCCAGCAACTGCAACGCCTTCCCGATCGATTTTACATTCTCGAAAGTCAGTAACAGGCGCAGCCCGTTCGGGGTTTGCTTTTCCTTCATGCGGCAAAGCGTGGGTTGTTTCTGCACGAACTGCAGCACTTTATGGAACTGCGAAGACACATAATAATCCGATTGCTGGTCCGACACAAAATAGCAGATCATCTTGCCCTGCTTCATCACGAGCTTTTCAATGCCGAGCTTTGTCGCGATCCACTTCAGGCGGATGCTGTTCAACAGTGCTTTAGCGGGTTTCGGCAGTGGCCCGAAACGGTCGGTGAGCTTTTGCTCATAGGCCAGTAAGGCCACTTCGTCCTTGATAAGGCTCAGCTCATTATATAGGTTTAGCCTTTCTGAAATATTATTGATATAATCATCCGGGAACAGCAATTCGAAATCGGTATCGATCTGTAAATCCTTTACATATTCCTTTTCAGAATCATCATTTTCATCGGCATACAGGTCCTTAAACTCATTTTCCTTAAGCTCCTCGATCGCCTCGTTCATGATTTTCTGGTACGTCTCAAAACCGATTTCGTTGATGAATCCGCTTTGTTCGCCACCCAGCAAATCCCCGGCGCCTCGAATTTCCAAATCTTTCATCGCGATGCTGAAACCGCTGCCCAATTCGCTGAACTGCTCCAGCGCCTGGATGCGCTTCCTCGCATCATCGGTCATCGCGGAATATGGCGGGCAGATAAAATAAGGGAAAG
>JADMIO011602930.1_pt1 | contig 15796 bp, 8 predicted proteins | sample 8958161 | NCBI WGS metagenome assembly JADMIO01 (sample SAMN16585339, study PRJNA669376) | soil metagenome | isolation source: Crop rotation soil | place: USA: Cullars Rotation, Alabama | collected 2011
TACCTGCACGACATGACCATTAATGAGTTGCGGGATTTGGCTGACGAGCAGCCGTTCATCGCTGAGCTATTCGATACGACTCAGATCGCCGACACGCCATCACCCGACCAACTCAGGCGTACGCTTGTGCCTTACATTCGACAGGTTGAACGCATTCAGGCCGTGGCACATTGGAAGATCTTGCGCCTGAGATTAGCAGTGTTGTTGGGAAACGTTGCTACAGTACTTCTCTTCGCGGCTACTTTGACCGCGGTATTAGGATTTCCCGCCTGGCTCTTGAAATTGCAGTTTGTTTGGCTCGGACCCGCTGGTCCAAAATTGGCAGCACTCGTGCTGGGTCTGTTGGCGTTTCCACTTCAGTCTCCGCTAATGTTTTTTCTCTTGCGCGGAATGCGGACAACTGCTCTGGCGCCCAAAGATAATACTAGTCTGGTGAGATGGGTTTTCATCGGAGCAGTGATTTTGCTCGGAGCAAATCACTTTCAACATTCGCTGAATGGACCCATTTCGTGGCTTTGTCTCGGACTCGCGCTCGGGATCCTTGTGGATTCGATTCGGCGTGCCAGGCAACGGGCGATTCGCCAGATGATCGATCTCCAGACACTGGTAAAGCGCGCATCTGATTCGGCACTGGAGAATCCAAGGACCACGATCTTGCGCGGGGATCCAGTGAATCCCTTCAACTGCCCTTTGCTACCGGTGTTATCGACACGAACGTTCATCAGCTACACTAGAAGCTCGCTCAGGGCCAGCAAGCTCGCGGTGGCATTGCACCGCGGCCTAAAAGGAGCAGGCGTTTCGCCATTTCTGGATCGAGCCAACATCCCGGCCGGAGCTAGCTGGAGAAGGTCGCTCAACGATCATCTGAGTGAATGCGATGCTTTTATTTGTATTCTCGACGAGAAAGCGGCGCAGCGAGAATGGGTAGCTGCCGAGCTGCTTGCCGCTGTCGAAGCTCGTCGACTCACCGGCACACCGGAAATCCTCGTTCTTTTGGATCCGGCGTTACAACGTGGGGCGCGGTCCATACTCCCAATTTTCCGAGGCATAATCGCGACCGCCAGTGAGCCCGCAGTTCAGGGACGCCCACAAATCCTGCCTCTCACCGAGCAAACGCTTTCATCAGTTGTTTGGGGTTTGGCTCCGGGACGATTCGTCCCTGCGGCAGTGTTCACTCGTATGACAGCCTTGCCGGTGATTTTCATTATGAACGTGCTGGCCCCGATTGGAGGGTTGGGACTTCTCACAGGTTACATGCTCGGTTTTTTATTGATGCTAGAGAAATGGGGGAAGTTTCCATTAACCAGTTGGCTGATTGGTCACGGATGGTTGGAGCCGGTAACTTTAGTGACCGCGTTTTGGTTTGGATATACCGCGCGGGCTGCGATTGCATGGGGATTTGAGAGAGACCACGGTGGGGAAATGGGAGTGACTACGCCTGCAATCGCAACGGCCGGATTGCTCTGGGCACTGTTCACGTTTGTTTCGAAGCTCTCGATTCTCATGATGGGCTGGTCGGTGGTGCTGGCAGTCACCGGGTGGATGATGGTCGCATCCACAGTGCGCATCGGAATTAAAGAGGTATCACCAACACACAATTGAATGTGAGTTGAATTGCCTTCCACATCTTTGGGCCATTGATGTCGCCCTTACTCGTACCTCAGCGCCACTAGCGGATCGACTTTCGTTGCGCGTCGCGCCGGGATATAGCAGGCCAGCAGCGCCACCATCAGCAGGCCCGCTGTGACCAAGCCAAAAGTCAGGAGGTCTGTCGGCGAGATGCCGAACAAGAGACTGGCCATCAATCGTGTCAACGCGAAGGCGCCGATCAGTCCCACGGCCACGCCGATTAACGCGAGGAACATTCCCGATCCGACCACCATCTTCAGTACATCCAATGCACTCGCACCGAGCGCCATCCGAATGCCGATCTCCTGCGTCCGTTGCGTGACGGCGAAGGCCATCACGCCGTAAATTCCGATGGCCGAGAGCACCAGCGCGATCACACCGAACAGTACCATGAGCGTGAGTGTGAAGCGACGCTGATCGAGCGACTTCGCAACGAGTTGATCGAGCGTCTGCATATCGTAAATCGGCTGTGTTGGATCGATCTGGGCGATACCATCACGCACAGCGGAGGCCAGTGCGGCCGGATCACCTTGCGTGCGCACAACGATCGCGAGCGACGGCGTTGCGCGAATCTGCGCCACCGGCCAGTACATGGTTGGCAGCGGCGGCTCTTCCAGTGCGAAGCCCCGCACGTCGCCGACGATTCCCACGATGTTGGCCCAGGGAAAATCAGCAGTGAGCTTACCCAGGCGGACTCGTTTTCCGATCGCGTCGCCGTTTGGGAAGAAGTGTTTGGCGAAAGCCTCATTCACAACCAGCACGCGCGGCGCTTTGTCATCGTCGGTGCGTTCGATCAGGCGGCCGCGCAGAAGCGGAATGCCCATGGCCGTGAACCATCCCGGCGTGGCCTGGCGATTCTGCGCATCCGGCATGTCAGACTCGTCGCGCGGGGTATAGCCTTCGACTTCGATCAGCCGATCCGTGCCGTTGCCATCGAGCGGAATCATGTTGGTGGCTCCGGCAGCGGTAACGCCCGGCAGTTCGTTCAGTCGCGCCAGCGCGCGATCGTAAAAGCTCATGAAGCGATCCTCATCGGCGTCGGTTATTCGACCTTCCGGAACCGGCAGCGAGACTCGTAAGGTCAGCGCATGATCTGTTCGGAATCCTGGGTTTACATTGCGGAGCAGAGAGAAGCTGCGGAGCATGAGACCGGCGCCAACCAGCAGCATCACCGAGAGCGCGACCTCGACAACCACGAGCGACTTGCGCAGACGTCCACCACTGCCGGTGTTGCCGCGACCTCCTTCTTTGAGTGCGTCGGTGAGTTCAACTCGCGGTCCCGAAAACGCCGGCACGAGGCCGAATACGATGCCGGTTAACAATGCGATGCCGCCGGTGAACGCCAGCACGCGCCAGTCGAAACCAATTTCGCGCGCACGTGGTAGCGAATCCGGACTGAGCGAGACCAGCGCACTGGTGCCCCATATCGCCAGCAACATGCCGATTACGCCGGCAATAAGCGCGAGCAATATGCTCTCCGTCAAAAGCTGGCGTATGAGATGACGTCTTCCCGCGCCGAGCGCAGAGCGGATCGCAATCTCGCGCTGGCGCGGAGCGGCCTTGGCGAGTAGCAGGTTGGCGACATTGGTGCACGCGATCAGCAGCACGAACCCGACTGCCGCTAAAAGAATGTAGAGCGGCAGCCGAACGTCGCCGACGATGTCGTCGAGATAGGGCCGCGCGCGAAATGCGAAACCGGTGCTCGATGGAAACATGTCGGGAAAATTATCGGTCTCGTACTTCGCGACGGCATCGAGATCGGCAGCGATGCTTTTCTCTGTTACACCTGGACGCAGGCGACCGATCACGCGCAGGAAATGCGCATTGCGTACGTTGACCTCCGGATCAGTCGTCGTGAGCGGCACCCATAGATCGACCGGCGCCTCGAATTTGAAATCACGCGGCAGGATGCCGACGATCTGATACTCGGCGTTGTCGAGGTACACCGGCTTGCCGACGACGTCCTCAGCGCCACCGAAGCGTCGCTGCCAAAGCCCGTACGAGATCAGCGCAACGTGGTCGCGACCCTTCGTGGTTTCTTCGGGCAGAAAATTGCGGCCGCGCACCGTGTCCACACCGAGCGTCGGCAGTAGTGACGGGAGCACGATCCGCAACATCACGCGCTCGGGTCTGCTGCCTTCGGACAAATTCGCGTCACCGTCAACCCAGGCGCCAATGTTTTGAAAGCTTCGCGTTTGCGCGACCACATCCTGATACTGTGGGTACGAGAGCGGCGCGTCGTAGCGGTTGAAAATGGCGGCGCCTCTGTGGATGGCGTAGAGCGACTGGGAATCCGGCAACGGCAGTGAACGCAGAAGGACGCCATTGACGACGCTGAAGATGGCGCTGTTTGCACCGATACCGAGCGCCAGGGTCATCACTGCAATAATAGTGAAGCCGGGTCGCTTGATTAGCCCGCGCACTGCGTAGCGCAAATCCTGAATCAGTTGTTGCATCTGTCCTCCTGGGCGTACTTCGACGTGGCCGAACGTTTTCAAAGACCGTGCCACGGGAAGAGTGAGTGGCGAACAATCACCAGAACGCCGGTGAGGTGGAAAAATCCGAAGATTTGCCGGATCAAACCCGATCTGTTGCACCGGTAGCGATGCAGTTCGGAGCGCATCAGGGTTCAGTTGTGGGATCACCGATCCCATTTTCACAATAACCGAATGCGAATAATTGAACTCGTTGTTAGAAAAATTGACATTCCTTCGCGGGTGCAGTAAGTTGCCGCCGTCTGCTGCACTCAAGGCTGCGTTCTCCCGAGCTCTGCGTCCGCACACTCCCTAGATCCGGTCTTGTAAGAGCGCTCACGTATCCTCGCAATTAAGAAATTGCGTCACACCGAAGAGCAGCGTTCTACGTTATTAATTGAGGAGATGATCATGGCTAGAGGCACTGATTTGTTAAAGATCATAGGGCTCGTCGGCATCGGTTTAGTTGCCGTAAAGACAGCTCCAAAAGTCATCAAGAGAATCAACGGAAGCAAAGGTAAGTTCTCTAAGGTCTTTGATGACGGAGCTCAGTTGGTCGATCACCGAATCGGTTGGGACAAATTACCTCCGCCGATGGGATTGGCGACCTTAGCGGGAATCCGCAACACACTGCGTAGAGACAACCTCCACGACACATCCGCCGCGCCTTCGCTTCCCGTGGAGGACTTGCCAATGATGGAGCAACGTTATCTCACCGCGCGAACGCCCGATGGCACATACAACGATTTGTCTAACCCACGTATGGGCGCCGCCGGAACTCGCTTCGGTCGAAACTTCCCAATCGAGTACTCGTATCCTGAGCCCGAGCCCGCCATTCTTTCGCCGAACCCGCGAACCGTCAGTCGAGAATTACTAACGCGCCATAAGTTTGCTCCGGCGACGACGCTCAACGTGCTCGCCGCTGCGTGGCTGCAATTCATGATTCATGACTGGTTCAGTCACGGCAGCAGTCCGAAAGAGAACCCGTGGAAGCTGCCGCTGAACGAAGATGACGACTGGCACGAGAACCCGATGATCGTTTTGCGGACTCGACCCGATCCCACGCGCGTCCCAGGCTCCGATGATTTGCCGCCCACGTATGTCAACGTGAACTCTCACTGGTGGGACGGGATGCAGATCTATGGCAGCACCAAAGAAATCCAAGCCAAACTGCGTTCCGGAATCGACGGCAAACTAAACATCGCTCCCAACGGCCTGGTCCCAATGAATCGCGAGGCGCTGTCGCAGCCCGGCTCCTGGCTTGGACTGGTGATGCTCATCAATCTGTTTTCGCTGGAACATAATGCGATCTGCGACCACCTGAAAAAGGCGTATCCGTCCTGGTCTGATGACGATCTCTACTACAAGGCACAACTGATCAACTCTGCGCTGCTGGCAAAGATACATACAGTGGAGTGGACGCCCGGCATCCTGGGCCATCCGACACTTCAGATCGCGATGCGCGCAAACTGGTGGGGACTCGCCGGCGAGTGGGCCTATCGTCGTTTCGGACGGTTAAGCAAAAGTGAACTCATCAGTGGCATCGTCGGTGGTTCAACGAACCATTTCAACGTGCCTTATGCATTGACTGAAGAGTTCGTGGCCGTGTACCGCATGCACCCACTCATTCCCGATGATTACAGTTTTCGCTCTGCCAAGGACGGTGCGTTAATCGAAGACCGTACGTTCGATACACTCGCGGGCCCGCACGCTCTGGACGTCATCGAGCAAATGAAGATGACGGACATGCTCTACTCATTCGGCATCGCGCATCCCGGCGCCATTCAATTGCACAACTTCCCAAAATTTCTACAGCACTACGTGCGGCCCGACGGTTTCATCATGGATCTCGCATCCACCGATATTCTGCGATCGCGCGAACTTGGCGTGCCTCGATACAACATGTTTCGACAGTTGCTACACAAACGGCCGCTGAAGAGCATCAACGAGTTGGCGGACAATCCGCAAATCGCTGAGGAGCTAAAGCGGGTATATGACAACGACATCGATCGCGTTGACACAACCGTGGGACTGTATGCCGAGCGCCCGCCGCGGGGCTTTGGTTTCAGTGATACCGCGTTTCGCATTTTCGTGTTGATGGCGTCGCGCCGCCTGAACAGCGATCGCTTTTTCACCGTCGATTACACGCCAAAGGTTTACACGCCGGAAGGAATGGAGTGGCTTGATAACACGACGATGAAGACAGTGTTGTTGCGACACTACCCGGAGTTGGGAGCATCAGCAGGCAAGGTCGCGAACGCTTTCGCGCCGTGGCCGGCAGCAAGCTAACAAAGCAATGTGGAAATTACGAAGAGCGTTCTGGAGACGGCTGGCGTTATTCAAGTTCGGCAACAATAAGCCCGCGATAATTCCGGTTCCGCGCCACGACGGACAGAAAATCAATGCCGTCAGCATGAGCAGTCAATTTCGCGGCATTCCGATCCCAAACATTCTGGTGGCCGATCGTGTTCCTGCCGACGAAGCTCAGCGATCGAAGTATTATTTTTACGAGTTTCAAGTTGCGATGTACCGGCTGCTGTCGCCGATGCAGGCCGGCATGCCGTCGATCGACGCCGATCCGCGCGCAGCCCTCAACCAGGCTTACGATAACGGCTTCCGAAACCTCTTTCCCGAGCCGCAATTGCCTGCGGAGTATCAGCCGCAGCCGGATCTTGGACGAATCGCGGTTGCCAGTCCTTATGCCTGTTACGTCGAGCGTACGGCGGAAGGCGATTATCAATGGGACTTGCGAATACTCGATCAATACGAGCATCACAAAGGACTGAAGTCCATTGGTGCCCACGTGCGGTTTCGGCTGAACGAAGCTGCGCGTCGCCTTGAAGCAACTCAAATAGACTGCGAACTGGGCATATGCAAACCAGGCGATGCGAATTGGGAACAAGCGCAAAAGATTGCCTTGTGTGCGGCGACCACGCATGTTTCGCTGGTGCGCCATTTCAATGGAGTTCATCTCGCGGCCGGCGGACCGTTTGCCATCGCCACGCGAAACAGTCTTCCGGCGACACACCCGCTGCGGCGACTGCTTTGGCCGCACATGTATGGAACGCAGTACAGCAATCAAGTGGTGACAAAAGGACAGATGGTGAAGGGCGGTGATTTCGAGACAACCTTCAGTTTCACGCACGCCGGAATGTGCAAGCTCTTTGCGGATACTTACGATCAATACGATGTGACGGTGCTCGATCCGCAACGTGACGCGGAGCGGCGCGGTATCGCAAATGGGAGTTTCGACACGCCTGCGCTCGCGAATCGTTCGCAGCTATTCAACGTCATGTTGGCCCACGCCGTTCGATACTTGCGGGCTTACTACAACTCGGACGAAGAACTTCGGGCGGATGAAAATTTTCAAAACTGGTTGGCTGAACTCGATCGTCTTGTGCCGAACGGCATTCGTCGCCTGTATGGCGATGAAGTCAGCATCGAAAGTGCTGCGCGCCTGATCGCTGCGTTCATCTACCTCGCAAGTGTCGAGCATGAAATCCTCGGCACAGGACTCTGGAACTATCAGTTGTGGACCAACGTCCAGCCCGTGCGCATTTACGAAAACGGACAGCGTGAAACTGTCGACGTTTACCAGCGTCTCGTTAATGCTAATTTCAATCTGAACGTGCGCCGGGCCAGGCTGATGCAGGACTTTGGTTATCTGGCGTTGAATCGAAAAGGCGCAGATGCGTTTCGAACTTTTCGTTACGAATTACAGCTCCTTCAGTCTCAAATGGAGCAGGAACCATTTGCCCACTGGAAGATCTATCCAAATATTCTTGAGGCAAATATCAACGCCTGATGGTGTGTGGACCACTCGCTTTGTGATCTATGTGAACTCAGGTCACAATAAGCGCCATGAAACCTGCGTCGCTGCTATTAATCGCACTTGCTTTCCTGCTGACACCATTTAATACCTATTCACAACAACTCGATCCGGATCTCTACTCCGGTTTGCGCTGGCGCATGATTGGCCCGTTTCGCGGCGGGCGTGTCAACGCGGTCACTGGCGTCCCCGGTCAGCCCGACACTTTCTATTTCGGCTCGGTAGGCGGCGGTGTGTGGAAGTCGCTGAACTCGGGTCGCACCTGGACTCCGATCTTCGATGCGAACAATGTCGCCTCGATTGGGGCGATCGCGGTCTCGCCTGCCAACCCGAACACGATCTATGTCGGCACTGGCGAACCTGACATGCGCGACTCGATTGCTTACGGCAATGGCGTTTACAAATCGACGGACGCCGGAAAGACCTGGAAGCATCTCGATCTCGAAAATACAAAACAGATCGGGCGGATCATCGTCGACCCGAAAAACCCGAACACAGTTTTCGTCGCCGCGCTCGGCAACGCTTACGCGTCGAATCCCGATCGCGGCGTTTACCGCTCGCAGGATGGCGGCGCCACCTGGCAAAAGGTGCTCTTCAAAAATGACGAGGTCGGCGCAATCGATCTCGCTTTCGATCCAGTCGATTCCAAAATAGTTTACGCGACGCTCTGGAACGTACGCCGGCCGCCCTGGTTTATTTACGCTCCGGCGAATGGACCAGGCGCCGGCATCTTCAAATCAACCGACGGCGGCTCAACGTGGAACGAGATTTCCGTTGGCATCCCGCTTGAAGGTCGCGGACACATCGGCATCGCGGTGGCGTCTTCAAATCGTAATCGACTTTACGCTGTCGTCGATGCGAAAGAAGGCGGTGTGTTCGTTTCGAATGATGCGGGCGCTACCTGGACCAGACTCTCGAACGACAAACGACTGTGGGACCGCGGTTGGTATTTTGAAAAGATCACCATCGATCCAAAGAACGCAGACGTCATCTACGTGATGAACACTTCGGTCTATCGTTCGACCGACGCAGGCAAAACGTGGACGCCGATCAAAGGCGCACCAGGCGGCGACGATTATCACCAGCTCTGGATCAATCCGGACGATCCGAAGCGAATGATTGTCGGCAGCGACCAGGGCGCGATCGTGAGTGTCGATGGCGCGGTAACGTGGAGCTCCTGGTACAACCAACCGACAGCGCAGATTTATCATGTCGCAGCGGACTATCGCTTTCCGTACTGGGTCACCGGTGCGCAACAAGACAGCGGCGCCGTCGGCACTCCTTCGCGCAGCAATCATTCCGAGATCTCGAATCGCGATTGGGAAGGTTTGTGCGCGGGCGGCGAAGCTGGGTACACCGCGCCCGATCCGTTGCATCCCGAAATTCTTTTCGGTGGAGAAGTCTCGCGTTGCAACGTTCTCACGGGCGAGACGAAAAATGTTTCGCCTGAACGCGGCGTGACGCCCGAACAGTTGCGTCAGTTTCGCCACGCGTGGACGCAGCCACTCGTCTTCTCGCCGGCCGATCCCCACGCGCTCTATTACGCAAATCAATTTCTGTATAAGACGACGAATGGCGGCGAGAGCTGGACGCAGATCAGTGCGGACCTGACGCGCGAAGATCCTGGCGTGCCGGCGAATCTGAACCAGGCTGCCGCTGCCGATGCGCCCGCGGACAAGCGTCGTGGCGTCGTTTACACAATCGCGCCATCGCCTCTGCGCGCGGCGACGATCTGGATCGGCACTGACGACGGGCTGGTTCAATTGACGAAGGACGATGGCAAGACCTGGCAGAACCTGACGCCGCCCGCGCTCACCTCCTGGAGCAAAGTGGTGATGATTGAAGCTTCGCACTTCGATGTGAACGAAGCCTACGCTGCGGTCGAGCGGCACCAGCTCGGCGACTACGAACCACACATCTATCGCACACTCGACTCCGGAAAAACGTGGACCGAAATAACTAAGGGACTGCCCGCGGGCGTCTACGTGCAAACTGTAAAAGAAGATCCGAATCGTCGTGGACTGCTATTCAGCGGCACCGAACGCGCCGTCTTCGTTTCGTTTGACGACGGCGATCATTGGCAATCGCTGCAACTGAATCTGCCGCCGGCGTCGATGCGCGATCTCGAGGTTCATGGCGACGATTTGATCGTCGCAACGCATGGCCGTGGCTTCTGGGTGCTCGATAACATTTCGGCGTTGCGGCAGATCAATGCTGAAGTCGCCGTCGGGAGTGCGCATTTGTTTCAACCGGCTGACGCGATCCTGTTGACGCCCGGAAATGACAACGGCACGCCGATGCCACGCGATGAACCGCTGGCTGAGAACGCTCCCACCGGCGCTATGATCGACTACTACTTGAAGTCGAATGCAAGTGGTCCAGTAACACTCGAGATCCTCGATCCTGCGGGCGAAGTGGTTCGCAGATATTCGAGCGAAGACACGGGACCGCCGGTGAATCCGGAGACGCTCAACATTCCTGCGTACTGGGTGCGACCGTTTCAGCCGCTGTCGAGAGCGGCGGGCATGCATCGATGGATCTGGGATCTGCGACCGACGCCGCCTCCACGACCAGCGGGCGGTGGTTTTGGCGGACGCGGCGCTGTTCCGATGGTCCTCCCTGGAATCTACACGGTGAAGCTTTCTGTGGGCGGGAAGAATTACACGCAGCCGTTGGTTGTGAAAATGGACCCGCGCACGAATTGATCACCTCGGAATAGCACGGAACCGAGCGCGGTAGCGCCGGGTAGATGTTCGTTCCTCGATACGTTTGTCGGAACATTCACCGGCGCTACCGCGCTCGGTTCTGTGCTATCTGCAATCGTGCAGACCCTTATCAGTTGAGTTTAATTCCGACACCCTCAGTCGGGTCGCGCCGAAAAGAGCGCCAGAGAATAATCGCCAACGCGATCACTCCAACGCCGGCTACGATGTAGATCCCGTACTTGCCCAGGAACGGTGAGGCCGTGATCTTGAAGATCAGTAAAATTAAAAGCAGCCAAAAGATTCGCTGAAGTGGACCGCGCCGCAGGAACCACATCGGTCTGCTCGGCACGTTCGCCAACTGTTCGAATGACTCAAAGTCCGGGACCGCATTTGCTTCGACCCGCGGCTTCACGGCAGTCCGTTTTACAGCGTTCGGCGCACCGCACTGCCAGCAGTGCGCATATTTATCCTCGATGCCGGTTCCGCAATTGCTACAGCGCCACATAATCGGCGACAGATAATAATCGTTCCTGTGACGCAGTCAATAACTTTTCGAGGGATCCAACCACGATTTTCGGACTTTGAGGCAAAGGCGGCTTTGCGCTAGTAAAGTCCCTCACTCATACCGCAGCGCCACCAGCGGATCGACTTTCGTCGCTCGACGCGCAGGGATGTAACACGCGACCATGGCGATAATCGCCTGACTGATCGACACCACCGCGAACATAGTTGCATCGGTCGGTTTAACTTCGAAGAGCAGACTCGCCATCACGCGCGTGAGTGCCAGGGCACACGCCAATCCAAGGCCTATACCGGCCAGCGTTAGCATCACCCCATGTCCCATGATCAACTTCAGCACATCATGGTATTGCGCGCCCAGCGCCATTCGCACTCCGATCTCCGGAGTGCGCTGCGCCACGGCATAGCTCATCACACCATAGATTCCGATTATCGCCAGCACCAAAGCCAGCACTGCGAAGAGAGTTAACAACGCCGCCACGAAACGCAGTGGAGCGACTGTCCTGGCGATTGCTGCCTGGAGTGTTTGCGCGCGGCGAATCGGCTGGTCCGGATCGATTGATTGCACGGCCTGGCGCATGGAGTTGATCAAACTGTCCGGCGGCGCCTTGGCCCGAACGATTAGCGTCATGCTGGACGTGGGCAGATGCCACGCAGGAATGTACATCTCGGGTGCGAAGTCATCTTTCAACTGCTCGTGTTTGACATTGCCGACGACGCCGACGATTTCGCGCGAGACCTCTTTGCCGTAAAGCTTGAGCTCCTGCGTCATTCCGATCGTGAGGCGCTTGCCCAAAGGATTTTCATTGGGCCAGAAGCGTTTGGCGGCGGCTTCATTGATGATCACGACGGCCGGATGTTCCATGTCGTCGGCGTCTGTAAAATCGCGGCCGGCGAGCAGGGTAATTCCCATCGCCGCAAAATAACCGGGCGCGACCTGATGTCTATCGGCGCTCGCTTCGTTTCCTTGCTCAATCGGGCGACCATCGATTTTGAACGAGCTTGTGCCGCGCGAACCGCTGAACGGCAGGCTGGTTATGACACTTGCTGCCTCGATGCCTGGAATGGCGTGCGCTTCTTTGAGCAAGCGATGAAAGAAGTCGGCCTGCGACTTGTATTCAGGATATTTAGTGGGCGGCAGGTCGATCCTACAGGTCACGATATTTTCTGCTCTGAAGCCCGGACTGACGCTCATCAGTTTCCAGAGACTTTCGAGCAGCAATCCCGCGCTTGCCAGCAACACCAGCGATAAACTGATTTCGCCGACGACCAGCGCGCCGCGTATCACCTTCAAACGTCGCGCGCCAGTGGCTGTGCGGCTGCTTTCGCGCAGCGCCTGAGTCAAGTCAGTCTTCGTCACTTGCAACGCTGGAAGCAATCCGAAGAGCGCGACTGTTAATAACGAAATCAAACACGTAAAGGCCACCACATAGCTGTCGATCGTGATCTTCTCCTGGGTGGGAAGCGCTGCTGGATTAATTGCCACCAGCGCAACAACACCATACTTCGCCAGTAACAATCCCAACCCGCCGCTGACCGCTGCGAGGATCGCGCTCTCTACGAGCAGCATGCGAACCAAACTCCAGCGCGAGGCGCCAAGCGCGCTGCGTAGCGCCATTTCTTTCCATCGCGCAGTCGCGCGTCCAAACATCAGATTCGCGACGTTGACGCAGGCGACGAGCAATACCAGCACTACTGCGCCGAGCAGAATCAGCAAAGGCCGATCGAGATCACCGAAGAGATGCTCGCGCAACGGGACCACTTTTACTACGAGGTCTCGGCCCCACGACGGAGTTTCTCTTTTGATTTGCTCTTCAATACTTTGCAGATCGGCCCGTGCCTGTTCCACGGTCGTGTTCTGTTTGAGTCTTGCCACTCCTTGCAGGAATCCATGTCCACGATCGTACTTCGAGGGGTCGAGCGCGAGCGGCGCCCAGACTTCGTAATTCGGATTCGGAAAGTTCCAGTCGACAGGCATGACGCCGATGATCGTGTACGGCTCGCCATTTAGCTGAACGTTTTTCCCAACGACCTGCGGGTCTGCGCCGAACCGCCGCTTCCACAAGCCGTCGCTAATCAGCGCGACGTGTTCTTTGCCAGGGGCGTCTTCTTCGGCGGTGAACCAGCGACCGAGAGCGGGCGGCAGTCCCATGACACGTCCAAAATCAGCAGAGGCCAGCACTCCATTGACCGCTTCGGGTTGCCGATCGCCGGTCAGAGTGAAGCTGATGAAATTGAGGGCGGAATAGGAATCGAAGCTGTGATTCCGGCTTCGCATGTCGCTGAAGTTTTGCGACGAGTACGAGCCTTCGAACTTTGGGTCTGACAGCCGCCCTTCGAACACGTAGACCATGTGCTCGGGATGCGGGTAAGGCAGCGAGCGCAGCAACACGGCATTGACCACACTGAAAATCGCCGTGTTAGCGCCGATGCCAAGCGCCAGCGTGATCACCGCGATCGCGGTGAATCCACGTTGCTTCAGTAAACTGCGAACTGCATAGCGGATGTCTTTGATGATTAAATCCATGGTGAACATTCTCACGCTCTGATCCTGTCATAGTTTCGCGCTTTCCACTAATTATTTTGGCTCTCCAAAATTAAAGCGGGAAGAGAATTGCTTTCTCTTCCCGCTCGCTTGTAACTTTTATCGCCGGTTTGGACCAGCGCGAGGGCCTCAGTTCAGGCCGCGTTTGCGACGCCTGCGCAATGCTCCTGCTGCTCCAATGACACCCGTAGTCAACAGAAGCATGCTGGCGGGTTCGGGTACGGCTTGAAGCTGTCCTCGAATCTCGCCTCCCGTAAACTGCGTGGTGTGGATGTTCAAATAAGCCTGCCCGCTATTTAATCCGGCGATGAACGCCGCCATCGCTCCTGATACAGTCCCGCCGTGGGCAGTTATGAAGGCGGGGTTGTATGTTGAAGCGGCAGTCAGGTCAAACGTCATCAGATACGTCCCGGTAGTCACGCCGAGCGGGAACCCGGGAAACGTCGGGACGGCAGTCGCGACGAGTGCATTCGTTCCTGGTGGCGCACAGCAGTGGATATGAGAAGCAATGGTAGGAGTTCCTAAGCCGGCAAACGAGACATTGACCGTCAGTAGATTGGTAACCGTGTCGAGCGTTACTAATGCACTGCCCACGCCCGCCGAACCAGTTGGTGGTACCTCTTGAGAGCCGGTCAGTGTTCCAGTAAACACGAGTTGGTCTGCCCTTGCTACCGCGCTAAACATCAAGACGGTAAGCAGAAGACCAAAGAGACTAACTCTTCTTTTCATTCGTTCCCCCTTTTTCGTTCTGAAAGCGTCGTTGCTGGAAATTGAAAGCTTCACATAAAACGCTCTTCTGGCGTCAGACCTTGTGTGAATCTGTTACTTTTTTGTGTTGGACCTCGCTCCCAATGGTCGAATCAACCTTTGCGTTTGAAGAACTGGACCGCACGCTCATGCTTCTCTGCCTCTGCCCGAGTTTCGAACGTGCCAAGATTCTTTCGCTTGCCTGTTTTTGCATCAACCTTGCGCGAGTACAGGCGGTACTTACCTGATTTCAGTTTTCTGATCATTGAATTCTATCTCCCTGCAGAATCAACCAGTCTTGCGGGCTCTGCCGTATAGTTCGCGAAGCTCCTCTTTTGCCGTTTGAAGTATTGCCCTTCCACTGTAACGCGCTGAAACCAGCGCTTGCCTTTTCTCGTTGCCATCATCAACTTCGCTAGCTGAAGTCTGATTGCAAATGAGATACCGGAATTCCATCTCGCGCAAGCGCCTGTTTTGTTCATCCGGTAGCACAACTGGCGACATATCTACACGGATGAACACGGCTCAGCCACTTACAAACGGTACAGTCATTGACGCCTTTGGGAACACTTCGCGCTCAGTGAAAGTGAGTTTCACGTGTTCGTTTGCTCGCGCCAGCGGCAAGCTTCGCGCGCACTTTCGCGACGTTGGGATTAGTGGAGGCACATATAACAGCACTTGAGAGCGAGTTGTTAACAGACAATACGCTTACGTCCTGAATACTTTCAGTGGCCGGTTCCCACCACCGGCTGCTTCGTAATACAATGCGGGCCACTAACCTCACGAAAGGAACTCACATGAGCAACACAGACCTCATCCCCAGCGAGAGAATTGAAAAAGCCATTTACCTGATTCGCGGCGAAAAGGTGATGCTGGACCGCGATCTGGCACTGCTCTACGAAGTGGAGACGAAGGTGCTGAATCGCGCCGTTAAGAGAAATCTCCAGCGATTCCCGTCGGATTTCATGCTGCAACTCACGGTTGAAGAAGCGGATTTTTTGAGGTGCCAAATTGGCACCTCAAAGAAAGGCAGAGGTGGCCGGCGTTACCTTCCATACGTTTTCACTGAGCAAGGCGTCGCGATGCTTTCGACGGTGCTGAACAGCGAACGCGCCATTTTAGTCAACATCGAAATCATGCGCGCGTTTGTAAAGCTGCGACAGATGCTCGCGTCGAACGCCGAACTTTCTCGCCGCTTGGATGAGCTTGAAAGCAAGTACGATAAACAGTTCAGAGTTGTTTTCGACGCAATTCGACAGTTGATGACAACACCGGTTCGAAACCGCAAAGAGATAGGTCTTTCCAGCACAGTGGGATCCGAAGCTTGGAATTCACGTGACTTGAAGTC
>JADMIO010871540.1_pt1 | contig 15795 bp, 15 predicted proteins | sample 8958161 | NCBI WGS metagenome assembly JADMIO01 (sample SAMN16585339, study PRJNA669376) | soil metagenome | isolation source: Crop rotation soil | place: USA: Cullars Rotation, Alabama | collected 2011
GTGAGCGCGCGCGTGCGCGGCACCGTGCTCGAGGTGCTCGTGCGCGACAACCAGGAGGTGCCGGCCGGCGCGCCACTGGTGCGCCTCGACCCGCGCGATCTCGAGGTCAAGGTCCACCAGGCGCGGGCGGCGCTATCGACGGCGGAGAGCCGCCTCAAGATGGCGGCGGCCGGCGTGCCCATGACGGACGAGTCCACGCGCAGCCAGATCGCTCTCAACGAGGCGACGACGGCCCGGGCCGTGCTCGGCATCGACAGCGCGCGTCGCGTGCTCGACGAGCGGCGGAGCCGGCTGTCGGCGCGCCGGGCCTCCGTGCAGGCGGCGCAGGCCGACGTCACCGCGCGCCAGGCGGAGCTCGACAAGGCCGGGCTCGATCGGCGGCGGACGCAGGAGCTGCTCGAGCGCACGCTGATCGCCCGCCAGGAGTTCGACTACGCGGACATCGCCTTCAAGACGGCCGGTGCGGCGCTGGAGGCGGCGCGGCAGCGCCTCGACGCGGCCCGGGCCGAGGCGGCCCAGGCCGAGGCGGAGCTGGCCAGCCAGGAGGTGGCGATCGCGCAGGCCGGGCGGCAGCGCGAGGAGGCCGAGGCGACGCTGCGCGATGCGCGCAGCCGCCGGGGCGAGGTGCTCGTGCGCAGCGCGGAGGCGGCCAGCGCCGAGGCGCAGGTGGCCGAGGCCCGCGCCACGCTGCGCGAGGCCGAGCTGAACCTCGAGTACACGACCCTCATGGCCCCGGTCAGCGGGCGCATCACGCGGCGAACGGTGGAGGTGGGACAGACCGTGCAGCCGGGCCAGCTGATGCTGGCCGTGGTCGATATCGGCAACGTCTGGGTGATCGCCAACTACAAGGAGACACAGCTCACCCACGTGCGGCCGGGCCAGCGCGCCTCCGTCTCCGTCGACACCCATCCCGGCCTCGTGCTGCGGGCCCGCGTCGACTCGATCCAGAGCGGGACCGGCTCGCGCTTCACGCTGCTGCCGCCCGAGAACGCCTCCGGCAACTTCGTGAAGGTCGTCCAGCGGATCCCGGTCAAGCTGGTGCTCGAGCCCGGCCAGAACGGCCACGCCCTCCTGGTCCCCGGCATGTCCGTCGTCCCCGTCATCGAGCTGCGATGACTCCCCGGGTTCATCGGGCGATCGTGGCCGTCTCCACGATGATGGCGACGTTCCTGGTGATCCTCGACGTCACCATCGCCAACGTCGCGCTCGATCACATGCGGGGCACGCTGTCGGCCGGCGTGGACGAGATCACGTGGGTGCTGACCTCGTTCCTCGTCGCCAACGCCATCAGCCTGCCGATCACTGGCTGGCTGACCGACCTGCTCGGACGCAAGCGGCTCTTCATCGGCGCCACCGTGGCCTTCACGCTCACCTCGGCCGCGGCCGGGGCGGCGCCCAGCCTCGTGGCCATGATCATCGCGCGGTTCCTGCAGGGGCTGGCCGGCGGGCCGCTGGTGCCGCTGTCGCAGTCGACGATGATGGAGACGTTCCCGGCCCGGCAGCGCGGCATGGCGATGGCCATCTGGGGCATCGGCACCATGTTCGCGCCGATCATCGGGCCCACGCTCGGCGGCTGGATCACCGACAACTGGAGCTGGCGCTGGGTGTTCTACATCAACGTGCCGGTCGGGATCGCGGCGGTGGTGCTGGCCTGGCTGTTCCTGCCCGAGTCGACCACCGAGCGACCGGCGGTGCGCCGGGTGGACGTACCCGGCCTCGCCCTGCTCGTGATCGGCGTGGCCGCGCTGCAGTTCGTGCTCGACCGGGGCCAGCGCGAGGACTGGTTCGCCTCGCCGCTCATCGTCTGGCTGAGCGTGACGGCCGTGGTGGCGCTGGTCGTGCTCGTCGTGCACGAGCTGCGGACCGACGAGCCGGTGGTCGACCTGCGCGTCCTGCGTCACCCGACCTTCGCGGTGGCCACGGCGGCGATGTTCGTCATCAGCATCGCCTTCTACGGGATCATGGTGCTCTCCCCGCTGTTCACGCAGATCCTGATGGGCTACACGGCGATGCTGGCCGGGCTGGTGCTGGCCCCGGGCGGCGCCGCCACGCTGGTCACCATGCCGATCGCCGGCGCCCTGATGAACCGGGCCGACCCACGCTGGATGATCGCCACCGGCTGCGCGCTCAACGCCTATGCGATGTACCTGATGGCCACGCTCACGCTGGAGGCCAGCTACTGGCACATCATGCTCCCGCGCTTCATCCAGGGGCTCGGCATCGGCCTCACGTTCGTGCCGCTGTCGACGGTCGCGCTGGTGGCCGTTCCCATGCGCGAGCTGGGCCACGCCTCCGGCCTGTTCAACTTCATCCGCACGATCGGCGGCAGCATCGGCATCGCGGCCGTCGCCACCATGCTGCAGCGTGGCTCCCAGACGCATCAGTCGCGGCTGGCCGCCCACATGAGCCCCTACGACCCTGACGTGTGGGACCGCTTCCAGTGGCTGACCTCCATGTTCGCCTCGCGTGGCGCCGATCCCGCCACCGCCGAGCAGCAGGCGTGGGCACATCTGTACGCCCTCGTGCAGAAGCAGGCGCTGGCGCTGTCCTTCATCGACAACTTCTGGCGGCTGGTGTGGATCTTCCTCGCCGTGATCCCCTTCGTGCTGTTCCTCGGCCGCCGGCCGCGTCTGGGCGACACGCCCGCCGACGTCGAGCATCCGGCCGTGATCGTGGAAGCGTGAGCGGGCGGCGCGCCGGGACGGCGATGCGGGCTACTCGATGCCGCGATACCAGCCCGCGGGTGGTGGGTCGAGCTGCTGGCCGCGGACCCAGCCCCGGCCCTTGAGGCAGGCCCGGTAGGTGTCCTGGATCACGAGGCCGTAGGCCGGGCTGGCCTCCTTCGCGCAGGCGGCGCTGTCACGGTTGAACTCATCGAGCGAGGCTCCCGGCCGGTTCCAGTAGTGCCGGCCGCACCCACTCAGCGTCGCCGCGAGGAGGGCCGCGGCGGCCAGCCCGTACGCACGGCGGCCGCTCACTGCGTGGCCAGCGTGACGCGCACGCCGATGTCGCGCGGATCGAGCGCGAGCTTGGCGGCGACCTGCTCGACGACCTGGGTGACGACCTGGCGGAAGACCGTGTTCATCAATCGATCGACGTTGGTGGAGTGGCGGATGCCCATGCCCTCGTCGCGCCGGTCGTTCTGGGTCACCGTCGTGTCGAAGCTGAGCGTGCCGCCCGTGACCTGGACCAGGTTGATCTCGAGCGTGACGGCCCGGCGGCTGGTGACGGTCCAGAAGCCCTGCTCGTTGACGATCTCGAAGACGAGCACGCGGCCGCCCAGGGCGTAGGCCGCGCCGAGCTGCTCGCCCGCGGCCCGCATGGCGGCCGCATCGTCCCTGGTGAGGACCTTGGGAATCGGCTTCGTCTCGACACCGGCCCGCGTAAATTCGTCGACGAACAGCGCCTGGACGAGGTCGGCGACCGGCACGTAGTCCTTCTTCCCGTACGTCAGCCCGAAGCGCCACGCGCCCTGCTGCATCACGTAGGCCTGGCTCTCGGGGTCGGAGCGCTCCACCCACGATCGGCGGTCCTCCAGCTTGCCCACGCCCAGGACGATGCCACGTAGCTGATCGGCCTGAGGCAGGCGGTAGAGGCTCGGGGTGTAGGTCATCTCCAGCGACTGCGTGCACCCGGCCAGGGTCGCGAGCGAGAGAAGGGCGACCAGACGCCTGAGGTGGAGCCGTGTCATCGCCATCGACACCTCCTGAGCGGGAGGATTGGACCGGCGACGACCCTACGATGGGACGACGGACGCCGTCAACTTTCCGGGCGCGCTACCCCCGCGCCAGCACCGACCACACCATCGGCAGATCGTGGTGCAGCCGCGTCCACTTCGCCTCCGGCGTGACGTGCCAGAGCTCGCCGGTGTCGGTGCCGACCAGCACGCAGCCGGGACCGTCCGGCGCGACCGAGACGGAGAGAATGTTGGCGGCCGACGGCGAGTGCTCGGCGTCGCCCAGCGAGCGCCAGGAGGCGCCGCCGTCCGTGCTCTGGTAGAGCCGCGACTGCGCGCCGCCCGGGTCGCGGTGGCTGGAGAACGCGGTCGGCGCGCAGCCGACGGTGAGCGCGTGCGGGGCGCGCGGATCGATGCACATCGGGCGCGTGTAGCGCGGCTCCAGACCGGTCCACAGATAGCGCCAGGTGATGCCGCCGTCCTCGGAGCCGAAGAGCCCCGCGATGCGCTCGCCCATCGGCTGCGGGTCGTCGGCGAAGCGGCCGAGGCCGGTGGTGGCGTAGAGCACGCCGGGCCGGCCGGGATGGCCGACCAGCACGTGCACGTCGGGATCCTCGCCGGGCGCTACACAGGTCCAGCTCGCGCCAGCGTCGGTGCTGATCGCCACGCCGCCGACCTCGACGCCGACCCACCAGCGATTGGGATCGACGGGATCGACGGCCAGCGCGCGGGCGCGAGCGCCGGCGGGGCTGTTCGGCAGGCACCAGCGCTCGGCGCCGCTCGTGCGCTTCAGCGAGTCGATCTCCGTCCACGACACGCCGCCGTCGCGGCTGCGATGGAGCGCGGCCGGCTGGGTGCCGGCGTGGATGGTGCGGGGATCGCGCGGATCCGCGGTCAGCTCCCACACGACCTGGCCGGCGGCGCCGCTCAGCATCCACGAACGCCCCTCGTCGGTCGACCGATAGATCCCGTCGTCGGCGCCGGCGAAGAGGGTGCCGTTGGCGGCGAGGAGCGCGCGGATCGTCCGCCCCTGCAGCGCGGCGGCCGGCGTCGGCGCCTTCGAGTGATCGGCGATCAGGAGCCCCTCGCTCGTTCCGATCAGCGTCTGCATGGCCAGATCCCTCCGCGTGGCCGGATTATACGCCGGGGGCCGCACGCCCGGCCCGGCGGCCCAGGTAGGCGTCGATGACGCGCGGGTCGCTCAGCACGTCGTGCGGGGCGCCGTCGGCCAGATGCTCGCCGAAGTTCAGCACGTACAGACGATCGGCGAGGTCGGCCACCATCTGCATGTCGTGCTCGACCCAGATCATGGCCAGGCCGCGCTCGTGCTTGATGCGCAGGATGTGCCGGGCCAGGTGCTCGCGCTCCTCGCGGTTGAGCCCGGCCGAGGGCTCGTCGAGGAGCAGGACGCGCGGCTCCAGCGCCAGCGCCCGCGCGAAGCCGATCACCTTCTGGATGCCGAAGGGCAGGGCCGACACCGGCTGGTGGCGATACCGCGTGAGCTCGACGAAGGCGAGGATCTCCTCCACGACCCGGCGGTGCTCGATCTCGGCCTGTCGGGTGCGGCGCGAGCGGAGGCCCTCGCCCAGCACGCTCGTCGCCACGCGCGCGTGGCGCGCCACCAGCAGGTTGTCCAGCACCGTCATGTGACCAAACAGCTCGCCGTGCTGGAAGGTGCGGGCCAGGCCGAGGCGGGCCATCGCGTGGGGGCGGCGGCCGGTGACGTCGCGGCCGCCGAAGACGATGCGGCCCGTGGTCGGCCGGTAGATGCCGCCGATGCAGTTCAGGACGCTGGTCTTGCCGGCGCCGTTGGGACCGATGAGGGCCAGCAGCTCACCCGGGTGCACCTCGAACGACACGCGCGCGAGCACGCGCAGGCCGCCGAAGGACAGCGACAGCTGCTCGACGCGGAGCACGGACTCAGCCATACCAGCGCCGGCTCCGCCGGTACTGCTTGACGTCCCGGTAGCTGCGCCGCGCGCTGCCGGCGGCGCCGAGGTAGAACTCGCGGATGTCCTGGTGGGCCAGCAAGCGCTCGGGCGGGCCATCGAGGACGATCCGTCCGTTCTCCATGACGTAGGCATGGTCGGCGGCGTCGAGCGCGACCTGGGCGTTCTGCTCGACGAGCAGGATGGTCATGCCGAGGCTGTGGCGGATCGCCTGCAGCCTCGCCATCAACTCCTCGACGACCACCGGAGCCAGTCCGAGCGAGAGCTCGTCGACCAGCAGGAGCTCGGGACCGCACATGAGGGCGCTGCCGATGGCCAGCATCTGCCGCTCGCCGCCGGAGAGCAGGCCCGCCTCGCGCCCGCGCACACGCGCGAGGGCGGGGAAGTACTCGAAGACGGCCTCGGCCATGCGCCGCCGATCGAAGCCCGGCAGCCGGCCAGGCACCGTCGCCTCGAGATTCTCGTCGACCGACAGGTTCTCGAACACCTTGCTGCGCTCGGGGACCAGCACGATCCCGAGGCCGGTCACGTGGTGGGGCGCCCGGTTCTCGATGCGCGCGCCCTTGTAGAGGATCCGCCCCTCGGTCACTCGCGCATCGTCGATGCCCAGAAAGCCTGAGATGGCCCGCAGGGTCGTGGTCTTGCCGGCGCCGTTGGTGCCGAGCAGCGCGACGACGCTGCCGCGCGGCACCGCGAGCGACACACCCTGGACGGCCGTCACCACGCGGTGGTAGGCGACCTCGAGCTGCTCGAGCGCCAGCAGCGGCGCGGTGTCCGGCGTCACTCGCTCACCGTGCGCGGGGGCGCTGCTGGAAGGGCCACAGCAGGAAGTAGTTCTGCACCCGGTGCCAGATGCCGACCAGCCCCTGCGGCTCGTAGAGCAGGAAGAGGATCATCACGAGGCCGAAGGCGGCGTAGTTCACGGCGAACACCGAGGTCGCCCACGTGGCCGGCGTCGGCAGCACCGCCATCAGCCACTCGATCAGGTAGGGAAACAGCGTGACGAAGACGGCGCCGAGCACGGCCCCCAGCATCGAGCCCATCCCGCCGATGATCACCATGGCCACGTACTGGATGGTGAGGAAAAGCGAGAAGGCCTCGGCCGAGACGAACCCCCGGTAGTAGGAGAAGAGCGCGCCGGCGACGGCCGTCATCGTCGAGCTGACCGTGAAGGCCAGGACCTTGTAGGCCGGCACGTTGATGCCGAGCGCCTCCGCCACCGCCTCGCGGGCCTGGATGGCCCGCCAGGCGCGGCCAGTTCGGGCGCGGAGGAGGTTGACGCCCAGCAGCACCGAGGCCGCCGCGAAGACGAACAGCACGTAGTACCAGGCGCGCGGCGCCGTCAGCGCCACGCCGCCGAGGCTCGGCGGATCGATCACGACGCCGGTGGAGTAGCCGCGCCGGGCCTCGTACTCGTTGCCCAGGTAGATGACGACGAAGTGCAGGGCCAGCGTCGAGACCGCCAGGTAGAGCCCGCGCAGGCGCAGGCTCGGCAGGCCGAAGATCAGCCCGATGCCGGCGCCGACGAGCGCGGCGGCCGGCAGGGTTACCCAGAACGGCGCGTGGAGCTCGCGGAAGAGAATGCCGGTCGTGAAGGCCCCGGCGGCCAGCAGGCCGGCGTGGCCGAGGGAGATCTGACCGGCGATGCCGTTGACGAGCATGAGCGCGACCGAGCCGATCACGGCCAGGAGCACCTGGTTGGCGAGGTCCAGGAGGAACGGCGCGTCGAGCAGCGGCACGGCCAGGGCCAGCAGCAGGAACACCGCGCCCGTCACCCGCTGTGTCCGCGTGTCCAGCAGCACCATGTCGCGCGCGTAGCTGGTGCGGAAGTACCCGCTGGCGTGCGGGGCGCTCATACGCGGTCGAGCTCTTCGCGGGTCCCGCGCAACCCCCACGGCCGCACGATCAGTGTGGCCAGCAGCACGAGGAAGGGCACCACGTCGGAGAGCAGCGGATTCACGTAATGGATCAGCAGCACCTCGGCGGTGGCGACGATGAGCGCGCCGAGGAGCGTGCCGAGCAGGCTGTCGAGCCCACCGACCAGGGCCGCCGGAAACGCCTTGAGCCCGATGACCACCATGCCCTGATCGAGCGCCGAGTCGGCGGCGATCAGCATGCCGACGAGGCCGCCGGTGAAGGTGGCCAGGCTCCAGGCCAGCGCGTAGATGCCATGCAATCCGATGCCGCGCTGGGCGGCTAGCAGCGGGTTCTGGCCGACGGCGCGCATCCGGATGCCCCAGCGCGTCCGGCGCAGGAACACCCAGAGGCCGAGATAGACGGCCGCCGTGACCAGCACCAGGGTCAGGCCCACCACGGAGACCTTGGCGCTGGGGCCCACGGCGAGCGCGGTGTTCTGCCAGCCGAGCGTGTGCAGCGGGTGCCGCTCCTGCGCGCCCCAGACGAGGACCATGACCCCGCGCAGGAGGATGCCGAGCGCGATGGTGGTGAGCACCGCCGCCAGCACCATCTCGCCCGTCATGTGCCGCATCAGGAGCGCGTAGACGAGCCCGCCGAGCACGATGGCCAGCAGCGCCGCCACCGCGATCGCCACGAACGGATGCCCGGAGAAGAGCGAGGCCGTCGCGTAGAGCGCGTAGGCCCCGAGCAGCATCAGCTCACCGTGGGCCAGCGAGACGACCCGCGAGACCCGGTAGATCACGACGTAGCCGCAGCAGATCAGGGCATAGATCGACGCCAGCACCACGACGTTGACGGCAAGCTGCATCGAGCCGTCAGCGCTTCACGGGAATCGCTTGCCAGTCCTGGATCTGGACGATCGCCTGCTTGCTCGCGTCCCAGTGCCAGACGCGGTAGTACTGCGTCGTCCGGAAGTGGTTCTCGGCCGTCCACTCGAGTGGCCCACCGCGCAACCCCTTGAGGTCCACCTTGACGGCGTTCATCGCGGCCAGCACCTTGGCCGGCGTCGGCGGCCAGGCCGTGTTCTTCAGCACGGACTCGGCCACGAGCCCGGCGATGAAGCCCTCGGCCAGGTAGGTGGCGGGATACTTGAGGCCGGCCTTCTGCGTGGTGGCGCGGATGTCGGCGTGGATCGGCAGGTTGTCCTGGAAGAACGCGTTGGTGCCGACCACGTAGAAGGTATCGTCCTTCAGCCGCGCCAGCTCCTCCTCCGCGTTGAGATGGGCCCAGGTGATGTAGCGGCCGGTCCAGCCGAGGCGGCGGAGCGCCTCGAAGGTCCGGACCTGCGAGACCCACGGCGACCACGAGTAGACCCAGTTCGGGTTGGCATCCTTGAGCTTGGTGGCGAAGGGAGTGTAGTCGGGCACCGGCGGCGGCGTGATCTGCGTGTCGACCGCGGTCATGCCCAGCGTCTTGGCCAGTCCCTCGGCGTACTCGATCTCGGCCCGCGCGATCGGAATGGCCATCGTCGCGAAGCCGATGCGCACCGCCTCTTTCGACTGCGCCTTCACGAAGGCCAGCGCGGCCTGGGAATCGAGCGTGGCACCGTAGGCCGTCGAGCAGAACTGCAACGGATCGGCCGGCGGATACGTCTCCTTGGGACAGACGGCGCCCGCGTAGTAGAGCGGCACCCCGGCCCGCTTGGACTCGACCACCAGCGGCGCGTAGGTCGAGGACGGGCTGCTGCTGACCAGCATCAGCACGCGGTCCTGCGCGATGAGCTTCTTGGCGTTGGCGGCGGCCTTGGACGGCTCGCCGGAGTCGTCCAGGACGAGCATCTGCACGGGCTTGCCGTTGACGCCGCCCTTGGTGTTCAGGTTGTCGATGTAGGCCTTCATCGCCTCCAGGACCGGCGCGAAGTTGGCGGCGGCCGGTCCCGTCATGGCGCCGGTGGCGCCGATCACGTAGGCCTCCTGGGCGGTGGCCCCGCCAGTCCATCCCAGACCGAGCACGAGCAGCACGAACACCACGGTCCGCTTCATCGTCGTCCCTCTCCCCCGCGTGGATTGAGCACGTCACCGACTCCCTGGGCCAGCAGCCGCTCCTCGGCGTCGCCGTACATCGACTCCACGAGATCTCGGAAGCGCGCGTACATCTGAGCGCGCTTCACCTTGCGCGTGGGCGTCACCGGCTCCCCCTCTTCCTCGGGGTCGAGCGCCTTGGGCAGGATGCGGAACGCCTTGACCTGTTCCACCCGGGCCAGGAGGAAGTTGGCGCGCTCCACCTCGGCGCCGATCAGCGCCCGCACGCGCGGATGCTCGGCGAGGCTGGTGAAGCCGGTGTAGGCCACGTCCTGGGCGCGCGCCCAGTCGGCGACGGTATCGTAGTCGATCTCCACGAGCGCGGTCAGATACTTGCGCGCGTGGCCGAACACCGCCACCTCGGCCACGTAGGGGCTGGCCCGCAGCGCATTCTCGATCGTGGCCGGCGCCAGCGTCTTGCCGCCGGCGGTCACGATGAAGTCGCGGGCGCGGTCGATCAGGCGCAGGCGCGCGTCCTTCCACTCGCCGACGTCTCCGGTGTGCAGCCAGCCGTCGTCGGTCCGTGTCTCGCGCGTCGCTGCCGGATTGCCCCAGTACTCCTCGAACACGTGGTCGCCGCGGATGAGGATCTCGCCGGACTCCGCGAGCTTCAGCTCCCAGCCGGGCGCCACGGTCCCGACGTCGCCCGGCTGCGGGAAGCGCTCCCGCTGCCCGGTGATGATGGCGCCGGCCTCCTCCGTCTGGCCGTAGATCTCGCAGACGTTCACGCCCCAGATCTGCCAGAGCGCCATCGTGTCCGGCGGCAGCGGAGCGCCGCCGCTGATGACGAGCGTGAGCGCGTCGAACCCGAGCTTGTTGAGCAGCGGGCGGAAGGCCACCGCCCGCGCCAGGGCGTAGGCCGCGCGATCGAGCCTGCCGGCCCCGCCCGCCCAGCGCGCGCGCGCGTGGCGCCGGCCCACGTGCATGGCCAGCTCGTAGACCACGCGCTTGGGCCCACTGGCGTTCTGCACGGCCACCAGCGCCTGCGAGGCGAACTTCTGCAGATAGCGCGGCACCGTGAAGAGCACCGTCGGCGCCACCTCGAAGATCGTCTGGGCCAGGTCCTCGCCGTCCTCGCCGAAGTGGGGCACCAGCCCCGACAGCAGCGGCAGCGTGACCGCGACGTCGCGTCCCAGCACGTGGCAGAGCGGCAGGTAGACCGCCGTGCGCTGCGGCGCCGACAGCGCGGGATAGTGCGCGACCACGTTGGAGGCGGCGGCGAGGTGACGGCCGTGCGCCACGACCGCGCCCTTGGGATGGCCGGTCGTCCCCGAGGTGTAGACGATGAACGCCGGGTCGCGCGGATCGATGGCCGCGGCCAGCTGCTCGAGCGCGGTCAGCGCGTCGTCGGCACCGGTGCCGGCCACGACCGAGTCCCAGCCGCGGATCTTGGGATGGTCGTAGGTGAACATCGCGGAGGTGTCGATCACGACGATCCAGCGCAGCGCGGGCAGGCGGTCCGCGAACGGCAGGATGCGATCCACGTACTCCTGGTCCTGGGCCACGAAGACCGCCGCGCCGCCGTCGCGCAGCTGGTACTCGACCTCGCTGGGCGACGCCGTCGGATAGACGCCGTAGCTGATGGCGCCGAGCGCTTGGGCGGCGAGATCGGCGAGCAGCCACTCCTCGCAGGGATCGCCCATGATGGCCACGCGCTCGCCCTTGACCAGGCCGAGTGACTGCAGGCCGAGCGCGGCCCGTGCGACCAGGACCGCGTAGTCCCGCCAGGTCCGCTCGCGATAGAGACCGAGATGCTTGGAGCGAAAGGCGACGGCAGCCGGCTTCGTCCGGGCGTGACTGACGAGCAGGCGGAGCGCGTTGGACCGGGCCAGGTCTGCCGGGCTCATGGGTCACCGTGTCCGTATCAGGACCCTGGGCCCCAGGCAAGTGATTTGTCGATGCGCGTGCCGCTACGGCGTCACCTTCGTCCACGATGGATCGGGATCGAAGCGCGTGATCCGCAGCGCGATCGCCGCCGAGCTCGCGCCGAGGTCCTTCTGGTACACGACGGCGGCGTGGCTCACGATGAAGGTCATCACGCCCGACACGCCGTACTGCAGCGGTGAGGCCACCAGCGCGAAGCCGCCGATCATGCGGCTCCCGACGATGTAGTCGAGCGCACCATCCGGCGCCGAGCGACCCTGCGCCGTGAGGATGCGATAGCGATAGCTGTGATAGGCGGCCTCCTGGCGAGCCCCGGTCCGGGGTCGGTAGCCCTCGGCGCGAGCTCGCGCGACCAGCGCCCCCAGCGGGCTCGGCGTCTCGTCGGGCCTGGTCTCCCAGCAGAGGCCGTCGTGACGCCCGGGCGTGCTGGCGAGATGCTGCGCGTACTGGAGCACCGGATCCGCGCCCCGGGGCTCGCGGAAGTACTCGCGCTGAGCGTCCACGTAGGCCAGGCAGACCTGGATGGTGCTCAGCTCGTTCCGCCCGATGCGGGCGGCCAGCACGATCTCGATCGGATAGGTGGACGCCATGAGGATCTGTGCCACGAGCGGGTCGGGGTAGAGCGCGATGGGGGCGGCGATCTGCTGCAGCTCCTCGGGCTTGAAGGTCGCCGGCGCGGCGGCGCCCGGCGACCCGCTGGCGCTCGGCGGTGCGCCGGGGTCCGGTGGCGCCTGGGCGCCGGCCGAGGCCGAGACGACGAGCGTGACGAGCAGCGTTGCGAGCATCCGGCCGAGCCGGCCGAGCCGCAGCCGCGTGAGCATCGACGCCTCTTTTCTCGCGCTAGCGGGGTGGACTCACGACCGTGTAGGTCGTGGAGCCTCCGACGAACTGCGGCTGGTACCAGGTGCTGCCGCACTGCTGATAGGTGAAGCCGTTGACGACGATCGCCGAGCACGCCGGCGGCAGCGTGTTGACGACCGAGCCCACCACCGCCGCCGTCGCCACGGCCGCCGTGGTGACGGCGGCCGCCGCCGCGACCGGGTGGTAGCAACAGCCGCCCCAGCCACCGTGGACGTCGACGTCGACGTCACGGTCGACCTCGCGGCTGACGTTGCGCTCGACACTGCGATTGACGTCGCGATTCACGTTGGCGCTGCGGTTCACGTTGGCGCTGCGGTTGACGCTCGTGCGGGCACCGCCGTTGACCGAGACGCTGCGGCCCTCGGCGGTGAGCGCCCCGCCGAGCAGCAGGGCCAGCGCGAGCGCGAGGCTCGCTCGAGAGGAGCTGGACACGTCCGGCCTCCTACTTCTTGCCGCCGGGCGAGGCCGCCGGCGGCGGAGTCGTCTTCGAGGTCTCGGCCATGACGATCCGCCGGGCGTCGCTCGGCGGGCTGAACTGGAACGCGCTCTCGTCGGCGGACGGCGCCAGGTTCCAGGTGTAGACGGCGCTCGCCTGGGGCCGGGCCGGGTCGGTGGTGGTCGTGATGACGAGCTTGCGCGGGAGCGGATAGGCCCCGCGCTGGATCCAGAGCTGCCAGTCGACGCCGTCCTGACGAAACGCGTAGTGCTCGCAGGTCGTCCCGCCTACCTGGCTCGGTCCCACGTTGGTGGCCGCGGTGAGGCGAACGGAACGCTGCGCGGCGCTGCCCCACCGGAAGAGGTCCACGAGCGGGAGCTCCAGGTCGTAGCGGTCCTCGAGGAAATCGGCGAGCTGCGCGAGCGTGGGCGGCGCCGACACCGTGGCGTAGTAGTTCACGCGGCGAGCCCACAGTGTGAAGGTCTTGCCGTCGTAGAAGAACATGCGGTCGTGCTGATCGGTGGTGGCCCGGGCGCGCAGGCGATCGGGAGCCTGGACGAGCAGGTGCACGACACCGGCCCACTGGATCTTCTCGCCGTCGTCGAGCACGTCCTCCTTCGTGGTCGCGGCCTGGACCTCGAACGCCTTCAGCGTCCGGAGGAACGCGCCCATCCTGTCCAGCGCGGCCATCGCCTCCGGCTCGACGTCGGGGATCGCCGGGGTACCTGGCCGTGGCGCCTGGGCCTGCGCGCCGGCGGCCAGGATCAGCAGGCCGGCGATCATCGCGCCACCGAGTCGAGCGAGCCGTCCGCGTCGTGGGATCATCACGACGACTCTCCTTCCTGCCCGGCGGCATCGAACGGTCGCCGCGCGTGGTCTCTCAGGCTGCCCGGCCGCCACGGGCGGGAGAAGGGCCAGGCGGGAACCGCACGACGGTCCGGACAGCACCGACCCAGCCCGGGGCGCGGTCGATCGGTCCTCGCCCACCGGGCGAAGGACACTGGCAGCGGGCGCGCCGGCCTCGTAGCCTGCGAGGGGGCGGAGGCATGACGCCCTTTCGATGTCGCGCCGCATGGCAGCGGAGTTCCTGGGGACGTTCTGGCTCGTGCTCGGCGGCTGCGGCAGCGCCGTGAGGCTGGGCGCTGCAGCAGCTGTGGCTGTCCTGGGTGGCGCCGCCGGCTAGCGTTCGTCCGCGCGCGCGGCCGCGGCCTGCGCCAGCCAGCGGTCGTTGGCGTCCTTGAACGCCTGTCGCGCGTGGGCCACGTCGTAGGGGCGCTCCTCGAGCGTCTGCGGGTCCCACTCACTGCGGGCCACCCCGAAGAAGTCGCCGCCGTAGACGTGGATCGCGCCGGTGAACTGGCGCAGTGGATTCGTCACCGCGTGGATGATCGAATGACCCAGGAGGGTCACGCCGCCTGCCTCGATGTGCCGGCCACCCGCGGCCTCGATGCCCCGCGCCGTCCGCCGATAGAAGACGTTGTCCTCGCGGCCTCCGTACAGGCCGATGACCGCCCACATCCGGTGATCGTGCGGGTAGATCGTCATGCCCGGCGCCCAGATCACGTTCAGGATCGTCAGCTCCGCCGAGTGATGCAGGGTGGTGATCTGCCCCATCCTCGGGGCCCCGAGCGCGCGTTCGACGTCGTCGGGCCGCGCCATGGCTCGGCCCACGATCTCCTGGATGGCCACCTCGGGACTCGATTGCCGTAGTCCAGCGCGACAGTCCTCCACGAGCCGGTCCACGTCAAGCATGGTCTACCTCCTGTACCGGTCGAGCCATCGTGCGTTGCTACGAGCACGGTACGACGAGGCGGCACCGCGCGTCTACTGGATCGGAAGTCCTGGCCGGCGCCGCCCGAGCGAGCCGCTTCCCTCCGCGGCCCGGACCGTCTAGGATCATCGGCGTGTCCGGACCGCTCACGGGTGTTCGGGTCGTCGACTGCACGACCGTCGTCCTGGGGCCGTGGGCCGCCCAGCAGCTCGGCGACCTCGGCGCCGACGTCGTGAAGATCGAGCCGCCCGAGGGCGACACCACACGGCAGCTCGGCCCCATGCGCAACCCCGACATGGGCGCCTTCTACCTCGCCGTCAACCGCAACAAGCGCTCGATCGTGCTGGACCTCAAGCAGGAGTCCGCGCGGGGCGTGCTCCGCCGGCTGGCCGCGGGGGCCAGCGTGCTGCTGCACAACTACCGTCCGCAGGCGGCACGCCGGCTGGGCATGTCCTACGAGACGTTCCGGGCCATCAACCCGGGCATCGTCTACGTCGGGACCTATGGGTTCCGGGCCGCCGGCCCCTACGGCGACAAGCCGGCCTACGACGACATCATCCAGGCGGCCTCCGGCCTCGCCTCGCTGCAGGCGTCGCTCATCGGCGAACCCAAGTACGTGCCGACGATCGTGGCCGACAAGACCAGCTCCATGACCGTCCTGGTGGCGGTGCTGGCCGCCCTCTACCATCAGGCGCGCACCGGCGAGGGGCAGGAGGTCGAGGTGCCGATGCTCGAGAGCATGGCCGCCTGGGTCATGGTCGAGCACCTCTACGGCGAGACCTTCGTGCCGCCCATCGAGTCCGTGGGCTACAAGCGGGTCTTGAATCGTTACCGCCGTCCGTTCAAGACGAAGGACGGCTACCTGGCGATCCTGCCTTACACCGATCAGAACTGGCGCGACTTCTTCACCATCGCCGGCCGCCAGGACCTGCTCGACGACCCGCGCTTCAAGACGCTGAGCACGCGGCTCAGGCACATCGAGATCCTCTACGAGGAGCTGGGCAAGATCGCGACGACGCGGACCAATGCCGAATGGCTGGTGGAGCTCGATCGCCGCAACATCCCGGGGATGATCGTGAACTCGCTGGAGTCGCTCCTGCGTGATCCGCATTTGGAGGCCACCGGCTTCTGGCCTTTCCAGCACATTGGGATCCTAAGCTTAGAATTCCACGTGGACAAGTTGTCGCGGCCGCTTCTATAGTGTCACCTAAATACTAGTGACTCCAGCGTAACTGGACTGGCCACAGTTAGGCCGCAAATGTAATCACACTGGCTCACCT